>Ga0335082_10002097_pt1 | contig 21426 bp, 20 predicted proteins | sample Lox_Sample_41_FD_206718 | JGI IMG/M metagenome (GOLD analysis project Ga0335082, IMG submission 206718) | Soil microbial communities from Loxahatchee National Wildlife Refuge, Florida, United States - Lox_Sample_4.1 | ecosystem: Environmental > Terrestrial > Soil > Wetlands | place: USA...
ACGGCGGCCTCCCCCGGGTCGACCCAGCGGGCATCCACCGCGTCGTCGCCGGCTCGAGGCTCGGCGGTCGTCGGGTCCAGGGGCACGAGCAGGTGCTCGTGAATCGAGTAGGCGTAGCCCTCGCGCGCCACGGGCACGACGCCGAGGGCGCAGACGACGCGCGCGTGCACTGCGGTCTCCTCGAGGACTTCGCGCACGATCGCCGCGGCGAGCGACTCGCCGGCCTCGACGTGGCCGCCCGGGAGCGACCAGGAGCCCGCGCCCGGTGGACGCCCACGGCGCACGAGCAAGACGCGGCCCCGGGGATCGAGCACGACGGCGCCGACGACCACCTCCGGCTCGGCTTGCGGGGGCGCGGGCACGCGACGATTCTAGCGCCCGATGCTCGGACGCAATCTGGTGCGGCGACTCGAGGAAGACTGGCGCGTCGTGCTCGACGGCATCGCGCGCTCTCGCGGTTGGCCGACGACGCACGAGCCGGCAAAGCTGGGCGCCCGGGTGCGCGCGCTCTCCGACGCGTACAACGACGCGACGCGGGCGAGAGCCGCCGCGCGGGATGCGGGTGCCGCGCGCCTGGGCTTCTCCTTCGCGCGTGACGTCCCCAAGGGAGCCGCTGCCGTACGCGAGCTCGTCGCGACCGGATCGCTGCGCGCGTCGGGGCTCCTCCGGGTGCTCGACGTCGGTGCCGGTCTCGGTGCGACGACCTGGGGCGTGCTGCGGGCACTCGAGGCGTCGGGGCAGAGCGCGGAGATGGATGCGACGCTCGTGGACCCGGACGCTGGGGCGCTGGACCTCGCGCGGGCCATCGCTGCCGCGCGGCCGCGCCAGGGCACGATGGGGCTGCGCGTCCGTGCCTTGACCAGGGCTGCCGCGTCGTTCGACGATCTGCCCCGCTTCGACCTCGTGCTCGCCGGGCAGCTGCTCAGCGAGCTCGACGTGGGCGACGCCGAGGACGCGCGCGTGGATCGGCACGCCGAGCTCCTGCATCGATGGCTGCACCAACGGCTCGAGCCGCACGGCTCGCTCGTGGTGGTCGAGCCGGCGCTCCGGGACCGCACGCGTCACCTGCACCGGGTGCGCGATGCTCTGGCAGCGGCCGGCGCCACCGTGTTCGCGCCCTGTCTGCACGCCGCACCATGTCCGGCGCTCGCGCACGAGGGGGACTGGTGCCACGAGGACCTCGACGTCGACCTGCCCGACTGGCTCGTTCCCGTGGCACGGGCGGCGGGGCTCAGGCGCGAGGGCCTCACGTTCAGCTATCTCGTGCTCCGCCGCGACGGAGCCACCCTGGCCGGGGCCATGAAGACCCCTGCCGGCGCGGCCCGTCTGCGGGTCGTCTCGCAAGCGATGCGGAGCAAGGGCAAGCGAGAGGCGTTCGTCTGCGGAGAGCTCGCGGGCGCGGGCCCTCCGGGGACGGAAGGGGCCTCCACGCTGGTCCCCGGGCGCGTGAAGGCGGCGAGGCTCGACCGGGACGCGTTGATTCTCAACGCCGCATGGGAAGAGGTCCGGCGAGGCGACCTGCTCGCCGTCACGCCGCCCCCCGACGAGCTCAAGCCGCGCATCGGAGCGACGTCTCAGGTCATCCGTTGCGGCGGAGACAGCGAAAGACTTTGACCGAGGCACCGGCCTCGGCTACGTGGGCCGCACGATGCGCGGCCTCTATGCGATTGTCGACGTGGGGGTCCTGGCTGCGCGTCGGCTGGATCCGCTCGCTTTCGCCGCCGCCGTGCTCGCGGTTCGTCCCGCCGCGCTGCAGCTCCGGGCCAAGGATCTGCCGCCGCGCGAGACGCTCGCTCTGCTGCGCGCGCTCGCGCCCATGTGCCACCGGGCCGGCGTTCTCCTCGTCGCCAACGACCGGCCCGACCTCGCCATGCTCGCGGGATGCGATCTAGTCCACGTGGGACAGACGGACATGCCCGTCGAGCGCGTGCGGCGCATCGCTCCCGGGCTGCGCGTCGGAGTCTCCACGCACACGCTCGAGCAGCTCGACGCGGCGCTCGCCGCGAAGCCCGCGTACGTCGCTTTCGGCCCGGTGTTCGAGACGCGGTCGAAGTCCAACCCGGATCCCGTCGTCGGCGTCGCCCTGCTGCGCACTGCGGCGGCGAGGGCGACCGCGGCGGGGGTGCCGCTCGTCGCCATCGGAGGCATCACGCGCGAGCGGGCGCGGGAGATGCTCGGCGCGGCGGACGCGGTCGCAGTCATCGCCGACCTCGTGCCGGCCATCGTCGCAGGCGACCCGATGCGCGAGGTGACCGCGCGGGCCGGCACGCTGCACGCGCTCTTCGCCCCCGAGCCGCTCGCGGCCGGGCTGGCGCCGTGACCATCCTGGTCGACGCGCTGGTCGTAGGCGGGGGCATCCTGCTCGGGCGATGGCTCTCCCGGGCGCTGCGCTCTCGCCGTCGCTCGGGCGATGGTAAGACGGCGGGCGCGCAGGGCGGCGCCACGAAGCCGGCGAGCAGCCCGTTCGCGGGCATGCCTTGCAAGCTGGGCGACGTCGTCGTGCGCACGGCCGAGCGCGACGAGGCATGGCTCGCGGGTGCACTCGTCTTCGAGGAGGAGAAGCCGGTGGCGGCGCTCTTCGTCGCACCGGAGGCGGGAGGAGATCGCGCCCTGTTCGTGCGCGAAGCGCCCGGCTCCGGGCTGACGTGGCTCGTACCGCTCGCGAAGGGTGCGCTGCCGCTCACGTCTGACCCGCCGCACGCCGTCGAGCACGAGGGCGCGCGCTACGAGCGGGCTCGCAGGCTGCCCGTGAAGGTCACGCGGGTCGGCACCGGTGCGCCGACGGTCGGCGCGCGCGCGGTCGTCGCGGAGTACGCCGGCGCCGCCGCCGAGAGGCTCGTGGTCGTCGCCGGCAGCGAGCAGACGCTCGCGTGGAAGGGAGTCTCCCTCGCCGAAGGCGAGTACGACGTGCTGCCCGGCGGCGCGAGCACGCTGGAACGCGACTGAGGGCGCTGAGCTGGCCACGGCACAAAAGCCGCTCTATCCCCCCGAGTGGCGATCCTCCCGGGCCTCAAGCGCTTGCGGCGCGGCCGTGGCGTGCGCAAGGCGCGTCGCGCCTCGCTCGGCCTCCTGCCCCGCAGCCTGGAGCGCGGCACGGCTCATGCGCTGGTCGAGCTGTCGCGGACCATCGGGACCGAGGACTGGGACGCGTCGGTGCGCCGCATCGTGAAGGTCGACGCCGAGCTGCTCGGGGTCGAGCGCGTGAGCTACTGGAGCCTCCACGAGGAGACCGAGACCATCTATTGCCACGCTGGCTACGTCGCCAGCATGCGCACCTTCGAGCACGGCGCGACTCTGTGCGAGTCGCAGTCGCCCGAGTACTTCGCCGCGATGCGCGAGGCGCGCATCATCAACATGCCCGACGTCAAGACGGATCCCCGGTGCCGCGGGCTGCGCGAGTACTGCGCCGCCCGGGGGGTCTCTTCGATGCTCGACGTCCCGGTGTGGGTGGAGGGTCGGCTCTGCGGCGTCGTCTGCCACGAGCACGTAGGCCCGATGAGGCACTGGAGCGCGCGCGAGGAAGACGTCGCCACCTGCGTGAGCCAGATCGTGTCCTCCGCGATCGCGGCTCGCGCCCTCGGCGAGGCCGACGGCGCCGTCCAGCGGGCCGCGTTCCTCGACACGCTCTCGTGCGTGCTCGCCTCGCTCGACTCGCAAGAGGTCGCGAACCACGCCATCTCGCTCTGCGTCCCCAAGCTCGCGGACATGGCGATCGTCTGGGTGACGAGCGACGAGGGCGGCCTGGAGTGCAAGGCGGTGAGGCACGCCGACCCGGCCAAGAACGGCCTCCTCCTCGAGCACGCCCGCGAGCACGGACCCGAGTGGCGTCGCGTGCGTCCCGGCCTGGCAACTCGTGTCACCCACCAGGGGCAGGCGCTGCTCATCCCGGAGCTCACCCGCTCCGTGCTCGAGCGCTACGGCTACCTCCCGGACGATCGCGCCTTGATCCTCCAGCTCGGCTTGCGGGCGGCCATGTCGGTCCCGCTCACCGCGGGCGGAAAGACCTTCGGCGCCATGACCCTCTACGCGACCGACCGCAGCTACGGCACGGACGATCTCGCGCTCGCCGAGAGCATCGGGGCCCGCGTGGCCTCTGCCCTCTCGAACGCGCACCTCTACGAGGTCGCCCGCGACGCGCTCCGCGCGCGCGACGAGCTCCTCGTCCTCGCCGCGCACGAGCTACGTACTCCTCTGAGCGCTCTTCAGCTGACGACCGACCAGCTCCTGCAGCAATCCCGGCGCGACCAGGATCCGGCCCAGGCCGCCCGAAGCGAGAAGATCGGCTACCACGTGCGGCGCTTCAACGCGGTGGTCGATCACATCCTCAATGCGATGAGCATCCGGGCGGAGGGGATTGCGATCCATCGCTCCTCTTGCGACTTCGCCGAGATCGTGCGCGACCGCGTCGCCCGCATCGCCACACGGGCGCAGGCGCTGGGTACCGTGATCACGACCTCCTGTCCGGACAACGTGGCAGGCAGCTGCGATCGCGAGCGATTCGCCACCGTGGTCGACGCGCTGCTCGACAACGCCGTCAAGTTCGGTCGCGGCCAGCCTATCGAGGTGACGCTGGTAGTCGCGGGGCCGTCGGTCGAGCTCTCCGTCCGCGACCACGGGATCGGCTTCTCGCCGGATCGCCTGGACGCGTTCTTCGACCCGTTCGAGCGCGGGGTGGCGAGAGAGCATTTCGGCGGCCTCGGGCTGGGGCTCTACGTGGCGAAGGCCATCGTCGTCGCGCACGGCGGGTCGATCACGGCGACGAGCAGCCCGGGCGAGGGCGCGACGTTCGTCGTGCGCCTGCCGCTCGACGTTTGACCGCGGCGCGTTTTCGTCAGACGCCGCGCATCCGCAGCAGCATCGATTCCATCGCGAGCTGGTTGGACGCGTTGGCGTCGAGCTGCTGGATGGCGGCGAGCGCCAGCGCGTGGCGGGCGGCCGCCTGGTCCGCACGCCGGTCGCCTCCACCCGCGGATGCGCGCGCCTCGGCGGCCAGCGCAGCGGCGAACGCCTCGATGTTCGCGGCGAGCGCGCCCTTGTCGGCCTGCTTCGCGTCGGTCGCCAGGTCGAGCGCGGGGCCCGCGGTGGGGGCCCCGAGGGCGGTCATCGCGCGGGAGACGAAGTCCTCGCGTCGCGCGCTCGCCTCGGGGTCGGCCAGGGTCGCCGCCGTCGCCATGCTCCCCCCAGCGAGGGCCGCGATGTCCTTCGCGCGCGCCGCCTCGACGCCGCGCGCGACGAGCAGCTCGGTCACGACGGCATCGGGCAGGGCTCCGAAGCGCACGCGCTGCGTGCGCGAGCGGATCGTCGGCAGCAGCGCGTCGGGCGTCGCCGAGAGCAGCACGAAGTGCGTGCGCGAGCCGGGCTCCTCGAGCGTCTTGAGCAGCGCGTTGGACGCCGCGATGCTCATCTCCTCGGCCCGTCGCACGATGAACACCTTGGCACGCCCCTCGTGCGGCCCGAACGCCGCGCGCGTCAGGACCAGCGTGCGCACCTGGTCGATGCTCAGCTCCTGCGTCTCGGGAGACTTGCGGCCGAGCGTCGCCGGGTCGTACAGGCCCCGCTCGAGCACGACGACGTCCGGATGCAGCGGCGTCGCCCCGGGCTCGCGCGGCACGGCGCGCGCGCACGCGCTGCAGGCCCCGCACGCTTCGGCGCTTCCCTCGGCGCGCCGCTCGCACACGAGCGCCTGCGCGAGCCCGAAGGCCGTGCGCTCCTTGCCGACGCCCTCGGGCCCGTCGAACAGGTACGCGTGGTGGACGCGCCCCGTCGCGAGCGCGCGTCGCAAGGTCTCCACCGCCGTCGTCTGAGCTCTGACCGTCTCGAGCAGTCCCGTCACCTGTCACCCCATCCGGGTGGCGGTCGTAGGCGTGCTGCCGTCCGGCGTCCAGTGCTCCTCGTCCTCGCCGCGCACGAACACGGTCATGCGCCACACACGCCGGTCCTCGGGACCGGCCAGATCGTGCCAGCGCTCGTCCAGCTCGGACCGCGGCAGGAACGCGTACGGCCCCGGCGAGAGGACGCTCGGGTCCATGAAGAAGAGGTTCTCGGCGTCGTAGCCGACGAGGAGCACGTAGTGGCCCGCATCCCACACCTCGGGCCAGGGCTTGTGGTCCTCGCGCCAGGCTTGCAGGTCGACGATGGGCGGCTGTCGCGCGTCCACGGCCCTCTCGAGCTGCGCCAGCGTCACGTCGCCGTGGGCGTAGGTCGCTTCCAGGCCGACCACGTCGCGCAGGTACGCCTCGATCGGCTCGGGCTCGGTCCCGCCCTTCGCGGTCGTCTGCAGCGGCTCGAAGAGGTCGTCTTCGTGGGCGTCCTCGAACGCGCCCGGCACCCAGTACCGCAGCAGCGAAAGCGTCGCGGCCGCTCCGCAGCTGAAGTCCGTCCGCTGCTTCACGCTGGGAACGTGGATGAGGTTGGACGGGAGGAGCAAGGTGGCCCTAGAACCGTAGTCCGGCATGGCAGGTTCGAGCTCGAAGACGCGCAAGAAGATCGAGTGGCTTTTGCACAGGGCCGAGGGGGCCCTGCTTCCAGGAGCAGTGACCGACGCTGAAGGGTCGCATCTGGACTGGCCGGACGCCATGCGGCGACTGTCGGATCTCAGGGATGAGCTGACACTCGCCGGAAATGAATCGCGATTCGACCAGCTCGGCCGTGCCATCGAAAGCGGGCGCGACGAGGACCGGAAGGCCTACTTCGAGCAGCACGGCGTCGCCGGCGTCCGGCGCTTCCACTCGTCTCGCGGGGCGCGCATCTACTGCATGAGTGTCGAGACGTTCCCGCACCACATCAACAACGTCTACCTGCTGATCGAGGACGACTCGCGCATCCTCTTCGACTGCGGCTCGGGCGCCGCGAGCTCGCGGCGCGACCTCGCCCTGGGCTTCGCCGTCGTGCGGGCCGCGTTCGGCGAGGACGTCCGCTACGAGGCGATCGACTGGTGCGTCGTATCGCATGCGCACTTCGATCACTTCGGCGGAGCCAACCTCGTGAAGGAGCAGACGAGCGCGCGCCTCGCGGTGCACGAGCTCGATGCGCGCGTGCTGTCCTGCTTCGACGAGCGCATCGTCATCGCGTCCAAGGACTGCGACGTCTTCTGGCGCCGGGCCGGGGTGCCGGACGCCGAACGGGCCGTCTTGCTCGAGATGTACTCCGCCGCCAAGGCCGCGTTCCGCCCGCAGGAGGTGGACCGCGTCCTGCGTGACGGCGACGCGATCGGTCCGGGCTACCGCGTCCATCACGTGCCGGGACATTGCCCCGGGCTGCTCTGCTTGCAAGTCCACGACGTGCTCCTCACGAGCGACCACGTGCTCGCGCGCATCACGCCGCATCAGTTCCCGCAGGCGATCACGCCGTTCGCGGGGCTGGAGCACTACTTCCACAGCCTCGCGAAGATTCGCCGACTCGAGGGTGTCAATTTCGCCCTGGGCGGTCACGAGGAGCCCATCTGGGACCTCCGCGCGCGCATCGACGCGATTGCCCTCTTCCACCGCGACCGCCTCGCCAAGGTGCTCTCGCTGTGCGAGGAGCCCCGCACGGTGGTGCAGGTGGCCGCGGGGCTCTTCGGTGAGCAGGAGGGATACTCGCGCATCCTCGCGTTCGACGAGGCGGGAGCTCACGTGGAGTACCTGCACCAGCTCGGGAAGCTTCGAATCGCGAATCTGGAGGACGTGTCCAGGTCGCGCGATCCGGTGATCGAGTACATCAAGCGCCACTAGGGCGAGAAGTCACGGCGCCCTTGGTACACCGGGTGCAGCCAGCCTCGCGCGCGGAGGTTGGAACATGAAGCGTTCAGCAAGGCTCATCGGGCACATTGGTCTCGTGGTCGTCGCGACCGCAGCTGGGACCGCGATGGCGGCGCAAGCGCCGGCCACCACCGGCCAGCAAGAGGCGCCGACCACGTGCGAGGGCACGCAGAATCCCGCGCCGCCCGAGCCGGGGAATCAAAGTGCCTCGGGTGATACGTCCGGGCCCGAGAAGCTCATCGCGGATGCACTGTCGAAGGTGTGCCTGAGCGACCAGCAACGCGTGGCCATCGAGCAGCTGGGCAAGGAGGTGCGGGCGAAGGAGGACGTCGTGCGGGAGGCGCGTCACAGCTTCGTCAAGGCGCTCGCCGAGCAGGTGCGCTTGGACCACGTCGACGAGGACGCGCTCAGGCCGGAGATCGACGCCCTCGTGAAGGCCCGTGAGGAGGCCAGCCCGGTGCTGCGAAAGGCCCTGGAGGACATGCACGCCATCCTCGACGCGGGGCAGCGGACCGCGTTCGTCGACGCGCTCGAGGGAGACATGAAGCAGCTCCACGACGCGGCCGGCGGCTGGTTCGACTCGTTCGCGTCCGACCTCGGCCTCACGGACGGCCAGAAGGAGCGCATCAAGAACGACCTCACGCAGGCGAAGGCTGACGCCGAGACGGAGCGCGACAAGGTGAAGGCCGAGTTCGATGCCTTCAAGGGCGACAGCTTCTCGATCGAGAAGATCTTCCCGGAGTCCGAGGTCGGCCAGAAGACGCGGGTGCACGCCGACAAGATGGTCAGTCTCGCCAGGGAGGTCGCGGACATCCTGACGCCGGAGCAGCGCAGCAAGCTGGCGGACAGGATCGAGGGCAAGGCCGAGCGCGGGGCCCCGACCGGCGGAGCGCCGACCACGCCGGGCACGCCGACCATGCCGGGGGTGCCGACGGCGCCGGGAACCGGCGCGCCTACTGGGCCGAACGTCGGCACGCCGAGCACGCCGAGCACTCCGACGCCGATGACTCCGGGCGCTCCCACGCCCATCGGGACCTCCCAGCTGCACTTCATCGCCGCCGGCGGCTATCGCGCGGGCGCGATCGGAGGCTGGGGCGGCGGCTTCTCCCGAGGCGTGGGCTTCGGCGGCGTCGGGATGGGGTACGGCGCCGGCTATCCGTTCGTCGGAACCTGGCGTCCGGGCATCTGGTAGTCGCGGGCGACGGAGAAGAGGACCGGGAGCGCCGCTCTCACTCGGAGGAGCCAGAGCGACGTCCCGGTCCTCGCGCGGAGGTTCGTCATGAAGCGTTTCACGCCAGCAAGACTCGTCGGACCCATGGGGCTCGTGGTCGTCGCGGCTGCGGCCGGGACCGCGATGGCCGCGAGGCCACCGCTCGCCACCGTCCAGGAGGCGCCGGCCCCGAAGTGCGAGAGCACACCGAATCCCGCGACACCCGAGCTGCCGAATCCGAGCGCGTCGGGCGATCCGTACGGGCCGCAGAAGCTCGTCGCCGACGCCCTGTCCAAGGTGTGCCTGAACGACAAGCAGCGTGTCGCCGTCGAGCAACTCGGCAAGGAGGTCCGGCCGAAGGAGGACGTGGTCGGCGAGGCGCGTCACGCCTTCATCGAGGCGCTGGCCGAGCAGCTGCGTTCGGACCACGTCGACGCCGGCGCGCTCGAGCCGGAGATCGACGCCCTCGTGAAGGCCCGCGAGGAGGCCAGCCCGGTGATGCGAAAGGCCCTGGAGGACCTGCACGGCATCCTCCAGCCGGAGCAGCGGGCCGAGTTCGTCGACGCGATCGAGGAAGACACGAAGGCGCTACGCGACGCCTCGAAGAGCTGGTTCGACTCCTTCGCGTCGGACCTCGGCCTCACCGACGGCCAGAAGGAGCGGATCAAGGACGATCTCACCCAGGCCAAGGCGGACGCCGAGACGGATCGCGACCGGGTGAAGGCCGAGTTCGAGGCCTTCAAAGGAGACACGTTCTCGATCGCGAACTTCTCGCCGGAATCGGAGGTCGGCCCGCGAACGCGGGTGCATGCCGGCAAGATGGTCGCCCTCGCCAAGGAGATCGCGGACGCCCTGACGCCCGCGCAGCGCACCAAGCTGGCGGACCGGATCGAGAGCAAGCCCGTCGCCGGCGAGCCGAGCACCGGGGCCCCGAGGACGGGGACACCGAGCACCCCCACGCCCGTGGGGACGTCCCGGCAGGGCCTGGTCGTCGGCAGCCGCGCGGGCGTGCTGGGCGGCTGGGGAGGCGGCTACGTCGGACGCGTGGGCTACTTCGGGGGTCTGGGGATGGGGTACGGCGCCGGCTACCCGTTCATCGGAACCTGGCTTCCGGGCATCTGGTAGCCGACGACGGACGACTCACTCGTCCGCCTCGTGCTCCATCGCGTCCAGCTCCTCGTCGGTGAGCTGGCGCCCCGAGGCCGCCGCGCGCTCACGCGCGAACATGCGGTTCAGGGTGCGGCGGTCGATGCCGAGGACCTCGGCGGCGCGCGTCTTGTTGCCGCCGGTGCGCGACAGCACGCGGTCGATGTAGCGGCGCTCCAGCACCTGGAGCGTCGGCCAGTCGTCGGCCAGCGTGCCGGAGCCACCGGTGGCGGCGACGTGCGCGCCGAAGGAGCGCGCGACCTCGGGAGGCAGATCGCTCGCCGTGATGACCCCCTCGCGCGCGAGCAGCATCGCGCGCTCGAGGGTGTGCGAAAGCTCTCGCACGTTGCCGGGGAACTCGTAGCCCTCGAGCATCTCGTACACCTCGGGGGCGACGCGTGGCGCGGGGCGCCCGAGGCGGTCGGCGTGGCGCGCGATGAAGTGCTTGATGAGCAGCGGGATGTCCCCGCGCCGCTCGCGCAGGGGAGGCACGTTCACCGTGACGACCTGCAGGCGGAAGAGCAGGTCCTCGCGGAAGCGGCCGGCGGCGACCTCGGCCTTCAGGTCGCGGTTGGTCGCGGCGACGACGCGCACGTCCACCTTGATGGTCTCGGCGGCGCCGACGCGGCGGATCTCGCCCTCCTGCAACACGCGCAGGAGCTGCACCTGCATCTTGGGACCGATCTCGCCGATCTCGTCGAGGAACAGCGTCCCGCCGCGCGCCTCCTCGAAGAGCCCGCGCTTCTGGGCGCTCGCGCCGGTGAAGCTCCCGCGCTCGTGCCCGAAGAGCTCACTCTCGAGGATCGACTCCGGAAGCGCACCGCAGTTGATGGCCACGAAGGGCTTGTTGGCGCGCGGGCTCTTGGCGTGGATGGCGCGGGCGACGAGCTCCTTGCCGGTCCCGCTCTCGCCGACGATGAGCACCGTCGCCGTCGTCGGCGCGACGTGCGCGACCGTCTTGTAGACGGTGAGCATGCCGGGCGTCGTGCCGACGATCTGCGCGACCGCCTGCGCGTCGGCCTTGGTCGGCGGTGCGACCTCGCTCTGCGCGAGCTTGCGGCGTGCGATCGCCTCGCCGACCATGCGCTTCAACTCGGTCGGCTCGATGGGCTTCGCCAGGTAGTCGTACGCGCCCTCGCCGACGGCGCTCATGGCGCCTTCGATGTCGGCGTACGCGGTCATCAGGATGACCGGCGTCTGCGGCGCGGCCTCGCGCACGCGCTTGAGCACGTCGTGCCCGCTCGTGTCGTCGGCCAGGTGGATGTCGCTCAGGACGACGTCGTACTTGGCCAGCCGCGCCCCGGCGGGCACTTCGTTGGCGTTGTCGTGCACGTCCACGTGGTACCCCTCGGTCCGCAGCACGCGGGCGAGCAGGCTCGCCAGGGTGTCGTCGTCCTCGAAGAGCAGGATGTGTGCGCCTGCGCCTGCCGGTTCGGCCGACGGCTTGTCGCTCGTTGCGTCGCTCATTCGCTGCCCCCTTCTTACCAGGTGGGTCGCCCCGCTGCTCGTCGTCGCGCTGAGGCACGCTGTCCCATGCTGACCCATGACACCCACCTCCTTCGAGCCAAGCTGCCCCGCCATGGGGGCCGTTTTCGTGTCCTGAGGCTCTTCCTTTCACGAGCGATGCCGAAGGCAGGGGTGTCGCGCTAGCCTCCCGGGCGGTGCTGCCGCTCGACCCCCTGCGAGTCCAGGAGCACGTGCACGGACACGTGGGGTGGCTGGCGGCGCTGGCGCTCGTGCACCCCGCCATCCTGCTCCGGCGGACCAAGCGCAAGGCGCACCTGTCGGTCGTCCTGGCGACGTCCGTGGCCACCCTGGCCGGCGTGATGGGCGTCCTGATGTACGGCGACTACCGGGACAAGCTGCGGCAGCACATCTTCCAGCAGGCCCGGACCATGGGCTACCTCTTCGAGCGCAAGGAGCACCTGGCCTTCGGCGCGATCTTCCTCGCCTGGGCGGGCACCCTGGCCTACTTCGGGGCGATATGGCTGGAGGGGCAGCCGCGGGAGCACCTGCGACGGGCGGCGCACTGGTCGTTCGTCGCGGCGGCCGCGCTCTGCATCGTGACGGCGGTGCTCGGGACGATGGTGGCGGCGTTCAAGACGTTCTGATACCGACTCCCCCATGACCCTCGCGCTGTACGGCATGGCGTACTCCCCCTACAGCGAGAAGGCACGCTGGGCGCTCGACCATCACCGCGTCTCCTACGAGTGGCACGAGCACGTGCCCATGATCGGGGAGCGCAAGCTCCGCAAGCTGGCGGGCGCGAACGGCGGCAAGGTGAGCGTGCCGCTCGCCGTCGACGGCGGCACCGTCCTCCGCGACTCGCTCTCGATCGCCAAGCACGCCGAGCGTGTGGGCAAGGGCGGCCGCCTCTTCGCCAACGAGGCGGCCGTGGGGACGTGGGCCGCCCGGAGCGACGATGCGCTCGATTCGGCGCGCGTGCTCCTCCTGCAGCGGCTCCTCGACGACCGCGAGGCGCTTCGCGAGAGCCTCCCTTCGTGGGTGCCCGGCCCGCTGCGTGGGCTGTCGACTCCCATCGCCGCGCGCGGCACGCGGCATCTGGTGCGCAAGTACGACACGGCCGGTATCGATCCGGCGGCGGCGACGACGAAGCTGCGCGAGGTCCTCGCGGCGATGCGCAAGGTGCTCGGCAGCCGCTCGACGATCCTCGACGGCTTCTCCTACGCCGACATCGCGATGGCGGTGGTGCTGCAGATGATCGCGCCGGTCGCGACCGAGTACATCGCGCTCGGCCCCGCGCGCCGCCGCGCGTGGACCGAGCCGACCCTGGCGAGCGAGTACGCGGACCTCGTCGCCTGGCGTGACGCGCTCTACGCGAAGCGCCGGCGCTAGCGCTCGTAGCGAAGGATGCTCTCGCATCGCGCGGCGCCGTGGCCGACGCACGCGATGCGCTCGGCGTTGCAGCGCGCGTAGCCCATCGCTTCGAACATGTAAGCCATCGTGTAGATCGACGACCAGCAGAGGAACGGGTGATGCCCGGGCCAGTTCTCGACGACGCTGTGGGCCTCGCTGGAGGAGAGGAGGGTCATCGACCGGTCGCCCGTCGTGTGCAGGCGGCGCCAGAGGCGCTGGATGTGGCTCGCGTAGAGCTCGGGGGTCGCCGCCGTGCGGAAGATCATGCGGTAGATGCCGCGGATCATCTTCGGCACGATGACGCGGTTGGCGGCGTTGGCGATCTCGCGGCCCTCGTTGCCGCGCACCTCGACGACCCGGTCGAGCATCGGGTGCGTCAGCGTGATGGGGTACCAGGACGCGCCGAGGACGCCCAGGGCTGGGCGGGTCGTGTCCAGCATCGTCATCAGGTGAGGGGGGATGCGCTCGGTGAGCGCGACGGTCTCGTCGTGGCCGTAGCGCTGGTCATGCCATAGCAGCAGCTCGCGAATGGCGGCGCCCTTGATCCTCGGCTCTTGCACCCCAGGGCCGATGCTATCAGGGCGCCTGGCGCCGCTCCTACCGGTGGGGCGCTCGAGTCCCGTCGATGGGCGACGAGGCTCCAGCGCGGGGGCGAGCGCGCTCCCGTCGCCGGGGCGCCACGCTCCTGCGCGCCACGGGCGGCGGTCCCATCGACGGGAAACGTCGCTCCCGTGCGCGGGAAGCGAGTCTCCCATCGATGGGCGGCCAGGCTCCCACGCAGGGGACGTGGGGCTCCCTTCCACGGGAAGAGAGCCTCCTGCGCGTGGGAAATCGTGAATCCCTCGAGGGGCGACGAAGCTCCTACCCGTGGGAGATGAATCTCCTGCGCACGGGAGACGAGCCTCCCGTCGATGGGAGCCGCGCTTCCCGTGCCGGGGAGCTTCGGCCAGGAGCGTGAATGACGGGCCAATCGCCGATGGGAGCAGAAAGTCCGTCACGAACGCCCGGGTCGTACGGCCATGTCCACGGGACGGAAAGACGAAGAAACCAGGGGATGAAATCCCGTTTCGTCCGTTCACTCCTGATCGAGTGGGGAAAATCCCGCTTCATCCGTCCACACCCATCGACGGGCCACGCGCCCCCCAACAGGAGACACTCCAACGACCACCAACAACGACAGCAAAGCAAGCCGGGCCAACCGGGCGGCGAACCTCGCCGCAGGCATGAAGAAGCGCTACCCGAACGGCAGCGAGAAGATCGCGCTGCCCGACGGGGAGACCAAGACGGTCGACGACATCACGAGTGGGCTGCAGACGCTCGTGACCAATCGCTCGAACGTCGTGGCCGCGCGCGCTGCGCTCAAGGCGGAAGTCGACGCCGAGAAGTCGCAGCTCGAGGCGCTTCTGGGGCTCATGAGCGCGGTCCTCGCGTTCGTGCGCTTCAACTTCGGAGGCGATCCCGAGGCGCTCGCCGACTTCGGTCTGCAACCCCACAAGGCGCGCACACCGCAGACGGCCGAGCAGCAGGCGATCGCCGTCGCGAAGCGTCAGGCGACGCGCGACGCACGCGGGACCAAGGGCCCGAAGGCGAAGAAGGAGATCCACGGCAACGTCACGGCGAAGCTCGTCGTGACGCCCGCGGCTCCCTCGACGCCTGCGGCACCCGAGGCGCCCGCCACGCCTGCTGCGACGAAGAGCTGACCGGGACCACGCGACGGGAGCGCCGCCAGCAGTCGGGGCGGCGCTCCCGGGCTCGCGTTCGCCTCAGTCGAGGAGGAACGGCTTCATCGGCGCCCACTGCTGCTTCCACGGACCGTCGACGAGGCCCACGACGGGTGGGGGGAACTTGCCGACGAGCACCGCGCGTTGCGCCGGCGCGAGGTTGTACAGGATGAACGCGACGTTGAGCTCCGGGACGTGGCCGCGCTTCTGCCCGTCCTCGGCGGCGGCGCGCGAGATCTCCGCCTGTGCCGGCACGTCGAGCACCGCGTCGAGCGCGGCTTGCGTGAAGTGCGTCTCCTCGACGGCGATGTGCGCGACCCAGCCCGCCTGCAGGCGCTCGAGAGCCGGGACGAGGGCGTTCAGCCACGTGCCCGCCGGCGCCCCGCCGTCCGCGGCGTCGAGCGCCTTCTCCGCCGCGCCGAGCGCGCCGACGAGCTCCGCGTGCTGGGCCTCGAGCTGCGTGAATGGCACCGACGGCAGGTGGGGACGGAGCCGGGGGAACACGATGGTCTCCTCGCCGTCGTGGTGCGCTCGCACGAGCTTCACGAGGCAACGCGCGAAGTCCCGGAAACCCGTCTCGGTGCGCGCGTCAGGGAAGCCCGCGTCGGCGAAGCGCTTGCCCTCGTCGTGCGCGACCGAAAGGGCGCGCGTCACGACGCAGTGAATGGCGAGTAGATCGGTGGCGAGTCCCATGGTGGTCGAGACTACGCGCTTCCGTGCCGGGAGGGCACAGTCGCCGAATGTGGTTGCGTGGAGCTCTCGGTCCCCTGCGTAAAGGGCGGACTCGAGCTCCGCCGTTGCCGAAATCGAGTAAGCTCGGGGACGATGGTGCCTGAGGGTCCGATGTCGGGGGGACCGTCGCCTGCATCTCCGCCCACTCCCCCGACCAGCGGAGCACGCTCGCCGCTCTGGTGGATGTTCGCCGTGGCCGGTTCGGCGATCGTCGCGGGTCTGCTCTCCGGGGACCCGGCGGGGTCCCAGAGCGCGGAGCCGGCGTCGTCCACGGAAGCCCCGGTCGCGACCGCGCCGGCCGCGCCTTCGCCTGCAGCCGAGACCCCGAAGCCGGAACTCAGCCCGACGCCGAGCGACGAGCCGGCCTACGGCAAGCGACCGCCGACGAAGCCGACTCCGGACGCGATCGCGGGCCATGTGCACATGCAGCCCGCGCCTGGAGCATCGAAGGCGGGTCCACCGATGGTGTTGCCCGCACGGTCGTCTGCGGCGTCCACACCGCCTGTGTCAGCTGCGGCGGCGACGGCGCCGGCGTCCGCGAACCCTCAGGCGTCTGCGCATCCCGCGCCCGCGGTCGCCGCGGTACCGGCTCCTACGCCGACGAACCTCGAGATGCTGAGGGAGCGAGAATAGCGACCCGGCGTCAGCGGCCCTCGAACTTGGCCGGCCGCTTCTCGACGAATGCGCGCATCCCCTCGCGCTGATCGTGCGTGCCGAACAGCGCGGCGAAGGCGGTCGCCTCCAGCTCGTTGGCGGTCTGCAGCGGCACGTCCGCCCCGCGCGCGACGACGCGCTTGACCGCGGCGATGGCGAGCGGGCCCTTGGACGCGATCTTCTTCGCCGTCTCGCGCACGCGCGGCAAGAGCTCGGCGTGCGGCACCACCGCGTTCACGAGGCCGATGCGCAGCGCCTCCTCGGCGTTCACCATGTCGCCCGTCATGCACAGCTCGCGCGCCCGCGCGGCGCCCACGCGCCGGGCCAGCCGCTGCGTGCCGCCGAAGCCGGGGATGACGCCGAGGTTCACCTCGGGCTGCCCGAGCTTCGCCTTGTCGCTCGCGTAGATGAAGTCGCACGCGAGGGCGAGCTCGCACCCGCCGCCGAGGGCGAAGCCGTTCACCGCGGCGATGACTGGGACCGTGGTCAGCGACTCGATGCTGTTGCCGACGCGATGGCCCATGTCGGCGAACTGCTTCGCCTGGATGGGCGTCATCTCGCTCATCGCGGCGATGTCGGCGCCGGCCGCGAATGCCTTGTCACCGGCCCCCGTGAGGATGACGCACCGGACGTCCGCCTCCGCCACGAGCCCGTGCAGCGCCATGCCGAGCTCCTTCAGCAGCTCCGCGTTCAGCGCGTTCAGCTTGTCCGGGCGGTTCAGCGTCAGCGTGACGACGCCGCCGTCCTTCTCCTTCAGAACGAGGCTCATACCGCCCTCCCGACCTTCTGGCCCTTGTCGTCGTACGCGTAGAAGCCCTTGCCCGTCTTCTTGCCGAGCCATCCGGCGGCGACGAGGTTCTTGAGGAGCGTCGGTGCGCGGTACTTGTCGTCGCCGATGTCGCGATAGAGCACGTCGGCGATGGCGAGCACGGTGTCGAGGCCGATGAGGTCACTCAGCTCGAGGGGGCCCATCGGGTGGTTCAGACCGAGCTTCGCCCCGGTGTCGATGTCCTCCGGCGTGCCGACGCCCTCCTGCAGGGCGAAGCACGCCTCGCAGAGCATCGGGATGAGGATGCGGTTCACGAGGAAGCCCGGCGCGTCCTTGCTCGTCGTGGTGGTCTTGCCCATCTTCGCCGCGAGCGCCGCGGTCAGCTCGTAGGTCTCGTCGCTCGTCTGCACGGCGCGCACGATCTCGACGAGCTTCATGAGCGGCGGAGGGTTCATGAAGTGCATACCGATGACGCGGTCCGGACGGGACGTCGCCGCCGCGAGGCGCGTGAGGGAGATGCTCGACGTGTTGCTGGCCAGCCACTTGCCCGGCTTGAGCGCCTCGTCGCACTGCCTGAAGAGGCGCAGCTTGAGGTCGAGGTTCTCGGTCGCGGCCTCGACGACGAAGTCGCACGCCGCGAACGTGTCGATGCCGGGCGCCGCCTGGATGCGGCCGACGAGCGCCGAGGCGTCCGCGGCGGCCATCTTGCCCTTCTCGACCTGCTTGCTCAGGATGGCGCCGATCTTCTTCTTGCCGCGCTCGGCGAGCTCCACCGAGGCGTCCACGAGGACGACCTCGTAGCCCGCGGCGGCCGCGACCTGCGCGATGCCGCCGCCCATCTGTCCCGCGCCGAGTACCCCGATGGTCTTGATCGAATCGAGATGTGCCATGCTCCACCCGTCGATGAGGTCCGCGCCGGCACATAGCACAACCGCGCTCTTTCTCGCGCTGGCGCTGGGTCTCGCGTCCGGGTGCGCCGGGCCGAGCACGACCGAGCGGGCGCAGTCGCTCGCGCGGCAGGGAAGGGACGACGAGGCGGCCGCGCTCCTCGAGAAGCGCGTGCAGGAGCACCCGGAGGACGTGCCGGCGCGCCGCCTGCTCGTGCGCCTGCTCGGCTTCACGGGGAACGTCCCGCGCGCGCGGGCGCAGGCCGAGGAGCTCGCGCGCATCCTCGGCGCCGGGGACCCGACGCCGTACATCGAGCTGGGGCACGCGCTGGAGCTCGCGCACCGGTACGACGAGGCGCTCGCCGCTTACGACGAGGCAGCCGAGGCGGCGCCGGCGTCGCCGGCCGGCCCGCGCGAGGGGGGGATGCGCTGCGCGCGCTGGGGCGAAGCGGAGGAGGCCAGGCCGCGCCTCGAGGAGGCGATCCGTCGCGGGGCGAACGACGTCGAGACGTGGCACACCCTGGGGCTCGTGCGTCTCCACCTCGGCGATTTCGCCGGCGCGGAGGAGGCCTACCGCGCGGGCACGCAGGCCGACCCGAAGGCCGCCGAGTGCTGGCTCGGCCTCGCGACGGCGGCGATTGCGCAAGGTGACGCCGAGAAGGCGCTCGCGGCGTATGACCAGGTGCTCGCCAGGCGCCCTCACTTCGCCTCCGCGGAGCTCGGCCGCGCCTGGGCTCTGGCGAAGCTCGGTCGCAAGGATGAAGCGGCTCGCGCCCTCGATCATGCGCAGGAGCTCGGCGCCCCGGCCGAGAACATCGCGAAGCAGAGGGAAATGCTGAGGGAGAAACAGGAAGACGGGAAGACGGGAAGAGATCCGTGATCGCGCCCCCAACCTTCCCGCCTTCCCGTCTTCCTGTTAAATCCTCCTCGCCATGCCGAACGAGCCGAGCACCGTCGCGGGAGTCTCCGTCACCGTCGCGAAGGCGCGCGGGGCGCAGCGTGCCTGGGCCGAGACGAGCGTCGAGGAACGCGCCAAGCGCATCGCGCAGGTGAAGGACCGGATCCTCGAGCGCGCCGAGGCGATTGCCCAGTGCGTGCACGAGGAAGTGGGGAAGCCGGACGTCGAGGCGCTGCTCGGCGAGGTCCTCCCGTCGGCCGACGTCGTGAACTACTGGACGCGCGCGGTGATCGAGATGCTCGACCCCATCGAGGTGGAGATCGATCCGCTCGCGTACCCCGGCAAGAGCGGCGTCATCCACCGCGAGGCTCGCGGGGTCATCGGCGTCATCATGCCGTGGAACTTCCCCTTCGCGCTTCCGCTGCGCACCATCATCCCGGCGCTGCTCGCCGGCAACGCGGTCGTCTTCAAGCCCAGCGAGGTCACCCCCAGGTCGGGCGTGCTCGTCGCGGAGGTGCTCGCGGGCGTCGTCCCGGAGGGCGTCTTCGGCGTCGTGCAGGGCGACGGCGAGGTGGGCGCGGCGCTGTGCGATGCGGACGTCGACCTGGTGGTCTTCACCGGGAGCGTGGCGACCGGTCGCAAGGTCGCCCACGCGTGCGCCGAGAGGTTGATCCCGTGCTCCCTGGAGCTCGGGGGCAAGGACGCGGCCATCGTGATGGCCGACGCGAACCTCGAGCGCGCCGCCAACGGCATCGTGTGGGGCGCCATGATGAACGCCGGCCAGAACTGCGCCGCCGTCGAGCGCGTCTACGTCGACCGCAAGGTGGCCGACGCCTTCATCAACAAGGTGACGCAGGTGGTCGCCACGCTGCGCGAGGGCACGGACGTGGGGCCCCTCGCGACCTCGGCGCAGCGTGCCATCGTCGCGCGCCACGTGGAGGCCGCGAAGGCGGCAGGGGCCAAGGTCCTCGCCGGCGGGGCCGACGTGAAGGAGGGGGAGCGCGCCTACCCGCCCACCGTGGTGCGCGTCGAGAACGAGGACACGCCGCTGATGCGCGACGAGACGTTCGGCCCGGTGCTCCCCGTCGCGGTGGTCGAGAACGTCGACGACGCCATCGACCGCGCCAACGCCTCGCGCTACGGCCTCACCGCGAGCCTCTGGACGCGCGACCGCCGCCGCGCGCTGCAGCTCGCGCACAAGCTGCGCGCGGGCGTCGTCACCATCAACAACCACGCGTTCACGGGCGCGCTCCCCGCGGCCCCGTGGAGCGGCCACGGCGAGACGGGCTGGGGCATCACGAGCTCGCCGCTCGCCATCGAGTCGCTCACGCGCCCGCGCTTCGTCCTGGTCGACAAGAGCCGCGGCAAGAGCGAGCTGTGGTGGTACCCGTACACGCCGGCCCTGCGCAACGTCGCGCTCGCGATGAGCACCCTGCGCTGCTCGGCGAAGGGCGTGTTCGCCCGCATCGGCGCCTTCTTCAAGCTGGTGGGCGCGATGATGGCGCGAGCGCGCGGCGCGTGACCGTCGGCTGACGCTCAGCGCGGCTCGGCGCGGTGGGTCGACGGCGGGTTGGTCGACGCGAGGGCGTCCAGCGTCTTCGAGGATTGGTCGAGCAGCTCGCAGAGCGCCGGGTAGCTCGTCGGCGTCCCGGGAAGGAACCTCGTGCCGCCGAAGATGGCCTGGAGCGTGGGGGCGAGGGACTCGTCGCGCCCGACGTCCATCATCGCCGCCTCGACGGCGCGGCGCATCTCCTGGGGCATCCGGTTCGACGCGGCGATGAGATCCGGCGGGACTTCGCCCAGCAGACCGAGCACCAGGACGTCCTTCGCCGGGATGCCAGCCTCGACCCACGGTCCGTGGACGATGCCGCCCTTCGCGGCGCAGCGCGCGAAGGTCGCGGCCACGTCTGCCCGGCCCTCGAGCGCCGCGTGGAGCGCCTCGACGTGCGAGCCCGCGAAGGACTCCGACGCGAAGGTGGTCCGCGGATCGATCCCGAGCGCCACGAGCCCCAGGCGCGCCACGATGTGACCCGACGCGCTCAGCCGGTCCACCCATGCGATGCGACGTCCCCGGAGCTGCTCGGGGACGAGCCTCGTGATGCCCGACGCGGGCGACGTGACGAGCACCGACCAGAACGCGTCCCCGGGCCGCACGACGGTCGCGACGGCCGTGGCGACCGCGCGCTGATCGAGACGCGCGAAGACGAGCGGCGGCAGCCACGCGAGGTCGATGCGCCCGGCCGTCATGGCCAGCTCGAGCTCTTCGTAGGTGTCGACGTTGCGCTCGACCACGTGGACGCCGAGGCGGTCCTGCAGGGCGTGGACGAAGAGTCGCGTCCGCGCGTCCCTCGCTCGCAGGCGGTCGGTCGGCACCAGGCCGAGGACGATGCGATCGACCGTCACACGGGAATCGTAGCGCGCCCACCGAAGAATGGGCCCAGCACCGGCGCGATTGCTCTCGCGCTCACGTCGTGGGTCTGGCCCTCGAGGCTCAGGTACTCGCCCTTCGCGAGGGCCCCGGCCAGGGCTCTCGTCGCGCCCTGCAGCCAGAGCGGGCTCTTCCTGCCGTGGACGGCGAGGGCCGGCACCCTCACGCTGGACCAGCGGCTCCGGGACAGGGGCTCGCCGTGCTGGAGCTCGCGGACGATGGCTCCATCGTATGGAAGCGTGTGCGCCACTGCCGTGAGTCTTGCCCAGACGGGGAGGCACCGCATGACGGCGATGCCCAAGGGAGGCACGCCGACGGCCCGAAGGAACGACTTCACGGCGTCGCCCCGTCGCTCCTCCGCGACC
>Ga0335082_10002098_pt1 | contig 21420 bp, 19 predicted proteins | sample Lox_Sample_41_FD_206718 | JGI IMG/M metagenome (GOLD analysis project Ga0335082, IMG submission 206718) | Soil microbial communities from Loxahatchee National Wildlife Refuge, Florida, United States - Lox_Sample_4.1 | ecosystem: Environmental > Terrestrial > Soil > Wetlands | place: USA...
CGGGCCTAGGACCTGTCATCGCTGACCTGTCCCCTGTTAAAATCGACACAGGCCGACGTAGCTCAGTTGGTAGAGCAGTCGATTCGTAATCGACAGGTCATCGGTTCAAGTCCGATCGTCGGCTCCATTCTTTCAATCACTTGCCTACACTCCTTAGTGTACCGTCAGTTCATTGTGACGTGAATTGTGACGTAAGTTCCGCTGATCGATGGCTTCACGAACCGAATCCAGAACCGGATGCTGATAGCGCATCGAGGTACGGACGTCGGTGTGGCCCATGACTTTCATCACCATCGCCAGGTTGCCAGTTGCTTCATACGCTGCCGTACCAAAGGTGTGGCGGGCGCAATAGAGGACCAACGACTCTGGCAGACCAGCTTTGCTGCGAGCCTCTCGGAACTGTTTTGCCACGGTTGTGAGATGCCCGCCGACTGCCCTCGATGATGGAAACAACCATCCATCCTGCTTGCCCGAACAGCGAATCATCAAGGTATCTAGCATTCGTTCGCTAATCGGTACATGCCGGCGCGCTGCCTTGGTCTTTCCTCCGGGATTGAAGATCAGCCGCCGAGTCCAATCGATATTCTCAGCCCGGATGCGAAAGACTTCATCCGGCCGCATTCCGGTGTCCTGCATGATGATCAGGACATCCTTCATTGGCTGTTTTGCGACGGCGAGCAACTTCGCCTCGGTTTCGGGGTCGATTGTGATTTCCCGTCCCACCTCCTTCATTAGCTTGACAGTTGGCGCAACAGCAATCACCTTCCACTCCGCCGCTTTGCCTAGCAGCCTCCGTAGTGTGCGAAGCGCCTGATTGACGTAAGACGGCGAACCCTCCAAGGAAAGAGAGTCCAGTTCTTCCGTTGTGATTCGATCCAGGTTCATTCCCATAAGCCGTATATCCCGAATCTGCTTCAAGCCAACGCGGTAATAGCGCCGTGATTTCGGAGCCAGATGTCGAGCATGATCAACCCAGTCAAGAAACCGGGGTGCGAAATCACAGAGCAAAGGCGCTCGCCGCAACAGCGCCGACGGTCCCCTCCTCTCTGCTTCTTCCATTAGTTTCGATTCGATCCTTCTGGCCCTCGACTCCGACGTCTGGTGGGTCGTCCCTCGCTGGCGGCGACCCGCAACCGTGAAGTCATAGTGCCAGGTTTTACCTCGCCTATAGAGCACGTTGCTCCTCCATGTATGCCCGCACGGAAGGAGTTCGGCGATTGCGTTCAATGTAACGCAGAACGTCGTCCTCCGTATACCGAATGGAGCCTTCTAATTTCACCCATGACGGACCGAGCCCGACCTTGCGCCAATATCTAAGCGTTCCCTCAGGAACTGAGAGCATTTCGGAAACCGCTTTGGAGGTAAGAAGCTTCAATTTGGTCACTTGAGCTGAGGGCTCCTCGCGCGCCGAGCTAGGCGACACGGTTGTCTGCAAGCCATCAGGGCGAGTGCGTCTTGGAACGGTCTGCGGATTCGGTCCCGCAGGGTGCGCTCAGACACACAAGCATATTGCTGGAGTGCCTTGAGGTCTAACCACTCGGCTGCTGGGGCTCGTGTCATTGCGACTGCTCCTGCCTGGCTCCGGCTCGGGCCGCTTCTTCCCATGAGTAGTGGACTCTCAATCGCGGCCTCCTGCCGACGCTGACCGAACTGCCTCATGTCGGCAATCCACGTCTTCGCAAAGCGCACTCCCTTGCGGTTTTTTGTTCTGATTGCCGTACATCTGGGCATAGAATTCCGGGAATTCCACTGCCAGACGTTCTCGCTCGTATCCGTCGGGGTAGCGGGTAAGTGAACACCCCGAGTACCCTTTTTCGCGGAGCAGCCGACTCAGCAATGCTTGATGCGAACGCGCTGCGTCGATGATTCGGCGGTTTCGCGGGAGACTCAAGAGCATTTGCTTTCCCATCACCTTGAGCAGGTACATGGGACGCATCCACAGGTTGTATTCATCCCGAGCGAGCAGACCTTCCATTTTTGCTTTCACGAACAGCCAATCGTTCAGCGCGCCATGGGCGTGATGATTCCCTGCTTCTGCTCTGTTACTTGACTGTTTGGCAACGTCCGGCGTTGGGTTTGGAACGCGAGACGTTGGGTTTTGAGCGCGCGGCGTTGGGTTTTCCGTTCCTCCTGCCAGATCCTTGAAAGGCAACGCATCGCGTTGGGTTTTCGGAGACTCCGATTTAGCAAGAATCAATTCAACGTTGATTACATACTGTTCGGAACCACATCGACCTCCATGCTTGTGCCCACACGGCGCAATGTAAGCATCTCTTTCAAGTTCCCGAACTGCCGTCCGCGTGGCGGTGGTTCCGAAGCCAGCCTGACTTGCAATCGTATCGATCGAGGGCCAAACGTTTGGATAGTGGTCAGCGAGCACACGGAGAACCGCTTTCTTGATTCCCTTGATTTCGAGCAACGCAACGCGACGCGAGAGCTTGTAGCTCGTCATGTCGCTGAAGCGTTCGATGTGTTGTCGAGTCATCGTTTTCTCTAGGGATCAGCAGCCTTCTGGGTGCCGCTGGGATCCCTTTGTTTCCTCCGTTCGCACACTTGCGACCCTTTCCTGAGACAAGTGATGTCCAACCTCCGCAGCCTTACTTGCCAGATTTTCCAGGCTCTTCCCCAGAGCTCTCCGAAGTGCAACCTCTTCCGTCGGACTGGGTTCCAACTGTTGGGATTCGATTAGGCTAATTTTCCAACGGGGAAGACCGCTCTCCTGGGCCAAGTCATATTGGGTCAGACCGGCCATTCTCCGAAGATTCTTTAGCTCAGTCATCATGGTCTTTTGCGTCCTCATCAACAGGGCGTCATCGAAACTGATGGCTATGTTACGGGCGGTACGAAAGAGGGTGTGAGGACAGATTCGTCTCTATTTTGGAAGCGATCTGTAACGCGGTTCGTGGTTTCGTCGTCCCAATCCAAGGGGCTGGTACCCAAGGCGCTTCGCTAGGAGGCGCTGCCGTGGGTCTTGCGATAGCCGTAACGCTGTGCCCGATGGAAGGCCGCCCTTAGGGCACGCTCATCTGTCACAGTTCCATCAGGTGCCGGAGAGAGGTGGCCAAGTAGCTCTGCAACGTCCTTGTAGTGGGGACTGTTTGTGCAGCTGTTTACATATTCGAGTAGTTGAACCAGCCAATGTCGAGAGGTGTCGTATCTCTTGGGGCCGACATTCTTGCTGACCCAAGAATTAGCCGATCTTAAATGCTGTGACAGCAATCGCAGCAATTTGGGTGTTGTCTCATAGACCATCATCTGGAGGCGGGCACGGGCTCTCAGATTGGCAGTAGCGCGAGGGCTCTCAATGAGGGTCGCTTTGAAGTAATCGCCTAAAAATCGTTCAACGGATTCGAGTTGCTTTGAGACTCGGTGCAATTCCTCTGCAAGCTTATCGACACGTTTTCTCGATACTCCGTAGATTTCATAGATTGTTCGCCTAAGGTCGGTACGATTAACGGCAACGACGAGAAGAGCAAACAAAACTCTCTCGTCACATCCGCACTGACAGAGGTGATCAAACCGCTCCCTGGACGAACTGCCGTCTGGAAGGTTCCGTTCCTTCCATTTTTGAACTCTCTCATCAATGCTTTTAGACGCCACTCGACCAACCTTCCCTCACGTCACGTTCTCGACTTTGTGGAGCACGGATAGGGCGATTGAGAAGTGCACGCCCCGTGTCGCTGTCCGGCGATCCACGGGGCAACTATCCGGTCCGACGCACAATTACCACAAAACAATCCCGTAGACGACCGAAAAACGCAGCCAAGAGAGTCGCCTGTCAGGTCGGCAAGAGTTGGAAAGGGTAGGGGCACAGATTGGGATTGACAGTTGAGAAATATATGCCTATAGTACAGGCGTGAAAGGTTTGTACTCCACCCTCCAAGTCGCAAGGATGGTTGGTGTAGATAAGCAAACCCTCCTGCGCTGGTTATGGGCCGGCAAAGTTGCTGAGCCGAAGATTTACCAGAGTGGCGGCATCAAGCTCAGATTCTGGACTGATCGAGACGTAGGACGAATCCGGGAATATAAGAGAACAAACTACCGCAGGGGTAGAGGCCGCAAGAAGCAGGCCGTTTGACGAAAAACGCGCCGTGCCGGTGTTGACGCACCGACACGACGCTAACCACAGTCGCCTACGAAGGAGGCAACAATGGCTAGACAGCAACGTAGCAACAATTCCACTTTCTCTCAAGAACCCGACCGGCCGATTGTTCGAGTAGCTCTCTATGCGCGGGTCAGCACCCTAAACAACCAAGATCCCGAAATGCAGCTCTCCGAACTGCGGGAATATGCGGCCCGCCGCGGCTGGCAGATCGCCGAGGAGTACACAGATCAGGGAGTGTCGGGCAGCAAGGAGTCACGGCCTGCGCTGAATCGGCTCATGTCCGACGCATGCAGGCGACGGTTCGATGGAATTCTGGTCTGGAAAATCGACCGATTTGGGAGGTCCCTGAAACACCTGGTCAACGCATTGGCCGACCTCGCAGCATTGGGTGTCGCCTTCATCAGCCTGAGGGACAATCTAGACCTGAGTACTCCTTCGGGCCGGCTGATGTTTCAGATCATCGGCGCCATGGCCGAGTTCGAACGGGCGCTGATCCAGGAGCGGGTCCGTGCCGGGCTAAGGAACGCGCGGGCCAAAGGGCGACGCCTCGGTCGGCCCCGGGTCATTGTGGACGCCTCCAGGATCGCTTTTCTTCGCACCCAGGGTCGGTCTTGGGCGCAGATCAGGGCTGAGCTAGGGGTGAGCAAGGGGACTGCGCAGCGGGCCTTTGCAGCCCTGCCCAAAATCGGATAGCGATGGATTCTTGGGCTTTCCTCTAACGCTCTCGCGTCAACGCGGGTCCCCGGCATTGCGTCCGCATTGTACGATGGCCAGTGGCGTTTGATCCCACGGAGCGTGTCATGATACCTGCACTCGCGAACCTGCAACCCGAGGCATTATGGAAGCACTTTGACAGATTGGCGGCGATTCCTCGCGCCTCCACAAAGGAAGCTGTAGCGAGGGGGTACGTCCAGGCACTGGCCGCAAAGCTGGGCCTCGAATCGGTGCAGGACGATGCGGGCAATCTCGTGGTGCGGAAACCTGCGCGGCCGGGACGCGAGGGAGCGCCGATGGCACTTTTGCAGGGCCACCTTGACATGGTGTGTGAGAAGAACGAGGGAACGGTCCATGACTTCGATGTCGACCCCATCAAAGTGGCAAGAGATGGCGACTGGCTGAAGGCAGATGGTACAACCCTGGGATCCGATAACGGAGTCGGCGTGTCCGCCGCACTGGCGGTAATGGAAAGTGATGACATTGCCCATGGTCCGTTGGAGTTCCTTTTCACAATTGACGAGGAGACCGGACTCACGGGCGCTTCAGCATTCCCGGGTGGCTTGCTGAAGTCCAGGTATTTTCTCAACTTGGACAATGAAGAAAAAGGCACCCTGTGTATCGGTTGTTCAGGCGGCGTCAAGACGACTGCTCGACGCAAAGTCCAGCTTCGTCCAGCCGGCGCAGGATCAGCCTGGCGCATCAAGGTGTCCGGCCTGAAAGGCGGCCACTCCGGTGTCGATATCCATCAAGGCCGCGGCAATGCCGTGCGGATCATGGGCGGAGTCCTTCAGGTCTTGCTTGATCGCCTTCCGATCGAAATCGCCGAAATCAGCGGTGGAAGCGCACAGAATGCGATTCCCCGCGAGGCTGCAGCTTTGGTGTTAACCGATCCCTCTCGAGAGAATGAACTCAAATCGCTTGTCGCCACAGCCGAAGCTGGATACCAGTCTGACTTGGGAGGATTCGACTCCGGGTTGCAGATTACGGTCGAGGAAACCGAACGGCCTGGAATCGTGCTGGACGCGAATGATGCGAAGCAAACGGTGGCTCTGATCGCCAGCTTGCATCATGGCGTTTTAGCTATGAGCCCCGACGTTGCCGGTTTGGTCCAGACGTCCACCAACCTGGCGACTGTCAATACCAAGGGGGATGTGGTGGAGATTGTTACCAGTCAGCGGAGCGCGATAGAGAGCAGCATGCTCGCTGCTGCCCGCATGGTTGCGACGGTATGCGGGCTGGCGGGGTTCGAAGTGGAGCACGGAGGCAAATACCCAGGCTGGAAACCGGAGCCCAACAGCGACATCGTGCACAAGCTTCAGGAGGTGCACAAGAAACTCTTCGGCGAACCTGCCAAGCTGATCGCCATGCACGCTGGCCTGGAGTGTGGCGTCATCGGTGAGAAATATCCGGGCATGCAGATGGTGTCATTCGGTCCGACGATCGTAGATCCTCACAGCCCGAACGAGCGAGTGCAGATCTCGTCTGTGGAAAGTTTCTGGAACTACCTTAAGTTGGTGCTCGAGAGCCTGTGATGTGGAGCTGGGATCGCCTGCCTTGGCATAGTTTGTAGTTGGACAGGCGCAGGGTGCAGGACGTGGATCTCGTCCTTCCTTGCTCAACGTCAGTAGATGCCTTTATCGAGCCCTTGCAGCAAACGAGCTGCGGGCACGCGAAAGACTTCGCAGATCCGAAGCAGAGTAGTCACAGTGATGGGCCTTCCGGCTTCAATCTGTTGCCAGTGTCTCGCGGAGAATCCAAACGAGATCATGTCTTCCTGGCTGAAACCTTGGGCCTTCCGCAGTCTGCGGATTCTCGCCCCTAGCCGGGTAAAGAATTTCGCTTGATCTGGCACCTCCGAGTTTGTAAGGTTCCACGAGCAGAAATACCACGAGCAGATTAGCTGGACGTTTGCTACTCTTTTTCTCGAAAGGAGGCAGGTCAGCGACCATGTCTCCGATAGCGCCAACACAGCCACCAACGGAAAACCGAACTGCGTCAGCCCAGCCCCAGCGACACTGGCTTGGCCTTCCGGTTCGCCCGCAAACGGAGGGCACTTTTGATGAAGTTCTGAGTGCCCTGCCACACTTCGGCCGCCAACCGTTCGGTATGCCTTCACTGAATGGCGACGAGCTAGGCATCAACTCTTATCTCGACATGGTCTATCGGGTACCAATTCATCAGAGTGAGAGACCGATCCCGGTGGGCGTGGTGTCCAAGAACTATCGACTCGTGGATCACCATCACGTTTTGAGGACCATTCAACAATCATTGGCCGATCGCAAACTGCATATTGAAAGTGTCCGAGTGGTGGCAGAATGGACGATCCACGGAGAGCGAGCGCACTTCTCTATTATCTTTCCTCCTCAAGAGCATTTCACGGTGGGCACAGTCGGAAGTAAGGATGAGATGCGATTCCGCATCGAAGTCTTTAACTCCGTTGACGGGAGCTGTCGCCTCATGGCGATTGCGGGATGGCTTCGGTTTGTTTGCACGAACGGTCTCATAATTGGCGCTGCGTTAATGCAGCTCCAGCAGCAGCACAGACAGCAACTAGAGATCGAGGAGGTCGGCAGGCGGGTTGGAGAGGCCATCGAATCCACTTGGACTGACAAGGCACGACTTGAACGCTGGATGTCGGCCGGAATCGAAAGGAGCGTCCTAGTTTCCTGGATTGACGAGGAAGTGTGTGCACTCTGGGGCGTGAAAGCAGCGGTCAGAGTCCTGGGAATCGCAACCGATGGGTGGGACGTGGAGCTGGTCGGGGCCGTGACCAACCGGAGACCAAGCGAGGTTAGGACCAAGAGGATCAGCGCCGTCCCTGGCGTGGATGCGCCCGTCAGCAATCTATTCGCACTCAGTCAGGTGCTCTCATGGGTCGCAGGCCAGCGAGCGGAAATAGCTGAAAACCTTGAATGGAGAAGTCAAGTGCAGGGCTTGATGGAGACGCTCACACCATGAGCAACCGTCCTGTCGTCGAAAAGCCTACTCCCTCATCCGAACAACGCGTTTCAATCGGACCAGGACGGATTCTCCGCTCGGCATTCTTTATTGCTATCATTACTGGGATTCAAGAGCTTTAAAACCCCGCCGGATTGCCAATGCTCGAAGTGATTGCCGATGCGCTTCGTTCCCCGTCAGCACGCTGCATCGATCAGTGCTGTGGCTACTACCGGAATACCAAGGAAGAGTGGGGATGCACATTAACCGTTTGGTACGCGGGGCATTACCACATGATCTCCGTGTCTCACGTTGACGAGGTGCCAACGCTCGCCTCCGTAGCGGATGCCTTGGTTTCGCCCACCAGGTATGTGAAAGAGGAGGGCCGCTACCGTAACACCCGCCGGACGCTCGGTTACTGGGCCACCGTAAAGAGCGGAGACCACTGGTATATGGTTTCTGTTTCTGACATGCAACAGCCCTACCATAAACAGTGGTGGCTCGAACATATCAGCTAGGCCCGGACGCGAACGGTCCAATTGGACACCCTGGTACGGGCCTCAAATCGTAACGGAACAACTTCACCGGAGCCGTCCGCCAAAGCTGCCCAAAATCCCCCGTCCCGTCAGCATATGCAAGAACCAGAATCTACAGGATCACGAAGCCCAGTGCACTCCTGCCCACAAACTGGGGTTTGTGGGCAGCCGCACCCGAGTCAACCTGGTTGCTAATGACGACGCCGAATGCTCCGCCCCGGTCGACTTGCCAGCAACAACGGCGTGCCTCCTCGACTGATCGAGGTCGTAACCCCACTTCCTCGGCCCGTGCAAAGCGGGTGCGTTTATCGCAGTCATACGGCCACCCTAGCCCATACAACCGAGTTGGAGAGGACCCCAGCAAATACGCACATACATCTCACACGAGTCGGTGACGAGTGTCCTCGCACTCCTGTGAGGTGGAGCGCTAACGTAGTGCAATCAAGACGCCCATCCGAAGAGCAGTTCTGCCGGAACTGCAACACCCCTAGCTAGGCGACGCGCCCCGTTAGTCGGAATGGTTGGCAACTGGACATTCAGAGGTACCCTATGAAGCAGATCAACTTCGCAGTTCTGATATTCCTGGTATTTGCTGTGGGCCACTCACAGGCCCAGGGGGATGCTCAGGAGCTTGTGGCTCCCACGGTGCGCTGGGACGATCCGAGGGTGCGCGACAATATGGCGTTCCGGGAACTAAAGCGACGTGTCCTCAGTGGTGAGGCCAGCGAGCAACAGAGGCAGTACTTCGGTTGGCTGGAGCCCAGGATCTACCCATTCGAAGCCATTCCTGGAGGCGCTTACGAGCGCGCCCGTTGGCAACAGAAGATTTTCCTCAAACGGGCGGCGGACGTATCGTCAATCGCATTCCCTGCTGCGAGCTCTACTTCGTGGACCTTCATCGGACCGCAGAACATCGAGGGGCGGGTGACGGCCATCGCACTGCATCCGACCGATTCCGGCGTCATTTATGCTGCGGGTGAGAGTGGAGGCATATTCAAGACCACCGACGGCGGTCATACCTGGACCACAAGGAGTGATGAGTTGCCCGATCTGAGGGTGTTTGATGTCCAGTTCTTGCCAGGTAACCCGCAAACGCTCTTCGCAGGTGCCGGGACGGGGCACCTTTACATATCCACCAATGCTGGGAGCACATGGAGCACGCGTTCGGTCCTTCCTGACGCGCAAGGAGTCGATCGAATCCGAATCGACCCTCAGAACCCCAGCAGAATGTATGTTGTTCAACAGGACTTCTGGGGCGGACTGGGAGTCTACAGGAGCAGCGATGGCGGGTTATCGTGGAGTAAGAGCCTGACCACGAACATAACCTGTCCCCCGACCTGCCCCTGGCCACCACCCGCGGGTTTCAACGACCTCGCCATGGACTCGTCAGTTCCCCGGACGCTCTACGCCGTCCTAAATCAAGATGGTCTATACAGAACCCTCGATGGGGGCGACAGCTGGACCCGGCTGAACACAGCAACCAGCGGACTTCCCACAACGATTCTGGACGGCGCGGTTGGCACTGCACCCTCAGCCACGGGGACGGTCTATGCCACTCTGCAGGATCCATCGGGTGATAAGGGGCTATACGTTTCGCTGAACTACGGAGAGACATGGCACAGACAGAGCAGCCCGTCGCAGTGCTGCTTCGGCGATATCGTGGTCGATCCGACCGACGCCAACCTTATCTACTTCTCGAATTTCGGCAGTCTCTACAAATCGCGGAATGGCGGCAGCACGCTGACAACCATCCCCCAAACCCATGTTGACCAGCAGTCCTTCGCGATCCAGCCAGGTAACAGCCAGGTGTTGTGGGCAGGCAACGATGGGGGGCTCGACAAATCTACAGATCAGGGTGCCACTTGGAGCGAGATACGGAAGCTACCCGTCACGCAGTACTACGGGCTCGCCGTGATGCCGAACAATCCACAGCTGATCCTTGGCGTGACGCAAGATAATTGGATCAATCGGTATCACGGCACCCTGAATTGGGATCAACTCTTCAACAGTTGCGGATATGGTGACTTGTCGGCAGCTGTCTTAGACCCGAGAATCTCATCCATCGCATATGCGCAATCGGTGCAGACATACGTGAACAAGACCGTCAATGGGGGAACAAGCTGGTTCTGTGCTACGACCGGACTGGACAACACGGGGTCTGTGTGGAAGGCGCCGCTCGCGATGTTTCCGCAAGACCCAGACATCCTCTACGCGGGCGGGAGCCGGGTTCACATGACACGGGACGGTGCGACTTGGAATCCGATCAGCCCAGCGTTGACTGCCTGGGGTGGTCTCAGCGCAATCCGGGCTTCCGCGTCCAACAGTGGTCGGATCTATGCGGGCTTCGCGGACGGACAATTATTCAGAACGGACACTGGCGGTGCATCTTGGACAGAAATTAGTGGGGCGTGGTCTGGACACTACATCACGGCTCTGGCTGTCGATCCTGTCGACGATGCCGCCGTTTACCTCACCCTCGGCGGATTCGGGATAAGCCATATTTGGAGAACGACGGATTCGGGCAGCAGTTGGAAGGATATCGGGGCCAGCTTGCCGGACGCTCCATACAATGACGTGGCGATGGCCGCGGGGACCGGCCGTGTCGTCGTAGTGAACGACATCGGCGGCGTGTTTGAAACTCGGAACTTCGGCCTCGAGTGGACACCTGCCGGCGATCTGAGCACGCTTCCGAATACGTTTGTCAGTGGCGTGGCTCTGGAGTCAGGAGTGGACCTCACGGTCGCGACCTATGGGCGAAGCATGTGGCGCCTGCATGGCAACGGCGCCACCACTACGACCTCGCTGGTTTCGTCTGTAAATCCTTCGGTGCAGGGAAAGCCGGTTACCTTTACAGCGGTGGTTTCGTCACCGACGGGCACTCCCACCGGCAAGGTCCAATTCCTGAACGGCAGCACAGTTCTGGCGACGCCGTCAGTCATGTCTGGCTCTGCCAGGTACACCACGTCAAAGTTGCCGCCGGGTGCTAACAGCATTACGGCTATCTACCTTGGCGATTCCAGCAACAACAGCAGCACGTCACCCCCTGTGAATCAATTCGTGCTGGCGGCCACCACAACCACACTCACGTCTTCGCCCAATCCGTCCGCCTATGGTCAAGCGGTGGTCTTCACCGCAAAGGTCAATTCCAGTATTGGCGCACCGCCTGATGGAGAGACGGTCACGTTTAAGAAAGGCACAACGGTACTGGGAACAGGAACGTTGAGTGCCGGATCGGCTAGCTTCATGACCTCGGCGCTCAAGGTGGGTACAACGGCGGTCGCGGCGGTGTACGGCGGTGACTCGAAGTTTGCCGCCGGCACGTCGAAAGCGTTGAAGCAGGTGGTCAGCAAGGCCACGACGACGACCACGTTGGCTTCGTCTCTGAATCCGTCAAACGTTGGGGAGTCTGTGACCTTTACGGCGAGCGTGGTGCCGCAATTCAGAGGCACGGTCACCGGGGCAGTGACCTTCTACGATGGAGCGACGGCATTGAAGATTGGGGTCCTGAGCGGAGGGAACGCAAAGCTCACAACCTCGAAGCTGACCTCGGGCACGCACACGATCACGGCGACGTACAACGGCAGCGCCAGCTTTAGCGGCAGTTCCGCTTCGCTGACGCAGACGGTGGATTAGGCTACGCCAGCCCACCCGCGTCGGAACTCTATTCCACACCTGATCCAGCACAGGGGATGTGCTCCTTTGGCCACGTGAACTTTCATCCAACGACTCAGTCCCAATCTTTAGTCCCAACCTTGTTTGTTCGGCTTTCCACGTCCCGAGACTTCTCAGTCTTCTTTTCATTCTCCGAGTTAGTCGTTTCCAAACTTGCGAATCTCGCGCGTAAGCCACGCCTTGACTGCACTCCACTCGCGCCTGACCGTTGCGGTCGACAGCCCCGTGACTTCAGCCGTTTCTTCCAGGGATAGTCCTGCGAAGAAACGCAGCTCGACGATACGACTTCCTTGCGGATCGAGAGACGCCAATCGTGTCAGCAACTCGTCCACCGCGATTAGCTCGCGCGGACGTTCGCGCGAGAAAACTGCGGCCTGTTCTAACGAGATCCTCGAAAACGATCCGCCTCGTTTCAAAGACACGTGCTTCCGGGCGTGATCAACCAGAATGCGGCGCATCATTTGTGCTGCGACGCCGAAGAAGTGGTTTCGATTGCTCCATTCCACCTGCTTTTGGTCCACCAGGCGCAAGTAGGCTTCGTGGACCAACGCAGTTGTTTGTAGTGTGTGGTCCACTCGCTCACTCTGTAAATAGAAGGATGCGAGCCGCCGGAGTTCGTTGTAGATTTGGGGAATCAGTTGGGATAGTGCATCCTGGTCGCCGTTGCTATAGCGCTTGAGCAGGGCTGTGACATCATGGGGCGGAGGTTCGGTAGGTGCCATCATCACATTTTGAATGCGGTCTCGGAGGAATTACGATGCTTTCTGGCAGCAGCAGCCTTGTGCGCAATCAAGAGAAAACCTCTTGCCGTCGCCTCTTTTTCCAGCGAAGTTAGGGTGCCGCGAGCAGCATCCCGGTTGCCCGTTTTCATTTCGATTTCACCCAGCAAAAGACGAAACTCGAATTCGAGATCCGCGAACCCGCTGGCCTTGGATTCTTCGATGCTTTTTCGGAGTAAATCGTCGGTCTCGGCAGTCCTGCCCAAACCAAAGTCAACTTGTGCAGTTAAGAGGTTGACTGCAAGCACATGCAGCCGATTTTCAGTGTTCCCAACCAACCTGCGAACGTCTGTGACCAATAGTTTCGCTGCCTCTAATCTGCCTTGCGCGAGTAGCGAGCGGATCAAAATGGTATCCGCTTCAATCTGTGCATCGGGCTCATTTTTTGCCGGATACTCCTTCAGCGCTTGGCGAACGTCTGTTTCTGCTTGATCGGGATGGCCTTCCTCGAGGGACAACTGCGCAGTTCTAATGCGGCTATCGAACAACTCCCTGACTGCACCATGCTCCTTCCGACGTAATGCAAGCGCAGCTTCGTGCTGTTGACGAGCCCCACTGAGGTTATCGCGAGCGAGCAGAATGTCTCCAAGCCCAAACAGTGAGAAGCTGGAATCGAACTCCTGCCCAGCATCCATAAAACTCTGCATCGCTTCCTCGTAGAATTTCTGTGCTGCACCGAGGTTGCCCGCGAGCAGCTTGAGATCCGCGATTTCCAAGTTCAGGGCTGCAATCCTGCCCTTGGCGCCCGTCTGACGAAGAGTTGCACGACTTTCGTCCGCAAGCTTAAGCGCCGTGGCAAGATTTCCTTGAGCCGCGTGAACATGCGCCAAATTGATCATACAGCCGGCGATTAAGTCCTTGTCTGCGTAGCGTTGCGCCAGGGGCAGCGCTTCCTGAAAGCGTTCTCTGGCACGCGTCAAGTGACTCTCGTTGTATTCAACCAGGCCGAGATTGTGGAGAGAGCTGGCGACCTGAGCTTGGTCGCCAACTTCGCGCGCAAGAGCTACTGAGCGTTCATAGGAATCAGCTGCTCCAGCAAGATTCCGTTGAAGCTGTAGAACATTGCCGATGTTATCGAGTTCCGCTGCTTCACCGGACTTGTTGCCCAATTCATGAGCGATTTGCAATGTCTCCTGAAATGCTTTCTTAGCACCTTCGAGGTCATTCTGCTCCGCCAACATGATCCCGAGTTGCTTTGACACGCGACCCTCACTGTAGCGGTCGCCTACCTCAGCAAAACGTCTACGGGCTTCGGCGAAGAATCCCCTTGCCTTATCCGGCTCATTCAGATTGCGATACGCGTGGCCTTGCTCGAACAGAGCTTCCGCTACCAGCAGCCGATTCCCGGTCATTTCTCCTTTGTGCCCAGCTTGTTCGGCCATTGCAAGCTCGTGTTTGTAGTCGGAAGCCGCCATGGCAGCACCTAGCTCCGTCAGATCGATTCGTGGATCATCACATAAAGGCGGGGGAAGCTTGCGCAATGCGGTCAGAGTGTCGGTGCCTGCACTTCGCTGACCAGCCTCCACTTGGGCCTCAGCGAGGTTCAAGCCGTAGTCGAGATTGTCAGGGAAGAAACTAAAGAGCGCACGATAGGTATCGGCCGCCTTGTCCCATTGTTTTGTCATCGCAAAGTAATGAGCTTGCACAGACAGGCCTTGCTCGCGAGGCAGAGCTGAAGCCAGATCCAGCGCGGCTTTCGCCTGCTCCTTCGCTTTTTGCTCGTAACCGAGGGCATTCCATGCGTCCGATAACGCCGAATGAGCCATGGAATACTTAGGATCGACAGCAATCGCTTTTTCCAACAGTTCACGAGCGCTTAACGCGTCGAAGACTCGTAACTTGGCGAGACCTTCTGCGTACAGGCGGGCGGACTCCAGATTGGCTGGAAGTGATGCTTGAACGCTAACCGTTTCTTCGGGCGAGATTCCAGAAACGCCCAGTTTTTCTCGCAGTCCGACGCCAGCCCGGGTCACAAGTTCGGGCAGATCCGCCTCACTCCCGGTCTCTGCCAGGGACGCAACTGTCTCTCCCAAGGCTGCGTCTTGTAGGCGTAAATCCAGCCGAACGCTCCGGCTGGCATCATTCATATCAAGGTAAGACCCAACGACGACAAAATCGCTGCCCAGGTTTTTATAAACGCGCTCTAACGTTTCGGTGGAAAACGAATCCGCTTCCGGAAGTGCAAGGTTGACCCGAGTCTTGGCGACGCTCTCCCCGGGAATTGTACGCAACTTGCCTCCGGTGGAGAGTTCGGTAGTCAGCATTTCCGAAAGGGCAGTCGAGAGCCAGGTTGTATCCGGGCGTCCCGAAAGATTCTTAAATCCCAGTACAGCTATCGACCGTCGTCCACGCGATCGCTGGTCGGCGAGTTCTGCCCGCGCCCTCTCAGTAGCGCGGCGTCGTTCCCACATGACATATCCGAAAGCAGCAGTTAGCGCCACAGCCATCATCATGACCGCTATGACTTCCGTCTGCCGACGACGAATGAATTTTACGGTTCGGTATGTCAGGGTGTTCGGCCGGGCCTTGACTGGCCTGTGCTCCAAATGCCGCTGAACGTCCTGTAAGAACTCGTCTACCGAGAGGTAACGACGACGCGGTTCCTTTTGCAGGGCCATCAGGACGATGTTGTCAAGATCGCCGCTCAGACGACGGCGCAACTTTTCCGGCGGGCCTTCTCGAAGAGCGCTTACCACCTCAGGGGTCCTGGAAGCGGTCGTACCATCCCCCAGGCTTTCTGCTTCCACCCGACCAACGGCCGTACTCGGCTTCTCAGGTTCTTGCTCACAGATCGCTCGTTCCACTTCCGCCGGTGTTTGCTGCTTCAGTCTGTAAGGCCGATGCCCGGTCAAGAGTTCGTAGAGCACAACGCCTAAGGAATAAATGTCCGTCGCAGGCGACACTGCCTCGCCCTTGACCTGCTCCGGGCTGGCATAAGCGGGCGTCATTCGCCGGGTCAGCGTCTGTGTGATTGCGGATCCGTCTCGGAGGTGCAATACTTTCGAGATCCCAAAGTCCAGAAGTTTCGGAATTCCGCTTTCGGTGATCAGGATATTGCTGGGTTTAAGGTCGCGATGAACAATGAGATTCTGATGTGCGCACTGGACCGCAGCGCAGACCTGACAAAATAGGCGCAACCTCTCGTCGGTAGAGAGGTTTCGACTGTCACAATGCTTGTCGATGGGTTCTCCCTCTACATAATCCATTACCAGATACGGCAGACCCTCCTCCGTGCTGCCGCCATCGAGTAACTTGACGATGTTCGGGTGATCGAGCTTGGCCAGAGTCTGGCGCTCATTGCGAAAACGACGCAGCAATTCTTCGCTACCTAGCTCGGGCAGGAGAATCTTAATGGCCACTTGCTTCTCATATTGTTCATCCGCGCGGGAAGCCAGATAAACGGTGGCCATGCCGCCACGGCCGATTCGCTGGATGATTTTGTACGCTCCGATGCGACGGCCAACCATCGCATCTTCCACCAGGACATGCTCACTGGGATTCCCTGGTAAGGAAGCAGCGGCCGCCTCATCTTCCGCCGCCGCAGCCAGTAAGGATTCCACTTCTTTACGAAGGAGCTCATCTGCGCCACACGCCTCTCGGAGAAAGCCGTCGCGTTCTGCAGCACTGCGCTCCTGAGCATCCGCAAACACCTCCTTGATCTGGCGCCAACGATCCGGTGTGATGTCGCCTTCCACGGTCGGGCGCTGGGGAAAGGAAGGTGACGGGTTCTCGGTCGTGCTCATGGAAGGACTCCCGAGAGATCTCGCTTACGCAGTAGGATGGATCGTGGGCAGAAGCGGATCAAATTTCGATCCGCCTGCCGAGTGTGCGTCCCCGAGTCCCCACTTGGTGGGGGAAGTATATAACTTTGTCTGCGCTAGTCAACGGCAGCTTTTTTTTTGCAAACCAGCAAGAGTCGGCATATTTATCTGCTTCTTGGTTGCGCACTTTTCCAACCTGTTTGCGCGTTACTAAGTAGAGGCAGAAAGAGGGTGGCGAAAGCCGGAACGAGGGGCCGGCGTGGATCTCCTTCATCCGCCGCGAAGAAAAAGGAGGATAATCATGAACCGCAAGAGGGTATCGAGTCTGTTCCTGACAGCTTGCCTGGGGCTCGTTTTTGGCGTGGTGTTGGCCCCGCTGCAGGCTGAAGCCAGCCACTGCTCAACCGCTGCTACAGCGGGCAAGTGGGCATACACCTACACGGGAACCATCTTTACGCAGAATGGTCCGCTGTTAGCCGCATCGGTGGGCCACTATGTCTTGGACGCCGCCGGTAACCTTACGGGAAGCCAGGCACGCAGTGTGGCCGGAAGCTCTGGGATAGAAGATATCTCAGGCACTGTCAGCGTGAACAAAGACTGCACCGGCACCGCGACCGTCAAGGTGTTTGTAAATGGCCAGCTGCAGCGTACTGCTGTTCTCGCAGTGGCATTGGACAACAACATGAATCATGCCCGCGCGATCTTCCAGTCGCTGACTTTGCCGGATGACACCAATGTTCCGGTGGTGATCACACTCGACGAGACAAGGGTGTTTCCTAGGAACTAAGGGGCTGGGGCAGGGCGCGAGTCTTGCCCCTTTCATCTGGAAGGCACGTGGCAAACTCCAGGATCGGCAAATTCAAGATTTCTGGCCCGCTGGGGCGGGCGTCAGGTGGCAGTGCTGGTACCAGAGGCTAGAGCGCGCATTACGCCGAGCGAAACTGGCTGCGTTCAAGGCGGAATGCAGCCGCCACGAAGTGAAATCCCGCAAGGAGGCAAGGTGGAAGCGAATAAGTGGCTCAACCCGCGATTTCGCACTCCCCACAGGAGGAGGTACGCATGACTAACGGGGACCGCACATATCAAGTGACCTCTCCTTCGCGATGCCGACGCGGAGTCTTTCCTTCCGTGACACTGCTGGTGCTGATGTTTGCGTCCTTAGCGGGGGCGCAAACCTTCCTCGACGTCGCGCTGTATCCAGCCGGTGCGGATCCGGAAGGGATCGTGACGGCAGACTTCAACCGTGATGGCAAGATGGATGTCGTGGTAACCAACTACGAGGGTGCCAGTATCAGCGTGTTACTGGGCAAGGGTGACGGAACTCTCAAGAGCCACGTGGACTACGCGACGACGCCATTCCCAAACGGGCTGACGGTCGGCGACTTCAATTCCGACGGCAATCCAGACCTAGCCGTTTCAGTATTCGGGCCAATCGAACCAACTTGCGTTGCCCCTGTACTGGCAGTGTTCCTGGGCAAGGGGGACGGGACTTTTCGCCCACGCGTGGACTACCCGACCGGATGCGGCCCCGACGGGGTAGCTGTCGGCGACTTTAACGACGATCGTAAACAAGATTTGGTGACGGCCGATGCCGTTGACGGCACCCTGAGCGTGTTCCTGGGAAATGGAAATGGAACATTCCAGCCGCGCTTAGTGTTTCCCGCATTTTCTGCTGATCCCGGCGCCGTCGCAACCGGCGATTTTAACGGAGACGGCAAGGCCGATCTGGCGACTGGGAATGGAGTTGGGCAGATTATCGGCGTGTTTCTGGGCAATGGCGATGGAACGTTTCAAGCGGGCGTGGGCTATGGACCCGAGGTGTTAAGCGAATCCTCCAATGTCTTGCTAGCCGACTTCAACGAAGACGGCAACACCGATATGGTGGTAGCGATCGGAGAGTCGAGCGCCGACCAGATCCTCGTTTTTCTTGGCCGGGGCGACGGCACGTTCCAAGATCCACTAGTCTCTTCCGCGCTTGGGTTTGCCGGCGCTCTCGCGCCGGGAGATTTCAACGGGGACGGCCATAGCGACCTCGTATCCAATGGTGCTTTCAATAGTGCGGTCATCCTGTTGGGCAGAGGCGACGGGACCTTCGATTCCGGGGCATTTTCCTACATCGGCGGCGGCGCGGCGGCCGTGACCGATCTCAATAATGACGGCAAGGCCGACGTCGTTACCGGTACGGGTCAGAGCTACGATGCTGTCGGGGTGCTGCTGGGCAATGGGGACGGCACTCTTCAGAGCTGCAAACTTTTCAACGCCGTTGGCCTTTCCCCCGTGGTAGCTGACTTCAACCGGGATGGGCTGCAAGATGTAGCCACAACCAACACGCTCTTGCTGGGCAACGCCGATGGGACTCTGCAGCCACCCATCCTCTATAACGCCGATGGCGCTGCCGCGGTTGTGGGAGACTTCAACGGCGACGGCAATCCCGATACGGGGGTGTCAATTTTCGTTGTCGGCAACGGCTCCTGGGTGGTCACGGTCTTTCTTGGAAATGGAGATGGTACGTTTCGACCACAGCAGGACTATCTCGCCGGGTCCGGCATCTTCTTTCTGACCACCGGGGACGTTAACAGAGACGGCAAGACAGATCTGATTACTTCCAACAGCTGGGACAATACCGTGAGCATTCTATTAGGCAATGGCGATGGCACATTCCGCTCACCGGTGAACTACGCCACGGGAACGGGGCCGGGTCCCATCGCCGTCGCCGACTTCAATGGAGATGGGAAACCGGACATCGTCGACCTGAGCCAGACTATCAGTTCGCTGAATGTGCTCCTGGGCAACGGGGATGGCACCTTTCAAGCGCACAGTGATCGGGCATTGAATTTTAATGGAAACGCTCTCGCCGTGGCAGACTTCAACAGCGACGGCAGGGAAGACCTTGCCATAACTGCAGAGGTGGACCAGGATCACAAACAGGTTTCCGTCTTTCTGGGGAATGGCGATGGCACGTTCCAAGATCCCACTAACTACGCGGCGGGTCTTGGCTTCTCAGTGATAGCAGCGGATTTCAACGGCGATCTCAAAATAGACCTGGCTGTGCCGGACCCCGTAGAAGTGAGCTTGCTGCTGGGCAATGGAGATGGCACTTTCCAGCAAGAAAGAGTCTACCCGGTGGCGCAAGGTTTCCCCATGTATGCAGTTGGAGACTTCAACGCGGATGGAAGGCCCGATCTGGTCGCTACTGACGGGGCGGTGGTGAGTGTGCCCCTCAACATCGCCGACATGCCCATCTTCACTCTGTCCTTAACTTTGTCCGGCAGCGGTGCAGGCACAGTGACCACCAACCCTGAATGGGTCAGTTGCAGCTCGAATTGCTCCAGGAAATTTGCCAACGGAACAACTGTTACCCTGACTGCCCATCCGGACCCGGGCGCCAGCTTTACCGGTTGGAGCGGAGGTGGCTGCTCCGGCACAGGTACCTGCAGCCTGACGCTGACGTCCGATCAAACCGTCACCGCCACTTTCGACTTGACCCCAGATTTCGCGCTTGCGGTATCCGACTTTGCCCCAAATCCCATCAGTCCCGGGCAAAGTTCCACGTCCACAGTGAGTGCGAGTGGGGCAAATGGGTTCGGTGACACGGTATCTCTCACCTGCTCTGTGCAGCCGTCGGGGGCGCACGCGCCGCAGTGCTCGGTCAGTCCAAACTCGATCACGCCGGGCAATTCAGCTACGGTGACCATCACGACCACCGCGCCCACGGCCGCGCAGGTACTGCCTTCGGGCAGTCCGTCAGGCGTCTTCTATGCCTTGTGGTTGCCCGTTGCGGGGCTGGCGCTGGCCGGAACCGGATTTCGGTCACGACGACAGAAAAAGCCGAAGGTGTCGAGCTTTCTGTTCTGCTCGCTGCTCGTGATCGGGCTTGTTTTCCAGTCCGCCTGCGGGGGTGGTACCAGCCCAGGAGGCGGAACGCCGCCTGGCACTTACACGATAACAGTCACGGGTACGTCTGGATCGCTCAGTCACTCCACGACAGTCAACCTCAAGGTGGAGTAACTCGCTGTGTAAAGGTTAATGTCGTTGCTGAGAATCTGACACCCCGGAGAGAAGACAAATCATGAGGGTTCATGTTCGTGTTGCTCAACTAACGATGAGCGAGCCGTCAACCGCCATCCACACCACCGTTCGGTCTCAGAGGCTTTCGGCGGGCCGCTTGGCTTTCCGTTCTCTCCTCATGCTAGCCCATAGCGCACGAGTTCGGCATTACTCTTCGTGCCAAGTGCTCCCATAATCCGATATTTGTGGAAAGCCACAGTTCTCGTCTTCATGGTCAGGATGCGAGCAACCTCCTTCATGACTTTTCCTTCCGCTAGGAGTTGTAGAACTTGCCGCTGTCTCTCGGTCAGGCGATTTGCCTCCACGATTTCCTTCTGTTCCCTGACGTGACCGGGGATTTTTGTACCAGGTGGAATGAGAGAAAATCCACTTGGAGGAAAAGCTGGTCATGCCGATGAAGAGGTATAAGCCAGAGCAGATCGTGACGATGCTGCGGCAGATCGAGGTGAGCATCGCCAACGGAAAATACAACACGGAGCGACCGCACTCGGCGCTAGGCTACAGGCCGCCGGCACCGCAAGCCATCTTGCCGAAGAAACTGGGGCATGGAGATGTGGAAAAGGCACACGAAGCAACAACTGAAAGGGTCTAATATGAAACTTCCGGGAGGGCCGCATGTTCGCCCCTAGCGACCAACATCGCAATTCGATGTCGACGCGAATATTTTGGGTCGTTTTTTCGACCGTCCTTGCCGGCGGGGCCGTGTGGATGTCCACCCCGCTGCATGCACAAAACACAACGAGCAAGCGGAATTTCAAGACCGGCAAAGATATCTATATGTCAGGTTGCGTTGCCTGCCACGGTGCGGAGGGAAACGGGCAGTCGCGGGTGCTGCAGGGGTTCGA
>Ga0335082_10002100_pt1 | contig 21419 bp, 20 predicted proteins | sample Lox_Sample_41_FD_206718 | JGI IMG/M metagenome (GOLD analysis project Ga0335082, IMG submission 206718) | Soil microbial communities from Loxahatchee National Wildlife Refuge, Florida, United States - Lox_Sample_4.1 | ecosystem: Environmental > Terrestrial > Soil > Wetlands | place: USA...
TGCTGGCGCCCGGCGCCGGCGACGAGCTCCAGGGACTCAAGAAAGGCATTGTCGAGCTTGCCGACCTCATTCTCGTCAACAAGTCCGACGGCGACTTGAAGCCGGCGGCGACGCGCGCGGTCGCGGAATATCGTCATGCGCTCCATCTGCTGCGCCCGGCCTCGCCGCATTGGGCGACCGAGGTGCGCGCGGTTTCCGCGCTCACGGGCGAGGGCATCGGCGAGTCCTGGACGATGGTGGAGCGGCATCGCGCCGCCATGGCCAAGAGCGGCGAGCGCGGCCGGCGGCGCTCGGAGCAGGCGCGGGCGGCGCTCTGGCGCGAGATCGGCGAGGGCCTCATCGAGGCCTTCAAGGCGGATGCGGCGATCGGCCCAAGCCTCGCCGCGACCGAGGCGCGCGTCGCCGCCGGCGAAGAGACGGCGCTGGCGTCGGCCCGGCGCCTTCTCGAGGCGTTCTTGCGGCGGGCTCGCTGAGCGCGCGGCAGAGCCGAATTGCGGGCCTTCCGCGCATGGCCTAGAGTACCGCGGAAGTCTGAAATGAGGCCGCCCGTCCGGGGTCGCGGGACGGCCTTACAAGGGGCAAGATCGAGGGCCGCTTCACCCGCGGCTAGAGGCCTCGCCGAAAAAGGAGGCAATCCATGCAAGCGAGACTGTTGAAGTTTTGGGCGCTGCTGCTGGGCGTGCTGTTGCTGCCGGCGCTCGACGGAGGCGCTGCGCGCGCCGACGCGATCAAGATCGGGCATTCGACCTGGGTCGGCTACGGCCCGCTCTACATCGCCCGGGAGAAGGGCTTCTTCAAGGCGCATGGCGTCGATGTCGAGCTCGTCAAGGTCGAGAAGCCGACCGACCGCTTTCCCGCGATGATGGCCGGCAAGATCGACCTGATCGCGAGCACGGTCGACACCGCGCTCATCTACATGAAGACGGCGGACCAGTTCCAATACGTGGTCGCGATCGACGATTCCAACGGCGGTGACGGCATCGTCGCCACCAAGGACATCAAGACCGTCGCCGACCTCAAGGGGAAGAAAGTCGCTTTCTCACAGGGCTCGGTCTCGCAATTCTACCTCGACGTGCTGCTGGACAAGGCCGGCATCAAGGAGTCCGATCTGACCGCGGTCGACATGGGGCCGGGCGATGCCGGCACCGCCTTCGTCGCGGGCAAGGTCGATGCGGCGGTGACCTGGGAGCCGCATCTCACCAAGGGCAAGCAGAGCCCGAACGGCCATCTCCTGGTCGACAGCTCGCAGACGCCGGGCCTTATCACGGACGTGCTGATCGCGGAAAAGGACTGGGTCGCCAAGCACAAGACCGAGCTCAAGGCGATCGTCGCGGCCTGGAACGAGGCGGTCGCGTATTACAACGCGCATCCCGACGAGAGCATCGCCATCATGGCGAAGGGCGTCGGCGGCTTCCTCGAGGATCCGAAGGAGTTCAAGGAGACGCTGACGGGCATCAAGTTCTACGGCGGCGCCGAGAACAAGACCTTCTTCGGCACCAAGGACAAGCCGGGCCCGCTCACCACCGTCGTGCAGCAGGCGATCGACATCTGGACCAAGCACGGCAAGCTGCAGGTCAAGACCACGCCGGTGATGCTCATCGACTACGAGTTCGTCAGCGGCTGATGCGATCGTTCATCGAGGCGTACTGCGCCCCGAAGCAGGAGATCCCACGGCGCGTTTACCTCGGGGTGAGCGCGCTCGTGGGGCTCATGCTTCTCGCGGGCTGGTGTCTCCTCGCCTATAGCGGGCTGGTGCGGCCGGACTTCCTTCCGACGCCCGTCGCGGTGATCGGGGCCGGGATCAAGGCGATCGAGAACGGCTCGCTGCTCACCAACACACTCTTCTCCGTGGGCGAGATCATGGGCGGCTTCATTCTCGCCTCGATCGTCGCCGTCCCCTTGGGCATCCTCATGGGGAGCTTCAAGGTCATCGAGGCCGCGATCGAGCCCGTGACCAATTTCGTGCGCTACCTGCCCGTGAGCGCGCTCATCCCGCTCCTCATCCTCTGGGTCGGCATCGGGATCGAGGAGAAGATCGCGGTGATCTTCATCGGGACCTTCTTCCAGCAGCTCATCCTGATCGCGGACGTCTCGCGGCTGGTCTCGCACGATCTCCTCGACGTCTCCTACACGCTGGGGGCGGACCGGCGCACGGTGGTGACGCGCGTCCTCATTCCCGCGACCATGCCGGGCGTGATGGACACGCTCCGCGTCACGCTCGGCTGGGCCTGGACCTATCTCGTGGTGGCCGAGATCGTCTCCGCCGACAAGGGCCTCGGCTACTTCATCATGAACTCCATGCGCGGCCTCTTCACCGACCGCATCTTCCTGGGGATCATGGTGATCGGCCTCCTGGGCCTGCTCACGGACCAGCTCTTCAAGCTGATCAAGAACCTGCTCTTGCCTTGGGCCGCCGGCCGCTAGGCGCCACCATCCGAACCGGCCGCATCGCGAGGACCACATGCTCAGAAACGGCGAGCAATTTCGGGCGTCCATCTTGCGCTTCGTCAAGAAGGCCGCGGGATTGGGCGAACGCGCGATGCAGCGCTGAGGAAGGGTCGCGTGGCGGACCGGGCGAAGCTGGTGATCGACAATGTGGCGCTGCGCTTCGAGCCGAAGCACGGGTCCCCCGTCACCGCACTCGACAACATCTCCTTGGAGGTCGGTGAGAACGAGTTCTCGGTGATCGTCGGTCCCTCCGGTTGCGGCAAGACGAGCCTGCTGCGCCTCGTCGCGGGCCTCATCAAGCCCACGGAAGGCGCGGTCTATCTCGACGGCGCGAAGGTCACCAAGCCCGGCAAAGACCGCGGCATGGTGTTCCAGTCCTATACGCTCTTCCCTTGGCTCAACGTCGAGGACAACGTCGAGTTCGGCCTGAAGATCCGCGGCCTACCCCTCGAGGAGCGGCGCGACGTCTCCCGCCGCTTCCTCGCGCAAGTGGGTCTGACGGGCTTCGAGCGGGCCTATCCGAAGCACCTCTCCGGCGGCATGATGCAGCGCGTGGCGCTCGCACGCGCGCTCGCCAATAATCCCGAGGTCCTCCTGATGGACGAGCCCTTCGGTGCGCTCGACAGCCAGACACGCGCGCTGATGCAGGAGATGCTGCTCGAGATTTGGCAGCGCGACAGCAAGACCGTGCTCTTCATCACTCATGACATCGACGAGTCGATCCTGCTAGGCGACCGCGTCCACGTGATGACCGCGCGCCCCGGCCGCATCAAGGAGATGGTCGAGATCGACATTCCCCGCCCGCGCACCGTCGATGTGCTCACGAGCACCGCATTCATGAGCCTGAAGCGTCGGATCATGCACTCGATCCACGAGGAGGCGGCGAAGGCGCTGGGCTGACGCGGTGCGGCTCCCGGGCCATCGACGTGCGCGATGTCACGCGAAGCTCAGACCGGGCGGTGCACTCATCGAGCGAAACCGCTCGTCAATGCCCGCTAGATGGCGCATCGCGGCCCGAGTTCGACCGGGCGAAACCCTTGTGAGATGCCGGACCGAGCCATGTCCGTCGCCGAGCAGGACTCCCGCTCTTGTGCCGGGACCTTTACGCGGTGGGCCACTTCGACGAGGTCGAAGAGACTCGATGCGGCCGCTCGCATCGAGTTTTCTCAGTGAGGTGCGTCGCGGACCTCTCGCATTTGGCCGGTTCCTTGGGGCGCAGGGGATCAATTTTGCCGATCCCGATCATGAGATAATGATATTTTGCCGGTCCAGGGGCGCGAGGGGGAGCGCCTCGCAGATCCCAAGGACGGGCATTCGAAGAGGGACGGCCGGACCGAAGCCGCCATTCCAGGAAATCGAAGCAGGGCGCCGAGCATGCCAGTCGAGAAAATCAAGACACTCATCATTGGAGGAGGCCAGGCTGGGCTCGCGATGAGCGAGCACCTCACCAAGCACGGGGAGGCGCATCTCATTGTCGAGCGGCACCGGATTGCCGAGCGATGGCGCTCTGAGAGATGGGACTCTCTCGTCGCCAACGGTCCGGCTTGGCATGACCGATTTCCCAGTCGGGAGTTCTCCGACATCGATCCCGATAGTTTTGCCTCCGCCGCCAAGATCGTGGAGTATTTCGTCGCCCATGCGGAGCAGATCGGAGCTCCCATACGCTGCGGGGTCGAGGTCGCGGCGCTTCGCAGGAAAACCGACGGCGACGGCTTTCGTGCCGAGACCTCGGCGGGCGCGATCGAAGCCACGAATGTCGTCGCCGCCACCGGCCCCTTTCAACGCCCGATCATCCCCGCCCTCGTGCCGGCGGATGCCGGCATCCTGCAGATTCATTCCAACGGCTATCGCCATCCGGACCAATTGCCTCGGGGGGCGGTGCTGGTAATTGGTGCGGGCTCTTCGGGGGCGCAGATCGCCGACGAGCTTCTGCGCGTCGGCAGGCGCGTCTACCTTTCGGTCGGCCCGCACAACAGGCCTCCCAGGCGCTATCGCGGGCGGGACTTCGTCTGGTGGCTGGGCGTGCTGGGCTTGTGGGATGCCGAGGCCCTCGACCCGTCCATGGAACATGTCACGATCGCAGTGAGTGGCGCCTATGGCGGCCATACCGTCGACTTCCGGCGCTTCGCCGCGCGCGGGATGCTGCTCGTGGGCAGGGCGGAATCCTTCAGCGACGGCGTCATGCACTTCGCGCCCGATCTCGCGAGCAATCTCGCACGAGGAGATGCGGACTACCTGTCGATCCTGAATGCGGCCGACGCCTATGCCGTCCGGACGGGTCTCGATCTCCCCGAGGAGCCCGATGCACGCAAGGTAGAGCCGGATCCGGCATGTGTAGTCGATCCGATCCGGCAGCTGGATCTCGCGGACGCCGGCATAACCTCGATCGTGTGGGCGACGGGCTACGCCCTCGATTTCGGCTGGCTGAAGGTTGACGCGTTCGACCAGAGGGGGCGGCCGGTGCATCACCGGGGTGTTTCGGAGGTGCCGGGGATGTACTTCCTCGGGCTGCCCTGGCTGTCGCGAAGGGCTTCCGCCTTCATCTGGGGCGTCTGGCACGATGCCAAATACCTGGCGGGCCATATCGCAGCCCGCGGTTAAAGGATCTCGTACATCGGCGTCCCGCCTGCCCGCGCGGTATTGCCGCCGGGGTCGAAGGGCGGTGCCATCTCCACCACGTCGCAGCCGACGAGGTTGAGGCCGCGGAGCTCGCGCAGCATGATCTGCGCCTCGACCACGGTGATGCCGCCGCATTCGGGTGTGCCGGCTTCCCCGCCTTCGCCGCAGTCCCTGTCGTTCGCGCCACAAGTTACAGGCGGGCAAGAACCCGCGCTTCCGCACCGGTTGCTGGCTGGGGGAGGGTCGTGACGAGCGCCGGGGACTCCGCCTCAACGGGATGCAAATCGAGGTCGAGCGCGATGCGAATCGAGCGATGATAGTGAATCATGGCGGGCTCGTTGCGGCCGAAGACCGTGTGTGTTTGCGCGCCCGCTCTCAGTCCGCTCTGGATCGTGCGCCCGGCTCGGAAATCCTCGCCCGTTACCACGTCGAGAACGAGCTGCATGTTCTTGTCCCAGTGCGTGCGCTCCTCGTCCGTCGTCGGCGCCCGCGGAACGTAAAGAGAGAGCTCCATCACCGAGCGATCGACGCGGCCCTCGGCCGGAAATACGCGCGCAAGCTCGACGTGATCGCCCTGAAGCAGCAGGAGCGTGTTCGGAAACAGCGAGTAGACGATCGTCGTGTTCCACATCAGGTCCCAGCTCTCCTCGGGCTCCAGCTTCAAGCGCTCGACCTTCTTGCGCGGAAAGGCCAGCCGATGATTGAGACCGAAGGGCTCGAAGTCCGTGACGTTGCCGTGCAGGATCGCGCGAAGCGAGTCACGATGCAGGTAGCCGATGTGATAGCCCTCATTGAAGGTATCGACCATGATCTTCCAGTTCATCGTCTCGGGGATCGCGCGCTTGTCGAAGAAGGCCCAGGATGCGAAATCGTAGGCGGCGAGCTCCGGCCCAAGGCCGCAAAGCCACTGATCGATGTCGAAGCCGGTCGCTCCGTCTCGGGCCGGCGTGGGGATTACCCATACCAGGCCGTATTTCTCGCACAACGGCAGGGCGACGAGTGACGAGCGCTCATTGCGCACGTTCGGGAAACAGCGCTCGTCCGGGATGGCGACGATATTGCCGGCGAGATCATAGGTCCACGCGTGGTACGGACAATGAAAGGCGAGAGCCTGGCCGCTCCCCTGCGCAACCTTGGCGCCGCGATGCCGGCAGACATTGAGCAGGGCGCGCAGGATGCCGTCGCGTCCCCGCACGATCAGAATCGGAACGCCGGCATAGTCGTCCGTGCTGAATGCGCCGGGTTTTGCCCAGCTCGAGGCGAAGCCCATCAATAGCGGATACCGGCGAAACAGGATCCGCCGCTCGCGGTCGAAATGATGCGGATCCACATAGACCGAGGTATCATTACGCCAGGGCGCATCGGCCATGGCCGTGGTCCTGGTCTCGACGTAGTTCAGTAGCCGCTTCAAGAGGTTGATCTGTTGCTGCCGGCTCATTCCAAACCTTTCGCTTTCCCCGCCTTTTTGCCGATGGGACGAAAAGAGCGGAGGTGATACGGTAACGTATCGCCGGCAATCGCGAGATCAATACGGCACCGTATCACGAGTTCGTGAGAGGCTGATGGGGCACGCCGGCGGAACCGAGATGTGGATCGAGACGGGGCTCAGGGAGCTTGGCCGCAGCGGGATCGAGGGCGTGCGCGTCGAGGTACTGGCGGAGCGTCTCGGCGTCACCAAAGGTGGATTTTATCGCCGCTTCAAGGATCGCCGGGCGCTGCTCGATGCGATGCTGGAGAAATGGGCGCGCGGACGAATCGCTTCAATCGAGGAGCATGGCGCGCACGTCGGCGCGACGCCGCGCGACCGCGTTCAATCGATAGTCAAAATCTACGCCGGGCCCATCAATGCCGAGGGCATGGCGATCGAGCTCGCGATCCGTCAATGGGCACGGTCCGATCGAGCGGCCGCGAGCGTCGTCGCCAGGGTGGACGCCGCACGCCTGAAGGTTGCCGAGAAGATCTATCGGGATATGGGACTAACGCCGAAGAAAGCGCGGGCCCGCGCTATCCTCCTCTATTCGTTCGTTTTCGGACAAAGCCTGATCCTGCTCGAACAGTCGCCGCGCGAGCATGCAAGCCTGACGGCCGCGTGCACCGAGGTGCTGGCGGAGTCTTCTGCGCGAACGGATGCATGAGGGTTGCCGCGTGCCACTCGAGGAATGAGAGGGCGATTCCCTTCCCGCGTGGAAGCCGCGAGGTCAGCGCGTCTTCCGGCGCGCCACCGACTCCGCGACGACGCAGAGAATCTCGTACATCAGTGTCGCGCCCACGAGCGCGGTGTTGCCGCTGGGATCGAAGGGCGGGGCCACCTCCACCACGTCGCCGCCGACGAGGTTGAGGCCGCGGAGCTGGCGCAGCATTATTTGCGCCTCGACCACGGTGATGCCGCCGCATTCGGGCGTGCCGGTGCCGGGCGCGAAGACGGGATCGAGCCCGTCGACGTCGAAACTGACGTAGGTGGGACCGTCGCCTACGATGCGGCGCGCCTCCTCGATCACGGATTTGGGGCCGCGATCGTAGAATTCCTCCATGTAGACGACGCGCATGCCGCTGTCGTGACTGAACTTCCAGACGTCGATGTCGTTGAGCGGGCCGCGGATGCCGATCTGGATCGTGCGCTTGGGATCGAGCAATCCCTCCTCGACGGCGCGACGGAAGGGCGCGCCGTGATGGAACTTCGAGCCGAGATAGTCGTCGCCGGTGTCGCAATGCGCGTCGAAATGCACCATGCCCACGGGACGCCGCTTGGCGATGCCGCGCATCACCGCGAGCGTCACGGAATGATCGCCGCCCGCGGAGACCGGCACCACTCCGGCGTCGTCGATCGCCTTGTAGAATTCCGCGATCTCGTTGAGGGCGCCCGTGAGCTCGAAGGGCTTCTCGACCCAAGCGTCGCCCACGTCGCCGATGCGGCAGAGCGCGTAGGGATCGACGCGCGTCGCCTGGTTCACCTTCCGCATCAGGCTCGACTGGTTGCGGATCTCGCGGGGACCGTGACGCGCGCCCGGGCGGTTCGTGACGCCGCCGTCATAGGGGATGCCCACGAGCGCGATGTCGATCGTCGAGAGGTCCTCGACGAAGGGCGCGCGCATGAAAGTGGGGATCCCGAGATAGCGCGGGCGCACCATGGGATCGGCGAATTCGGGGTAGGAGAAATTTCGCTTCATGGCGTCGATGGTTCCCATCAGAATTGCGGGGATTGCCGTCTGCTTCCAGCATACGCTCGGCATCCGCCGGCCGGGAGGAGAATATGAGCGCGACGCAATCGACCGCAAATCAACGCGTGGTGCGCGCGCCGCGCGGGTCCGAGATTTCCGCCAAGAGCTGGCTCACCGAGGCGCCGCTCCGGATGATCATGAACAACCTCGACGCCGAGGTCGCGGAGAAGCCGCAGGAGCTCGTGGTCTACGGCGGGATCGGCCGCGCCGCGCGCGACTGGGCGAGCTTCGACCGCATCGTGGCCTCGCTCCGCGCGCTCGAGGGCGACGAGACGCTGCTGGTGCAGTCGGGAAAGCCGGTGGGCGTCTTCCGCACCCATGCCGATGCGCCGCGCGTCCTCATAGCGAACTCGAACCTGGTCCCGGCCTGGGCGACGTGGGACCACTTCAACGAGCTCGACCGCAAGGGCCTGATGATGTTCGGGCAGATGACCGCCGGCTCCTGGATCTACATCGGGAGCCAAGGCATCGTGCAGGGGACATACGAGACCTTCGTCGAGGTCGGACGCCGGCATTACGGCGGCGATCTCGCGGGCAAGTGGATATTGACGGCCGGGCTCGGCGGCATGGGCGGCGCGCAGCCGCTCGCGGCCATCATGGCTGGGACGTCGCTGCTCGCCGTGGAGTGCCAGCCCTCGCGCATCGAGATGCGCCTCAAGACCCGCTACCTCGACCGCCGCGCGGATACGCTCGACGAGGCGCTCGCGATGATCTCCGCGGCCTCGAAGGCGCGGAAGCCGATCTCGGTGGGCCTCCTCGGCAATGCCGCGGAGGTTTTCCCTGAGCTCGCTCGGCGCGGCATTCGTCCGGATGTGGTCACGGACCAGACCTCCGCGCACGATCCCGTCAACGGCTACCTGCCTGCGGGCTGGAGCATCGCCGAATGGGAGGAGCGCCGCGCGCGCGACCCCAAGGGCGTTGCCGAGGCCGCCAAGCGCTCCATGGCCGAGCAGGTGAAGGCCATGCTCGCCTTCCATGCCATGGGCGTGCCGACGCTCGACTACGGAAACAACATCCGCCAGATGGCGCGCGACATGGGGGTCGAGCACGCCTTCGACTTCCCGGGCTTCGTTCCCGCCTATATCCGGCCGCTCTTTTGCCGCGGCGTCGGACCCTTCCGCTGGGTCGCGCTCTCCGGCGATCCCGAGGACATCTACCGTACCGACGCCAAGGTGAAGGAGCTGCTCCCCGACAATCCGCACCTCCATCACTGGCTCGACATGGCGCGGAGCCGCATCTCCTTCCAGGGCTTGCCCGCTCGCATCTGCTGGATCGGCCTCGGCGACCGGCATCGAGTGGGCCTCGCCTTCAACGCGATGGTCGCGAGCGGCGAGCTCAAGGCGCCGATCGTGATCGGCCGCGACCACCTCGATTCCGGCTCCGTAGCGAGCCCCAACCGCGAGACCGAGGCGATGCGCGACGGATCGGACGCGGTATCGGATTGGCCGCTCCTCAATGCGCTCCTCAACTGCGCCTCCGGCGCCACCTGGGTCTCGCTCCACCACGGCGGGGGCGTCGGCATGGGCTATTCCCAGCACGCCGGCATGGTGATCGTCTGCGACGGCACCCAAGAAGCGGCACGGCGGATCGAGCGCGTGCTCTGGAACGATCCCGCCTCGGGCGTCATGCGGCACGCCGATGCCGGCTACGAGCTTGCCCTCGCCTGTGCCCGGGAGCACGGCCTCAAGCTGCCGTCCTTGACGGGCGCCGGGCCCTTGGCTTAGAAAGCGCCCTCCGACGCCCGGCGCTCCCGGGCGTCTTGCCGCTTAATTCGGGTGTTGCCATGTCAAGACGGTGCGCGATCACGGGCAGGGGCGTTCAGGTGGGCCACAATGTGAGCCACGCCAACAACAAGACCAAGCGCCGGTTCCTGCCGAACCTGCAGGTGGTCTCGCTGCTCTCCGACGCGCTCGGGAGCGCTGTGCGGCTGCGCCTCACCCCCTATGCGATCCGGACCATCGAGGCCAAAGGCGGGATCGACGCCTACCTCCTGAATACCTCGAACGCGAGGCTCCCGGAGGAGGCTCGGCGCCTCAAGCGCCGCATCGAGCGCGCGGCCGGGCGCAAGGCCGCCGCCGCGGCCTAGCCCGCGATCGCCGCGAGCGCGGCGAGGAATTTCCGCAAGCTCTCCTCGACGGTTCCCGTCGTCTCGATCCGCATCACGTCCGGCCCGGTTACCGCGACCGCGTCGGATCGCGCGAGCCGCTCCGCGATGTCGGCCGCGCTCTCGCGCCCGCGCGCGGCGAGGCGCTGCGCCAGCACCTCGACAGGCGCGGTCACCTCCACGATCGCGAGCGGCCGATAGCGCTTTCGCGCTTCCGCGAGAATCGAGCGCGAGACGTTGACCACGACGTGGCGTCCCCGCGCCAACTCGGCGTCGATCATGGTGGGGATGCCGTAGCGGAGCCCGTGCGCGCCCCAGGCGAGCGCAAAGGCGCGACCGGCCTCGGCGGCGGCGAATTCCGCGGGGGTCATCGGCTCGTGCTCCTCGCCGCCGGCCTCGGCCGCGCGGGTGATGACGCGGCGGGGAAAGACGAAGCGGGAATTCTCCGCGAGTGCCTTCCGCGCCCCCTCGATGAGCGTGTCCTTCCCGGCGCCGCTCGGGCCCATTACGAGGACGAGCGTGCCGCGCCGCTCAGGACGGATCGGGCCGGCCGAGACCGACATTGTCCTGCATCCGCCGCATCGCCGCCTTGAGCCATTCGATTTCTCGCGGCGCAAAGCCCACGACCGCCGCGCGATACTCCTCGATCGCGAGCGGAACGATCTCGTCGTAGAGGGCGCGGCCCTTCGACGTGAGGCGCACTTCGACGAGGCGGGAATCCCGGCGCGACATGCTCCTCCGGACGAGACCGCGCTCGCCCATGCGGACGAGGAGGCGGCTCAGCGTCGCCTGCGGGATCACCGCGAGCTCCGCGAGCGCGCTCACGGTCGAGCCGTCGTGTGCGGTGAGCACCGCGAGCACGCGCCAATGCTCGAAGGTGAGCCGCCGGCGCCGGAGCTTCGCATCGAGGTTGCGGTTGAGCCGGCTCACCAGTCGGTTCATGAGATAGGGAAGCAGGTCGTCGAGGAGCGGAGCCGGCTGGGCGATGAAGGCGAGCGCGCGCGAGCCGGTCATTCCGCAGCCGCCTTCGCGACCGGTGTGCCCTCGACCGCGAGCGCCGCTTCCAGCGCGCGACCCTCGGGATCCTGGAGCGCAGCCTCGCGGGCACGCTTGACCCGCGCCGTCGCGCCGGGGCTCGGCGCGGCGATGGCGGGCTCGATCGCCTCGGCGAAGAGCCGATCGAAATTCGTGCGCCCGCGGCGATGGGTGTCGCCGTAGCCTTTGAGGAGGCGCGCGGTCGCGACGATCTCGCGCGCGAGCGTCTCGTCGCGGGGAGCGGCGCGCTCGATCGCGTCGAGCCAGCGCTCGATCATCGCTTGCTCTGCGGCGTAGCGCAGGCTCCTCGGCCTGAGGCCTCGCAGCCGCGCGAGGAGCCACAGGCGCAAGAAACCCCAGACCGTCGTGGTGCGGAGCTCCATCGGCATGCGCAGCCGGTCGAGCCGGTTCTTTCGCTCGCCCCAGCGCAGGAGCGCCGCGCCGAGCCCGCGCGGCAGGATCGCCGCGATCTCCTCGATGCCGGGCTTCAGGAACTCCGTGACGTGGACGGGCTCCTCGGGCTTGGCGCGGACTTCCGCGCGCACCGTCTCCATTCGGGAGCGTGCCGTCTTGAGCTGGGCAACTCTGATCACGTCCTCATAGGCCATCCAGAGCGCGAGCTGACGCGCAACCTCCGGCACTAGCTCCGGAGCGGCTTTGCCGATGCGCCCGAGACGGTCGAGGTAGAGCCGGGCGTACCGCTCGTTCTGATACTCCATGAGACGGCGGACGCCCTCCGCCGCGATCGGCTGCGCCGCTGCCGGGAGCCCCGCCACCGCGAGGGTCGCAGTCGAGGGCGCGGCCGGCGTTTCCGGCATCGACTCCGCCGGCGGGTTCTTCGCGAGCTCCACGCCGGCGGCAAAGCCCGCGAGGTTCGCCTCGACCGCAATGCCGGAGGCGCGGATCGCGTCCTCGAAGAGCGCGTGCGGAATCGGCAGCACGCCCGACCCAGCGATCGCGCCTAGGAGCACGGCGTTGAGCGGCTGTCCGCGGAGCGTTTTCTCGCGGCCGGCATCGAATAGGATCGGCCGCTTCGCCAGGGCGCGGGCGGCCTTCAGGATGGGCTCGCTCTGGACGCGCCCGTCGCCCATCGCAGCCTTCTCCACGACGGCGTAGACGCGATGGGTGGCGGCGATGAGCGTCGTCCGGTCCGGCGAGACGTAGCCGTTCTCGAGCGCGCGGCCGGCCTCGACGAGCTCGGTCACGACGACCATGTCGACATCGCCGGGGCAGGGGTAGAGGGCCATCAGCGGGCGCTTGCCGCCGAGCGCCGCGTTGGCTTCGGGGTGGATCTCGACGTAATAGGTCGTGGCGCCCGTGCGCTGCGCGACGCCGGGGATCGAGGTGCTCTGCACCGGGAGATCCGCCGCGCTCGCCGCGGAGACGAGCCAGTCCGCGAGCACGCCGCCGCCTTCGCCGCCGAGCGCGCCGATGAGGACCGAGATGGGACGCGTCGCCATGGCAGGCCTCACGCCGCGAGGCGCTGGAGCGCGCCGATTGCGGCGCCGCGCAGGCGCCAGACGAGACGGTCCCAGAAGCCGGGATTGTGCACGATCTCCGCGCGATAGAAGGAGGGGCATAGCGCTGCCGCCTCCGCGACCTCGCCGCAGAGGCCGCAGCCCACGCAGTCGTTGTTGACGTGCGCGACGGGGTCGCTCTTGAGGGGATCGCTCGCGGGCTTCACCGTGAGGGAGGGGCAGCCGGAGAGCCGGATGCAGGAATGGTCGCCGGTGCAGACGCTCTCGTCGACGCCGAAGCGCGTGCGCACCGTGCGCTTCCCCGCCTCGAGCTGCTTGCGGAACCACGGGCGGAAGCGGCGCTGGCGTGCGAGCTGGCACTCGCCCTCGGCGACGACGACCTTGAGGCCCTTCTCCGGGCTCGTCATCGCGCGGCGGAGTGTCGCGAGCATGGTGCCGACGCTGTAGCTGCGGACGGTCTTGACCCAGGCGACGCCGAGCGCGGAGAGCGCCTTCTCGATCGAGAGCTTGTGCTGCGGGCTCGCGGCGGAGGAGGGGATGAGCTGCTGCCCCGTCGCGGAGGTGTAGCCGTTGTTCACGACCACGAGCACGCCGTCATAGCCGTTGAAGAGCGCGCCCATGACGCCGCTGGTGAGGCCGTTATGCCAGAAGCCGCCATCGCCCATGATGCTCATGACGCGCTTCTCGCCGAAGGCGGGCGCGACGCCCGTCGCCGAGGCGAGCCCCAGCCCATAGCCCAGCACGGAATTCCCGAGATTGAAGGGCGGGAGCGTCGAGAAGGTGTGGCAGCCGATGTCGGCGGCGATGTGGATGGGGCCGACCTCGCGCTCCAGCAGCTTGATCGCGCTGAAGATCGGCCGCTCCGGACAGCCGACGCAGAAGCCCGGCGGCCGCTTCGGCACCGGCGCGCCGATCGTCTCCTGCGCCCGGCGCTTGAGATCGGCGACGCGCGCGATCGCGCGGCCGACGCGCGCGAGATCGACGTCCTTCGGGACCGCACCCTCGATGAATTTCGCCACGCCCTCGAGCACGACATCGGCCGTGTACTCGCCGGCCATCGGCAGCACCTGCTTGCCGATGACGGTCGTGTTGAGATCGGCCTTGCGCAGCAGCGCATTAACGGCCTGCTCCAGGTAGTCGGGATTGCCCTCCTCGACCATGAGCACCGCGCGCTTTCCCGCGCAGAAGCTCGTGATCTCCTCCGGCAACAGCGGATAGGTCACGTTGAGGCAGAGAATGGGAACCGCGGGATTGCCGAAGCTGTCGGCAAGCCCGAGCTGCTCGAGCGCGCGCAGGAGCGTGTTGAAGATGCCTCCCTGCACGATGATCCCGACCTCGTCGCGCTCGCCGGGGAACACCTCGTTGAGCTTGTGCTTGCGGATGAAGTCGAGTGCCGCCGGGAAGCGGTGCTGGATCTTGTGCTTTTCCTGAATGTAGGTCGCTGGCGGCAGGCAGATGCGGTTGTAGTCGAAGTCGGGCTTGGTCAGGGGATTACGCGGCGAGATCGCCGGCGCCTTGTTGGCCTTGGTCGCGAAGCGGCCGTGCACGTGGCAAGCGCGGATGCGGAACTCCATGATGACCGGCGTGTTGGAGGCCTCGGAGAGCTCGAAGGCGCGCTCGATCAGCTCCACGACGCGCGCCTGGTCCGGCCGTGGGTCCATGAGCCACATCGAGGATTTCATCGCGAAGGCGTGGGTGCGCTCCTGGATGATCGAGGCGCCCTCGCCGTAGTCCTCGCCGACGATGATGAGCGCCCCGCCCTTGACGCCCGCGGAGGCGAGGTTCGAGAGCGCGTCGGAGGCGACGTTCGTGCCGACGACGGATTTCCAGACCGCGGCGCCGCGGAGAGGGTAATTGATCGAGGCCGCGAGCATCGCCGCCGCCGCCGCTTCGTTGGGCGCGGCCTCGAAATGGACGCCGAGCTCGTCTAGGAGTCCTTTGGCGTCGTTCAGCACGTCGATGAGGTGCGAGACCGGCGCGCCCTGATATCCCCCGACGTAGCTGACGCCCGCCTGCAGCAGTCCCTTGGTGATCGCGAGGATGCCCTCCCCCTCGAACACCTCGCCGTCCCCCCGGCGCAGCAGCTCGACTTCCTTGGCAAAGGAGCGTTCCATGACGCGATCCCTCTCATGCCCGCGATCTATGCAGTTGCATAGTTTCGCGCCGACGCGGCCCGGGGGTCAAGCGCCGAGCCCGATCCGAGCTCCCGCGTGGGTGACCGCCCGACGCTCGAGATCGAAGCTCATGAGGTCCTCGCCCACGAGCACCGGGCCAGCGTAGGCGCGGCGCACCTCCGCGAGCACCTTGTCCTTGTCGAAGCGAGTGGGGACGAAATGGTTGAGCATCAAGCAGCGGACACCGGCCTTGGCGGCGATCTCGCCGACGTCGGTCGAAGCCGTGTGATAGCGCGCGACGTTGTCGATGCCCTCCTGCGTCCGGACGCCGGGCTCGGGCTTCATCGTGCCGTGGATGAAGCATTCGTGAACGAGGAGGTCGGCGCCCTTCGCGGCCTCGACGAGGGCAGGGCAGGGGGCGGTGTCGCCGCTGAAGACTGCGCGGCGCTCGCCCGCCTCGACGACGAAGCCGAAGGCCTCGCGCACCGGGAAATGATCGACCGCGACGGCGCGCACGACGACCTCGTCGAGACGCAGGACTTCGCCTGATGCGATTTCCGTGACCTCGACCTCGAGCGCCGCGGTCGAGGGCCGCATTTCATGCGCGATGCGCTGCTCGAGCTCGGGGCGCCAAAGCGCCATCAGCCCGTCGACGAAACGCCGCGTGCCCTTGGGCCCGTAGACCCGCTGCGGCCGGTCGCGACCCTGATGCCAGCTCGAGATCACGAGCTGGAAGAGATCGACGATGTGGTCGGAGTGGAGATGCGTCAGCAGCACGGCGTCGAGACCGCGCCCGCTGCTCCCGGCGGAGACGAGTCGCTGCGTCGCGCCGGAGCCCACGTCGATCAGAAGCTGCCGCTTGCCCGCTCGCACGAGGCTCGCGGGACCGAGGCGGTCGGGGTCGCATTGCGGGCATCCCGTGCCGAGGAGCGTTACCTGCACGGCGCTGCCCGCCTCATTCCGCCGCGAGAGGCGGGCGCGGCGCGGGATAGGTCGTCTCGAAGGCGCGCATCGCCCTCAGCACCAGCGCATCCCCATAGAGCGGCCCAACGATCTGGAGGCCGATCGGCAGGCCGTTGCGGGTGAGGCCGCAGGGCACGCTCGCGGCCGGCTGCCGCGTGAGGTTGAAGGGGTAGCTGAAGGGCGTCCAGTCGATCCATTCCTTCTCGCGCGTGGGATCGGACAAATCCTTGCCGACCTCGAGCGCGGGAACGGCGACGGTCGGGGTGAGCAGCAGATGGTAGCGGCGATGGAGGAGCTGCATCTGCCGGCTGAGATCGGTGCGCGCGACGTCGGCGTTGACGTAGTCGACCGCCGAGAGCTTCTCGCCGCGCTCCACATGCACTTTGAGGCCGGGATCGAGACGCTTGCGCTCCTCCGCGCCGAAGGGCGCCATCACCTTGGCGGCGCCCGCGTACCAGAGGGTGAGCCATGCCGGACGCGGATCGGGGAAGACGGTCTCGACGGTCTCGACCTCCGCGCCCAATTCCTTGAAGGTCCGCGCGGCGCGCGCCACCGCTTCCGCGACCTCCGGGTGGACATGGCTCGCATAGCCGAGCGTCGGGCTGAAGGCGATGCGGAGCCCTCTCACTCCGTCCTCGAGGCCCGCGCGGTAGTCTTTGCCGTCGCGCGGCAGCGCGTAGGGGTCGCGGATGTCCTCGCCGGTGAGCACCGTGAGCAGCAGCGCGCAATCCTCGACCGTCCGCGCCATCGGGCCTGTGTGCGCGAGCATGCCGAAGGGGCTCGGGGGATAGGCGGGAACGCGCCCGAAGGTCGGCTTCAATCCGGGAATGCCCGAGAAGTGGCAGGGAATCCGGATCGAGCCGCCGCCGTCGGTGCCGAGCGCGAGCGGTCCGAGCCCCGCCGCGAGCGCTGCTGCCGCGCCGCTGCTGCTGCCGCCGGGCGTGCGCTCGAGGTTCCAGGGGTTGCGCGTGATCCCCGTGAGCGGGCTGTCGCCGAGCGCCTTCCAGCCGAATTCCGGCATGGTGGTCTTGCCGAGGATTACGGCTCCGGCCTCGCGCAGCCGCGCCACCGGCGGCGAATCCTCGTCCCAGGGCTGGTCTCGCTTGGTCAGCAACGAGCCGCGCAAGGTGGGCCAGCCCCGCGTCAGGAACAGATCCTTGATGGTTGCGGGGACGCCGTCGAGAAGCCCCAGCGGCGCGCCCTTCTGCCAGCGCGCCTCGGAGGCGCGCGCCGCCGCCATCGCGCCCTCGGGATCGCGCAGCACGAAGGCGTTGAGCTTCGGCTCCAGCACCTCCATTCGCCGCAGGGTCGCCGCGGTCACTTCGACGGGCGAAAGAGCCTTCTTTCGAAAATCGGCGATCAATCGGCTTGCGGACAGAAAGGAAAGCTCGCGATCGGCGGAGGCGCTCGTCATGGGGCTCATTCCTAGAAATTTCGGTGCGCGCGGTTTAGGAGCCATTCTCGGGCAAAGCCCTGCGCCCGGCAATCTTGCACTGGCACGAGTTTCGCAACAGCGGGACCGGCGGTATTGCGGGCGCCCGGGAATGGCGTAAGGTCTTGCCCAAGGACGCCCATCGGAGGCGACGGACAAAGGGAGGCTGGCGATGGCGAGAGTGCGGAATATGCTCTGGCGCGGCTTTGCCGCGGCGGCGGTGGCGGCAGCGGTGCTCGCGCCGGGCGGGGGACATGCCCAGGGTTCGGGCAAGACGCTCAGTTTCATTCCAGAGGCCGACCTGCGCAGCCTCGATCCCATCTGGACCACGGCCTATATCACGCGCAACTACGGCTATATGGTCTACGACACACTCTTTGCGCTGGACGAGAATTTCAAGGTCCAGCCGCAGATGGTGGATAGCTGGAAGGTCAGCGACGACAAGCTCACCTACACCTTCACGCTCCGCGACGGGCTCAAATGGCACGACGGCAAGCCCGTGCGCTCCGCCGATTGCATCGCCTCGCTCGAGCGCTGGATGAAGCGGGACGTGCTGGGCCAGTCGATCCCGCCCGTCCTCGGCGAGATGAAGGCGGTCGACGACAAGACCTTCCAGATCGTCCTGAAGAAGCCATTTCCGCTGCTGCTCGAGGCGATCGGCAAGCTCTCGAGCAACGTCCCCTTCATGATGCCCGAGGCGGTCGCCAAGACCGACGCCAATACTCAGATCAAGGAATCGATCGGCTCGGGCCCCTTCAAGTTCGTGGCCTCCGAATGGAAGCCCGGCGCCAAGGCGGTCTTCGTCAAGAACCCCGACTACGTCCCGCGGAAGGAGCCGCCGAGCTGGGCAGCAGGCGGCAAGGTCGTGAAGGTCGACCGCGTCGAATGGGATTACATCCCCGACCCCCAAACCGCGGCCAACGCGCTCGGCCAGGGCGAGGTCGACTGGTGGCAGCAGCTTCCGCAGGACCTCGTGCCGCTTCTCGCGGCGAACAAGGACGTGACGGTCACCTCCGTCGATCCTCTCGGCAGCATCGGCGTGCTGCGCTTCAACCACGAGCAGCCGCCCTTCAACAATCCGAAGATGCGTCAGGCGGTGGAGCTTGTGATCGACCAGAAGGAGATGATGACCGCGCTCGCGGGCGATCCCAAATATTGGCGCACCTGCTACTCCTACTTCTCCTGCGGCACGCCCATGGCGAACGATGCCGCGAACGCACCGCTCGCGGGCAAGCGCGACTTCGAGAAGGCGAAGGCGCTCATCAAGGAGGCGGGCTACAACGGCGAGAAGATCGTGGTGATGACCGCGACCGACCAGCCCATCGTCAATGCGCAAGCGCTGGTGACGATGGAGACGTTGAAAAAGCTTGGCATCAATGCGGAGCTCGCGGCGATGGATTGGGGCACGCTCATCACGCGGCGCGCCTCGCACGAGCCCATCGACAAGGGCGGCTGGAACATCTTCTTCACGTGGTTCGTGGCCCCGGACATGGCGAATCCCGCGCTCAACGCCGCGCTCCGCGGCAACGGCGCCAAGGCCTGGTTCGGCTGGCCCAGCGATCCCAAGATCGAGGAGCTCCGCGACCAGTGGTTTGCCGCGCCCGATCTTGCCGCCCAGAAGAAGATCGCCGAGCAGATCCAGGCGCAAGCCTTCGAGAACGTCCCCTATGTCCCGACCGGCATGTTCGTGATCCCGACCGCCTTCCGGAAGAACCTCAAGGGCGTGATCGTGGCGCCCGTGGTCTTCCTCTGGAACGTCGAGAAGGGCTGAGGCGCTCGGACGGGGCAATTTGTTCGCCTATATCGTACGCAGGCTGATCGCGACCATCCCCGTGATGGGGGTGGTCGCGATCTTCGTCTTCTCGCTCCTTTACCTCGCTCCCGGCGATCCCGCGGCGGTGATCGCCGGAGACCTCGCGACCACCGAGGACATCGCCCGCATCCATCACCAGCTCGGCCTCGACGAGCCCTTCCTGGTGCGGTTCGGGACCTGGGCTTGGGGCGTGCTCGGCGGCGATCTCGGCATCTCCATCTTCACCAACCTCCCGGTCACTAAACTGATCGCGCAGCGGCTGGAGCCGACCGTGGCGCTCACGGTCAGCACGCTCATCCTCTCGGTCCTGCTGGCCGTCCCGATGGGGGTGATCGCGTCGTGGCGGGTCGGCACCTGGATCGACCGGGCCGTCATGGGATTTGCGGTCCTGGGCTTCTCGCTCCCGCCCTTCGTGCTGGCTTACGTATTGATCCTCATTTTCGCCGTGCATTTCGATTGGTTCCCGGTCCAGGGTTACACGAGCATCGGCGACGGCTTCGTGCCGTTTCTCCGGCATCTGGTGCTGCCCTCGACGGCGCTGGGCCTCATCTATGCCGCGCTCATCGCGCGCATCACGCGCACGAGCATGCTCGAGGTGCTGAGCCAGGATTATATCCGCACGGCCCACGCCAAAGGCCTGGCGAGCCGCGAGGTGCTGGTGGGTCACGCCCTCAAGAACGCGGCCGTCCCCATCGCCACCATCATCGGCATCGGCGTGGCGTTGCTGATCGGCGGGGTCATCGTCACGGAGACGGTCTTCGCGATCCCCGGAATCGGCCGCCTCACCGTCGATGCGATCCTGCGGCGCGACTATCCGATCATCCAGGGCGTGGTGCTGCTCTTCTCGGCGGCCTACGTGATCGTCAATCTCCTGGTCGATCTCAGCTACACGCTGCTCGATCCGCGCGTGAGGTATTGAGGTCATGACCAGCGCGCCCGCCGAGCTCGAGGCCTCGCTGATTGCACGCCGCCGCTCGCGGCACCCTTTCCTCGAGGCGACGCGCCGCCACCCGACAGTTGCGCTGGGCTCGGTCATCCTGCTGGCGATGGTGCTGATCGCGGTCTTCGCTTCGTTCCTCGGCACCGTCGATCCGCAGGCGCTGTCGCCGATCCGGCGGCTGCGGTTTCCGCAGGCGGCCAACTGGTTCGGCACCGACATGCTCGGCCGCGACGTCTACAGCCGGGTCATCTACGGCAGCCGCATCTCGCTCGAAGTGGGGTTGAGCGTCGCCTTGCTCAGCACCGCGATCGGCCTCGCGATCGGTCTCGTCACGGGCTTCAGCCGCATCGCCGACGGCATCGTCATGCGCGTGATGGACGGGCTCATGTCGATCCCGCCGGTGCTGCTGGCGATCGCACTGATGGCGTTGACGCGCGCGAGCGTCGGCAACGTGATCCTCGCGATCGCCGTCTCCGAGGTGCCGCGCGTCACGCGGCTCGTGCGCGGGGTGGTGCTGACGCTCCGCGAGCAGCCCTTCGTCGAGGCCGCGACCGCGGCGGGGACCGGCTTCTTCAAGACGCTCTGGCGCCACATTCTTCCCAACACGGTGGCGCCGATCCTCGTCCAGGGCACCTTCATCTGCGCCTCCGCGATGATCACGGAGGCGACGCTCTCCTTCATCGGCGCGGGGACGCCGCCGAACATTCCGAGCTGGGGCAACATCATGGCGGAAGGGCGGAGCCTCTTCCAAGTAGCCCCCTACGTCGTCTTGTTCCCGGCGGCCTTCCTCTCGGTGACGGTGCTCGCGGTCAATCTCGTCGGCGACGGGCTGCGCGACGCGCTCGATCCGCGCCTGCAGCGGCGGATGTGAGCGACCCGTGAGCGTCGATCTCTCGGAGACGCGGACGAGGAAAGGCCGCAACCCGGCCGGACCGCTGCTGGAAATCGAGGATCTCCGCACCTATTTCTTCACGCGCGACGGGATCGTGCGGGCCGTCGACGGCGTCTCGCTCGGCGTCAAGTCCGGCGAGACGCTTGGGGTGGTCGGCGAATCCGGCTGCGGCAAAAGCGTCACCTCGCTCTCGATCCTGCGACTCATCCCGTCTCCGCCTGGACGCATCGTCTCGGGCGCGATCAGGTTCGAGGGCCGCGATCTGCTCCGGCTCACGCAGGCGCAGATGCGCGACATCCGCGGCAACGAGATCTCCATGATCTTCCAGGAGCCCATGACGTCGCTCAATCCCGTGCTCACGAT
>Ga0335082_10002101_pt1 | contig 21414 bp, 15 predicted proteins | sample Lox_Sample_41_FD_206718 | JGI IMG/M metagenome (GOLD analysis project Ga0335082, IMG submission 206718) | Soil microbial communities from Loxahatchee National Wildlife Refuge, Florida, United States - Lox_Sample_4.1 | ecosystem: Environmental > Terrestrial > Soil > Wetlands | place: USA...
CTCGATTCCACCTGTTACCGTGCCGTGGTCGTCGCGGATGGGAGCTACGCGCACCGTGATGGGGACACGATGCCCGTCTTTGTGATGAAGAAAGACTTCCGTGCTCCGCTCGGTACCATCCGTCATGGTGTCCGTGAGCGGACATCCTGCCGTGCATAGGATGTTCCCCCCCTTGTCAACGTGCATAAGGATATTGTCCGAGCACCGCTTCCCGATTACCTCAGCGCCCGTATATCCTGTAATCCGCTCAGCGCCCCTGTTCCAGTAGGTGATCCTCCGGTCCCTGTCCACGAAGTACACACCGTCGTACAGGTTATCGAGGAGCATTTTATAGAATCCGTCGTCAGCCTTCATGGCGAATACCTTCCAACGCGCTCAGGATCCGCTCTACTTTGTCCCTGATGTGCATACTCTTCCCATGGAGGTGTTCCGACTCGAGTGCTTCACGCCGTGCTTGCGCAAGATCTCGCTCAAGCTCGCTGATGCGCTTGGTGAGGGCTCGATTCTGTCGCAGGAGTGCCTGCACTCTCTTTTCCACCTCAGCAAATCTGGACTCAAGGTCATTCAAATCGTTTTCCCTCGATCTTCATTTCGAATTCCGAAACCCGAATACGTGGCAAGCTGGAACCAAAATGGCTTGAACCGCGACGGCCACAGATCACACTGAAGCGCAATGTATGCGAAGATTTCTAAAAAACTTTAACATGAGAGCGCAAGATTTTCTTAGCGTACTTGGTATCATTGCGGTTAATTTTCTAATCCGTTACGGCGTCCGAACATCGATGTCTCTGACCATGGACCCCATGTTTTTTTCAGGGCTTGCCGGGACAAGAGACGTCGTCAGACTGGTCTTGCCGTAAATCCGTTTGTACTCCGCATAATTCCGGAGCACTTTCTTGACGTATCCTCTGGTCTCGGAGAATGGGATGGATTCAACGAATTCATCCCACTCCGTGCCGCTACTGGTTTTACTGAGCCACGCGGTGACCGCATCGGGACCGGCATTGTACGCGGCGGCAACGAAGAGAGGATCACCTTTGAACCGTTTCATGAGATGGCCGATGTACCAGGTACCAAGGTTGATAGCCGTATCCGAGTCGAAGAGCTTGGACTGATTGAACCCCTTCATCCTGATGATCTGGGCTATCCATTCACCGGTTGCTGGCATTACCTGCATCACACCCCGGGCGCCGGCCGGTGAGAGCGCCTCGGCATGGAACTGACTCTCCTCGCGGACGATGGCCGCAACAAAATAGGGGTCTTGACCGTATTTGCGTGAATAGGTAACGATGCTATCCCAGTAGCCTTGCGGGTAGGCGAGCAGCCAGAAGTCCTCTGGAGTTTCCCGTGCCGCGCCGTCTAGATACGGCTCATAGTTCCGGAGTATGAGGATCAAAGAGCGATAATAATCCCCGAGCTCAAAGAACGTCTTGCTCAGGCCGAGAAGCGCGCCGCGCTTCCGAGGGAGCCTGTCCTGAAGCGACCAAAGCTCTGCTGCTGCTTCTTTCTTCATATCGAGATACATAAGCTCAAGCGATTTCTTAAACGACGGTTCAGCCGACAGTGTCTTGAGTGCTTCCGCGGTCCAGATAGGCGGGCCGTCATCCGTCTCGAACGAGCTCACATGATCGGTGTCAAGGTTTTCAGGGACATCGTTCACGCCGGTGTCCATCGTAGTTACAGCAGCAAGAACTGGAAGCTCAATGCTCAATAAGCGTTCTGAGGCACGGTACCCGTAGTAGGTATAAGGGGCCCTCTTGATGACCTTTCCGTAATACGCCGCTGCCCTCGATGTGTCCCCCCTTTTTTCCTCCGCCCTCCCCTGCCAGTAGAGCGCCTGGTTCACGAGGAACGATCTTGGATATCGAACAATTAGCTCCTGGAAGGTCTGTTCGGTCCTCTTATGATCCCCCGCAATATAGTATGCCCATGCCTTCCACCAGATCGCACTATCGGCAAATTTGCTCTCCGGGTACTCCGCTGCCAGCCTTCCGTAGAACGTCAGCGCCTTTTTCATGTCATTCGCTTCGCGATAGATGTTCCCCATGAGGAAGAGAGCGTCATCAGCCCACTCGCTCTCCAAGTAACAATCGAGAATTTTTTGAAAGGCTTTTGCCCCCTTGTCTCGGTCGCCGAGCTTGCTGTACGACTTCCCAATCCAATACAGCGCTTCGGGAACCCGCTGGTCACGGGGAAACTCATTCACCATTTTCTCGAGCGTTGCAACCGCCTCCTGACGTCTGCCGAGGTTGAACAAAATGATGCCGGTCCGGAGGAGGATTTCGGGACTGTTTAGGTTTTGAGGATCCGTTGCCAAGAGCTTTGTGAATGTCTCCGCAGCCTTATCATACTGGTTAGTGCGGAAAAGATTTTGTCCACGCTCGTACAATTCATCGGGGGTGAGTTCAGGGACCTCGACGCCTCCTGACCTAAGCTCGGCAAGCGCTCCTTCGACTTCCGGGTCGGCGGAGTTCCCGGGATATTTGATCAAGACGTCTTGGTATGCACGCACTGCCCTTTTCATGTCGGCCTCTGCCGTCAGTGCTCTGCCGAGGCCGATACCGGCATCAGGAGAATACTCAGAACGGGGATTGTCCTGAAGAAATTTTTCAAAGGACTCGGCCGCAGCGGCGTATGCATAGGACTCGAGAAGAGCCAGGGACCGCCGGTAGGCGGAACGGACGGCTAGGACTCCTTTGGGATACTGCTGAGTCGCCAGCTGATAGAGCGCCGCAGCTTCGGTATACCGCGCATTGGCAAAATGGTAGTCCGCGAGTATCGAAAGAGCGTAATCGGCCAATTCTGGATACTCGGCCTGCACACGGAGCATGGCTGCATCCGCCTCAGCAGGCCTGTCTAGTTGGATAAGCGCCTGCTCAGCTAGGAACAGCGACCGCTTGTACCAGGGGGTGCCTGGATACTGCTCCGATAACTGTCGAGAGATGAAGAGCGCGGCATCGCCCTTGCCAGCCTTGTACGCATCTACGGCAGATTTCAGACCCTGTTCAGGATCGGATATGGATGCAGGTTTGGATGCGGGACGAAGCGGGACTACATCAGTAGCGATTGGGAGAGTGGACGCCTTCTGTGAAGCACACGATATCAGCGAAAGAAGCGCAAATACGAAGACGATGTTTTTTGCAAAGTGCATGGGCCTTCCTGTTACGGATAGTCTGCATCATTATACGGTGATATGTACTTGTTCATATAATATAGGGAGCGGATAGGCATGTCAATAGGAGTTGTTGTGCATGAATCGTAGTGTGACATGACAGCAATTGTGCGGCAAAAGACACGTCCTAGCCATTTTTCAAAAAGCGAGGAATCTGTTTTCGAGCAGTAGCGAGACGGAGGGAAAAGCGTTCTTCAAGAGAGATAACTGCATCAGAATTTTCCAGAGCAGGTGGTGTGTCCGGGCTGTACACAAGCATGTGGAAGGCGATGGAAGTAACAGGCCTGTCAGGGAGTGGAAAACGCTCCATCTCCGACACGAACTCGATCCATAGGTCTGCCATCCGGATCTGCACATCGACATCCTGGCTAGCAAGATACTCAGCAACGGTACGTGAAGGCGACTGCGCAAGGCCGCTGCAGATGTTTAGTTCAGGTCGGACTATGTGAGATCGCCCGCTGTCGAACACCCGTCCGAGTGGGTATAGTCGGCACGCGAGCGGCCGTGCCAGATAGATGCGGCATCCTCTTTCAGACCAGAAATAGCAGGCTGGATCCCGAGGCAGCATTACGAGCGGGAATCCGTTCGCGCGGTCCGTCTCGACAATGTCGAGCAGGTCTTCATAGGTCATGCCGCTTTCTCGGGTGATCAAGGCTATTTCATAGGGGTTGAGGATGATCGGAGCGCTTTTCGTACAGCAGTTTGAACTGCAGCCGCGGGTTCCGCAGGACAGCTGAAGCAGATGGGTTTCTGTGAGCACCGCTGCATCGGCTCCTCCAACTTTGACAGAAAATGTAGGTTGATGAGATGTCATGGTTCAAATGATAAAATATCCTGCCGGACACAGATAAACGCGGATGCACGATGATAAGCCGTATTATGGGATGAAAGAAAGTCAAATCCTCTGCTTAAGATGTCAATCCGCATTTCTCCGTAAACCTGTGTCCTCATGAGGAAACCGTATGCCCTGCTTACCTCGATATCAATTGTCCCCCGGACTTGCTATGCCACACCACGAGGATGGGACTAGCAACAAACACCGACGAATAGGTACCGACGATCACGCCCATAAGTAACGCTATGGAGAAGTCATGCAGCACGTCGCCACCGAAGAGGACAAGCGGGATGAGCACAAGCACCACCGTGAGCGATGTAATGATCGTCCTCGAGAGCACCTCGTTGATGCTGGCATTCACGAGCTTCGGCAGAGGGTCGCGCTTATTCCGCTTGAGGTTCTCCCGGATCCGATCGAAGACAACCACGGTATCTGTCAGCGAATAGCCCGCAAGCGTAAGAAGCGCCGTGATAATGAGGAGGTTGATCTCCCGGTGCAGCACGTAGAAGATCCCCAGCACCGCCAGCACATCGTGCAGTGTCGCGATAGCCGCAGCCACACCGAACCGGAACTCGAAGCGGAGGGCAATATAGATGATGATCGCGATGAGCGAGACCGTGATTGCCACGAGTGCGTCGCGCTGCAGCGCCTTACCGATCACCGGGCCGATCTCCACGATGCTATCGACTTCGAAGGGATTGTTCGGGAACTCCTGCTTGAACAGGGTCTGGACCTTGTCCGATGTACCTTCGGACTCCCGGAGCCTGATCAGGATCTTGTTACCCCCCTCGCCAACTTCCTGGATCGTCGCTCCCTGGAAGCCGTTCCTTTCGAGTGCTGCACGCGCTTTGTCGATCGGCGGGTGCTCCTTGAAGCCGAGTTGCACTGTCGTGCCACCGACAAAGTCGATGCCGAGGTTAGCCTTGGCCCGGCCGATCTGTACCAGGCCCACGATCCCGAGCGCGACGAGCAGCGCGGATAAGGTAAACGAGATGTTTTTCCATCCCATAAAGTCAATGTTGGTCTTATGCAAGATTTGAAGCATTGTCTCCTCCATAGAACTCATTAAATTTCCAATTTAAAGCAGGCTCTCTGAGATCGCAGAGTTTTGAAGCAAATTCAAAATTTCGCATCTTTTTCTCTGCGCCCTCTGCAGTAGATGATCTATTTAAATACTTAGCTTCTCCAGCTTCCACTTAGAATTGATGATATCAAATATCACTTTGGTGCCCACCAGGGCGGAATAGAGGTTAATGATAATTCCAAGGCTGAGCGAAACAGCGAATCCCTTGATCGGTCCCGTACCGAACAGGAAAAGCGCAGCTGCTGTAATGAGCGTGGTCACGTGCGAGTCGAGGATCGTTAGGAACGCCTTATCGTATCCGGAGTCAACCGCGGGCCTCGGCTGCTTGCCTGCGCGGATCTCTTCCCGGATACGTTCGAACATGAGCACATTCGAGTCCACACCCATTCCGATGGTAAGGATGATGCCTGCGATACCCGGCAGTGTGAGCGTTGCATTCAGAAGCGCCATCGCGCCCAGCAACAGGACCAGGTTCAGAACAATAGCGTAGTCCGCGATGAGTCCCGCCATTCGGTAGTAGATGACCATGAAAAGAATGACGACCAGACCGCCGATCAAAGCGGAACGGACACCCGCATTGATGGAGTCCTGTCCAAGCGAGGGACCGACGGTCACGTTCTGTACGATTTTAACAGGCGCTGGAAGGGATTCCCGCAATACGATCGCCAGCTTCGCGGCCTCGTCATGCGTAAAGTTCCCGGTGATCTGGGCGTTACCGCCACTGATCCGGTCCTGAATCCTCGGAGCGGAATGGACCACCCCGTCGAGAACAATGGCAAGCTGCCTGCCGACGTTCTCGCCGGTTATTCGATCAAATATCTTGGCGCCTTCGCTGTCAAACGAGATAGACACCGCTGGCTTGTTGAACTGGTCGATTCCAACCTTTGCTTCCTTCAGCCGGTCACCGGTCAGGAGAGTCTTCTTGTAGAGCAGAATTGGCTGCTTCACGATCTTGCCGACCTCATTTTCTCGCTCTTCGTAAAGGATCTCCGTTCCCTCCGGCGGCTTGCCCGCCAATGCCTTCTGGAAATCGGTGGGGTCGGAGTCCACAAGCTTGAACTCAAGTCTCCCCGCAGTCTTGATGAACGCAATGGCTTCCTGCGGGTTCTTTACGCCTGGAAGCTGGAGCGCAATCTGGTCCTGCTCCTGTTTGTAGATGGCAGGCTCTGCCACGCCATACTTATCCACTCTTCGGCGGGTCCGTTCAAGGGCCTGCGTCACAGCCCATTCCTTGAGGCGCCTCACCTCAGTGGGCTTGAGACTGTATATGAGCTCTCCCTTTGCTCTCGATTTGAAATCAAGAATGGCATAACTTTCCTTGACAAGCCTCTCTACCTTTTCCTCAAGAGGCTCCTCGAATTTTGCGGAAATGTCCTGACCTGATCTGCTGAACGTCACCGCGAGCCCCTGCGATGCGGCCGTGGTCTGAAGGTCCGCAACGATGTTATCGGCCGAGGATTCCACTGCCTTGTCGGTCTCCACTTGCATCACGACATGGCTGCCACCCCTTAGGTCGAGGCCGAGCGAGATCTTGGGCACGCTCTGGTGCCACCACTCCGGCAGCTGGACCGTAAGCGGGGTGGACGGCAGGAACAAAAACAGTGCTATCAGAACCGAGAGTGCTATAAGTCCCACCCTCCATTGAATGCTCTTTTTCATAATAGAATCGCCTCCTGCTAGATTCTTGAATTGCTGAATAGTATCGCAGAACTCGCTGTAGAATAAATTTTAACCCTTCTATTTGTACATCCTAAACACATACAACCTGAAGATGCCCGAATGTTCCAAAACTGGATCATTCGAATTTATTGAGGATTGCGGATTTAGAATTTATAACTCCTCTGCGCAATTAGTCGTGAACATGTTTTTCGTTTTTTACTCTTTCGATTTTTCTTTTTCCGTTACCACGGCGGCAACCGAGCTGCGCGTGACCTTTACCTTTGTCCCCTCGGCTATCTTGACGGTCAGTGTATCGGGAGTCACACTCTCTACCGTGCCATAGATTCCGCCGGATGTGATGATTTCGTCACCCTTCTTGAGTTCCTCCACCATTTTCTTATGCTCCTTCATCTTCTTCTGCTGGGGCCGGATAAGGATGAAATAGAAGATGGCGAAGATGACGACCATCATGATGAGACCCGATGCCCCGCCGCCTCCCTGACCGGCCGCGTCCCCCTGCGCTCCCATTGCATATGCCGTTTCGATAAACATGGTGAACCTCCTTTAAATATAAGTGCGATGTACGATGCAGGATTTATGAAAGTCGCCAAGCATCACTAATCATGCATCAGCATTTTCCCTCTTGGCCAAAAACCGTTTTTTAAATTCCTGAAACGTTCCCTGTTCAATGCTCGACCTGATGTTCCGCATCAGATCCAGGTAGAAATACAAATTGTGGATTGTGCCGAGCCTGAGTGCCAGTACCTCGCCTGCGTTGAACAAGTGGCGCAGATACGCCCGGGTGAAGTTCCTGCACGTGTAGCACCCGCATTCCTGATCGATCGGCTGTTTGGCCCCCTCGTACTGGGCGTTCCGAATCACGACCTTGCCGAAGGACGTGAAAAACGTCCCATTCCGCGCATTCCGCGTCGGCATTACGCAGTCGAACATGTCGATGCCGCGTTCGACGCCTTCCACAAGATCCTCGGGCGTACCGACTCCCATGAGGTATCGAGGTTTGTCCTCAGGCAGCGACGGCACCGACGTTTCGATCATCTCGTACATCACAGGCTTGGTCTCTCCCACGGACAGGCCGCCCACAGCATAACCGTCGAACCCAACGTCCACAAGCGCTTCGGCGGACCGCTTGCGAAGCTCGGGGTACATCCCCCCCTGCACGATGCCAAAGAGCGCCTGGTCGATACTTTTTTTCGCATCCCGGCAGCGTTTCGCCCACCGCAAGGTGCGCTCCAGCGACTCCCGGGCATAATCATGAGTCGCAGGAAAAGGGACACATTCATCGAAGGTCATGATGATGTCTGCGCCGAGCGCTTCCTGAATCTCGATAGCGTACTCAGGCGTAACGAAGTGCTTGGCCCCGCCGTCGATGTGTGACTGAAATGTTACGCCTTCTTCGGTGATCTTCCTCAGTTCCGCAAGGCTGAAAACCTGGAACCCTCCGCTGTCCGTCAGAACAGGGCGCTCCCACCCCATGAAACGGTGGAGCCCGCCTAATTCCTTTATCAACTCATGCCCCGGCCTCAGAAACAGGTGATACGTGTTCGAGAGGATGATCTCCGCTCCGATACTCACGAGATCGTCGGGCGAGAGCGTCTTTACCGTAGCCTGCGTGCCAACGGGCATGAAGACCGGTGTGTCGATCTTGCCGTGATCGGTCGTGATTTTCCCTAGACGGGCGGAGGAGACATTGTCCTTTTTTATCAAAGAAAAACTAAACGCCATTATTTAATTGCAGGTTGCCGGTTACGGATTGCGGATGAATACAGTACTGAATTTAATAAAATCCGAAATCTGCAATCCGAAGTCGCTACATTCTTTCCGGAGCATTTACTCCTAAAATCTTGAGCGCGCTCTGGATCACCGTCTTTACTTGCTTCAAGAGAAAGAGCTTGGAGCTGGTCCGGGACGCGTCCTCGGTGATCACCCGGTGCTTGAAGTAGTAGTTGTGAAGCAAGCCGGCCAGGTCCTGAAGATAAAACGTCAGCCGGTGTGGCTCATATGCCAAGGCAGCCTCTTCGACTACTTCCGGATATTTCGCTAGCGACTTGATGATGGCCTGCTCTTCTTCTAGGTCGAGGAGTGATAGATCCACCCTCTCTTTTGATGGTACAGCGATTCCCCGCGACTCGGCCTCGCGGAACAGGCTCGCGAGCCGCGCATGAGCATACTGCACATAGTACACCGGATTTTCCCGGGACTGTTCTTTGGCAACGTCGAGGTCAAAATCCAGGTGGCTGTCGGGACGGCGCGTAAGGAATATGTAACGAGCGGCATCGCTGCCTACTTCTTGCACCACATCCCGGAGCGTCACGAAGTCCCCTGCCCGCTTGGACATGGGCACGGGCTGGCCGTGTCTTAGGATTGCCACAAGCTGAACGAGCAGCACGTGGAGCGAATCCTTTGGATGGCCGAAGGCCTGGATCACGGCCTGCACCCGGGGAATGTAGCCGTGATGGTCCGCTCCCCAGATATTCACGAGCTGCTTGAACCCGCGGGCGAGCTTGTTCCGGTGATAGGCGATATCCGTGGCGAGGTAGGTATACTCGCCATCCTGCTTGATTATTACTCGATCTTTATCGTCCCCAAAAGCTGTAGACCGGAGCCAGAGGGCACCATCCCTTTCATATGCAAAACCACGCCCCTTAAGTTCCTCTATAGACTTCTGAACAGATCCGTCGGCCAATAGGCTTTTTTCACTGAACCAGACGTCGAACCGTACGCCGAATGCTTCGAGGTCATTCTTGATGTCCGCAAGCATCTGATCTTTGCTAAAAAGCGCAATATCCTCATCGTCAAATGGTATTCTGAATGACGCTGATTCACCTGCATCGCCTCCCTCTTCGGCGGTTTCACCATTTTTTGCCCGAATTCCGCCAGTAACCGGTAACGATGCTTTTGTGGAATACGTAGCAGGTATACGACTATCCAAACTCTCTGCAATTTCTTTAATGTACTCTCCGTGATACCCATCTTCGGGAAAAGCAACAACTTGCCCGTGACTTTCCAGATATCGCGCTTTGACTGAATCCTTTAGCAGTTTCATCTGCCTGCCCGCGTCGTTGATATAAAACTCCCTCTGGACGTCGTAGCCGACTGCAGTTAGAAGGTTCACCAGCGCATCGCCGATAGCTGCCCCCCGGCCATGGCCCACGTGGAGAGGCCCCGTAGGATTTGCGCTCACAAACTCCACAAGGACCCGTTCTCCCTCGCCTATGTCCGTCAGGCCGTATTGTGCTCCCTCACTGTCAATGTCAAAGAGCGTCTTCTTCCAGCGGTCCTGTTTGAGGAAAAAATTGATGAACCCCGGACCAGCGATCTCGGTCTTTTGAATGACGCAGTCCCGGTCTTCAATGTTCCCGATGATGATCTCTGCAATCTTCCGCGGTGGCTTGGATTCGGGTTTCGCCAGGGTCATGGCGAGTGTAGTGGCCAGATCGCCGTGGCTCTTTTCCCTCGGGGTATCGAGTGTAATTGCAGGTTGCGTTTCGAGTCTGAGTTCACCCTTTTCTTTAGCCCGGGTGAGGGCTTGGAGCAAGATCTCTGTCAGGGTTTGTTTCATTGATTATGGGCTTTGATTCTCGCTGTTTACAAGTGTGAAAGTATATCGTATCCTTGAAAAAAGTCAATAAAATAATCCCTTTACTTACTGCGTACAGTGTGGTATTTTTAAAATGTTAGCTCAGGAGCAGATATGTGGATACAGATGAACGTCAATACCATTCTGTTCGACAGCAGGAACAGCAGTTATATCGTTGTATTGAAGGATGAAACAGGCAAGAAGATCCTGCCCATCTGGATAGGAGCGGCGGAAGGCAATTCCATAGCGCTAGCGATGAGCAATGTCAAGGCCGCCCGTCCCCTCACCCATGACCTCATCGTCAGCATTTTTGACCGGCTCGAGATCGAGATCGCTCGTGTAGTCATCAGCGATCTAATCGACAACACCTTCTACGCCTCGCTCTATCTTCTCCACAACAACAAGGAATTCCACATCGATTCGAGGCCAAGCGACGCCATCGCGATTGCCATACGCATTGGTGCGCCTGTGTTTGTGGAAGAAGAAGTGCTCGCCAAGCAGGACCAGTCTACGATCGACACGTGGATGAAGAACCTCGGCGAAGGCGGCAGCACAGAGTATAATGCGTAACAATTTAAAGCTGCAGGTGACGGTTCAATATTATCGGGAAAAGACAACTGGAAATTAATCGTTGTAAGAAGTGCGAAGACTTTTCTCTTCACTCCGCACTCCACATCCCGCATTTCCCCTATATCCCCCACCTTGGCGACAGATCGTTCTCGATTCCCATACTGTCCAGCACTCGTCCTGCTATGAAATCCACCATGTCCGAAATCCGCTTCGGATGATGGTAGAAGGCAGGCATGGCCGGTATGATGTGACACCCGAGCTCTGCCAAGGCTAGCATATTCCTGAGATGTATGGCGGAGAGTGGCGTCTCGCGTGGCACGATGATAAGCTTCCTCTTTTCCTTCAGCATCACATCGGCGGCGCGTTCAATGAGGTTCGATGCGAAGCCGTTGGCTATGGACGCGAGCGTCTTCATGGAGCAGGGAATCACCACCATGGCGTCCACCTTGACCGAACCGCTCGCGATCGGCGCATACATGTAATTCTCATCAAAGTAAGTGATCTGCCCTTCCTTGGCTTCAAAGTGCTTTTCGAGCGCATGCTGAATGTCGGCTTCCGTGCCCTTAAGCAGCAGGTTCGTCTCGTCGTTCATGATCGATAGTCCATCACCTGAGATCGTGAGATAGACGGAATGCCCGCCCTTGAACAATGCCTGCAGCAGCCGATGGGCGTAGGGTGCTCCTGACGCGCCGGTAATCGCTACGGTATAGGTTGCCATGGATTCTTCCCTTTCTTTTTAACCGCGGGGAGCTGATATTAAAAAGCTCAAAATCTCAAGCACAAAGTTTCAGATTAATTTCACGTACCAGAAACTATAATTTTGGAATCTGATCCTTGAAGTTTATATAGCATATGCGGTTTGGAATTTGAAACTTTGTTTTTTCCTTTTCTTAGTTGCCCTTGTTTGTATCTCCCGGTTTCCCGACCGTCAGAATTGAGAGCATTACGCTTGCCAGAAGCGCAATGCCCGCGCCCATAGCGAAGGCCGTGGTTGAGCCGAACTTTTGCCAGACCAGTCCGAAAAGGAGCGACGCAGGGAACGCTCCAATCCCGATCGTCATGTGGTAGAGACCGAAGGCCGAGCCGCGCAAATGCGCCGGTGCGAGGTCGGCAACAAGCGCTTTTTCAACTCCCTCAGTCAAACCGAAATAAATACCGTATACCGCGAAGAGCGCCCATGCATGCCAGTGCTGGCTCGCCATACCAAAACCGGCGTACACAATCGCGTACACGATCCAGCCGGTGACGATCACCTTCTTCCTGCCAATGCTATCGGAGATTATACCACCCGGGACCGAGAAACCCATTTTGACAATATGAAGCACGACCCAGATCGTGGGAAGAAGTGTTACAGGAACACCGAGCTGCTGGGCACGAAGAAGCAGGAATGCGTCTGCTGAGTTCCCGAGCGTGAAGACGAGGATAATTCCGAGGTATTTGCGGAAGCCTATCGACATTTCAGCCCAGGATGACCTGAAATTGAATATTGCCGACAGGGCGGTGCGGCGGCCTTCGGCCTGCTGTTCTTTGAGCCCGAAGATGAGCGTGAGGACGGCAAGGAGGCCCGGAATAAAGGATAGCAGGAATATGGTCTTGATGTTGTCGTGGTAAACGAGGAGCAGTGCTGTTGCAGCGAGCGGCCCTACGATTGCGCCGCCGTGGTCCATCGCCCGGTGAAACCCGTATGCCTTTCCCCGGAACTCGGCGGGTGTCGAATCCGCGATGATGGCATCACGGGGCGACGTCCTCAATCCCTTGCCCACGCGGTCGAAAAAGCGGAGCGCAAGCACCTGGATCCATGACGTCGAAAAAGCGATAACCGGCCGGATGACATTTGAGATGGAATACCCTGCAACGATCCAGCCTTTGCGCCGCTTCACCTGGTCAGAGAGGTAGCCTGAGTAGAGCTTGAGCAGCGACGCGGTTGCTTCAGCGATCCCTTCGACGACACCGAGGGCCTCCGGACCGGCGCCGAGCACTGCCGTGAGAAACGCAGGCAGGAGCGGATAGATCATCTCCGATGCGCCGTCGTTTAAAAGGCTTACAAAACCGAGGATAACGACGTTTCTGGTAAGGCCCTTGCCCCAGCCGGGGGCAGCGGCTTTCGTCTCAGTTGTCATGCCAAAAGACTCTACCTGATTTAAGGCTTTTTTTCAAGCAAACAATAAAAGCTTACAACAGGACATCGAGGAGCGTGAATACAAAGATCGTTATACTGATGTAGCCGTTCATATTGAAGAACGCCAGGTCCAGCTTCGAGAGGTCATCCTCTTTCACCAGGCTGTGTTCGTAGATGATAAGAAACAAGGCAATAAGAATACCGGCGATATAAAACCAGCCGAGCGAGAGCAGCGAAGCCAGCCAGAAGAGTGCTGCTATGGTTGTCACGTGGGAAGCTCGGGAGATCCAGAGAGATCGGCTTATTCCGAAACGCTGAGGGATAGAATGGAGGCCAGCTTTCCGGTCGAACTCTATGTCCTGAAGCGCGTAGAGTATGTCGAACCCGAGAAGCCAGAACAAGACCGCGCCTCCCAGCACCAGCGCAGGGGATTCGATCTTTCCTGAGACCGCTATCCATGAGCCGATCGGTGCCAGACAAATGGCGAGGCCTAGAAACGCGTGCGACAGAAACGTGAAGCGTTTGGTATAGGAATAGAAGAATACGACGGCAAGAGCCACAGGCGAGAGATAAAAAGAAAGGGGGTTCAACATGTAGGCGGCGAACATGAGCATTGCCGATGATGCCGCAGTGAAGACGATCACCTGGAGCGGAGTAACTAACTCCCTGGGAAGTGCTCGTTCTTTGGTCCGGGGATTCGCAGCATCGAATTTCCGGTCCGCCCAGCGGTTGAAACCCATCGCAGCAGAGCGTGCGCCGACCATCGCAACCATTATCCAGAGGACCGTTCGCCACGATGGGAGTCCCCTTGCCGCCAGAAGTGCGCCAGTGAAGGCAAAAGGAAGCGCAAAGACGGTATGTTCGAATTTGATCATTTCGAGGATAATTTTAATTCTATTCAGCATAGTCATTTCCATTCCCTTGAGAACAACTTAAGGAGAAAGGGAGAAACGGCGAAGAATCCTTTTCGCAATTTATTTTTCCTCCTTCTCCCTTTTATCTTATTGCTTAACAGTCATTTTCTTCTCCCACTCTTCGATCTTGCTCTTGATATCCGGCATGGCCTTCTGCGCCGCCTCGATGCCCGCCTCCATGCACCGTTTCTTCTGGGTGAAGTCGAACGTCCCCACGCTTCCTACGGCAGGAGTGATAAGGACATCGGCATCTTTCTTTTTATATTTAGTGTTCTCGCTCGTTATGATTGTAACAGCCTGGAGCATCACATCAACAACGTTCGTAATGTTGAAATTGACGACGTTCTCGCTGATGTCCACGGCAATCACTATGTCGGCGCCTTTCTCCCGGGCAACGGAAATCGGAATATTGTCCACTACACCTCCATCCACAAGGAGCTTGCCCTGATGTTCAACTGGGTTAAACACGCCGGGGATCGCGCTACTCGCTCGCACCGCCCTGGCCACGGGACCGTGATCGATCACTACGCGTGAACCCCTGTTCAGATCAGTCGCGACCGCGGCAAATGGCAGTTTGAGGTTTTCTATGTTCGCAACTGGGACTTTGTTTTTCACAAACTCTTCCAGTTTATCACCTTTTACCGGTCCCATACCGGTGATCGTGGAAAGGATCGCATAATCGAGGATGTTATCCTTTTCGAGAGAAAAGGCGGTCCATTCAAGCTCAAAGCTGTTCAGGTTGCTGGCATAGATTGCACCGATGAGACTGCCCACACTCGTTCCGACAATCATGTCGATCGGAACCTTCTCCTGTTCAAGCGCCCGGATCACTCCTACGTGGGCGAACCCACGGGCCGCGCCACCTCCCAGCACAAGCGCGATCTTCGGCCGCACTGTCCCGGCAACCGGATGACCTTGCATCGAGGCGCATGCGGCAACGAGTGACAACAGGATGACCGCAAGCAGTAGTTTTGTGGGCTTCATATTTTACTTCTCCCTGACAGAGGGGAAAACGGCGCTAGCCTTCTTGTGCCCGACCCTCTATCCCGCCTTCAGTAATTCCATGACTTCTTCATGCAACTTTCTGACAATCTCATCGTAATCTTTGTCTCCGGGATAGAGCGGATTCCCGACGGACATCCTGACCTTGACCGGTTTTGGAAAAAACTTGCCTGACGGTAGCATTTCATAGGTGCCCGTGATGGCGACGGGGACGAGTGGTATTTTCAGCTCCTTTGCGATTATGCCCACACCTTTCTTGAACTCTTTGATGTTCCCGTCGCGCGAGCGAGCACCTTCGGGGAACGCGCAGAGGATCCTGCCCTGGCGAAGCACGTACGCTGACAGCTGCATGGCGCTATACAACCTGGTATCCATATCCACGGGGATCACCTGGATCAGTTTCGCTATCCTGGATGTAACGGGGCCGCCGAAGTACTCGGTTGCACCAAGGAAAAAGGTCTGTGAACCAGTCCGCCACGGCATCACTGCCATGACCGACGGCCCGTCCGCAAGGCTAACGTGGTTCGGCGCAATGATATACGGACCTTTCGCTGGCAGTTTTTCGAGACCACGAACTGAAATACGGCAGTAGAGCTTAAGAATGATGTAGAGTATGAGCTTGATTGCATATCTGCCGATATATAAGAGCGGACCGGGGTCTATCTTGAGCTTATGCTTCATCTCCTCTGACGGCTCTTGAGCCAGGATCTCTGCCCACGACAGGCGGATCTGTGCCCCTGTCCTCACCTGACTTGATTCTATGAGTTCCTGCAGCTTGAACACAATATCCTTGACCGTGAATACTTCAGATCCGAACGGTTCCGGCAGGCTGATGCCGAAGGACTTCTCGATGCTTACCACCAGCTCCACCCGCGCGAGAGAATCGAGGCCAAGGTCGAGTTCCAGGTTGTCGTCGGGGACAATCTTCTTCTTGGCAGAGAACGGCTCCAAGCAGCCCAGCAGCCTTTTCGCAACAGGGTTTGATAGAAGGTCCGCGTCGGCACTGGAGACCGGCTTTTCCGCCAGCTCCCCGCCCTCCTGGTAGAGATCCTTCACTATACTTCGCCGGATCTTGCCGAGTCGGGTGACCGGCAGGGGGTCCTTGAATATCTTGAGCCCCGTGATACGCTTGTACGGCGGTAGGTCCTTGGCCAAGTCTTCCAGCTCGAAGGCAATGGTCTCGCGCGAGTTAGATAGGTTCATCTTTCTCAGATAATCGAAGTCCGGGACTACGGCGGCCTCAATCCCGCGCTCCCCCTGGATGAGGCAAATTTCCCTGATGGAGGGTATCTGTTTATAGAACTGCTCGAGCTCCTCAGGGAAAATCTTCTTCCCTGTCGCAAGCACGATCATCTCTTTGGACCTGCCGGTAATGAAGAAATAACCTTCTCTGTCGCAGTATCCAAGGTCGCCCGTGTAAAACCATCCTTCCCGGATGACCTCCGCGGTCTCCTGCGGTTTCTTGTAGTATCCGAGCATTACGTTCGGCCCCCTTATGGCAATCTCGCCGTGGCCGTACTCGTCGGGCTTGGCGATCCGGACCTCCACATCGGGGATCGGGATGCCGATGGAACCCGGCTTCTGCTTCGTCAGCGGGTTGAACGTGCAGACCGGAGAGGTCTCGGTAAGGCCATACCCTTCGATGATCGTGAATCCGAGATTGGTCATATCGGTGAACACATCCGGCTCGAGGCGCGCTCCGCCGCTCGCAAACAGCCTGAAACTCGGCCCGAACATTGCGTGGACCTTGCCGAAAAGGCCCCTGCCGAGGTTCAATCCCGCCATCTTTCTGAGCATGCCGTTCAGTCCGAGCAGGGACTTTACAATTATCCGCACAGTTACAGGCCTCTTCTGTATCTCATCGAAGATCGCCCTGCGGAGACCCGTGAAAAGCTGCGGCACGCCGACAACGGCACTTACCTTGGTCTCTTGCATGCATGAGAGGATGTCGGGACCCTTCAAGCTGTTGAGGATCGTTACCGTCGCTCCGACCGAAAGAGCATATAAGATGCACGCCATGGCGGGGTAGGTGTGATGGAGCGGAAGGATGCACAGGAGATTATCCGTTTGGTCGATGAGTTTAAGCTTGAGCACGCTGTCGCGGTTCGATGCGAGGTTGCCGTGAGAAAGCATCACGCCCTTGGGGTCACCGGTGGTCCCGGAAGTGAACAGGAGAGCTGCGAGATCGCCGTCAGCGGGAGGAGATGGGATTTCGGCATCAGGATAGGCAGTAAGCATTTTAGTGAATGACAGACCCGCACCCGGATCAAAGGAAATCACGATATGCGATGCCTCGCGGGGAAGCCTGGATCTGCATGCCTCGGACACACAGACGGCCCTTGCATCGGAACTCGTGAGGAGCAAAGATACCTCTTTCGCCGTGAGCTGCGCATCGAGTGGAACAATGACCGAACCATATGAGACAACAGCAAGGTAAGCGATCATCCACTCCGGCCGGTTCTCGGAAAGAAGAGCTACGCGGTCTCCCTGCCGGATCCCCTGTTCGGAGAGCGAGCGGGCGACGGACGCAATGCCCGCAATAAGCTCCCGATAAGTATACTTGCGATAAGCTATCCCGACCTTCATCTGGACAGCAATCTTCTCCGGATAGCGGGACGCCGTCTCGCGGAACCTCGACAGAATCATGCCACTCCTCGCATTTCAATTTTCAAGAATGATTGAGGATAGAATATAATGGAGAGATAAGAATGTCAATTGAGAACTCGATCATACCGGCTAAGACACGTGGCCCTGCCATGCAATTATTGCTCATCGCCGTCATAAAGCTTTGGTCGCACTTTTAATATTCCGCCCGTCATTTTTCCGCGTCTTTACCCTGACCTACCCCATGGCTAAAGCCAGGGGCTTTCTGCGATGGTTTTGGTAAGCCTGTCAACTCCTTTATGCCATTATCCTATCCTCAGTGGTCTACGCTAAAATCCTTCCTAGACTGACTCCCTTTCATCAGCAATAGAACAATAGACCAGCGGTGGTTATTACAGCTCCTTAAGGCAATCTTGGATACGTGTCATCCTCCCCGCCCTGAAGTGACGGGGCTTTACGGCGTAAATTGATAAAATAAGGGTTATCTCACGGTTCAAATGCGCATGGGTTTCTATCAATACGTCGGCAGGCTGCTTCCTCATTCCTCGTTCCCGCTACTCCTTCCCTCCCCATTCCTTCACAACGGCCGTCAATCCCTCCACTACCTTTGCCATCCTGCCGTAATCCAGGGTCTCAGGAAGGTCTGTAGGCGCATGATAGTGCGGATTGCGATAGAAGGCCGTGTCTGTGACCATGAGCGCCTTGTATCCGAACTTGCCGAAGGACCAGTGATCAGAAAAGTCGATGCCGAGGACAATGGGGGGGGCGTTCAACCTAACGACCGGAAGATCGATAGCCTTCATGAAATTCGCTGCGGTCGATTGAGTAAAATGTTTTGATCCCACGTTCCCGACCATTGCGATATAGTTTCCCGTGGTCGGGAACTTCCAGCGAAAGAATGGAACGGGATAGCGCTGGGAACCCTCTCGGTCGCTGAAAAATCCGATCATCTCAAGGCAGATCATGCCCTCGACATTCTCACGGTTTTCCCACAAACTCCGTGCGTATTGGTAGCTTCCCATCTTCCGTGTGCGGTAGAATGGAGGTTCTTCCAGTGCAAAAGCGACAAACCTCACCGTCTTTGACATCCTCACGCTGGCAAGCCTTCCCGCAAGCGCCAGGAGCCCGGCCACTCCGCTTGCGTTGTCGTCCGCTCCGGGTGTAGTGCGCACCGTGTCGTAGTGGGCGCCGACGACCAGGATCTTTTCAGGGGATGAATTGCCAAGGATCTCGGCGACGATATTCTGATACGTATTTCCGTTGATGGGGAATGGTTGTCTCGTTATCTTGAAGCCGAAGGTGTTGAATTGGCCGGCGATATAGTTAGCACATCGTTCGAGCCTATCGGGATCACGGTAGGTCCGAACGCCGATCTCTTGTGCAAGCACTGTCACAACATCGCGGAGATAAGCCACAGTATCCTGCATAGAACAAGCGTACCATACGGGATGAGGCTGTGTCAATCGGGTAGGCCATCATTCAAGCCGGGCAGGAGAATTGGTCAAGATACTTCTATCGAAACGACCGATTCAGGCGTCCCAGATAAAGATTTTTTTAACGACCCTCTTGCGAAATTCCGCTATTTGCTCATACGGAACAACACGTAAAAGCTCCTCTAGGGTCGTCTCTCCGCGTTTCAATCGTGCGATGCCATCCTCAATCATGGTCTGCCGCTTGCCCTGAGTGAAGACAATCTCGCGCAGGGTGTGGTTATCAAGCTTTCTGTTCAACTGAATAATCTCTTCGCGGGTCGGCACCCACAGTTCAAGGATAGGTCTCCTTCCTGCATAGCCGGTATAATTACACTGCGAGCACCCCTTCCCATACACGAACTCCACCGGGGCGTCCGGGGTAACGAGGAACTCCTTGGCAATATGTTCCGGAGGGGGCAATTTCACCTTGCAGTGCGTGCAAATCGTACGGACGAGCCGCTGGGAGACAACGCAGCGCATCGTCGATGATATGAGGGTCGGTTCTACCCCGATATCCTGCAGCCGGATAACGGCGCTGGTTGCGTCATTCGTGTGGAGCGTACTCAAGACCGTGTGGCCGGTCAGCGCAGCCCGTGCGGAGATCGTTGCGGTCTCGAGATCGCGTATCTCTCCGACCATGATGTTATCGGGGTCCTGGCGCAGAAAGGAGCGGAGTAGCCGCGCAAAGGTGTTACCCACCACCTCGTTCACTTCCGACTGGCTTATCCCGTCAAGGGAATATTCGATAGGGTCCTCGGCGGTCAGGGTTTTTACGCCAGGCGTGTTCAGTTTTGCAAGGATCGCATAGAGAGTTGTAGACTTGCCGGAACCGGTCGGACCGGTAACGAGGAAGATCCCCGTTGGCCGTTCCAGTTCTCTGGTCAGCACATCTACATGCGATGCAGACAGTCCGAGGCTCTCGAGCGACGTCGGCAGGCCCTTTTTGTCCAGGATCCTGATCACGACATTTTCACCGTACTGGGTCGGAACCGTAGACACGCGGAAATCGACCCTCCGTATAGTGCCATCCTTTTTGACCTTCATTCTAAAACTGCTGTCCTGCGGTCGCCTCTTCTCGGCAATGTCCATATCGCAGATGATCTTGATCCGGGAAATGATCGGTTTTGCCTGATTGCTGATCGCGGAACCGTCCTTGCCGAGGCCAAGTGTCTGGAGCACGCCGTCGATCCGGTACCGGACCATCATGCCGTGGGCCGTGCTTTCGAGATGGATGTCGCTTGCGCCAAACTTGATGCCGGTGGAAAGGATCTTATTGACAAGGAAATCCGTATCAGGTCCGTAAAACTGGTCCACGTACTTCGATTCGATCGTCTCTCGGTCAACATCCTCGGATAGCTCGAACTCGACAGCCTCATCCGTCTGCCGGGAGGTGATATTGAACTGCGCTTTGTATATACGCTGCTGAGCAATCATGATATCGTGCTCAGTGGCAATGACCGGATTTATTTTCATGTCCGTAGCGACCTCGACCGCCCTCATCTCTTCGTTGTTGAGGGGGAAAGCCATGGCAATGGTAAGGGCCCTGCCAACCTTGCAAACAGGCACGATTCTGTGAAGCTGCGCGTAGCTAAAATTGATGAAGCGTGCCAGTTCCTGTTCGAACGAGAACCGCTCCAGGGTGAAGAACGGCAGGTCATACTGGGTGGCAATACACTGGGCAAGCTCGTCTTCCTCGATATAGTGCAGCCTTACCAACGCACGGCCGAGGGGGAGGTTCTCGTCCTTGCTGACGGCAAGGGCATTGCTCAGCTTGACCTCATCGATGCGCTTTTGCTTGAGGAGAATCTCTCCCAGTTTTTGACGCTTTCCCTTGTAATCGAGGAACTCTCGAAGAACGATGTCTTGGAGATAGCCGAGCTGGATCAGCAGCTGACCGATCGTCTGTTCAGGATACGATTTTTGCAGCTCAAGAGCTTTTGAAAACTGATCTTCGGTTATAAGACGGTTCTTTATGAGTAACTCACCAAGCTTATTTCCGGTCATATATTAATGCTTCCTCTCTTTAAGTGCCCGCATGGGAACCTGATACTCTATCCCCTTATATTATTTCGGCATTAGCCATGGAAATCTTTAGAGAATAATTGGCTGGTTCAGCTGTGCGTGAATGGAGCATGAACATGCAACTCCCCATACTTTTGTCATTCTTTTTGCTTCCGCAAATTCTGCCTGGTCTTGACAACCCTTCTTCTATTTGATTAACTCGAATCAGATTATAAAATATCATGACAAAATCATTTTGTCAAACCCAAAAAACAATGTTTCTTGACTCTTCAGGCAATTTTACTTAGACTGAGATTATCTTTTGGTGGAGCATCGCGCGCGAGTGAATCGGTGAGAAAATAAACCATAAATTCTGCTTTCTCG
>Ga0335082_10002102_pt1 | contig 21404 bp, 18 predicted proteins | sample Lox_Sample_41_FD_206718 | JGI IMG/M metagenome (GOLD analysis project Ga0335082, IMG submission 206718) | Soil microbial communities from Loxahatchee National Wildlife Refuge, Florida, United States - Lox_Sample_4.1 | ecosystem: Environmental > Terrestrial > Soil > Wetlands | place: USA...
AACCGGCTGCTCGGCACCAGCTGAGCCCACACGCCGGGAGTTCGGTCAAAGCGCGGGACGGCGCGCGCTCGCGCCGCGTCGGTCACCCCGAGCTCCGCGCTACGCCCACAGACGCCTGGTCCCGCTCGAGCAATTGCTCGCAGATCGCCAGATTGCGCGCGCTCGCGCCTTGGTGCGCGCGACCGAAAGCGAGCGCCGCCTGCGACATGCGCGCCAGAGCCGGCCGATCCCCGAGCAGCGCCTCCGCCCGCAGCGCAAGCGCGGCCGCGTCGGCGACCTCGACCGCGGCGCCCGCCGCCAGCGCCAGCCGCGAAGCCTCGGCAAAGTTGTACATGTGCGGGCCGAACAGCAGCGCGCGCCCCGCGGCGCAGGCTTCGATCAGGTTCTGGCCGCCGTAGGGCAACAGGCTGCCGCCGATGAAAGCCAGATCGCAGGCGGCGTAATACGCCGCCATTTCTCCCATGCTGTCGCCGAGCAGCACGCGGCAATCGGCCGGTACCGCGCGATTCTCGCTGCGGCGCGCATGGCTCAGCCTGCGCTTTTCCAGCAGCAGCGCGACTTCGCCGAAGCGTTGCGGATGCCGCGGCACCAGCAGCAGCAGCAGGCCTTCGACGCGGATGCGTGCCAGAGCGTCCAGGACCAATTCTTCCTCGCCCGCGCGCGTGCTCGCCGCGAGCAGTACCGGACGCGCGCCGATGCGCTGCCTCAGTTCCGCCCCGAGCGCCAGCGACCGCGGCGCCGGAACGACATCGAACTTGAGATTGCCCGTGATCTCGACGTTCCGCGCGCCGAGCCCCTCGAGGCGTTCGGCATCTTCATGCGTCTGTGCCCCGATCGCTGCGAGGCGGCCGAGCGCGGCGCGCGCAAGCGGTGCCACGCGCCGATAGCCGCGCGCCGATTTTTCGGACATGCGCGCATTCGCGAGCAGCAGCGGCACGCCCCGCTGCGCGCAGATCTCGACCAGGTTGAACCAGATTTCCGTCTCCATCAGGACGCCCAGGCGCGGCTGGAAACGCCTGAGAAAGCGCCGGACAGCCGAGGGATAGTCATACGGCAGATAGACGATGGTTGCGCTGTCGCCGAATAGCTGCTGCGCCGTTTCCCGTCCGGTCGGCGTCATCTGGGTAAGCAGCAGCTCGTGCCCGGGATAACGCGCGGCGAGCGCGCGCACCAGCGGTTCGGCGGCGCGCGTTTCGCCCACCGACACGGCGTGCAGCCATATCACCGGCCGCGCCGGCCGCGTCCGGTACCAGCCGAAGCGCTCGGCAATGTGCTCGCGGTACCCCGGTTGGCGCCGCCCGCGCCACCACAGGTGCGCGAGCGCCCACGGGAACGCGAGCCACAGGAGCAGGCGGTAGGCGCTGCGCCAGATCACGCCGGGCCTTCCGCCGCGACCTGATCCAGCGCCGCAAGCACCTCGGCCACCTCGGGCACCGCCCCGGCGTCGCCGAGGTTGCGCACGCGCGTGCCGGGGCCGGCGTAGACGCCGGTCAGCCCCGGCCGGGTGCCGCAGTAAAGCGCCACCACGGAACGGCCCAGCGCTGCCGCCAGATGGGTCAGGCCGGTGTCTACGCCGACCACCGCGCGCGCGCCGGCCAGCAGGCCGGCCATGTCGAGGATGCCCAGCGCCGGCGGCACGATCGCCGCAGGCAGCGCACGCGCAAGGCGCTCACTGCGCGCGCGCTCGGGCGCATCGCCCCAGGGCAGCATCAGGGCGTACCCCCGGCGCGCGAGCTCGCTGCCCAACCGCTCCCACGCCGACTCGGGCCAGAGCTTGTCGGCGCGGCTGGTCGCGTGCAGCAGCACGCAATACGCGCGCGATTCGACCGGTCCGGCACCCGCGGGAGCGGCGATGCCGTAGTCGATCGCGGGCGGGAGCTCGTAGCCGAGCGCGAGCGCGGCGAGGCGGCGGTTGCGCGTGACGGCGTGCAGATCGCGCGGCACCAGGTGGACGACGTCGTAGAATTTCGCCGCGAGCGGCTCGCGCGCACTCGCCGCCGCATAGCCGTGGCGCGTGCCCGATGCCGCCCGCGCCAGCAGCGCGCTCTTGATCAGGCCCTGGGTATCGATCACGCAGTCGTAGCGCATTCCCGACAGCGCGCGGCGGAACTGGCCGAATTCGCGCCAGTGCACCGGCTTGAGCACATTGCCGCGCCAGCGCCGCAATGCCACCGGTATCGCCCGATGCACGGCCGGGTGCATGCCGACGATATCGCGATAGGCTTCCTCCACCACCCAGTCGATGCGCGCGCGCGGAAAGCGCGCGCGGATGTCGCTCGCCACCGGCAGGTTGTGCACCACGTCGCCGAGCGAAGAGGTCTTGATCAGCAAAATGTCGGGCATGCGCGGGGACGCGGGTCGGTCTTGTTAGAATGGGCGCGGGGAATTATAAGCCGGGTTTGAAGACGGCCGATTCGCGCTCGTACAGCGGTTCATGCTTTGCGTATTCCGCGTTTGAAGTGGGGCTGGACACATTATATGTGCGGCATCATAGGCATCGCGTCACAATCTTCCGTTTCCGCGCGCGGCTGGGTGGCCGCCGGCAGCGATGCCTTGCGCCACCGCGGCCCCGATGACGCCGGCGAGTGGTGGTCCGCGGACGGCTGCGTCGGGCTGGGCCATCGCCGGCTGGCCATCATCGATCTCTCCCCCGGCGGACATCAGCCGATGCAGGACGCGCACAACGAGCTGTGCATCGTGTTCAACGGCGAAATCTATAATTTCGCCGACTTGCGCGGGGAGCTCGCCGGCAGCGGACACCTGTTTCGCAGCCAGAGCGATACCGAGGTCATACTCGCGGCCTATCGCGAATGGGGCACGGATTGTCTGGCGCGCCTGAACGGCATGTTCGCCTTCGCGCTGTATGACAGCCGCCGGCGGCAGCTGTTGATCGCGCGCGATCGGGCCGGGGAGAAGCCCCTGTATTACGCGCCTGGCCGCGGCGCCCTGCGCTTCGCCTCCGAACTCAAGGGCCTGATGACCGATCCGGCGCTCGCGCGCCGCATCGACCACGAAGCGTTGGACTGTTACCTCGCGATGGGCCACGTGCCGGGAGAACGCTGCATCTTGCAGGGGGTGAGGAAGCTGCCACCGGCCCATGCCCTGTTGTTCGACCTCGACAGCGGACAATCGCGGCTCTGGCGCTACTGGCGCCTGCCCGAGCCCGACACCGGCGCGCGCCTAGGAAGCGCGGACGAAGCCGCGCTGCTGCGCGAACTGGAGATCCTGCTCGAAGACGCCGTGCGGCGGCAGCTCGTCGCCGATGTGCCGGTCGGAATCCTGCTCAGCGGCGGGGTGGACTCGAGCCTGGTCACGGCCATGGCGGCGCGCGCGGCAGCCAGGGTGAAGACCTTCACCATCCGCTTTCCCGGCTACGGCCCCTACGACGAGACCGAACATGCGCGCCTGATCGCGCGGCACTTCGGCACCGAGCATGTCGAGCTCGTCGCCGCCGAAACGACGGTGGATCTGCTGCCGCTGCTGGCGCGGGGTTTCGACGAGCCCATGGTCGATTCATCCATGATTCCGACCTACCTCGTCAGCCGTCTGGTACGGGAGCATTGCACCGTCGCGCTGGGCGGCGACGGCGGCGATGAATTGTTCGCCGGTTATCCGCATTACAGGCGCTTGCTGTGGCTGCAGCGAAAATTGGGCGCAGTTCCGCTGGGGCTGCGGCGCTCGGCGGCGAATGCGGCGGGCCTGTTGCCGCTCGGGTTCAAGGGACGCAACTGGCTGCAGGGGCTGGGGGCCGACCTGCGCACCGGCCTGCCGCTGATCTTTTCCCTGTTCGACCAGGGCGCGCGGCGGCAGCTGATGCAGGCGCAGGGTGCATGGCCATTGGCGGCCGAGCGCATCCGCGCGCTGCGCATCCCCAGGGCGCCGGACCTATTGCAGCGGGCCACGCGCATGGATTTCGACAATTACCTTGCCGAGGACATACTGGTAAAGGTGGACCGCGCCAGCATGCTCAATTCGCTGGAACTGCGCGCGCCCCTGCTCGACTACCGCCTGATCGAGTTCGCCTACGGCCGCGTGCCCTCGCACCTGAAGGCGACGGCCCACAGCCGCAAAGTGCTGCTGAAGCGGCTCGCCGCGCGCGTGTTGCCGCCGCAGTTCGACCGGCAGCGCAAACAGGGATTCTCGATACCGCTAGCAGCGTGGCTGCAGTCCGGCCCGTGGAAAGCGTTTTTCCGGGAAACGCTGCTGGGCGCGGACAGCACGGTGTTCAGCCGCGAGGCCGTCAGCGGCCTGCTCGACGGCCAGGCGCGGGGCAGGACCAACAGCGAGCGCCTGTTTGCGCTGGTGCTGTTCGAATTGTGGCGGCGGGAATATCAGATCTCCATGTAAGATTGAAGCGATGCCCAGCGAATCGCCCCACGTATCTCCGACAGCGCCCGCCCCCCTGGCGCGCCAGCCGCTTTCGGTAGTCATCATCGCCAAAAATGCCGCGACTCAGCTGGGCGCCTGCCTCGCGAGCGCGTCGTTCGCGGACGAAATCGTGCTGGTCGATTCCGGTTCGAGCGACGGTACCGCCGAGCTCGCCGCGCGGCAAGGTGCGCGCGTGCTGCAGAAAGAGTGGCTCGGCTTCGGCCGGCAGAAGCAATTCGCGGTCGAAGCCGCGCGCCATGACTGGGTGCTGTGCCTGGACGCCGACGAGCGCGTGAGCGCGCCGCTGCGCGCGAGCATACTGGCGGCGCTGGCGGCGCCCGCGGCGCAAGCCTATGCGATGCCGCGCTGCAACCGGTTCATGGGGCGCTGGCTGCGCCATGGCGAGGGCTATCCGGACTGGAGCTTGCGGCTGTTTCACCGGCGGCACGCGCGTTGGAGCGATGACCCGGTGCATGAAAGAGTACTGACCGATGCGCGCGTGGCGCGCATCCGGGGAGACCTGTTGCACGAGACCGCCGAGACGCTGGCGGGCTTTCTGGACAAGCAGAACCGCTACACCAGCATGCAGGCGGAAGCCTTGTTCCAGGCAGGAAAGCATGCCGGCGTGGCGCAGCTGCTGTTGTCGCCGGCGCTGCGCTTCGCCAAGTTCTATTTCCTGCGTCTGGGCTTCCTCGACGGAATGCCGGGCCTGGTGCATATCGTCATCGGCTGCTGCAACAGCTTCCACAAGTACGCCAAGCTGATGGCGCTGCAGCGCGGCGCTTGACCCATGGCGGAGAACCGCGCATCGGACCGGGGGCGAATTCGCCGCCTTTCCAGGGAAGGCCTGTGGATCGTGCTTGGCCAGGCCGCGGCGATCGCCGGCTCCCTCGCCGGAGTGCGACTGCTCACGGAATTGCTCGCTCCCGCAGCCTACGGCGAACTCGCGCTGGGCCTCACCCTGGCGGCCCTGGTCAACCAGACGGCGCTCGGCCCGCTGGCCAACGGGGTCACGCGCTTCTATGCGCCGGCGCAGGAACAGGTGGACCTTGGCGGCTATTTGAGCGCGGTGCGCCGGCTGGCTTCGCTCGCGACCGGCGTCGTATTTCTCGTCGCGCTCGTCACGGTCGCCGCGCTGCTCGCCGCCGGGCGCGCGCAATGGACCGGCATCGCCATCGCGGCCCTCGCCTATGCCACGCTCAGCGGCCACAACGCGATCCTCAACGGAATCCAGAACGCCGCGCGCGAGCGCGCCATCGTGGCCCTGCATCAAGGTCTGGATTCCTGGGCGCGCTTCCTCGTCGCCGCCGGCCTGCTGTTGTGGCTGGGTGCGAGCAGCACCGTTGCCATGTTCGGATATGTCATCGGCGTCGCGCTGGTGCTGTGCTCCCAGTACGCGTTCTTCCGCAGATCGGCGCACGCGCACGGTGCCGCGCCGGACGCGATGCGCTGGCAAAGCAAGATCTGGAGGTATTCCTGGCCGATCTCGATTTTCGGCGTATTCACCTGGGTGCAGCTTGCATCCGATCGCTGGGCCCTGGAGGTGTTCGCCACGACGCGCGAGGTAGGCACCTTTGCGGCGCTGTTCCAGCTCGGTTACTACCCGATGTCAATGGCTTCGACCATGGCGATGCAATTCCTGGCGCCGATATTCTTTCAGCGCGCCGGCGATGCCAGCGACAGCCGGCGCAACGCCAACGTGGACCGGCTCAGCTGGAAGCTGACCGCGCTTTCCCTCATGGCGACGGCGGCGGCGTTTGTGCTGGGGCTGCTGTTCCATCGGCAGATTTTCCGGATTTTCGTCGCCGGCGAATATGCCGCCGTGTCGCATTTGCTCCCCTGGATGCTGCTTGCCGGCGGAATATTTGCAGCCGGCCAGGCGATCGCGCTCAACCTGATGAGTCAAATGAGGACGCACGCGATGATGGGCGCAAAGATCACCACCGCGCTTGCCGGCGTGGCGCTCAATTGCGTCGGCGCCTACTGGCTCGGCATCGCCGGCATCGTGATTGCGGCAGTCTTGTTTTCCGTTCTATATTTTGCCTGGATGGCGGCGCTGTCGGCGCGCAGTCCGCGACAGCCGTCCAACTGACCGGAACGCGGGATTCCAGGCAAGCCCGATTGGGGAGCGAAGCAGATGCCGAACAGCAAGCGCGCCGCACCATGAACCTCCGCACCGTGCTCTACCGCGCGTACTGGTTCCTGAGCGATCAATTGGGCATCGACCCGCGCAAGATGCTGCGCTCGCTATTCGGACTGCCGCGCTATGTGCGCGACTACCTGCGCTTCCGTTCCGGCTACAGCGGGCGCCTCGAGCTGCTGCCCTGCCTGCACGACTGGCACGAAGAAGGCGGCGCGACCAGGCTCGAATACTTCTGGCAGGACCTGCTCGTGGCACGCAAGATTTTCGCGGCCGCGCCCGAGCGCCATGTGGACATCGGATCGCGCGTGGACGGATTTGTCGCGCATGTGGCCAGCTTTCGCGGGATCGAGGTGTTCGACGTGCGCCCCATCAGCACGCAAGTACCGGGCGTCATATTCAAGCAGGCCGACCTGATGCAGCCCGTACCGGCAATGCAGGACTACTGCGATTCGCTGTCGTGCCTGCACGCGCTCGAGCATTTCGGCCTGGGCCGCTACGGCGACCCGATCGATCCGAGCGGCTTCGAGCGCGGCTTAGCGAACATGGCGGCGCTGCTCAGGAGGGACGGCGTGTTTTACCTGTCCGTACCCATAGGAAGCGCGCGTGTCGAATTCAACGGCCAGCGTGTGCTGGAGCCGCAGGCTATCATTGACCTCGCGCGCGCCAGTTCGCTCGAGTTGTGCGAGCTGACCCTGATCTCGCAAGGCGGCGAGGTCGAGGCGCTGGTGCCGGACGCAGCACGGCTTGCCGATCTGGCGCGGCAGAGGTATGTCCTAGGCCTGTTCGTCTTTGCCAAGCGCGCATGAGGACAGGCATCCGCATCGCCGCAATGCCTGACCGGCTTTTTGCATGGAGAATTTGTGGACCGATGGAAGAAGTTGATGCAGGCGCTGGCGGACAGCGGATCCGGCTGGCCCCGAATCGCCGCCTACCTGCGCCTGCGGGCGGGGATCTACTATCGCAAGTCTTGGTCGCAGTGCGGCGAGGACCTGATCCTGCGCTATCTGTTCGACTTGCTGCACATTCCTCGCCCCAGCTACATCGACATCGGCGCGCACCATCCGTGGCGCTACAGCAATACCTACCTGTTCTATCGCCAGGGCGCGCGCGGGGTAAGCGTCGAACCGGACCCGTCGCTGCACGCGGCCTTGCGCAGGTGGCGGCGGCACGATGTCAATCTCAATGTCGGCATCGGTCCGCGCGCGGCGGAAATGGATTTCTACGTCATGTCCGAGCGCACTCTCAACACGTTCTCCGCCGCGGAGGCGCGCAATTATGTCGAACAACACGGGCTGCACGTCGTCGAGACCAAGCGCATCCGCGTGCAGACCTTCGCGCAGACGGTGGACGCCCATATGGGGCGCGCGCCTGACCTGGTTTCGCTCGATGTCGAGGGTTTGGATCTGGACATACTTCGTTCCATCGATTTCTCCAGGTATCGGCCGCACGCTTTCTGCGTCGAGACCATCAGCTACGCCAGCGGCGACGGCAGCGGGATTAAGAATGCCGATATTCACGCCCTGATGCTGGGAAACGGGTACATGCTGCACGCCGACACTTACATCAATTCCATCTACGTCGCCGCGGACAGCTGGCGCGCCTTGAGGACCCGGCAATGAGCTTCGCGCCGGCGCTGAAATCCTGGCTCGCGGCCAGCGCCCTGTTCGCCTTCAATGCGGTAAATCGCGACCGCTGGGTCGCCGAACAGGCTTCGGCCCTCGCGGCGGGAGCGCGCGTGCTCGACCTCGGTGCGGGTTCCTGTCCCTACCGGGCGCTGTTTGCGCACTGCCGCTACGAAACCCAGGATTTCGCCGGCCTGGAAGACGCGCAGCTGCGCTACGGCGGCTATGGCGACATCGATTACCGCTGCGATATTGCCAGCGTGCCTGTAGCCGACGCCAGCTTCGACGCCATCCTCTGCACCGAAGTGCTCGAGCATGTGGCCGAACCGATCGAGGCGGTCAAGGAAATGGCGCGCATCCTCAAATCCGGCGGCCGCCTCATGCTCACCGCGCCGCTGGGCTCGGGCATCCACCAGGAACCGTACCATTTCTACGGCGGTTACACGCCGTACTGGTATCAGCACTTCCTTGGCGCAGCGGGGTTTACACAAATTCGCGTGGACGCCAACGCCGGCTCGTTCCGCTTCTTCGCGCAGGAAGCCATCCGTTTCGTGCAGACCACGCGTCCATTCAAGCTGGGCATGCCGCTGCCGCTGGAGTTGCTGTGGCTGCCGCTGTGGCTGCTGCTCCTGCCCTTGCTCGGACTGCTGATCCCGCTCGTGTGCCGTCTACTGGACCGATACGACCGGGAACAACGCTTTACCGTCGGCTACCACGTGACGGCGATCAAGACCTGAGCGCGCGGGCAATGACGAAACTGCTTCTCTCCAGCGAGCGCGATCGATGGTGATCGTTCGCCTGACCGGCGGCCTGGGCAACCAGATGTTCCAATACGCCGCCGCCAGGGCTGTGGCCGACCGGCTCGGCGCGGAATTGCTGCTCGACACGCGCGCATTCCAGCGTACGCTCGCGTTACGCCCTTACACCCATCGCGCGTATGCCCTGGCGCCATTCAACCTGCGCGCCAGATTGGCGAGCGCGCAGGATCTGCAGGACTGGCCGGCGTGGGTCGTGGAGCTCGGCACGCGACTGCGCTTTGTGCGCCCGCTGTTTCGCCGCTGGCATTTCGAGGGCGCGATCGCCTACGACCCGGGCGTGGGCATGCTGCGGGACCCGGTTTGCCTGGTCGGCTACTGGCAGTCTGAGCGCTATTTCATCGATATCGCCGACAGGATTCGAGCCGATTTCACGCTGCGGCAGCCGCTGTCCGGCGCCAATGCCGGACCGCTTGAACTGGCGCGTTCCGGCAGCAGCGTCGGCCTGCACGTGCGGCGGGGCGACTTCGCCAGCCTCGACCATGCGGCGAAAGTACATGGCCTGTGCTCCACCGACTATTACCGGCGCGCGATCGGCCTCGTCAGGGAGCACTGCCCGGATTGCCGCTTCCTGGTGTTCTCCGATGACCCGGATTGGGCCCGCGCCGAATTGCCGCTCGACGCATCCGCGCTATTCGTGACCGGAAACCGCGCGGCGCCTGAACACGACCTGGCGTTGATGAGCGCCTGCAAGCATCACATCATTGCCAACAGCAGCTTCAGCTGGTGGGCCGCCTGGCTGGGCGCCAGCGCGGGGCAGTTGGTCATCGCGCCCGCGCCCTGGTACGCGAGCCCGAAACTGGACGCGCGCGATCTCGAAGTAGCGCGCTGGCGATACATCAGCCGCGTCTGACCGCCTCCATGCTCGACCATCTATCCATCAACCGGCATGCCTGAAATTTCCGTCCTGCTTCCCGTGCGCGATGGCGCGCGCTCCCTCGCCCTGGCGATGATGTCGGTGCTGGCACAGAGCTTTGGCGATTTCGAGCTGCTGGTGCTGGACGACGGGTCGGTCGACGCGTCCCCGGATGTCGCGGCAAGCTTCGGCGACGCGCGCGTGCGCCTGCTGCGCGACAGCGTCAAAATGAGCCTGGCACAACGCCTGAACCAGGGGATAGACGCGGCGGCCGGCCGCTACATCGCGCGCATGGATGCGGACGACGTGTGTTTTCCCGAGCGGTTCGCGCGCCAGGTGGCGCTGCTCGAAGCCGACCGCATGCTCGATCTGGTGGGCTGCCGCGCATTGGTCTTTGACGACAGCGGCGCCGCCACCGGCCTGTTTCCCTACCGCCTGGATCACGCGTCGCTGTGTGCCCGCCCCTGGAACGGATTCTACCTGGTGCATCCGAGCTGGATGGGACGCGCCAGCTGGTTCCGCCGCTATCGTTATGCGTCGCCGCCGCTGGAACGCGCCCAGGACCAGGAGCTGCTGTTGCGTGCTTATCCGGACAGCCGCTACGCCGTGCTGGACGAGATCCTGCTCGGATACCGAATCGGCCCGTCTACGTTCGCCAGGACGCTGGCCGCGCGCCGCTGTTTGCTCGCGGCACAGGTCGAGCGCTTCGCGCAACGCCGCCAATGGCACTATCTGCTGCTGGCTCTGCTGGCGGCGGCGCTGAAACTGCCGCGGGATGCGTTCTTTGCCACGCCGCCCGGCCGCCGCTGGCGCGATCGCCGCGGCGGCGATGTGCCCCCCGCGCTCGAGCAGGCGTGGGGCGAATTGCTGCATGCGCTCGCGGCACGCCTGGACCGGCTGGGCCTGCCGCACGAGCAGCGTTTGGCGGGCGCGCAGCGGGCGCGCGCAATGGCGGGCTGACGGGGGCCGCGGGTTTTGACTGCGACATCGGATTCCACGCTGACAGCGCGTGCGGACGCGGCGGCGCCGCGGCGCGTAGCGCTGGTCGCCACCAGCACGCTGGTAGTGCGCTGGTTCCTGCTCGCGCACATACGCACGCTGTCGCGGCATTTTGACGTCACGCTGGTCGTCAACAACGACGCGCCCGATCTCGCCGCACTTCTGCCCTGCCGCATCGTGTCATTGCGGTTGGAACGCGACATCGCCCCGCTTGCCGACCTCCGCGCACTCGTCTGGCTATGGCGGCACTTTCGCGCCGAACGTTATCAGATGGTGCACACCATCACGCCCAAGGGCGGCCTGCTCGGCATGCTGGCGGCCCGGCTCGCCGGCGTGCCGGTGCGACTGCACACTTTCACCGGACAGGTCTGGGCGACGCGGCACGGGCCTATGCGCAGCCTGCTCAAGACCCTGGACCGCTTGCTCGCGGCATGCGCCACCCATGTCCTGGCGGACAGCTTTTCCCAGCGCGACTTCCTCGTGACCCAAGGGGTCATCGCCGCGCGCAAGGCGCGCGTGCTCGAGCGCGGATCGGTCGCCGGCGTGGATGCCGCGCGCTTTCGTCCTGACGCGGCGGCGCGCGCCGAGGTGCGCGCGAGGTTCGGCATATCCGCCGCCGCGACCGTGTTTCTATACCTCGGCCGGTTCAAACGCGACAAAGGCGTGCTCGATCTGGCGCGCGCGTTCGCCCAGTGCGCTGCCGAAGCAGCGCAGCCGCAGCTGTTGCTGGTCGGCCCCGACGAGGAGGGCTTGTTGCCCGAAATCGAGCAGGCCTGCGCCGCCTGCCGCGCGCGTTTGCATGTCGTGGACTTCAGCACTACCCCCGAACACTACCTCGCCGCGAGCGATGTGCTGTGCCTGCCCAGTTACCGCGAGGGCTTCGGCGTAGTCATCATCGAAGCCGCCGCCACCGGACTCCCGGCCATAGGCTCGCGCATCTACGGCATAACCGACGCCGTCGTCGAGGGCGACACCGGGCTGCTGTTCGAGGCCGGCGACGTGAGCGGACTCGCCTCCGGCCTGCGCACGCTCGCGCGCGATGCGGACTTGCGCGGCCGCATGGGGGAACGCGCGCGCGCGCGCGCGCTGAGCGACTTTGCGCAAGCGCGTCTGACGGCGGCGCTGCTCGATTACTACTACGCCCTGCTCGGCGACGCAGGCTGATGAACCGCCCTGCAGCGAAAGTTCTGGTAACGGGTGCCAGCGGTTTCGTCGGCCTGCACCTGTGCGCGCGGCTCGCCGCGGCCGGATGCCTGGTCAGCGCCGCGGTGCGGCGCGAGCATGCCCGGTTGGCGGCCGCGCCCGGCGTGCGCGTCGTCCGGGTCGGGGATCTCGGGCCGGACGCCGACTTGCGCGCAGCGCTCGATGGGGTTGATACGGTGGTGCATCTGGCGGCGCGCGCCCACGTGATGTGGGATCGCGCCGCCGATCCGCTCGCAGAGTACCGCCGCATCAACGTGACGGGAAGCGAATGCTTGGCCCGGGCCGCCGCCGCAGCCGGGGTCCGCCGCCTGATCTATGTGAGTTCGGTCAAGGTAAACGGCGAGACGACCTTCGGCGTGCCGTTTCGCGAAAGCGATGCGCCGGCCCCGCTCGATGCCTACGGCCGGTCGAAATGGGAAGCCGAACAATCGCTGGGCCGCATCGCGACCGAAACAGGACTGATGCTGACGGTGTTGCGGCCGCCGTTGATCTACGGGCCCGGTGTCAAGGGCAACATCGCGCGGCTGCTGCGCTGGATCGAGCGCGGCCTGCCCTTGCCGCTCGCTTCGATCGCCAACCGCCGCAGCCTGATCTATGTCCAGAACCTGATCGATGCGATGCTGGCGGTAATGCGCCATCCCTCCCCGGGCCGGACTTACCTCGTGTGTGATGGCACGGACATGTCGACGCCGCAGGTGGTACGCGCGCTGGCGCGTGGACTGAACAGGCCGCCGCGGTTGCTGCCGTTCCCGCCGGCGCTGCTGCGTATCGCGGGGGCATGCACCGGTCAGCGCGTCGCCGTCGAACATATGCTCGATTCGCTGCAAATCGACGCCGCCAAGATCACGGCCGAGCTCGGCTGGCGGCCTGCGCACGATCCGGAACAGGGATTGATTGCGACCGCCAGAGCCTATGGTGCGCGGTCGGGATTGTAGAATCCAGCCCTTGAGCCCCGACAACTACATCTATCTTGCCCCGCCGGTCGCGGCAGCCGCCTGTCTCGCGCTGTTGCTCGTGCTCGTGCGCAACCAGTCACTGCCCAGGGATTTTCCCAACGACCGCTCGCTGCATAGCGCGCCAGTGTCGCGTTCGGGCGGGCTTGCGATAATGTGCGCGCTCGCGCTGGCCGGCGTATTGTTCTTTCGCGGCGTCGGCACCTGGCTCGGCCTGGCCGCAATGCTCGCGCTGGTTTCGTTTGCCGACGACTGGCGCAAGCTGTCGGTGCGGCTCCGGCTGATGACACATCTACTCGCGGCACTGGTTCTCGTCTATTACACCATGCCGGACCTGTCGCTGCCGCAGGCGGCGCTGATAATGCTCGCCGTCGCCTGGGGCACGAACCTATATAATTTCATGGATGGGGCGGACGGGCTCGCGGGCGGCATGACCTTGATCGGGTTTCTCGCCTACGCCATCGCCGCATGGCACACCGACGCCAATCTGGCCTGGTTCGCCGCCTCGGTCAGCGCCGCGGCCGCCGTGTTTCTGCTGTTCAACTTCCACCCGGCGCGCATGTTCATGGGTGATGTGGGTTCGATCCCGCTGGGCTTTCTCGCGGCGGCAGTGGGCGTGCACGGCTGGCATGCCGCGCTGTGGCCGGCATGGTTCCCGCTGCTGACCTTCTCCCCGTTCATCGTCGATGCGACCGTTACGCTGGCACAGCGCGCCGCGCGCCGCGAACCCTTCTGGCAGGCGCACCGCGATCACTATTACCAGCGCCTGGTCAGAATGGGCATGGGGCATCGCGGCACGGCGCTGGCGGAATATGCCCTGATGGTCTGCGTCGGCGTCACCGCGTTGTCTCTGCTGCGGGCGCCGGCCTATGCGCAGCAGCTGATGTTCGCCGTCTGGACGGCGATCTATCTCGCGCTGGCGGCGCTGATAAACAGGAAATGGGCATCCCATGCGTCCGGCAAGTAAAGCGAGTCCGCTCAACCTGCGTTCCGCCGCGGCGCTTGCCCACGATATCGTCGCCGCGTTCGCGGCGTGGTACCTCGCATTCTGGCTGCGTTTCAACACCGACATACCGCATTACGCCGTTCCCAACATGGTCGGCGTCATGCTCTGGGTGGTGCCGCTGCAGACGGCGATTTTCTACGGTTCAGGAATGTATCGCGGCATCTGGCGCTACGCCAGCGTCGCCGACCTGCAGCGCATCGCACTCGCGGTCGGGCTGTCGACTCTGCTGATCGCACTGATGCTGGTGATGCTGCCGCGCCAGGACCCGCCGGTGCCGCGCTCGGTGCTCCTGCTCGACCCGCTGTTGCTGATCCTGATTCTGGGCGGCAGCCGGCTCGGCTACCGCCTGTGGAAAGAACGGCGCCTGCGCAACGTACTCGGCGCCCCGGGCAAGCCGGTGCTGATACTGGGCGCCGGCGACGCCGCGGCCGACCTCCTGAAGAATCTGGCGCGCGCGGGGGACTGGCGCGTGCTCGGCCTGCTCGACGACGATCCGGACAAGCGCGGCCGCCAGATCCAGGGCGTGAATGTGCTGGGCGCGCTCGACGAATTGACCAGCCTGGTCACCGCGCTCGGGGTGGAGCGGGCCATCATCGCCATGCCCTCGGCCTCGCACCAAACGCGCCGCCGTGCGCTCGAAATCTGCCGCCGCGCCGGCGTGGAGGCCCTGACCGTACCCTCCTACCAGGATCTGATGAGCGGCAAAGTGACGGTATCGCAGGTGCGCAACATCGAACTCGACGATCTGCTCGGCCGCGATCCGGTGCTGCTTGACGAAACCAGTCTGCGCGCGTGGATCCGCGGCCGCAGCATTCTGGTCACCGGCGCCGGCGGCTCGATAGGCGCGGAGCTGTGCCGGCAGATCGCGCGTTTCGAACCGGAACGCTTGGTACTATTCGAACACAACGAGTTTGCGCTCTACCGCATGGAACAGGAGTTCGCCGAACAGTACCCTGCTATCGGCCTGCACTGTGTCATCGGCGATGTCAAGAACGCGGCGCGCGTGGCCGAAACGCTGGCGGCGCACTGCCCCGAAATCGTATTCCACGCCGCGGCCTACAAGCACGTGCCGCTGATGGAGCAGGGCAACGCCTGGGAGGCGATCCAGAACAATGTGCTCGGTACCTGGCGCGTGGCCGAAGCGGCGATCGCGCACGGGGTGGAGAAATTCGTGCTCGTGTCCACCGACAAGGCGGTCAATCCGGCCAACGTAATGGGCGCAAGCAAGCGCCTGGCGGAAATGGTCTGCCAGGCGCTGCAGGGCGCGAACGCGACCAGGTTCATCATCGTGCGCTTCGGCAATGTGCTCGGCAGCACCGGCAGCGTGATCCCGAAATTCCGCGAGCAGATCGCGCGCGGCGGCCCGGTGACGGTCACCCATCCCGAGATCACGCGCTATTTCATGTCGATTCCGGAGGCGGCACAACTCGTACTGCAGGCGGGCGTCATGGGTAGCGGCGGCGAGATATTCGTGCTCGACATGGGCGACCCGGTCAAGATCGCCGACCTGGCGCGCGAGCTGATCCGGCTGTCCGGATATGCCGAAGGCGACATCGGCATCGACTTCGTCGGCCTCAGGCCCGGCGAGAAATTGTACGAGGAACTGCTCGCCGACGGCGAGCGCACGCTGCCGACGCCGCACCCCAAATTGCGCGTCGCCAAGTCGCGCGCCGCGCCTGAATCCGCCTGGCTGGATGCGCTTCGCATCTGGCTGCAGCAGAGCAATCCCGAAGCCGACCGGGTGCGGCGGGAGCTTGCCGCGCGCCTGCCGGAATATGCGCTGCAGGCTAGCCCTGCCGTTGCAGCTCGCGCCAAGCCTGCAGCGCCGCAGCCGGACTGATATCGGCCGCATCGCGGCTGTCGGGCTGCAGCAGCCGGTAAGGCACGCCCCACGGATGCCAGCGCGCCGCGTCCGAGTCGCCGAAAAAGCACAGCACGGGCTTGCCCAAGGCGGCGGCGATGTGCATGGCGCCGCCATCGCTGCAAATCACCTGATCCGCGAGCGACAGCGCCGCGATGAGATCCTTGAGTTGCCGCGTCGGGTAAGCGGTCACTGCGAGCGTGCCTGCGGCAGACTTGATCGCGGCCGCCTTGGCGTCGTCGCCGGGATGCTGCGGATCGTCGCTCGCGCCGGGCGACCACAGCAGCAGGAAATCAGTCTGCGCTCCCAGCGCCCGCATCAATTCGACGAAATGCCCGGCCGGCCAGCGCTGGCTGGGCTTGCGTGCGCTCACGTGCAGCGCGATCAACTTGCGCCTCTCGTCGCGCGCGCCCAGCGCGGCGCGCGCGCGCGCCTGCGCGTTGGCGTCCACGGGCAGGTCGAGCTTGCCGGGCGCGCCTTCGATGCCGAACAGTTTCCCCAGGCTGAACACGTGTTCGACTTCGTGCACCGCGGTGGCCGCAGCGCGCGGCAGGGCGAGATCCACCGACCCGCTGGGCTCGGCATAGCCGGCGATGTGGGCCGGCGCAACCCAGCGCGCCAGCCGCAGCGCCGCGGCGCCGGGATGCGGCGCCGCGAGCAGCGCATAGTCGAAGCGCTGCGCGCGGAGCTTGAGCATCAATGCGAACCTGTCCCAGTAGACCGCCGCCAGGCCCTGTCCCGGGAGGCGGTGCTTGGCCTTGGCGTAGGCGTATAGCGCGTCCAGGTCCGGGTGGCCTTCGAGCACCTGGCGGTTATAGGTATTCACCAGGGCCGCGATGTGTGCGTGCGGATAACGCCGGCGCAAGGCGCTGATCAGCGGCGTGGTGCAGACCAGGTCGCCGATGTTGTCGCGGCGAATGAGCAGGATCTTCAGCGCCGGCGTTTCAACTAGCGCCATGGCGCGCCCCGAAACAGCGGCCATTGCCGGCAATTTCCGCCACGGCGAAACCCCGGCTCGCGCTGCTTGCATTCTGTTGCATGGCGTTCATGCCGCGGCGTTCAATTGGCGTTCCGTCCCGGAATCCGCGCGGCGGCATCGAGCGCCTGCGCCACCCGCGCGCGGAATGATGCGGCGGAAAAGCGCTCGAGATGGGCGCTCGCCAGGCGCGGGTCCGGTCGCGGCGCGCCCGCGAGCAGCCGCTCGAGCAGCCGGCCGAACGACACTCCGGCATCCTCGCGCGGATCGGAGAAGAAGAAGCCGGTCTGCGCCTCGATCACGGTTTCGGTGAAGGGCGGAGCCCGCACCGCCAGTACCGGCGTGCCGCAGTACTGTGCCTCGATCAGATTCAGTCCCAGCGCCTCCTTCTCCGGCAATCCGCTCAGAACGAAATCGAGCAGCGGGTAGACCGCCGCCACGTTCGGCTGGTGTCCCCAGAAGCGCACCTGCCGCCGGATCGGCGCCAGGCTCGCGCGCAGGTCGCGCACCGAAGCGTAACCGCCGCTGCCAAAAATCTCCAGGCTGACCTGCGGGCAGCGCGCAATGGCCGGCGCGAGCCGGTCGAACATCAGGGGAAACTGCTTGATCGGCGTCAGGCGGGAGACGATGCCGAGCGTGATGCCGGGTCGCTTCTGAAACGCCGCCGGCCGGCGCCGCCGCCACCAGGATTCGGCCAGCCCGAGCAGGCGGTCACGCAGTTTGCGCCGGTCCCAATTGTATTCCGAGCGCGCGACGATCGCGTCGTCCCGCACCGCATGCGTCGGCGCGGCGACGCCGTACATCGGCTCGGCATACTCGTTGCCGTAGCCGCGCCGCCTGATGCTGTCCTGCACGTGCCGCGACACCGGCAGCAGCAGGTGATAACGGCGGTATCCCGGCGGATCGCGCTCGTACAGCGGCATGTGGACGAAACCGCACAGCGCGTGCCGCTCGGCCACCCATTGCGCCGCGGCCGCGTCCAGCGCCGTATGCGTGACGACCAGCGATTTCTCCCGCGGCAAGCGCCGCAGGATTTCGGCGACCCCGCCCACGCGCACCAGTTCCACGCCAGCCGGCAGCAGCGGCTCCCAGAAGGCCGCATTGCGGCTGACGAACAACACCGCGCGATAACCCAACTCGATCAGCGCCTGCGTGAAGAATCGCGTATACACCTCGCCGCCGCCGAACCGGTCCTGCAGGTTGACCTGATGCACGGTGAGCCCGGGCATGACGCTCATTCCGCCGCGTCGTCGCGCGCGGACGCGCCCGGCGCGTCATGCGCGTTTTGCGCATAGCCGAGCAACATGCCGGCGATCGACCAGAACAGCAGGGACAGATCGCGCACGAAGAAATCATTGGTCAGATTGCGCGCGACCACTCCCAGCAGCAGCAACAGGCCGCAGATGCCGGCCATGGCAGTCACCCGGTCCTCGGCTTGGCTGATGGCTCGGAATCTGCGCAGCAGCGCGAAAAACACCAGCAGAATCGCGATCATCCCGGGAACCCCCATCGACAATCCGTAATTCAGAAACAGGTTGTGCGCGTGCTGGACTTCGCGCGATTCGCGCGACAGCAGATCCGGATACGCCTTCTTCATGGCCTCCCGGCCAAAGCCCTTGCCGACGAGGGGATGCTCGAGGATGCGCTCGGCCACGGCTGGCCAGGTCGACAGGCGCGGGTCTTCGGTCCAATCGACCATGTCGCGCTTCACCGCCGCGCCGGTGACCGCCACTGCGGACAGGACGACGACCAACGCACCGAGAGCGCGCAGGCGCGTCGCCGGAATCGCGATGAGCCCGCGCGCGCGCAGCAAGTACAGGGCGCACAGCGCCTGCAACGCAAATACCAGCCAGTACGTGCGCTGGCCGGCCAGTCCCGCAACCACCAGCTGCAATCCGATCAGCCCTGTGACCAGATGCCAACGCAGCCGATGCCGGAGCACGCTGCCGGCCCATAGCAAGGCCGGCAGCAGCGCGAGCAGATAGGTGCTGTAACTGCCCGAGCCGCCGGCGAGCCCGCGCTCGTTCCAGTACGCCATGTCCGAGAACACATACCCCCATAACGCCAAAACGGGAAGCACCATGCTCCCCAGAACCAGCCCGGTCACAAGGAAGCGGGCGTCTGCCCGCGTGCGCGTCAGAGTGACGAAGCCCAGGTACGCGGCCATGGTATAGCCGATCTCGTTCTTGATTTCGCCCAGCGAATAGTCGGGGTCGACGGCGAAGGCGAGCGATAACAGGGCGCACCCCGCCCAAAGCAGCAGGGCCCACCTCGCCGGAATCTGCGGAAAGCCGTATTTGCGCCAGCTCCAGGCGCATGCGACCAGACCGGCCGCAAGGGTCAGCAGGCGCAGCGTCACCGTGCCGGGAAAGGGCAGGATGAACAGCAGCAGCGCAAATGGCAGCAGGCGCACCCAGTGCTTCATCGTCAATCCCTGCCTGCCGGCAGCGCAAGCACCGACGCAATCACCGGCCGTCGCGGCGGCCGTGGCCTGGAACCACAGCCAGTCGCCGCGCCGGTTACGCGCCGCCCTGCACGGCGCCGCATCATGCAATCGCTCCGCGGAAAACCGCTTCCATGGCGTCCAGCATGCGCTCGCGCGAATAACGGCTGCGTACGAGGGCGCACGCGGCCTGCGCCAGGTTCGCCCCCAGCTCCGGCTCGTCCAGAAGGCGTTCGATGGCGGCGCGCAGGGCAACCGCGTCCCGCGGCGGCACCATCAGCCCGGTTTCGCCATCGCGCACCAGCTCGCCTATGCTGCCGACAGGCGTCGAGACCACGGGCATGCCGACTGCCATGGCCTGCATCAGTGCCTGCGGCACGCCTTCGTTGGCGTAGGAGGGCAGCGCAAACACGTCCAGCGCCTGCAGCCAGGGCACCACGTCGGGCTGGTTGCCCGGCATCAGCACGCGCGATTGCAGGCCGAGGCGCGCAACTTGCTGCCTCAGGTCGTCGCGGCCGGGTCCGTCGCCCACCATGAGCAGACGCGCATCCTTCCGTTTCAGGCCGGCGAAGGCCTCGACCAGATAACGGTGTCCCTTCCAACTGCGCAGGGTGGCGACGATGCCGATGCATGCGTCTACCGGATCCAGTCCCAGGCGCCGCTTCGCCTCTGCCCGATCTGCCGGCGCAAAACGCGCGAGGTCGATGCCCGTGGGCACGGAGACGATCGACTCCGGGCGATAGTCGTTGTCGCGGATCAGCTGTTCGCGCAGCCGCTCCCCGGTCGTCACGATCTTGCGCGTGGCGGTCTGGTACAGCCAGCGCGTGGCGAAATTGTTCGGCGTAGCGGCGGAGATGTGGCGCGTGCGCACCAGCGCCGGGCGCGGGTTCATGCGGGCGAGCGCGAGCGCGGCGAGCCAGCTGTCGGTGGAACTGTGGCTGTTGAGCACGTCGCAGCGCTGGCGCGCGAGCCAGGCACGCAGGGCGATGATCCCGCGCAGTCCCTTGCGCGCGATCGGCAGGGCCGCGACAGGCACGCCGCGCTGGCCGGCTTGCGCGAATATGGGCGCTTCCCGCGGGCACAATAGCGTCACGCGATGGCCGCGCCCGAGCATGCCCGCTGCTTCCTCCAACACGCGGATCTCCTGCCCGCCCCAACCGCAGGAGGACTCGGTGTGAACGATGTGCATCGTCTGTGCAGGCCGCCTCAAATGGCCACGGCGGGACGGGCGCGGTCCTGCGCCTGCTCGGGTGCCTCGTCTTCGACGGCGAACTGGATCTTGTACAGATGCGCGTACAGCCCGTCGCGCGCCAGCAGCTCCGCGTGCGAGCCGGCTTCGGCGATCGCGCCCTTCTGCAGCACCACGATGCGGTCGGCCTTCTCGATCGTGGACAGCCGATGCGCGATGATCAGCGTGGTACGGCCCTGCATCAGCGTTTCGAGCGCCGCCTGCACCACGCGCTCGGATTCGGTGTCGAGCGCCGAGGTCGCCTCATCGAGGATGAGTACCGGCGCATTCTTGAGCAGCGCACGCGCGATCGCCAGGCGCTGGCGCTGCCCGCCGGACAGGCGCACGCCGTTTTCGCCTATCATGGTTTGCAGGCCCTGCGGCATTTCGCGAATGAACTCCAGCGCATGCGCCGCCTCGGCGGCCGCGATGATGGCCGCCTCGCCGGCACCGGCGGCGGGACCGTAGGCGATATTGGCCGCAACGGTGTCGTTGAACAGCACCACGTCCTGGCTCACCAGCGCGACGTTGGCGCGCAGGCTCGCGAGCGTCAGCGTTTGCGTGTCGACGCCGTCCAGCAATATGCGCCCGCCGCTCGGCTGATAGAAGCGCGGCAGCAGGTTGGCGAGCGTTGTCTTGCCGCCGCCCGACCCGCCCACCAGAGCCACGGTCTCGCCCGGCGCAATGCCGAGGGTGATGTCGCAAAGCGCCGGACGGCTGGCGTTCGGGTAGGAGAAGCTCACCCGCTCGAAATCGATGCGCCCGCGCGCGCGGCCGAGCGTCTGCGTGCCGCTGTCTTCCTCCGGCGGTTCGTCGATGAGGGAGAACACGCTTTCGGCCGCCGCGAGGCCGCGCTGCAGCGACGCATTCACTCCGGTGAGACGCTTGAGCGGCGAGAGCAGCATCAACGTGGCGGTCATGAACGAGACGA
>Ga0335082_10002103_pt1 | contig 21403 bp, 17 predicted proteins | sample Lox_Sample_41_FD_206718 | JGI IMG/M metagenome (GOLD analysis project Ga0335082, IMG submission 206718) | Soil microbial communities from Loxahatchee National Wildlife Refuge, Florida, United States - Lox_Sample_4.1 | ecosystem: Environmental > Terrestrial > Soil > Wetlands | place: USA...
GCCACTGGCTGACCATGAAGGAGCCGGCCTGGGCCAACGTCCACTACCCGCCGATCGACTACCAGTCCATCGTCTACTACTCGGCGCCCAAGAGCGGGGCGGGCGGGCCGAAGTCGCTCGAGGACGTCGATCCGAAGCTCCTCGAGACCTACGAGAAGCTCGGCATCCCGCTGCGCGAGCGCGGCAAGCTCGCCGGCGTGGCGGTCGACGCCGTGTTCGACTCCGTCTCCGTGGCCACGACGTTCCGGGAGCAGCTGGCGAAGGTCGGCGTCATCTTCTGCTCCTTCTCGGAGGCCGTGCAGAACCACCCCGAGCTCGTCCGCAAGTACCTGGGTTCTGTGGTGCCCTATTCCGACAACTTCTTCGCGACTCTGAATTCCGCCGTCTTCTCCGACGGCTCGTTCTGCTACATCCCGAAGGGCGTGCGGTGCCCGATGGAGCTCTCGACGTATTTCCGCATCAACTCGGCCAACACGGGCCAGTTCGAGCGGACGCTCCTCGTCGCGGACGAGGGCGCCTACGTCAGCTACCTCGAGGGCTGCACGGCCCCGATCCGCGACGAGAACCAGCTCCATGCGGCGGTCGTCGAGCTCGTCGCGCACGACGATGCCCAGATCAAGTACTCGACCGTCCAGAACTGGTACCCGGGCGACAAGGACGGCAAGGGCGGCATCTACAACTTCGTGACCAAGAGGGGCAAGTGCCTGGGCCGGCGATCCAAGATCTCCTGGACGCAGGTCGAGACCGGCTCGGCCATCACCTGGAAGTACCCGAGCTGCATCCTGCAGGGCGACGACTCGGTCGGCGAGTTCTACTCGGTCGCCGTCACGAACAACCGCCAGCAGGCCGACACCGGCACGAAGATGATCCACATCGGCCGGAACACGAAATCCACGATCATCTCCAAGGGAATCTCGGCCGGGCACGGGCAGAACAGCTACCGCGGCCAGGTCCGCATCCTCGGCAAGGCCGACAACGCACGCAACTATTCGCAGTGCGATTCGCTCCTGATCGGCAGCGAGTGCGGCGCGCACACGTTCCCTTACATCGAGGTCAACAACTCGACCGCCCAGATGGAGCACGAGGCCTCGACCTCCAAGATCGGCGAGGACCAGATCTTCTACTTCCAGCAGCGGGGCATCTCGGCCGAGGACGCGGTCTCGATGATCGTCAACGGCTTCTGCAAGCAGGTGTTCCAGGAGCTGCCGATGGAGTTCGCCGTGGAGGCGCAGAAGCTCCTGGGGGTGAGTCTCGAAGGATCGGTGGGGTAAGACGCATGGCCGGCACCATTCTCGAGATCAAGAACCTCCACGCCTCGGTCGGCGGGAAGGAGATCTTGCGCGGGGTCGACCTCGTCGTCGGGGCGGGGCAGGTCCACGCGATCATGGGCCCCAACGGCTCGGGCAAGTCCACGCTCGCCCACGTGCTGGCGGGCCGGCCCGGCTACGACGTCACGGCCGGCAGCGTCCTGTACCAGGGCAAGGACCTGCTCGCCATGAAGCCGGAGGAGCGCGCCCGCGAAGGCGTCTTCCTCGCCTTTCAGTATCCCGTGGAGATCCCCGGCGTCTCCAACGTCTACTTCCTGAAGAACGCCGTCAATGCCATCCGGAAGCACCGGGGCCTCCCGGAGCTCGACGCCATGGACTTCCTGAAGCTCTCGAAGGAAAAAGCCAGGCTCGTCGAGATCGGCGAGGACCTCCTGAAGCGTCCCGTCAACGAGGGCTTCTCCGGCGGCGAGAAGAAGCGCAACGAGATCTACCAGATGGCGGTCCTCGAGCCGACGCTCGCCATCCTGGACGAGACGGATTCGGGACTCGACATCGACGCGCTGCGGATCGTGGCCTCCGGCGTCAACGCGCTGCGCGCGCCCGAGCGCTCGATGATCGTCGTGACGCACTACCAGAGGCTCTTGAACTACATCGTGCCGGACTACCTGCACGTGCTGGTGGACGGCCGGATCGCCCTTTCCGGCGGCAAAGAGCTCGCCCTGACGCTCGAGGAGAAGGGCTACACCTGGCTCGAGAAAGAGCCGCCGGCTCCCCGGGTGGAAGCCGCGGCGCGGTGATGGAAGCCCAGACGCTCGCGGTCGAGACCGCCTTCGCGCCCGGGTTTGCGGCCATCGAGACCGCCGCAGCTTCTCCCCGGTGGCTCACGGCGCTGCGTGAGAGCGGCCGCGAGCGGTTCGAGGCCCTCGGGTTCCCGACGACGAAAACCGAGGCCTGGCGCTTCACGAGCGTGCGGCCGATCACGGAGGTTGCATGGACCCGGGCGGCGCGGGAGGCCCTCCGGCGACCGGATCCTGCGCCCCGCGGCGTCCGGATCCGGCGGCTCTCCGAGGCGCTTGCCGACGCCGAGCCGCACCTGGCCCGAATCGCTTCCTTCGAAGACAACGCCTTCACGGCCTTGAACACCGCCCTCTTCGAGGACGGCCTCCTCGTCGAGATCGGGAGGGGCGCCGTCGTCGCCGAGCCGATCGAGCTCGTCTTCGATGCCGCCTCGGCGGCCCATCCCGAGGTCTCCTACCCCCGGCTTCTCGTCGTCGCCGGCGAGGGCTCGCAGGCGACGGTGGTCGAGACCTGGACCGGCCGCGGCGGCCGGCCGCACCTGAACTGCGCCGTCACGGAGATCTCCGTCGGGGACGGAGCCGTTCTGACCCACGTCAAGGTGCAGCGGGAGGACGAATCCGCCTTCCATGTCCACGCCATCGCCGCGCGGCAGGGGCGCGCCTCGCGCTTCACCTCGCACAACATCTCCCTCGGCGCCGCCCTCGCGAGGACGGACCTCGACGTCGCGCTCGCCGGCGAGGGGGCCGAGTGCGAGGCCAACGGGCTCTTCGTGGCCGGCGGGTCGCAGCACTGCGACAACCACACGACGATCGACCACGCCCGGCCGCACGGCGTAAGCCGCGAGCTCTACAAGGGGATCCTGGACGGCAAGGCGCGCGGCGTTTTCCACGGCACCGTCCTCGTGCGCCCCGGCGCGCAGAAGACCGACGCCATCCAGACGAACAAGAACCTCTTGCTGTCCCGGGAGGCGCTCGTCGATTCGACTCCGGCGCTGCGCATCGAGGCCGACGACGTCAAGTGCAAGCACGGCTCGACGACCGGCCAGCTCGACCCGCTCGCCCTCTTCTACCTGCGGTCCCGCGGTCTTGGCGAGGACGAGGCACGAGCCCTGCTCGTCCGAGCCTTCGCCTCCGAGCTCGTCTCGCGGATTCCCGTGGCCGCCGCGAGGGACGCCGTCGAAGCGGCTCTTTCCGCGCGCCTGCCCGGTCTTTCGGAGGCCCCATGAGCACCGCCGCCCCGGCCAGCGCGACCTCCGCAGCCCTCGACGTCGAGAGGCTGCGCCGCGACTTTCCGATCCTGTCGCGCCGCGTCCACGGCAAGCCCCTCGTGTATCTCGACAACGCCGCCACGACGCAGAAGCCCATCCCGGTCATCGAGGCCGAGAAGCGAGTTTACGAGGAGTACTACGCCAACGTGCACCGGGGCGTGCACCTGCTCTCGGTCGCCTCGACCGACGAGTACGAGAAGGTCCGAGAGAAGATCCGGACTCTGATCGGCGCTCCCGAGAAGCGCGAGATCATCTTCACCCGCGGCACGACCGAGAGCGTCAACCTGGTCGCTCAATCCTACGGACGGAGGTTTGTCGGGCCCGGCGACGAGGTCCTGATCACGCATCTCGAGCACCACTCCAACATCGTCCCCTGGCAGATGCTCTGCGAGGAGAAGGGGGCGAAGCTCGCGGTCGCTCCGATCGATGCCCGGGGCGAGGTCGTGCTCGAGGAGTACGAGAAGCTCCTGACACCCCGGACGAAGATCGTCGCCTTCGCTCATGTCTCCAACGCCCTCGGCACGTTGAACCCGGTCGAGACCATGACCAACCTCGCCCACATGAGGGGAGCCGTCGTTCTGGTCGACGGCGCCCAGGCGGTTCCGCGCCTGCCCGTGGACGTCGCCCGGCTGGGGTGCGACTTCTACGCATTCTCGGGCCACAAGATGTACGGCCCCTCGGGGGCGGGCGTGTTGTGGGGACGGGCCAGGCTTCTCGACGCCATGCCCCCCTGGCAGGGAGGCGGAGACATGATCGGCTCCGTCACGTTCTCGAAGACGACCTGGAACGTCCTGCCGTACAAGTTCGAGGCCGGCACGCCCAACATTGCCGGGACGATCGGCCTCGGGGCCGCTGCCGACTACGTCGCGGCTCTGGGCCTCGACCGGATCGCCGCTCACGAGGACGACCTGCTCGCCTACGCCACCGCTTCGATCGAGAAGGTGCCCGGAATAAGGATCGTTGGCACGGCGCGCGAAAAGGCAGCCGTCCTCTCCTTCACCATCGAGGGCGTCCATCCGCACGACATCGGCACCGTCCTCGACCGCGCGGGCGTCGCCGTGCGCACCGGGCACCACTGCGCCCAGCCGGTCATGGACTTCTTCAAGGTGCCCGCCACCGCGCGGGCTTCCTTCGGCCTCTACAACACGCGCGCCGAAGTGGACGCTCTGACGGAGGGCATCCGGGACGTGATCCGGATGTTCCGGTGACGCCATGACGAGCGACCTGCGCGACCTCTACCAGGAAGTCATCCTCGACCACGGCAAGCGGCCGCGCAATTTCGGCGAACTGCCCGACGCCAACCGCCACGCGGAGGGCTACAACCCCCTCTGCGGCGACCGGGAGACCGTCTTCGTCCGGGTCAAGGGCGACGTGCTCGACGACATCCGGTTCACGGGGGCAGGCTGCGCGATCTCGACGGCCTCGGCCTCCATGATGACCGAGAGCCTGAAGGGCCGGACCCGCGCGGAGGCGGACGCCCTTTTCACCCGGTTCCACGACCTGATCACCGGCGAGTCGAAGGCGGGCCCGGGGGGCCCCGAGCTCGGCAAGCTCGAGGTCTTCTCGGGAGTGCGCGAGTATCCCGTGAGAATCAAGTGCGCGACGCTGCCCTGGCACACGCTGAAGGCGGCCCTGGGAAGCGACGGCGCGACGGTCTCGACGGAGGCCGGCGCCGAGGCCTCGCCCGGGGAAGAGCCGAAGGCGTGCTGAGGAGAAAGCCATGAGAATGGAGAAGCAGACGACCCTGACCCGCGACGTCGAGGCGCGCGAGATCCCGAGCGGCATCCCGATCACGCTGAAGGCCGGCGAGCCCGTCGCCATCACGCAGTCGCTCGGCGGCAGCTACACGGTCCTCACGACGTCGGGCTTCATGGCTCGGGTCGAGGGCAGGGACGCCGACGCCATCGGCGAGAAGGCTGTCGCGGCCGACGCCGCGGCAGAAGCCGGCAAGTCCGCCGAGGAGCTCTGCTGGGACGTTTTGAAGACCTGCTACGACCCCGAGATCCCGGTCAACATCGTGGACCTCGGGCTCGTCTACAAGTGCGAGCTTTCCGACCTGCCGGAGGGCAGGAAAAGAGTGGACGTCCGGTTCACGCTGACGGCTCCCGGCTGCGGCATGGGCGACACCCTGAAGGAGGACATCCGCAGCAAGCTCCTCTCGGTGCCGGGCGTGGCCGAGGCCGACGTCCAGGTGCTCTTCGACCCGCCGTGGAGCATGGCGATGATGTCCGACGCGGCGAAGCTCCAGCTGGGGATGATGTGAGGCTCACGGCGCAGGAGGAATACGGGCTGCGCTGCCTGCTGCGCGTCGGGCGCGGCGGAACGGTCACGATCGGCGAGCTCTCGCGAGGAGAGGGGATCACCGAGCCGAACGTGGCCAAGATGATGCGCCTCCTGCGTCAGGCGGGCTTCGTGCAGTCGACGCGGGGGCAGGCGGGCGGCTATGCGCTCGCGCGGCCGGCCGCCGAGATCCTTCTCTCCGAGGTCCTCTCGGCGCTGGGAGGGCGGCTCTACGAGCCCTCCTTCTGCGACGACCACACGGGCATCGAGCGGCTCTGCACGCACATGACCGACTGCTCGATCCGCTCCGTCTGGCGCTCGGTCCAGCGCGCCGTGGACGAGGTGCTCGCGAAGATCACGCTCAAGGACCTGCTCGTCTCCGAGACCGAGATGAACTCCTTCTCTTCGGCCGACGGTAACGTGACCCTGCCCGCGTACAGGCCGCAAGCCTAGAAGAGGAAGCGGGAAGCGGGAGCCGCAAGGAAGACTGCTTCAGGCGCTCGCCGGCAACAGAGCTCCGAGCTCGTAGAGCGAGGCGGCGCGACGCGTCAGCCCCCGATCGTGGGCCGCGACGTCGAGGTGGAGCGACGTCCAGTCCGCAAGCAACAGCGCCTCGTCTCCCTGCCCGTCGTAGGTCTTGAGGTAGCCCTTGCACGACTCGCAGTAGTCGATCCGCAAACCTCCCTCGCCCTCCACGGTCAACGTGGAGGCCCGGTGAGCATCAACCTCGCAGAAGGGACAGCGCGTGCGGGCGTACCGCCAGCGGGTGCGGCATCGTCCGCAGGAGAGCCACCGTACGCGCCCCGTTTCCTCGCCGACCAGCTGGGCCATGGCGGGAAGCGACCCGCAAGACGGACAGTAGCGCCGCAGCCACCGGTCCTCGTCGCGCCAGCGGGCAAAGGCGTGCATGACGGTCGTGAGGTAGCGGGCCGCCGCGGCCCAGCCCAGGTAGCGTAACAGCCCGGGCGACGGGACGTCGATGGACTCATCGCCGAGGAGGAGAGCCGCCACCCGACGCGGAGCCTCCCGGTCGTGGCGGAGGGCTGCCACGGGAGCAAGACCCGGGATCGAAAGGTCCGCCGACGGGACAGAGGACAGGCGCTCGACGAGGGCCAGCGCCATGCCTCCGGCCGGCGCAAGGGAGATGCCGGCCTCTGCGCTCGTGAGCAAGGGGACGCCCGCGTCGAAGTCCGCGGCGTACTCGTCCCAGACGGGAACTCCGGCGGGGGGAATCTCGCTCTCCCCCACAGCCCGGTCCACCTGCGCCGTCAGCTGCGCCAGCGGCGCGAGGTAGGGATGCGCGGCCAGCCAGGCCGGGAGCGTCAGAACGCTCAATGGCTCCCGGCAGCCCCCTCCTTCGGCCGCAGCGGCATGAGACGCGCCGCCAGGCCGAACAGGAAGACGGTCGCGGCGATCAGGCCGACCGAGATGCCCCACTCGACGAGGGACGGGAAATATGTCCGCGGCGCCGACCACGGCATCGGCCCGTTGAACTCCATCGCGAAGAGGACGACGTTCATACGATTGAGCACGACGCCAAGCGCGGCCAGGGATGTCCCGAGCAACAGAGTGCGCGGGTTCGAGCGCCGAGACGCGCTCCCGAGCAGCAAGAGCGGGACGATCCCGCACAGCAGGACCTCGATGCCGAAGAGATAGCCCCGTTTCGTTCCGGTCACGGCGCCGATCAGGGTGCCGCGGAAGGCCATGTCGCCCAGCCGGACGGCGAGGTACACGACGAGCGACCAGAAGGTGACCTGGCCCATCGAGGCGAGCGGCCGGATCGGAAGCGTGCGATGCCAGCCTCTCGCGACCGCAAACTCGACGAGGACCACGACGGCCGATCCGGCCACGATCGAGGACAGGAAGAAGTTGACCGGCAGAATCGGCGTCCACCAGTTCGGCCCCAGCTGCCGGAACATGAGCAGGTACAGGGAACCGAGCGAGCTCTGGTGCATCGTGGAGAGCGTGACGGCCGCGATCCCCAGCATGATGGGCTCGCCCTTGAGACCCGCCGAGCGGAAGAGATACGCGAGCCCGAAGAAGACGACCGCGGCGGACGCGGCGTACACGAGGTTTCGGGACATCATATAGATGAACAGCGTCACCGCGATGCCGACGTAGTACCCGGAGTACTTCCGCCAGGCGTCCATCAGGCGGGCGAGCCCCCAGCGCTCGAACGGGATCGGCAGGAACTCGAGCAGCAGGATCGTGACGTAGAGACCGACGCACCAGGAGACCTCGAACATCGCCGAGTGCTCCGGGGCCTGGAGGCCGAGCTGGTAGAAGTGCCATGGCAGCCCCAGGTCGGCGAGCAACGTCACCGTCACGAACGAATAGGAGAGCAGACCGATCAGCACGGCTGTTCGGCCGAGACCATAGAGGTCTTTTCGCTGAAAGACGTAAATCAGGCCGGCCGACACGAAAGCGCCCGCGGCCACGGCGATCCAGACGAGGTCGAAGAGGATCCAGAGGCCCCACGGATACGTGTTCGAAAGATGGGTGCTGCCGCCGAGGCCGAGGGCGAACCGGGCCACGAGCGAGGCCGCGCAGAGCGCCATCAACAGGACCATGACCCAGTTGAACGGCGTCATGAGCTTGCCCGGGATCTTCTCGAAATCGACGTGGTGGTCGTCCGCGTGAGCGGTCGCCGCGACGGAAGACACCCTCTTCCTGAATCGGGTGTAGGCGGCGCCGAGGACGGCGCCGAGAGCCAGGACGGCGGGCGGCACCGCCTTCAAGGCTGTGGCGGTCCACGAGGGAAATGCCTTCTCTCCCACATCCGGGAATCCGAGGCTCGCGAACGAAACCCCGGAGAGATAGAGCACCGTCGTGCCGCCCGCTTCCTTCTCGCCGTAGACGTGGTCGACGTACCGTTCGGGGCGGGCGGCGATGCGCTTCTTCGCCTCGGCCAGCATCTCCTCGCGCTCGCCGAACCGGAGAGCGTCGGCCGGGCAGGCCTTGACACAGGCCGGCACACCGATTCTCTCGAGGAACTGGCCCACGTCCGCCTGGGCAAGTGGCTGCCCGTTGAACGAGGCCGGCGCGGGCTGCGCCGTCCTGTCCACGCAGTGGGTGCATTTCTCGATCTTCGGAGCGAGCGAGTCCCATTCGGCCGTGGGCACGTCCCACGGGCAGGCCAGCATGCAATAGCGGCAGCCGATGCATTTGCTGGCGTCGTAGGTGACGGGGCCGTCCGGCTGCGCGTACAGGGCTGTCGTCGGGCAGGCGGAGGCGCACGCGGGCTCGAGACAGTGGAAACAGCGCCGCATGACGAAGGAGGACTTGAACCCCTCGGGAGCCTTCGGGTCCGGCGTCTCGTGGAAGGAGATGAGCGTGTACGTCTTGGCGGAGAGCGTGGCCGGGTTCTGGAACCCGAGATGCGCGTTGAGCTGCGTCGACTCGCCCTCGCGGTCGTTCCACTGCTTGCAGGCGACCTGGCAGGCCCGGCAGCCGATGCAGTTGGTGATGTCGACGAGCGTGGTCTTCAAGGGACCTCGGGTGGCCAGCCCGCTCATACCCGTCTCCCTTCCGCGCGCCTCGCGCCGGGCGGCGCCGAAGCCTTCTCCACGTTGACGAGGCAGGCCTTCGTCTCCTGCGTCCCCGCGCCGGGATCGACCGCGTCGATCGTGAGGTGGTTCACGCTCGCTCCGGGGGAGAGCCCCGCGTAGCCCCAGTTGTAGGGCATCCAGACGACCGTGACCTCGCTGCCCTGCACCTTCAGCGGCTTCATCCGGGGCGTCACCAGGGCCTTGACCGTGAGCTCGCCGCGCGCCGAGGAGACCTTGACCCAGTCTCCCGACTTCACGCCGAGCTTCTGTCCGAGCCCCTCCGGGATCTCCACCACGGGCTCGGGGACGAGCTCGTTCAACCAGGGGATGTTGCGCGTCGACGAGCCGCCGCACCAGTGCTCGGCGACGGTCGACGTCATGAGGACGTAGGGATACTTGTCGGCGGTCCCGACGGGCTGGTGCGATTTGAGCCTCGGGTACTTCAACGTCGGGTTGTGCTTGACTTTCGGGTGGAGCAGATTCTCGACCGGGCTTTCGACCGGCTCGTACATCTCGGGCAGAGGGCCGTCCTTGGGGACATAACCCACGTCGCGCGGGATCGGGCTGTCCCGCTCCTTGCCGTCGAGGGTGGCGCCCTCGGCGGGGTCCTTGTAGACGGCGGCGAAGAGCCGCCCGACTCCCTCCGGGTTCATGTGGAAGGCGCGCACGCCGTTGGGCGTTCCAGGCCCGTCGGTCATCTTCGGGACGTCGGGCAGGTCGTAGCCCGCCCACTTGCCGGCCTTCTCGTCCCACCAGACGATGGGCTTGCTGCCCGGGTAGGGCTTGCCGTTCCTGTCGCAGGACGCGCGGTTGTAGAGGACGCGCATGTTGTTGGGCCACGTCCAGGCGAAGCCGGGATAGAGCCCGAGGCCGCCCGGGTCGGTCTTCGAGTCGCGGCGCTTGGACAGGTTCACGCCTCCGGCGAAGACGCCCGCATAGAGCCAGGCGCCCGAAGAGGTGGAGCCGTCCGGCTTCAAGTCCGCGACTTTCGTGACGAGATCGCCTGCCTTGAGATTCGACTCCGGGATGTCCTTCAGCGCGAAGCCGTTCATCTCCTTCAGGACGTCTTCCGCGGAGAGATAGGTCCAGGCGGCCCTCTTGACGGGCTCGTCTCTGGGGTCCCTCGATTCGTGCACGAGGTCGCGCACGCGGCGGAAGATGTAGTCGACCACCTCGCCGTCGGGCAGGGCGTTGCCGGGAGGCTTGACCGCCGCGTTGCGCCACTGGATCAAGCCGCCCGAGTTGGTGATCGTGCCGTTCTTCTCCATGAAGAAAGCGGCGGGCAGGAGGAAGACTTCCGTCTGGATCGACTTCGGGTCGGCGCCGGGCCGTTTCCAGTACGTCGCCGTCTCCGTCTCCCAGATCTCCTGGATGACGAGCGTCTCGAGCTTTTCCATCCCGGCGAAGACGAGCTTCAAGTTCGGCGACGTGACCGCTGGATTCTGGCCCACGATCCACAGCATCTTCAGCTTGCCGGCGAGGACGTTCTCTGCGATCGAGTTGGCGCCGTAGTTCGTCGTGCCCTTCTTCGGAAGCCAGGCGTAGCAAAAATCGTTTTCGGGAGTCGCCGCATCGCCGTAGAAGGCCTTCAGCAGGTTGATGAGGAAGCGGCGGTCGCCTGTCCCGTTTTTCCTCGTGTACGCCTCGAGCGTCGGCTCCGTTGCCGAGGGGTAGTCCATGTACCCGGGGAGGTAGTTATTCAAGACCCCCATGTCGCAAGCCCCCTGCACGTTGGGCTCGCCTCGCAGAGCGTTGACGCCGCTGCCCGGCTTGCCGAGGTTTCCGAGCAGGAGCTGCAGGATCGTGAAGGCGCGGATGCCCTGGACGCCGGTCGTGTGCTGCGTCATACCGAGCGCGTAGAGGATCGTCCCCGGCCGGTTCTTCGCCATCGTCTCGGCGATCGACTGGATCTGCGCGGCCGGGATGCCCGTGATCCGCTCGCCTGTCTCGAGCGTGTAGCGGGAGACGAAGGTCTTGAGTCTCGTGAAGATGCAATGCGGGTCGTCCAGGCTCGCCGCGACCTTTGGCTTACCGCGGGCGTCGAGCTGGTAGCCCCAGGTCTTCGTGTCGTAGGCGTGCTTCTCCTCGTCGTATCCGGAGAACAGCCCGTCCTGGAAGTCGAAGCCGGCGTCGCCGAGGAAGAGCGCGTTCGTGTGCGTCTTGACGAAGTCCTCGTCGTACAGCTTGTGGACGAGGATGTGGTTGATCATCGTATTCAGGAACGCGGCGTCGGTGCCGGGGCGGATGCGGGCGTAGACGTCGGCGGCCGACGACGTGCGCGTGAACCGCGGGTCGACGTGGATGATCTTCGCCCCGTTCTGCTGGGCCACCCGGATCCACTTGAAAGCCATCGGGTGGTTCTCCGCGACGTTCGAACCCTCCACGAGGATCGTCTTCGCGTGCTGCATGTCGACCCAGTGGTTGGTCATCGCCCCCCGACCGAACGCGGCCCCCAGACCGGGGACCGTGGGGCTGTGTCAAAGTCGGGCCTGGTGCTCGACGTAGGGGATGCCGAGGAGCCGCGTCGCCTTCTGGAAGATGTAGCACTCCTCGTTCGTGTTCTGCGCGCCTCCGAGGAACGCGATCGCGTCCGTCCGGTTGACCGGGACGTCCTTGCCGTCCACCTTCTCCGTCGCGATCCAGTTCTCGTCGCGGGTCTTCTTGATCTTCCGCGCGATCTTCTCGGCCGCGTCCTTCCAGGAGATGTCCTCCCAGTGGTCGCTGCCCGGCGCCCGATAGCGGGGCGTCTTCAAGCGGTTCGGCGAGTGGTGCGTCGCGAACATGGAGATGCCTTTGACGCACAGCGAGCCGCGGTTGACGATGTGGTCGTAATCGCCTTCCATCGCGATCAGCTTGCCGTCGCGAACCGCGGCGATCATGCCGCAGCCGCACGAGCAGAAGTTGCAGGAGGTCGTGAACTCGGCAATGTCCGAGAGCTTCAGGTTTTTCGCCGCGGCCCGGACCTCCGACGCGTCGAGGAGCCCGTCGAGCGCGAGCCCCGCGCCTCCGAGGACGGACAGCCGCAACAGGTCCCTGCGGTTGACCGCCGGAAGGGCGGGCTTTGGACCTGCCTCTGTCCGACCGTCGAGAACGCGCGGACGCTCTTCCATCGGTCCTCCCCTCTCGAGAGCCAAACGAAGCGACGGGGACATTCTAGCTTTCCCCGGGACGCTTGAATCAGGGCAATCGACGAGGAGGGCCAACGACCTCTTTGGTGGACGATAATCGCGCCGCGTGAGGATCCTTCATCTCGCGGCCGAAGCGGCGCCCCTGGTCAAGGTCGGCGGGCTGGGAGACGTCGTGGGCTCTCTCCCGCGCGCGCTCGCCGCGCAGGGCCACGAAGTGCGCGTCGCGATCCCCGGCTACGGCACCGCGATCGACTGGACCCGCTGGAAGCCGCAGTGGCGGGCAAAGATCAATGTGCCGCGCGATTGGGGCGACCAGCCCGCCGAGATCTGGGAGGTCGAGACCGGCCATGTCCGGTTTCTGCTCGTGACCGGCTCGCCGATTCCGGGCCAGGGCCCGGTGTACGGCTCCGGCATCCACGAGGACGGACCCAAGTTCATCTTCTTCGCGCTCGCCGCGCTCTGGGCGACCGAAGCCCTCGGCTGGAAGCCCGACGTCGTGCATTGCCACGACTACCATGCCGGCGCGGCCGCCTGGTGGCTCGCGACCGGAGGCCGGGGCAACCCCTTCTTCCGCGACGTCGCCTCCGTCCTCACGATTCACAACCTGCCTTACGCCGGGCAGGGGGCCGGCCGGTATCTCGCCGACTATCACCTGCCGCGGGCCGACGCCGTCGGCGTGCTGCCCCCGGCCTATCGGGACTCGCTTCTGGCCCTCGGAATCCTGGGAGCCGACTTTCTCTCCACGGTCTCGCCGACCTACGCGCACGAGATCCTGGGGAGCGAGGCCGGGAAGGGCCTCGAACGGGTGCTCCGAGGTCGAGCCGATCGCCTGGTGGGCATCCTGAACGGCATCGACACCGACCTCTGGAATCCGGCCACGGATCCCAACATCTCGGAGCGCTACAGCCTCGCCCTGCTCGACCGGAGGCAGAAGAACAAGCGTGCCCTCCTGAAGGAGGCCGGGCTCGCCCCGGAAGACAAGACGCCGCTTTTGGGTGTCGTCTCCCGGCTCGACCCTCAGAAGGGCTTCGACGTCGCGGCGCCCGTCATCGCCCGGTGGCTCGAGCTCGGCGGCCAGTTCGTGGCGCTCGGCACGGGCGACCGCACCGTCGAGGCGGCCTTCGCCCTGCTCGAGCAGAGGTTCCCGGGAAAGGCCTCGGTCCGCCTGAGGTTCGACGCCCCCTATGCGCACCGCGTGTACGCCGGCGCGGACGCGCTTCTGATTCCCTCCCGGTACGAGCCCTGCGGCCTGACCCAGATGATCGCCATGCGCTACGGCGCGGTCCCCATCGCCCGGCGGACCGGCGGGTTGGCCGACACGGTCGTGGACGCCGGGGACCCGGGCGGCAACGGCATCCTCTTCGACGAGCTCTCGGCCTGGTCGATCGCGGACGCCCTGGAGAGAGCCGTCACGGTGTACGCTGAACGCGAACGCTGGCAGGAGCTCATGCGGAGGGGCATGCGCGCCGACTTCTCCTGGGGCAAGTCGGCGGCCGCGTACGTCGAGCTCTACGAGCGGGCCGCGGCGTCCCGATAGGAGGCGGAGATCAGAACACGAGCGGTGATTCTCGCGGGCGGGGAAGGGTCGCGGCTGGGCGTCCTGACGGACAAGCGCGCGAAGCCTGCCGTGCCCTTCGCCGGCAAGTACCGCATCATCGACTTCACGCTGTCCAACTGCGCCAACTCCGGCATCACGGACGTCATGATGCTGACCCAGTACCGGCCGCACTCTTTGAACGAGCACATCGGCGCGGGGCGGCCCTGGGACCTCGACCGCAGCTTCTCGGGCGGCGTCCAGATCTACCCGCCCTACCGGGGCCGCGCCGTCACCGACTGGTACAAGGGCACGGCGGACGCGATCGCCCAGAATCTTTCGTTCGTGCGCCGCGGCAACCCGGACCTGATTCTCGTGCTCTCGGGCGACCACATCTACAAGATGGACTACGCCGGCCTGATCGAGTTTCACGAGCTCCACGAGGCCGACGTGACGATCGCCACCCTGAACGTCACCCGCGAGGAAGCGACCCGCATGGGCATCCTCGCGACCGACGCCGAGTACCGCGTGACCCAGTTCATCGAGAAGCCCAAGGACCCGCCCGGGACGCTCGCCTCGATGGGCATCTACGTGTTCAACCGCGTGATCCTTTCGCAGATGCTGATCGAGGACTCCAAGAAGAGGGACTCCGCTCACGACTTCGGCAAGGACATCATTCCCCGGATGGTGACCGGCGGACTGCGCGTCTTCGCCTACCCTTTCACCGGCTACTGGGTGGACGTCGGCACGATCGACGCGTACTGGCGGACCCACATGGATCTCCTGAAGAACCCGCCGCCCATCGACCTGAACGACCGCTCCTGGGTCATCCACACGCGCTCGGAAGAGCGGCCTCCGGTCATGATCCACCAGGGCGCCGTCATTCATGACAGCCTGATCACCGACGGCTGCGTCATCGCCCCCGACGCGCGCATCGACAAGAGCATCCTGTCTCCCGGCGTGGTCGTCGGCGCCAAGGCCGTCGTCCGGCAGTCCGTGATCCTGACGGACACCGTCGTCGAGCCGGGCGCCCGCATCGAGCGCTCGATCATCGACAAGGTCGTCCGCGTGGGCCGGGGCGCCCGCGTGGGCCGGCTCCCCCGCGCCGACGAAAAGATCGGCATCACGACCGTGGGCAAGAACGCCCAGATCCCCGAGAAAACCGTCATCGCCCCGGGCGCCGTCGTGGACGCGGACGCCAAGCCCGAATTCTTCGCCGAGAAGGACTGACAGAGGTCTTGAAGGAAGACGGCGAAGGCGGACGTTACTGGCGCGAGCTCTGGGCCGCACCGGGACCCCAGCTCGCCGAGGCGGGCTATCGCGGCGAGTTGACCGCCGCGCGGATGCGGATCGCGCTCATCCTGATCGTGATCTGGATCCCGGTCGTTGCCTACCTGCGGCGGCCCCTTCCCGAGCACCTGATTGGCCTGACGGCGGGCGGCCTCGCGCTCCTCGAGGCGGGCCTCGTCTATCTGGTGGTGCGCCGGCGGCTCTTCACGGGGTGGATCGGCTTTGCCAGCACGGTTCTCGACGTCTCGCTCATCTCCGGCGTTCTCGCATTCTTCGTCCTGTTCGGCATGAACTCGGTCGCCGTCAACAGCCGGATCGTGTACCCCCTCTACTTCTTCGCCATCATGGGCGCGAGCCTCCGCTACGACGCGCGCATCAGCCTCGTGGCCGGCGGCGCCGCGGCCCTGGAGTACCTGGCGGTCGTCCTGTGGGCGGCCCGCACCTGGTCGGCCAGCGCGGCGGCCGATCCGACGGCCTCTCTCTACGGAAAACTCGACGCCAGCGACCAGGCCGGGCGGACGCTGCTGCTCGTCATGGCCGGGGTCGTGTCGGCCCGCTTCGTGGTCCGCTCGCGCCGGCTCCTCCTGCAGTCCACGCGCGACCTCCTGACGGGCCTCGCCAACCGGGGCTTCTTCGACCTTCGCCTCTCCGAGGAGGGCGAGCGCGCGTCGCGCCTGGGCCGCCCCGTCGCCGTCGCGATGCTCGACCTGGACCACTTCAAGGACTTCAACGATGCGTTTGGCCACTCCTCCGGCGACGACCTGCTGCGCGCCCTGGCGCGAGAGCTCAAGGACTTCTTTCGGGCCACCGACGTCGTGGCGAGGTACGGCGGCGAGGAGTTCGCGGTCGTCATTCCCGACAGCGGCGCGCCCGAGGCTGCCGTCCGGCTGGAGGAGCTGCGCCAGCGCGTCGCGGCTCTCTCGATTCCGGTGCCCGGGGGCCCTCCCGCCGGCGTCACGGTATCGACCGGCGTCGCGGCGTGGCCCGTCGACGGCGAGAACGTGGATGCCGTCCTCGTCGAAGCCGACCGCCGTCTCTACGAAGCCAAGCGCAAGGGCCGCAACCGCGTCGTCGGCACCGGCCGCCGCTCGAAGCCCTGAGCGCCGCGGAGATCAGTCCTCGTCGCGACCTGCGGGGCGCACGAAGGCGGCCCGGACGGGCGGCGGCATCGGGGACGCCGGACCCTTGACCGACTTCCAGAGGATCTCGTTCAACTCCCGGTCGGGGGCCCGGTCGGGGCGCGAGAAGTCCATCGCGGCCGAAGCGGCCGCCCCTGGAGCGTCCGCGGCGTTGCGCTCGTCGAGCGGGACGCGGGCTTCGCGCCGCCCGAAGGGCGCAGGATCCGGCTTGCTCGAGAAGGCCCCGTAGAGCGGCGTCGCGGCCGCGTCGCACTGGCTCATGGGAGGCAGGCCGAGCAGGAGCTCCATCGTCCGCAGCACGCCGCAGGTCGTGTAGAGCGTCGAGTCCACGGCGCCGCGCCGGGCATAGGGGCTCGCCACGACGAGCACCGAGCGGTGGGCGTCCACATGGTCGGGGCCGTTCTGCGCGTCGTCCTCCAGCACGAAGACGGCGGACTCCTTCCAGTAGCGACTCTTCGAGATCGCCTCGACGACGCGCCCCAGCGCCTGGTCGTTTTCCGCGACCATCGAGCGGGGCGTCCAGGCTCCGGGCTTTGTGCCCGAAGTGTGGTCGTTGCCGAGCCGGATGATCGAAAAGCGCGGCAGCGTTCCGTTCTCCTCGAACCGCCGGAACTCCGAGAGCCAGACGTCCACGCGCTTGCCGTCCGGAATCGAGAGGTCCCAGGGCGGGTAGTCCGGACAGACGAAGCCTGAGAGCCCCGGAACCGAGTTGACGTAGGGAGGCTTTCCGGCAAAGTCGACCGAGGGATTCGACTGCGATACCGCGAACTCGCCGTAATCCCTCAGGGTGACGCCCGCCCGGCGGCAGGCGTCCCAGATGTAACCGGCGGCGGGGGCCGAGACGTTCCCGTAGGCGTTGCGGTCGGGGCCTCCGCCCTCCGAGACGTACTGGCCGCCGCGGCCCCCGTAGTTGATCGGCCAGACCTTCTCGGTCACATCCGTCGCGTAGGCGGCCGTCGAGAAGGAGTGGCCGGTGTGGCTGACCTCGGCGTTGACGTAGAAGTTGTCGAACAGGACGAACTCGGAGGCGAGCGCGTGGGCGTTGGGGGTGACGTCTTCGCCGAACAGGCAGAGGGTCGGGTCCCCGTTGCCGCCGGCCAGATCCCCGAACACCTGGTCGTACGACCGGTTTTCGCGGATCACGTAGAAGACGTGCCGAACCGGAGAATGGCCTCCCACCTTTGCGGGAATGGGCGAGCCCGCCGGGGCGCCGGCGGGAGAGAGCAGCGTCGCGTCTCTGTAGGGCGTGAGATCGACCACCGTCTTCGTGTACCTCGCGAGCGTCTCCTCCGTCGGCCGCGGCACGACCGAGAGGGCGCCCCGCAGCATCGCGCCGGCGTATTGCGAGGGCGCGCCCGGGTTGCCGGGCTGGGGCCCGCGCGGATTGGCCTGCGAGGTCAGGCCCTTGCCCGAGAGAACCAGTATGCGCCGTCCGTCCGGCGTGAACTCGGCCGCCGTCGGGTACCAGCCGGAAGGAATGAACCCTTCGACGCGGCTCTCTCCCTGCTGCGACACGTCCACGACGGCAACGCAGTTGTTGTCGGCGTTGGCGACCAGGAGCGTCCGGCCGTCCGGCGAGAGGCCGAGGCCGTTCGGTGTCGTCCCTTCCGGCGCCTTCGGAGACATCGCCACGGAGATCTGCTCCGAGGCTTTGCCCCCCGAAAGGTCCAGCGCCCAGACAGAGTTGGTGTTGGCGCACGCCACGAAGAGGCGTCGGCCGTCGCGGGAGAGGACCATGGCGCCGGGATGCTCGCCCGTGGGCAGGTCTTTTCTCTTCTCGAGCGTTCCGGGGTCGAGCGCGAGGACTTTCTTGCCGCCCCAGAGAGAGACGTAGAGCGTCGTCCCGTCCGGCGACACCAGGCAGGTGTACGGCTCGGCCGGCAGCTTCACGGTCCGGACGAGCTTCGACGCCGCCAGATCCACCTCGGTGAGCGTCATCCCCAGCGGATCGACCACGTAGAGACGTTTCCCGTCCGGCGTGACGGCAAGCCCTCCCAGAAAACTCGATGCGAGCTTCTCGCCGAGGAGGATTCTTCCCGAATGGGCGAGCTTGCCGCCTCCCCACGACAGAACGTCGATCGCATTGGTGTTGCCCGCCGAGGAGTAGACCTTCTTCCCGTCCGGCGCGAAGGCGAGGCCCAGCCAGGCGTTGTCCACGGTCAGCGTCTGGCGCACGACGTGTCTCTCGAGATCCACGACGGACAACGTCGGCTTCTCGTAGCCGTCGTTCGTGACGACGAGAGAGCGCCCGTCCGGGGAGAGAGCCATCGCGAGCGGCAGGTCGCCGAGGGTCAGATGGCGCCCTGCGGGCGCGAGCCTCCAGCCGTTGGGCAGCAGCGTGACACCGTGCTCGGAGCCGGGCCGGGTGACCGCCTGCGCCCCGAGAGCGAGGACGAGGGCCGCGACGCGAAGGGTGGAGACTCCCGGAAACATGCTGGGCTCAAGGCTATAACGGGCGCTTGAAAGCGGCGCGAGAAGGGCGCATCCTCTCTTTTGTTCGCCGACAAAACGAGATCCTGTGGCCCGAAAGACCTTCGCTCTGGCCGTCCTGTCGCTGGCGCTGCCCGCAGTTGCCGGGACAGGACCGGTTGCCAACGGCCCGCTTCCGGGGCCATTTCCTCTCTTCCCCGCCACGAACTGGTGGAACCTGGACATCACGTACGCTCCCGTGGACCCGGGCTCGGCCAGCTTCACCGCCTTCATCGGCTCGGCGAAGGGCATGCATCCGGATTTCGGCGGCGACGCTGGTGGCGTCGACATCTACGGGTTCCCTTATGGGGTTGTCGACGGAACACAGCCGAAAGTGGCCGTCCAGTTCCACTACTCCGACGAGAGCGACGGCGTCGACCACTCGACGGGCCAGAGCTTTCCCTTCTATCCGATCCCGGACGAGGCCAAGACACAGGATCACTGGATCGAGGGCGGCGCGGCCGGCAACGTGGACCAGCGCCTGACGGCCGACCGGCATCTCCTGATCGTGGACAGGAACCATCGCTATCTCTACGAGCTCTACAACGTGTTCTGGGACGGCTCCCAGTGGCTCGCCGGTTCGGGAGCCTTCTTCGACATGAACACCAACAACCGCAGGCCGGACGGCTGGACCTCTGCGGACGCCGCCGGCCTCGCGATCCTGCCCGGCCTCGTGCGCTACGACGAGGCGGCGGGCCCAGCCGAGATCGGGCACGCCTTCCGGGTCACGGTCCGCTCCACCAACGGCTACGTCTACCCCGCCTCGCACCAGGCGGGCTCGACCTCCGGGGCCCTGCCGATGGGCGCGCGCCTGCGCTTGAAGGCCGGCAAGGACCTTTCCGGCTTCGACGCTCTATCGCAACGGATCTTTCGCGCCATGCAGAAATACGGCCTGATCGTCGCCGACAACGGATCGGACCTCTTCGTCTCGGGCACCTACGACAACCGCTGGGACAACTCGGTCTTGAACCCCGCTTTCTCGGCCATCAAGGCGAGCGACTTCGACGTCATCCAGCTGGGCTGGCAGGGCGGGCCGGCCGCCTCGCCGACGCCGACCCCCACGCTCACGCCCCCCACGCCCTCACCCACGCTCACGCCCGCGGCGACCGCAACGCCAACGCCTGCGGAGACACCCGCGCCCGGGACGACGGCGACGCCCACGCCCGGCAGGCCCCGGCGCCCGAGCACGCGGGCCCTGCCCGATCGAACCCCGATCTCCCCGTTCTGAGGAGGCACCCATGCGCGCATCCCGACTGATCCTGCTGCTCGTCGTCGTCGCGGCCGGCCTGTACATCCTGAAGAACTACTCCGGCCTCTTCGGCGCCCGTTCTCCGGAGGGGGCGGCGGTACCTGCCTCGCCGATCGACCGCGCCAAAGCCGCGCGCGACGCGTCGGACCGCCGGACCGCCGCGGGCGAGAGCACGGCACGGGAGGCCGACCAGGCCCCCGCGGCCGGCGTGACGGAGAACATGACCCCAGACCAGGTGCGGGCGCTGCTCGGTTCTCCCGACGACGTGGAAAAGACGAGCCTCGACAACGGGGGGACGCGCGAGACGTGGACCTACCGCAGCGCGGGCAAGACCGTGGTCTTCGAGAACGGCGTCGCCGTCTCGGTCCGCTAGCTGCGCCGCTTCAGTCGGGCAGAGGGGCCGCGAGGGTCACGTCGTCGTCGGCCTCCTCCGGCAGGTCGAGGCGCACGCGGACGGTATCGAGCTCGGGGTTCTCGGGCTCCCTCCAGAAAGCGATCGCGCTCAAGGGCAGCCGAACGGTGTCGTCCTGGCGGGAGTTCCGGACGGCGAGCTCTTCGATCGCCGCGAGCCGGCGGTGGGAGTTCTTCTTCGGCAGGGGCAGCGGATCGGCGTCTTCCGGGATCTGCATGGGACCTCGCTTTTTCTGGTTCGGTTTGATCAGGTAGCAAGTCCCGTTCCCGGCAGTTCGATCCTCATCGGCTTGCGCTAATTGGCTGACGGCATGAGCCTTACTGGGAGGAAGGAGCTTTTTGAGCCGTCCTGCCGGCGAGCTTGTGACGAGAATCGTCGAGGCTGAGGCCGCAGGAGGACAACCGGAGGCCTCGGGCGCACTCGGAAATAATGCCCGAGGATGCGCCTCCTTCTCGACCGCCGCTACGGGTACCCGGCTGCGGTCCTCGTCGTCGGCGGCACGATCGGCCTCTTGAAGCTTCTCCTGCCGGGAGCGGCCGACTCGACCATCGCGCTCGTTCTGCTGCTCGCCGTGTTCGTGTGCGCCTGGGTCTGGGAGAAGGGGCCCGGCGTCCTCGCCGCGGCGCTCGCGACGCTCGGCTTCAACTTCTTCTTCCTGCCACCCCTTTACACCTTCACCATCGAAGACGCCCGCAACGTCGCGGCGCTCCTCGTCTTCCTCGCCTGCGGTCTCCTGATCGGGCACCTCTCGGCCGTCGCCCGGGAGCGCCAGAGAATCGCGGAGGCCGAACGGCGCGACCTCGTCGCCTTGACGCAGCTCTCGCAGGCGTTCCTCTCCGACACGACGCGGGAGTTCCTCCTCGGCATGGCAGCCGACCGGCTGGGGCGCGCCCTGCAGGCCAGCGGCGTGGCCATCTTGCTGGCTCGCGACGACGGCGAGCTCCACGAGGCCGCGGCCACGCCGGGAGTGGTCGTGCAGAAGGACCTCGCGGAGCTCGCCTGGCGCCAGGGCAACTCGGCC
>Ga0335082_10002104_pt1 | contig 21400 bp, 10 predicted proteins | sample Lox_Sample_41_FD_206718 | JGI IMG/M metagenome (GOLD analysis project Ga0335082, IMG submission 206718) | Soil microbial communities from Loxahatchee National Wildlife Refuge, Florida, United States - Lox_Sample_4.1 | ecosystem: Environmental > Terrestrial > Soil > Wetlands | place: USA...
AAGGCACATCCAAGGAAGCTTTTCTCGCAGGACTGAAAGCTCACAAGCTGGAAGATTTTTTTCAGCGTCACTTTGTCGCGCCCGGCGACACATTCTTCGTTCCGCCAGGAATCCAGCACACCATCGGCGCAAACATGGTCGTCTTCGAAGCGCAGGAGTATTCCGACCTCACCTATCGCGTCTACGACTACGACCGCGTTGATCCCTCCGGCAAGCCGCGCGAACTTCATCTCGAAAAAGCGCTCGCCGTCACAAATTTCAATGGCGGCCCTATCGAAAAAGTTCCGCGTCTCGCGCTTCCTACGCAACGCGGCAATCGTTTTCTGCTTGCAGCATGCCCTTACTTCGCCACGGAACGCGCCGAATACGCAGGCCTCTGCGACTGCTCCACCAATAAAGCGCGCTTCGAGCTCCTCGTCGTCCTGCAAGGCGCTGGAGAGCTCCGCTGGACCGGCGGCGAAGCCCAATATTCCCCGGGCCAGTGCTGGTTCATCCCCGCTAATCTCGACGTCTTCGTAGTTCAGCCGCTCCACGAATCCTCCATCATTCGCACATACGTCCCTGATCTCGCCACCGCGAAAAAGCGGTGGCAAGAATCGGGCATTGCTCCCGAAGCTCTCAACCGCACCGTCTTTGGCTAGGACTTTCCACCTGCTCCTTCTTCTTCGCGGCCTCTGTGCTCAGAGTGCGCACTGTGTTAAATTTCCGCTAGTTAGATGAGAGCATGAACAATCCCTTCAGAGCCGCCGTCGTACAAGCCGCATCCGTTGCCTTTGATCGCGAACGCACGCTTGAAAAAGCTGCATCTCTTTGCGCAGAAGCCGCAGACAAAGGCGCACGTCTCGTGGTCTTCCCGGAGGCCTTTATCTCGGCCTATCCGCGTGGCCTCGATTTCGGCGCTGTCGTCGGAAATCGCACCGACGAAGGCCGCCGTGATTTTCAGCGCTATTGGGAAAGCAGTGTCGATGTGCCCGGCCCCGCCGTTGATCAGCTCAGCCGCATGGCTCGTGCGAACAACATCTATCTCGTCATGGGCATCATCGAACGCGGCGGCGGCACACTCTATTGCACCGTGCTTTTCTTCGCGCCTGATGGCGCTTGTCTAGGCAAACACCGCAAGCTCATGCCTACAGCTTCCGAACGTCTTGTCTGGGGTTTCGGCGATGGATCAACCATGCCGGTCTACGACACACCGCTCGGCAAACTCGGCGCAGTCATCTGCTGGGAAAACTATCTGCCGTTGATGCGCGCGGCCATGTACGCAAAAGGTGTCGAACTCTACTGCGCGCCCACTGCTGACTCGCGCGATTCCTGGCTCGCCACCGTGCGCCACATCGCCGTCGAAGGTCGCTGCTTCGTTCTCTCCTGCAATCAATTCAATCGCCGTCGCGACTTTCCCGCAGACTATCGCACGCCGTTCGGCGACGAGCCAAACACCGTCGTCACGCGCGGCGGCAGTTGCATCGTCGATCCTTTTGGCAATTTTCTCGCTGGCCCCAATTTTGAAGACGAAGTCATCCTCATCGCCGAAATCGACCGCGCCCAAATCATCCGCGGCAAAATGGACCTCGATGTCGTCGGTCACTACGCTCGCCCTGACGTTTTCCAGCTCCATGTCGACGAACGGCAAAAGTCCCCTGTCACCGCACACGCCTCCGAGGAGATTCCTGCTCCAGATTCAGTCGAGTGAGCGTAGCTCCTTTTTTCTCCGTGCGGCATTGCCCCACTTCACACTTGACATTTCCCTGTTGACAGGTTACCTATTTCCGCTTAAAAAGCTCACGACCTCCCGCACTACGTCCATTCAGGGGCGGCACAGGTGCGACTCCGGTTCCGCCAGGTCAGTGATTCAGGGACCGCAAGGAGTTGACGTACGCTTTCTAGACGGATCCAGTTTTTCCTCTGATCAGCTATCTGTCGGCCTGCTTACCAAATGAATTGTGCTGACCGCGCGGAGGTTCGGCGCGGTTGGGGTATCGACGATGAACTTCAACCCTCGCACCGATTCGATGGTCCGCATCGCGGGCCTGCTGGGCCGTCCGCGTCCTGACCGCCGTCAATGGATCATACGCCCCGATGACCTGCTGGTATTTGACGTCGAGCTGCAAAATCTGCAATTGGAGCCTGGCGCCCGGGGAGAACCTACCCGCCTTGTGAAGAGCGGTCCCGGCGAAGCATTGTTGATCGTTATTTTTCCGCCGCAGCACGTAGCTGAAATCGCGTATTTTACCAACACCGGCCCGGAGGGTTTTGAGCTTGCCAAAGTCGGGGATCCGGACCAAAACACAGGCACAGAAGCGCGGGACGACCCGCCAATCTGGTCCGTCATCGCCGGCTGGTCGCGGCTGGTCTTCGTTGTGCCTGACGACCGTCTCCCGATTCGCTGGTCCGTGAGCGACATTCTGCAGTCGATGCGAACGCTGGATTTACGTGTACCTGCCAATGCATTGCCGCCGGCAGACGAGCCATCACGCTTGCGGGATTCGGTTAGGGAGATCGTTAAGATAGCAAGCGCCGAGTTGGCCGAGCCTGCCTCACTGGCTCCCTCGGCAGCCCAGACGGGCGTCTCGGTCGCATCAGCGCCTGCCTTGTTCACCGGCAGCTCGGGCTTGATCGCGACCGTGCGCGCGCGCCGGATGCTGCGCGTCAATGCCAGAGCCTACGGGATCAGCGACGCAAGCGGTTCCGACACGGTCAATTTGCCTAACGTACTCACTGCATCGTTGAAGGCCCGAGACCTGACCACTTTGCTGCGAAAACCGGCACCACGGCCGCCAACGTCCGCCGAAACGAGTCTGGAGGTGCCATTCGAACTCTTCCTCTCGCCGAACCGGTACGCGGCCTGGGCTCACGCAACGGCGCCGGTTCGTTCTGTCGCATCAGGCCACACTGAACTGTGGCACACGCGTTTGGCGACACGCGGGCCTGGCACTGCAACGATAGAGGGCCCACACCCCTTGCGGCGCATACGCGCAACGTGGACCACGGCAGGAGAATTACTCACTTCACCGCCCTTTGGGGCGAATGTCGATACGCCGGGCGCCGGTGGTTCTCCGCGCATGTCGATGGACGCATTCGACAAGCACAACGTAGTGCACTTGTCGTCAAATTTTCAACTCAAGAAGCCGAAGAGCCGTGATAGCTATTTCGAGCCGCGCGCGATTGACGTCAATCACTTCGCATTATCGTCGCTCGGCGCCTGGATGGATACCCGCGGTGTCTGGGACGAGCTTCCTGGCGGGCTTTCGGTGGAGGAGTGGCGGCACCGGGCCACCATGGCCCGCGATCACTACGTGCGAATCGTGTATCGAGGATTCCTGTTTCCCTGGGGCCATCGGGCCTCCTTGGTGAAAATCACCGAGCGATGCTTTGACGGCACCAAGGCGGGGAATCCCGCCTACCTGTTCCAGCGGATGTTCATCATCGTGCGAGAGCCTGTGCGCGAATACCGCAATTCGCATCTGGTGTACGAAGGGCCGGATTCGGCGACGCGCAAACAGGGAGAGCAGTTCGATCTCATGATGCCGTTCGTGTCTGTGCGGGTTACCACGCTGGTTTCTCCGCTGCTCGATCCTCCGGAAGACAGCATCGACGGCAACCAGGAAAGTTGCTTTTGGCCGTACGTCGGTGGGCAGCCTTTCAAGTTCAACCTGGTGGGAATCGACATCGAAGGCAATCCGGTCGAGCTGGCCATGCCTCTCGTCTTTGTGCGCAAGGAGCATCTCGACCATGCTTTCGCCGGGTCGGTGATTCCCCATGTTGCCGAACAGTACGAGACCGCGAACTGGCCTGGAGAAACCGCTAAGCGGTCGACCGTGCCGGTATCCGGGCAGCGGGTTGCATTTGCCGCGAGCGCGGCGCCGGACGACACAACCTTCGCTGTCGAATCGCTTACTTTTGGTGGAGAAGTACCGCAAGAAGCAACCTACAACCGGCTTGATCCGCTTGAGCCACGGTTCTTCCCGGTGGTACGAGGAAGTGCGATCAACGTGCCCTCACTACAGGCGATCGCGGGCAGCAACGCGTCGGCCGCTATGGTTTATTCTTCTGCGTACCTGGTGAACGAATTTTCGGCAACGAACTCCGGTCAGGTATTCCTCGGTGCGGATCCGTCGGAACCACAGTTTGCAGTCGGCTTCTCCAAGCAATCACAGCGCTCCGGCGGGTTTCTTTCGCCCGATATGGCGTTAAGCGGGATGTCCCGCATCGGAGGGCCGGTCTCAGGTGATCTGAACCTTGCGACGCAAGGATCATTCGATCCGAACTCCTGGTTCGGTCCCATCGCGGACGCTTTGCTCTTCGGCATTCTGAAGCTGAAGGACATCCTCGACGTTGCAGGTTTCGACGAACTCGACAAGCTGCCGCGATTCACGGGTCAGCTCCTCAATCCCGTCGAGAAGTTGATCGCAGACTTGGATTCGCTTGGCCAGAGAATTTCCGGCGATGCGGCCGCAATCGGCAACACCGTGCTCGCTCAGATTGATCAGCTTACCAACCCCGCAACGGGTTCGATAAGCGCGTTGCTGAAAGGTGGCTCTGTAGACGTTGTGCTCGGCCAGCTCTCCGCACTGGATAGTTCTCTGGCGACGTTCCCCGATGCGCTCGCCGGGAGCACCGGAATCGCTGCCGGGCCGAAGGCCGCGCTCAATCAGTCGGTCGCGACGTTACGCAGTACGATCGCCGCCACCATTTCAGCACGCGGCACGCTGCAGCAGTTTGCCGCGGGCGGCGATCTGCCGAAGGCCATCAGTGCGCGCTTCGAATGGCGCCCCCGGCTGAAGCGGGTAGGGCCGTTTCAACCGAGCGGGGACCGCAACCTTCTTCTTGCCGTGCAAGCGGCGGGCGAATCCTTCAATGTGACCTGCTCGCTCGATGAGTTCACGATTGATCTCGAAGTCGTGCTCTTGGAGTTCGAGCGCGTGCAGTTCCGTGTGCTGGCTGGTAAAAAACCGGAAGTGGACGTAAAGCTGCGGCAGTTCAAGTTCGCCGGCCCACTCTCGTTCGTCGAGACACTGCGCGAACTGATTCCGCTCGATGGGTTTTCCGATCCGCCAAGCGTGGAGGTCACGTCGGAAGGGATTACCGCCGGCTATTCGGTGGGTTTGCCCAACATCGCAGTCGGCGTGTTCAGTCTCGAGAACCTCGCGATTTCCGCCGGGTTCGCGGTGCCGTTTGTCGGCAAGCCGATGTCGACCTGGTTCCGCTTCTGCGAGCGCGAGAATCCGGCGCGCCTGACCGTGGCGCTGTTTGGCGGTGGGTTTTTCCTGGGCCTCACGATGAATGCCGATGGATTGCAGGCGCTAGAGGGTGCGATCGAGTTTGGCGCAGCGGTCTCGGTGGATCTTGGCGTTGCCGCGGGCGGCGTCTCCGTGATGGCGGGACTCTATTTCAAAATCGAATCTGACAACACGACCCTCGCCGGCTATTTCCGGATGCGCGGCATGGTGCGCGCACTCGGCATCGTCACGGTATCGCTCGAACTTTATCTGGAGATGCGCTACGAGACCGCCAGCGGCAAGTGCGTGGGTACGGCTACCATCACCATCGAGGTCGACATCGCCATGTTCAGCGTCTCGGTCTCGGTCAGCTGTACCAAGAAGTTTGCCGGGTCAAATGCGGACCCGACGCTCGCAGAGCTGCTCGACGTGGCACCTAATGCGACATCGGCAGACTGGAACTCCTACTGCGAGGCGTTCGCCTGAGAGGTCGCGATGGTGCTCGAACGGGTAGTCTGGACGACAATTCCCCATCAGCAGAACGATCACCGACGGCTGCAGATTTCTTTGCACGTGGGGCCTCGGCTCACAAACGACGACGGGAGTTCGACTTCCCGCCTGCTGCGCGACGCGCGGATGTTCCTCGATTGGCCCCAAGCGCTTGCGCGAATCAAATTTCGCGTGGAATTCAGTAACGGCACGATCTGTTCTGGAATTCCCGTCCGTGAAGCGGACAGCCAGCTCTGGAGCCACCTATTCCCCCCACATACCTCGCTGGTGCCTTTTGTGTTCGAAGATCATAGCCAGCGTGATTTTCACTCCTTCCCAGTTAGGAACGTTCACCGCTTTTTGCAGACGGTTTACGGCGCGATCGCCGCAACTTCCTCCGTTGTACCCTCGATCGATGATCCTTTGAGCCCGTTGGCGCAGTTCGCTCCGCTGGAGCCGATTCTCGAGCGCGCAAGCGATATGGGCTCGTTCTGGGAAGAAGTCGCACGCGCGCGGAACGGAGGCAAAACCTCAGGACGCGTGGTGCGCGACAATGTTGCGGACGCTCAACTCTCCGCTTCTGATCAGCTGGTTCAGAATACGTTCTTTGAGGCCTATCGTTATTATCACCGCCCGGGCAGCCAAAACCCTGACTTGCCGCCGGACTATGTCGAACCCAGCCCTACCCCGCCTGAATTCGATTTCCATCAGCGGGTAAGCCTTTTCGCAGACCATCCACGCGTCTTGCGCATGCTGGGCCTGGTTGTGGATCTGACCGTCGATTTGCCCGATGCGCTTGGCACACTTCCCGCAACAGGCAGCGTACGGGTGATCCCGGAGGGAGACACCGGCCATCTCACGGCAAAGTCTCCGTGGACAGCCTATGAGCTCGATGGTTCATGGTTTGGCGCGCTTCCTGAAAATACCGCGCGTCTCGAGCGCGGGATGCTCAACCTAAATTCCCATTGGTGGGATTTAGTGCAGGTCGACGTCGATGGTGCGGCCCTTCAGGTGATTAACTTTGCCGATACGCTGCGCCGCCTGCGGAATCCGGACCGGCGAAGCCACGCGACGCCCGATGAGGCAACTGTGCCAGCGCTGCGCTCCGGTGGGCTTTCCATGGCGCTCAGCGGGCGTGCCGACATGCTGCTCGAGGACTTGCACAGCCGCAAAGGTAAGAACGAACTGCTTAAGTCCGATAGGCCACCAGTACTCTACGCGGAGGATCTGCTGCGCGGCTATCGTGTCGATGTGTATGACGCGGACGCCACAGGCGGCCGCCGCTGGTTTTCCTTACATCGCCGCGTGTCCGACCACAAAGCGCGACCCTTACGCGCAGACGAAGAATCGATCACGTTTCAGGTCGTTGATGAAGGCTATCTCAAGGCCACCAGCGCAACCTCGGAGCGCCAGGATCATCCGACTCCTTCTACCGACCTTTACTTGCACGAGATGGTATTCGGCTGGGATGGGTGGAGCCTCGCGGCGCCGCGACCCGGCAAGAGCATCGTCGAGCCCGGTAAGGGCCAGAACGGTTCGAGCATCGATCGCTTCGACCCGGCCGCAGGGAACGCGCCACTCGTGACCCACATCGTCGTCGAGCCTCGCACACTTCCCAGTCTGCGGGTTGGGCATCGCTATCGGCTACGCGCCCGGACCGTAGACCTTGCGGGAAACAGCCGCCCGTTCACCGAAAGCGATATCGAGCGGCCGAGACGCGAGCTCGCATCGGGCGAACAGGTGTATTCGCGCGCAGAGCCTGTGCCTTCGCCGGCGGTCTTGCGCCGCCATCTTGACACCGAGGGCGAGTCGCTCGAAACGCTGGTGATTCGGTCCGATATCGGCATGAGCGCGGCAGAGTACGCCGGTAGCCCGAGCGTCGCGGCGGCCTTAGAACAGCAATCGGCGCGGTACAACTACGCCCCGGATTCACAGCGACATGTAGCACCACCCAAAGGTTCCGAGCAGATGGCCGAACAGCATGGGCTGCTCGATGCGGCCTTCGGCAGCACGCCGGCTGCCGCAACTGCTGCGCTGCGCATTGCGCTCCGCGAGGAGGGAACCTTTCTTGAGGAATCAATCGTGGACGTAGCTACCGGCCAAAAAACCGTTCCGCAGACCGCGATCGAGATTTTTCCAGCGGGTACCGCCCTGCCCGGCCGACGTGGCGCGGGCCTGCCCGAAGGCGCCTACGCCATCTATCCGGATTCGAATGTCGTTCTGCCCTATCTGCCCGACCCCCTCGCGATCGGTGTTTCCCTCACTGGTTACAGCTACAGCGGCGAAGTTGTCTTCCAGCAGGTTGCGAAGTTCCGAGGCGCGTGGCCCAAGATCGAACCGATTCGGTTGCGTGTTTCAGAGGGGCCGCTTGCCGCCGCCTTCGAGAGCGGCGTGCTCGAAGTGCGCCTGCCGCAATCGGAAGTCGTATATGCGCGCTTGAGTTCGGTGTTCCCCGCAGAACGGCTCGAGCAATTCGCGATGTGGGACTGGGCTCCGATCTCGGCGAAAACTCCGTCGCTCCGCGATGATGCCTTGAATGGGCGGCACTGGATGCTGACACCTTTTCGATGGCTGACTTTGGTGCATGCGGTTCAACACCCCCTCGCCAAACCTGATATGACCGGGGTGCGGTCCTCGCGGACGCTGGGCAGCACTTACGCCGAGTTCGGCGGCTCCATCGCCAATCATGCAAAAAGCACCGGCCGGCTCGATGTACAAGCCGAATGGACAGAGGATGTCGATCAACTGACTGACGATGCGCCGCGAATGACCGCGCTTGGCACCGCAGTTCAACATCAAGCCCATGCCTGGGGTTTCGATATCGAACCCACGGAAGATCAGGCGCAGGTGAGTCTACCCAACCGCGTGTCACGCCATGAGTTCGGCGACACCAAGCACCGTTACGTCAACTATCACGGCATCTCCACGACTCGGTTCCGCGAATTCCTTCCACGATCGATCGCGGAAGACTCAGCGAGCCTCCAGCAGGTCGAAGCGACGACCGGGTCGGATGGCGCGGTCGTTCCTGCCCTACGGCACAACATCCTGAGCACGGCGAGACCGGCGGCCCCCGACGTTGCATACATCGTGCCCACTTTCCGATGGGAGAGAACCGGCGGGCCCAACCCGACTCAAGTGCGACGCGGAAAGTCCGTCCGCGTGTGGCTGCGCCGGCCGTGGTTTTCATCGGGCGACGACGAAAAGCTGGCCGTAGTGCTGCGACCGTCCACGCGTTTACCGGCAGATTTCCGGCTTACTACGGATATAACGGCTACGCCATGGGCCGGAGCGTCACACGGCGGCACGCTTTCAGCGCGTGCAGGCATCTTCAGGCCGACCCAGGCGCTTCACGCCGGACCCACGGACGATGACCTTCACAAGATGCTGGTCGCATACGTATCCGAATGGGGCTGCGATCCTGCGTGGCGCTCCGCTCAACCGAAAAGCGGCCTTGCCATCTCTGACTTCACCCGCCGGTCGGGCGAGGCGACGGGACTAACTCTCGACGAAGTGAACGAGGCCGCGACGGTTTCGGTCGCCGCACACGACGTGACATGGGACGCAAATCGCAAGATGTGGTTTTGCGATATCGAAATGGATGCGGGAGATTCCTACTTCCCGTTTGTGCGGCTCGCGCTGGCCCGTTACCAGCCACATTCGGTCAGCGGTGCCCACCTCTCGCGTGTGACGATGACGGATTTCATTCAGCTGACGCCGGATCGCCGGGCCGAGATGTCGATTGCGAACGGACGAGCCCAGGTAACGGTAGAAGGGTTCTCGGGTCAGAACTACGTCGGCCTGCTTAAGTCCCGCTTCCTGAATCTGTCGCCATCCGCCACCCCTCCGCGTTCCTCGCTTACAACCCTGACTCACGCCGACTTTGGGATTGCCGGCCCGTTGGCCGATTCACAATTCACACCGGATGTGGTCATGCGCATTGCGCTCGAACGGCAGGATTTGGACGCAGACGAGCACGTCGGCTGGACGTTGGTCGAAGAGGTCGTACTGACGTCAAGGTCTGTCGGTTTCTTCATGACTTGGAACGGCTCCGTGGCGGTTCCTGATGCGAGCAGCACTGTCGGCAGACATCGCATTCTGGTTACCGAGTCCGAGGTCTGGGTTCGCATGGATTTGATCGAAGGAGATCCGAATGTCGCTCGATCCGCAGCAGATTTCGTGCGGGAACGGGTGGTCTATGCGGACGTTTTCAACCTTCCAGGCTCCGGGGAAGGTGCAATTGGAGCAGGAGTCGACGTCGAAGAGCCACCGCCCTCGGATGAGCCGCCGTATGAGCTACCGCCTTATCGCGGACCCGATATCGAACTGCCGGAATGGGCGCAACTCCCGCTGCTGGCAGAAGACCCGGGCTTGGTTGTCGACTCCGCCACCAAGCTGGCGCAGGCATTGCTCAATGCGAGCGGCGACACGTCCGCACCGCTTGTCGTGGACGGTAAGTTCGGCCCTCTGACGGGCGATGCAGTCGAACGGTTCCGGCAGCGCTCATTTCTTCCCCCAGGTCGCGTTCTCGACCCACTCGCTTGGACAGCGCTCGCGCTGGCAGCCCCGTACCCGCGTCTCGAAGCAGGCGTAGGAGAACCGCCAATGGCAGGACCGCCGATCAGCGTCGCGCAGCGGCTGCTGAACCTGGCCATGGGGCAAGTCGTAGTCCCGATCAGCGGGTCGTACGATCCTGAGACTGCAGACGCGGTTACACAATTCCAGCGAGTCTCGGGACTGGAAGAAACAGGTGCAGTCGATCTGGCGACATGGCTCGCACTGAATGACGCATTGGAACTCGGCGAGGCGGTTGGGGCGGAACGCGTCCTCATGGCGTTCGATCGCGACCTTTTTGATGCGGGTGCAAGTCCTTTTTCGATTACCGAGCGGACGGCGCTGGAGTCATCGCCGACGCCCACGTCCGATTCACTCCTCGAGGACTGGAGTGGCTTTGCCGGTTTTTGGCTCGAGCTGCAAGACAATGTTGGCCGGCCGCTATTCCGGCGCACCCTGGGCCGCATGCCAGACGAGCATGGCGAAGTCGCAGCTGATCGTGATTCAGGCGAGCCGATGATCCGGCCTGACGAGCCGCTTCGCCAAGCGAATGTCCAATTCGTGCTGCCGACCATCCCCGCTGCAAGTCGACTCTGCCTGTTCGGCAACCTCGAAGACCCCAACAGCGCCGCGTTGCTGCTGCAGACTTTTGAGCCCTGGAATTCGTAGGAGCTGCTGCGATGCCGATGAACATCGTTGACGTGAAGCCGATTCCCTTCCCGCTGCATGGCGACGTACTCGACAAGGGCCGAAGCGTTCGCATAGCGATTCTGGCTGAAGGCTTCGTGAGCAATGCCGATTCTCAGCAGTTTCGCAAAGTAGCCAGGGAGGTCACCAACTACCTGATTGCGAGGCGGCCCTACTGCGACTACCTGGACCGCTTTGCGGTCGTAGCCATCGACTGCAAGTCCAAGACCAGCGCCCAGGTACTTCGACAAGGGACGCGCAGGCCTTACGACAACATGACGCCCTTCGATGCGACCTTCCAGTTTCCCGGCATGAGGACTGGCACGCTGATTCCGCGCGGCATGTCCTGCAACGCCGACGCGGTTAGAGCGGTCGCCGCGGCCGCGTATCCAAACATCAGCTTTAGCGCGCACCTCGTCATCGTCAATTCGACCGAAGACGGCGGCGAAGCACTTCCGGGCGAGGCCATCGCTTGTCTGACGATGGAAGATGCCGGAGCGACTTTCTTCCACGAACTCGGTCACGCCCTCGCAGACCTCATGGACGAGTACGAATATTTCAATTCGGAGTCCGCAACTCCGTACTCAGGTGACGAAGTCCCGTTCGTTAACGTCTCGACGCAGGTATCGAGCTCTACCATGAAATGGTGGGACTTTCTCTCGCCCGTTGACATTCCCTCGACGGAGGCGGACAGCGGCAGTTGCTCCCGCAATCACGACGCGAAAGACAGCGACTACGAAGCTTTTGGCGTCGTAGGCGCCTTCGAAGGAGCTTTTCATTATTCATGCGGCATCTATCGACCATCGTTCGACTGCCGCATGCGCAACGACGTCCCATTCTGTCCCGTATGCGCAAATGCCATCAGGCGCAAACTGGTTGGCTCGCGATTTCTTGCCGCCTGGTCGTTCTGGCCGCAGAAGACGAAGCCTCCCAAAAGCCAGGAAACCGTGAAAACCGACGGACTTTGGACACACGTTCTCGACATCTCCGGTCTTTACGGGAGGCAGGCGCCAAAAGATGGGATGCTCCTGTTATATGAAGCGACCACCGGCACGATCGCTCTCTTGGAAAACTTGTACGTGAAAGGATTGTTGAAGCACAGAAACCTCCCGAACCCCGGCCCTCTTTTTGCTTTGACCGGCACCATGCAAGCCTTCGTCGATTCAGGCTGGATGACGCTCACCGCGTTTTCCGTCGGTGACCAGCCGTTCGTCACGGGCACCAGATTCGACTCGGGCCAGCGGACGTTCATTAAAGTAATTCCACAGAACTCTTTCGCAGGCGGCGCGTTTCAGAACGTGAGCAGCGATATCGACTCCGACGGGCCTTGGACCCACGTGGTGGCATTCGAACTGAGCGGAACGACGCACTTGCTGTCCTACAACTACCTCAATGGGCGCGTCGCGCTCGACGAGATGACCGACAATATGGGCGTTCCGCTAGCAAACCGGCTCGCGTCCTACGACTGGGTGCTCGGGTGGAATCACGTTGTGGTGCTCGACCGCGGCGGCCAGCCGTTAATCGCGATGCTGAACACAGTCCAGCGCGTCGCGCAAATTCTTGAACCGCAGCGGCCGGACGCAGCTGGCTCCGTCTTGAACACTATTTGGTTATCCGATCCAAACTTTTTGCCGGCGTTTATCACGCACTGCGCCGGAATCTCGTTTCAGGGGCAGCCTCTTCTGATCACTTGTGCTATGCCTGGAGTCGTCGCTATTCACAGCGTTCGCGCCCCGGGCCGGCCCCTCCTCGACTTCAATGAACGGCGCGCTCTCGGTTTCGCAGGGCTTACCTTGCTTGGCACTGGTGCGCCAGCCATTGGGGCTATTGAAGAGCACCTCTGGTTCTATGGTGCGGCATCAGCCGATTTTCGATTTCTCGAACTTGCCTAGAGGCCGCGTGCGATTTCGGAACGACAACGGTGCTCATAGGAACTTGCTCCGGCTCATAATTCCTCGAAAGAAAGGAGTGGGATATGCAGATAGTCGATCTTAAGCCAGGGGCCGGCGGAGATTGCGAGGCCTTAGGCACTTGCGATGCGGAGTTCGTGGTGGGAAGGCTAGAAAGCAAAGGTTTCCGATGGTCGCCCCAGCCACTACCGAATGGGACGCTCTTGGAGGTTCCGCCGCTGGTAGCCCTCACAGTCGACGGAGTTGCTGACACAAGTTGTCGCGCGACAGCGGTTAATAATGGCGGAGTGGTTGTTGGCGTTTCTGACGCGTGGGAAGGGCAGGATCCGGACAGAGACGACGTGCGTCGCGCCTTCCGCTGGGACCCGGCGGTCTCGCCCTTGGCGCAAGATCTGGGAACGTTGATTCGGGACCCGAACAATCCAGGTGGCTTTTTGGGGAACAGTGAGGCACGGGCGATTAACGATAACGGCTGGATTGTAGGCGTTTCTGACAGCCCAGGCGGCCTGCGGCGCGCCTGTCTCTGGTTGCCCGCTCCGGATCCGAACACCGGCCAGACCATCCTGGATCTTGGAGCGCTACTCCCGGACGGCAACAGCGAGGCCAATTCTGTAAACGATGCCAACGTAATCGTCGGTGTTTCGGACGCACAGGACAGCGCCGGTCAAGCAGTTCGCCGGGGGTTTGACTGGAATCTTTTCGACCGAACTCCGCATGCATTTAGTACGTTGGCCGTTAACGGCGCAAATGTCTTCGGCACGAGCGCAGCGAATGCGATCAACATGCAGGGCGTGGTGGTTGGCGGGGCTGATTATTTCGGCGTGGGCGGAGCATTGGCGACGCAGGCATTTCGCAGCTTTCCGCCGGGGCATGTCATTCAGGGCCTACCTATGCTGATTGCGCCTAGTATCGTAGCAACTGGCATCAACAATGACGTTCCAGCAAAAATCGTTGGCCATTACGGCACAGGACCTACGATCCTGACTGCTCGGTCCTTTGTTCACGATGTTGGCGCAGGAGCCCTTACGGATTTGACGTCCACCCTGGGGATCACGAGCTGGATCGTGCATCTTGCGACCGGCGTCAACATCGCAGGGCAGATTACCGGAGTCGCGACAAATCCGCTTGTCTCAGGCACGACTCTTCGTGCAGTTCTATTGCGGCCCTGATTGCCGAGCCTGAGCCACCGATAGCCAAGGCGGCCACAGGAGCGAAACAAAACAGGCGGCGGAAGCAGCAATGTCGGCTGCTGAATCGCTAAGGCACAGCTCCCGACTCCTTCGGTGTCGAGCCAAGCAAGAGAGCTATCGATTGGGCCTTTTCCTGAGGTCGCTCGTTGGGTTGGACCGCGAGGCAGCAAAACGATCATTTGATGGTTTCCTCCTCGGCAAAACTCCATCTGCGAATCAGATCGAGTTCATCAATCTGATGATCGACCATCTAACACAACGGGGATGGATGGACCCCTCGGCGCTCTACGAGTCGCCCTTCACCGACATCAGCCCTCGCGGCGTCGAAGGAATATTTGCCTCAAAAGAGGTTGAACAATTGATAGGTGTGCTGGCGAGCGTTCGCCAACACGCGGAGATTTAGGCGGGAAGGAAGAAATCAGAACAAGGGCGACCGGCGAGGGGCGTGCGCGTAGACGTTCGCTACGTACCCATTGCGGAATCCGGCTGTCGCATTGCCGGTGTTGTAGAAGGAAAGGGCGGCGTCGAGTGCTGAGAAACCCTCGCCTATTCAATGGTTGCAAAATGTAGTTCGAGTGAAACTACATGAAGCAATTTCCTTTAGTAGACAAGGCAACTGGCTACTATTGGCCAAACAGGAACCGCTCGAACCGACTGAATCAGCGCGACCGGTGTTCTCGCCAAGCGTGTGCGGATGACGGTTCAAACCTCCGTTGTAGGTCGGAAGACGATTTGCCCTAAAAACCAGAACATACTTGCTTGTCTCGGTTTCAGATCTACACTACAGTTGTCATCGTCGCCAATTAACATCGACAAATTATGAAAACCAGAGGAGCTATTCAATGCTTTCTTCTCGCGGTGGTCCTCGCAGCCACTCCAATCGTTGAAGCTGCGGGCTTACCGCCGTCGGATCAAAAGCAGAAACTTACCGAGGCGAACCTTCGCAATCTCCAAGAATGGTGTAACGACACTTTCGTCGGACTCCCACAAGTCGTCTATCTGCCAGAGTCTTTGCCGGATGGGCGGACGGGTCTGTTAACTGTTGCAGAAGTGGTCTCGGCCTACCCCTCCATGCCCGAAGAGTCGCAGGCTCGGGTGATCGAATTGCTGCAGACCTTCGATGAGAAGCGCATGGTCTTCCATAGCCACATTAACGCAGGTCCCGACATTATCGGACAACTGGGAGAAATGGAGGCCGCACTCAATCTCGATACCGGAGTCACAGCACTCGTGAGTTATCCATGGCTCCAGGAGAAATTCGGATTGAAGACGTTTGGCTTGCCACCGTTCATGGACAAGTTCGTAACCGAGTTGACCCAACAGCTCATCGCCGGCCTCAGTCGTCGACAGCAGACTCTCGTTCGACAATTCACGCTAACTTTCAAAGACGTTCCCTACAGGAGCGGTCTCCTCTGGTTGGGCACCGACCGCGCGCAGCGATCAATTACGGTGTCTCCGTTGTTCATTCGTACCGTGTTCATTGCCGCGACAAGCGAAGGTCGTTCACCGTGTTCCCAGTATGTGACAAGACTCTCCAAGCTGTATAAGGATCGGGAGCGCACGGTGGCGGATGTTTCCGACATTCTGAACAGATATCTGGAAAAGTTTCGCGCTGGGATAGCCTTTCCGATTGCCCATGAACTTGCGCATGCCTACTTGCCGTTCGACCATGCCAGCGACGAGCACGAATGCGATGTGGCTGCCATCAACAACTTGCGATTCGCCAAAATGCCCCTCGACCTCGGAGCGTTCCAGACCATCCTTGTACGCTCAATTCAAGAAGGGAGAGAAGATCTCTGGGGCATTGAGCCTTCGGTGCAAGCGACAGGGGTCATACAGCGCCTTTGCCGATTGAAACGCGAATTTCCTTCGCTTTCAGCAGACGAAGCGGTCTGCGCCGCAGTTCAATAGTTTACCCAGCGCTGTATAACGGTCTTAGCTGAGCCAGCGGTTAATACACTCTCGCTTTATAATTAACTTGCAATTTACCTCGGTTCATCTAGTATCTCCACAGTTCTTATCCTATGTTTCCCAGAAAGCCCAGTCCCATGGCCGCGTTGAAGCGCGTCACACCTCCGATCCTCGCGCTAGCTTGTTTCTTGCTGATTTCGGCGAAGGCGCTCTCTCACCAAGCCCAATCGGCTGCAGCGCCCATCCCTCAAAGGAATTCTCGGTGGTCACCACAGATTCGGACATCGCTGACAGGGAGAGTAACCGACAAAACCGGGGGCGCGATTTCCGGCGCGCAAGTTTTCTTGATCCGGGATGGCGTGGAAATACGGCAAATCACCACAGACCAGAGCGGTCAATTTCAATTTGGTGATATCGAGGCTGGTGTCTACGACATCAAAATCGTGATCCAAGGATTCGCCCAAGAAGTGATTCGCAGTGTTGCAGCAGGTGCCGGGAACTCTGCTTCCCTGAATCTGACCATGGACCCGAGTGGGCTGGTAGGGCCGCCACCTCCCCGATTTACGGTGGATAAGCCGGTCTGGAATGTATGGGCCGAAGAATTCGGTGAGAAAGCCCAATTCAAGCCGCTGCCAGTTCTTAAGACCAATTCCGACTACTCTCTCATCATCGACCTAGCAGCGCTGTCATATTTCAGCGGCCCCGGCTTTTACCATGCCCTCACAAGCGACACCTTCTCCGAATGGGTCTCAGAAACCAAAGGCGACAAAGCCACTCTCCAGCTCCTCGTAATTCCGGACCGGAAGTATTTTGCCGCTCAATCTGAAACTGAGCAGGTCAGAGATTTCGACGTTCGTCTCGATAGATTGCGGTTCCTCAAAGAAAAGGGATTTGGGATCAGTGAATCGCCCTTTGCTGATTTAAGAGCTGGTCGCGGGGATTTTAGCTTCGGGCGGACTGTGGTAAGGATCCATACACAAGATCTCGTCGGCAATGCTTCGATCGCGATTTCGTTATGGTCCAGAGGCGTGCCACTCGATGAGCTTACTGTCCCATTCTGCGTTACCGCAGGAGGGGATGGTCAGTGCCCTCCAATTGAGAAAGCTGGCATAACGCTGAAAGGCGTGGACTCGCTGCGAGTGTCTGCATCCAGTAAAAATATTCCTTATCCGGACGCCGCATTACAGTTCATCGAATTGGACCCCGCGAATATCGTTGGAATCTTTCGATGCAACACGTGCTCCGATTGGAAGCCAAACGAATTCTCAACTTGGCAGATCGACAGAAGTGCTCACTTTATTGCGGAGTATTTGTCTAAAACAATCATTCATGATTTTGAAGTTGCAGGGATAACGGACGACGCGTTTCGTCAACACGGGGAAGATCTCTTTGACCTCTTGTTTCATGGCCGCGACGCCGACAAAGCCAGAAATCGATTCGTTCAGTTTCTCAATAAATACCCGAAGAAAATGGCGCCTGACGCAGTGCCTCCATCACTGTTTGTCAGGCTCTTGCCTTCTAATGAGGAATCACCCCTTCTCGTGCCCCTGGGACTCATCTACGTGCCCGGTTATGATGATTTCGTCGGACTACATTTTCGAATAGAGACACCTCTCGAACAACAAGACTACACAGCCTCTTCGGGCTGTATCGCCGACTGGGTGTTGTTGGTTCCCGAGGACAATCCGAACAAGCCTGCGGATGACATGCAAATGGCGAGGAAGCCGTTCGCGGACTATATAGGACAGTTTCAGACACAAAAAGCACACGCAGTGGTTCATGAATCGATCAAGCCCTTTCGAGATTGGCTACGAACGACCAAAGATCCCCCCCACAATGATGCCCTACTAGTTTTGAGTCACCATGACTCGAACCGGATTTACTTTGATCCAGCCGATACGATCGAGTCCGTTAGCATTCAACGACGTTTTGCGACACCATCATTTGCCATTATCAACGCATGTGGCACTGCAAAACCAGGAGCCACCGAGTTTGTTCGCGAATTCAACGAGCATGGAATATCGTCCGAGGTTGCTACGGCGACGGAAGTCGAACCCCGGATGGCTGGACTTTTTTCATCGCGCTTTGTCCAACATCTTCAGGATCATTTGAAGGATGACCATTACGGCGTAGCATTGGCAAAATTCCACGCAACCATCGATGTCAGTCAAGCGCTTATGCTGGACGGAAAGCCGTACGGTCCACGCGCCTTAGTTTACGTGATGCTTGGTAACGGTGGAATAAGACTCTGTCCCCCAGCCTCACCCAATCCTTGAAAAGGAGATATGGCGATGAACCACAGTTTGGCAGGACGAATACAAAGGCTAAGGTTCCGGCGCATTCACTTCCAAGTGATCGCGCCACTAACGATTCTATGCGCTCTGCTCCAATCACCCTGCGTCGCTCAAGAAGGGGGCGGCACCGTCGTACGCATTCCTGACGGACGCAAACGCAGCTGCATCAATGGGCAAACAGATCAAGTATGGCTCACTCTCCGCCGGATGATCGTGACTCGCAGAGGAGGATGGTTGAAAGAAGACAAAAAGGTTGCGGTTTTTGTGACAGCCTCCTTGCCTAACACTAAGACGGACAAACCGATAAAATTTCCACTTACGAGCGAAGCGCGAATCCAACAATATTCAAAAGGACAGGTCTCCGTTCCGGTTGAATACGCACTCGTGCAAAGTTTTAAGCTAAAGCAGGACACCGCTACCTACACGGGCATCAATATCGATATGACGGTCCTGAACATCCAGGGCAAAAACAAATGGGGTAATGCGCTAAGCTCACTTGCAAAATTCGCTCAAAAGCTTCCGGTTCCCCCTAATCCGTATTCGCAAGGCGTCAACTATGTTCTCGACTTCGCAAACAACGCCTTAAGCGATGACTTGAATGCACAAGACAAGGATGACAAAACCAAAACCTCGTCTCTCGTCCTTGTGTTTGACCCGAGTGGCAACTGTGATGCAGGAGACTTCGAACACACAGGTACCTTGGCCGTGCTCGACGAGGGCGGAGTCAGCGATGACCCGGGATACGTGAACGTTGGAAAAACTAACGAATACTGCTGGAAAGCAGACTTAACTCCCGGATTTGTTCTAAGCGCCGCTCCGAAAGACAAAGACAAAGCCTGTGACGACAAGAACTACAAGCCCGCATGGCATTCAGTCGCCAACAATTACGTGGGGTTGTTCCTTAACGCGATTCCAGTGACCGGCAAGTTAGGCCCAGAGGCAGACGCAGCGAGAGAGGAATCCATAAAGAGATGTGAGGCCCACGGCATTGATGCGAAGACCTGCTTACAATGAACCGGACCTTCCGTCCAGTCCCGAACTACGACAACCAGGTAATTGGCGAAGTTCTGCGGAGGCGCCCCAAAGGGGTTGCCATCCTCCGCACCGGCTTCAAGCACCTCGTCCGTCAAGGCGCGATTTGTGCAACTAGCCTACGGACTCGCTTGACACATTTGCACTCCGGAGCACAACGGTTCCCTGGAGCGATGTGGCACTAAAAGCACTTTCCCGTCGGGCTCGAACTCCACTCCTCATCTCCTGCGAGTCTCAGCCGCGCGCAAGCCGAGTCTCTATCGGCCGCGCCTTCATTTCTCGCTCCTGGCAGAGCTAGTCTCGTCAATTCCCTGTTCTCCGTGATTTGAGATTGGGGGGATTTCGACTTCGGGTAACGGACTCAGAGGCCTCTGTGTTAAATTCTTGATTCTTCACTTATGCCATCAGAAAGGCTCTTGACCCACGCCGTAATCCTCGCCGGAGGGCGCGGCACTCGCTTCTGGCCCCGCAGCCGTGCGCGCACGCCCAAGCAACTCCTCAATATCGTCGGCAAACAAACGATGCTGGAGCAGACCGTCGCGCGCCTAAGGCCGCTCATTTCGCCCGACCGCATCTGGAGCGTCACTAACGTTGAACAAACCGGCGCGCTTAAGAAGCAATTACCTGCCGCATCCCGCAAACGCGTCCTCACCGAGCCAATCGGCCGCAACACTGCGGCCGCAATCGCCCTCGCCGCGATTCATATTCGCCATGCGGCAAAAGGCGACGCGCTTATGGCTGTTCTTCCTTCCGACCAGTTCATCGCGCAGCCAGAAAAATATCGCAACATCGTCAGCGCAGCCTTAGGCATCGCGAGCGAACCCGGCCGCATGGTCGTCCTCGGTATTCCGCCCACGCGCCCCGAAACGGGATACGGCTACGTCGAACGCACGGGCGAAGCAGTCAACGCAAATGGCTTTCCGGCCTACGCCGTCCGCCGCTTCACGGAAAAACCCTCACTAAACATCGCGCAGGAATACGTCGCCAGCGGTAACTACCAATGGAACGCCGGCATGTTCTTTTGGCGAGTCTCTACGTTTCTCAACAATCTCCAGCGTCACCTCCCAAGGACCCACGCCGAACTCGAAAAGCTAGCCGCATCCATCGGCACTCGCGCATACGAGAAAAAACTCCGCGCCATCTACACCAAACTCGAAAACATTTCCGTGGACTACGCCATCCTCGAGCGCGCCACCCTATCCGGCCCGCCGCAAGTCTTCGTCATCCCCGCTGAAATCGGCTGGAGCGATATCGGCTCCTGGGCCGCCGTTTATGAACTTCTAGCCAAACAACCCGGCGAAAATGTCTTTGCCGGTCCAGGCCACACTCTCGACGCTTCCGGCAATTTCCTTTATAGCCCCAGCAAATTCATCGCCGCAATCGGCGTCAAAGGCCTCGTCGTCGTCGAAACTCCAGACGCCCTCCTCATCGTCCCCCGCGACCGCGCCCAGGACGTCGCCAAACTCGTAAAAATTCTCGAAGACCAGAAGCGCAGAGATCTCTTGTAGTGGCCGATAAGTAGTGAAAAGTGCCGGACATCTCACAATCTATTCCTCAAACCATCCAATCCGGCTGTTTCCCTCCCCGCCACCTCGCTTATACTGATTTTCCATGTCCTCGATTAAGTTCGGCACTGACGGCTGGCGCGGCATCATTGCCGACGATTTTACATTCGCCAACGCGCGTACCGTTGCGCAAGCAATCGCACGCTATGTCGTCCGTGGCGAAGACGCTCGCAAAGGCGTAATCGTCGGGTTCGATCATCGCTACGCTGCTGACACTGTCGCCCAAATCGTCGCCGAAGTCCTAAGCTCCACCGGTACGCCCGTCTTTCTCTGCGACAAGCCCTGCCCCACTCCGGCAGTCTCGCAACTCGTCCGCCAGCGCAGTGCTGCCGGTGGCATCGTTGTCACTGCCAGCCACAATCCCTATCACTGGAACGGCCTCAAGTACAAAGCCAGCTACGGCAGCAGCGCGCTTCCTTCCATCGTTGCGCAAATCGAAAACGAACTCGCCTTCGTCCAAACGAGCGAAATCCCTCCGCTTCCGCCGCAACCAAAACTGATTCAGTCGCTTGAACCCCTCGCGCCCTACCTCGACACACTCGAAAAACTTGTCGA
>Ga0335082_10002105_pt1 | contig 21398 bp, 13 predicted proteins | sample Lox_Sample_41_FD_206718 | JGI IMG/M metagenome (GOLD analysis project Ga0335082, IMG submission 206718) | Soil microbial communities from Loxahatchee National Wildlife Refuge, Florida, United States - Lox_Sample_4.1 | ecosystem: Environmental > Terrestrial > Soil > Wetlands | place: USA...
CATCCGCAAGCTGCCGCACGACCTGGTGGCGAGCTTCCGGGCGACGCTGGAGGAGGCGGCCGACGCCGACGTCATCGTCCACGTCGTGGACGCGAGCCATCCGGCCTGGGAGCAGCAGGCCGAGGTCGTGGGCGAGGTGCTGGGGGGCCTGGTCACGAACGGGACGGGACCGCGGGTGGTGATGGCGCTCAACAAGGCCGACCGGCTGGACGCCGCCGACCTGGCGGCGCGGCAACGGGAGGCCGAGGTCCGCGGATGGGAGGCGGCGGCCACGAGCGCGGTCGTGCCGGGCGGCGTGGGGGACCTCCGGGCCAGGCTGGCCGCAACGACGCAACCGCCTACCGGAGCGTGAGTTGAGCGGGCCGGGGGATGAGGTGTCGGAGGTGGTGAAAGCCACGCTCAGCGGCTACAATCAAGCACGCGTGGAAGCCGTACCCAGTCACCTGACCCCGTCGGCCGCGACCGACGCCTATCCCGACGCATCCCAGGCGGGCGTCGTGTCCGACGTCCTTGTCGAGCGGCGGCGGGCCGTCCCCGGGGCCGTGCGCTCGGTGCTGGATGACGATGCGCGGCTGAGGCTCCGTCTGCAGCATCGCTCGCAGGAGAACGTCCGTCGTCAGCTCCTGCGGGCGGTCGTGCGCGGAACGGTGCTGATGACTGCCGACCTGTTCGCCTTCGCGGCGATGCGCACACTGCTCCGCGCAGTTCGCGACTCGGCGTTATTGGGCGAGCAGGTGGCGAGCGGGGTGGGCGCGGTCTTGCCGGCGGGGGCGTTGAGCGGGTGGCAGTTCGCGGCCGCGCTGCTGATCGGGCTGGCTGTGACCGGCAACTACGGGCCGGGCGACCGTCGGCGGAGCGCGGCCAGGTTGTTCCTCGGGTCTGCGCTCGCCGTCGCGCTCCCTCTGTGGGTTGAGATCTGGGCGCGCGGCCTGCCCGTCGTCTTCGTCGAGTATGCCCTGACCACGATTCTCGTTTGGGCTGGCCTGTTCGCCGAGCGGTTCACCATCGACCGGGTCGTGGCGATCGTGAGGGCTCCGCAGAACGACGCGCTGCGAGCCATTATGGTGGGGCCCTCGGACCAGTGCCGGCAGGCCGCCGCAGCGCCGGTGTTCGCGTCCGGAAAGAATTACCAGATCCTGGGCTTCGTGGATACCGACCGGCACGCCGCGCCGGACGCATTGGGCAGCTGGTCGGAGTTCGGGCGCGTGATCCACGAGCGGAGCGTCGAGGCGGTGGTCATGGCCGGCGTCCTCGAGGATTCGCTGCTGCACCAGGTCGTGGACACGACGCTATCTGCCGGCTGCGAGCTGGTATCGATCCCGCGGACTGCGAGCGTCGCCGGTGTTCGGCCCACGTTCGTCTGGCGGGATGGCGAGCCGCTTGTCGCAATGACGGCCCCCGCGTTGATGGGGCAGCAGCTGTTCGTGAAGCGCGTCACGGACGTCGCCGTCGGGTTGCTCGGACTGCTGCTCGCGTCGCCGGTGCTTGCGCTCGTCGCGATCGCCATCAAGCTGGACTCCGAGGGACCGGTGTTCTTTTCGCAGGAACGGGTCGGCTTCGGTGGCCGGAGGTTCCGGATCCTGAAGTTCCGCACCATGGAGCTGGACGCGGAGAAGCGGCTGGAAGAGGTCCGCACTCACAGCCTGTACGACGACCCGCGCCTGTTCAAGGCCGTGGCTGATCCGCGGGTCACGAGGCTGGGGCGCATCCTGCGAAAGACCAGCCTGGACGAGTTGCCGCAGCTGTGGAACGTCGTTCGGGGGCAGATGTCGCTCGTGGGTCCGCGCCCGCCGGTGCCATCCGAAGTTGCCCTGTACGAAGCACACCACTACGCGCGGTTCGACGTGAAGCCGGGCATCACCGGTCCGTGGCAGGTCAACGGCCGCAATCTGGTCACCGATTTCGAGGAGGTGGTGCGGCTCGAGACCTCGTATATCCGCGAGTGGAGCCTGTGGAAGGACATCGCCATCCTCGCGCGGACGGTCCCGGTCGTGCTGAAGATGAGCGGGGCGCACTAGCAGGTCCCACCGAGCGCCTTGAGCGCGTCGCTCCATCGTGGTCCCGCGCATCGCGCGCGGGCATCCCACGCCTCTTCCACGTCGAGTTCCGAGGGAGCCACGGACCAGCGACGCGGGGCCCTGCAGTGAAGATCGGTCTGATCCGCCACGACATGGACGAGCCGCAGGGAGGAGCGCGGCTGGTCGCCTTGCTCGCGCGCGATCTCCGGGAGCTCGGCGAAGACGCGACCCTGTATTGTCACAGTTACGATCGGACGCGGTGCTTCCCCGACATCCTCGCCGGCGTTCCGGTGCGAGCCGTGGAGAACGTGACGGCGCCCCGGTGGCTCCACTCCGGTCGCGGCTGGCGGCGTGTCGTGGCGCAGCTTCGGCGCTACCACCTCGAGGCGCCTGCCGTGGCCGCGCTCATTGAGCCGGGTACCGAGCTGCTGAATCCCCACGAGTGGCTGGCGCACCGGGCGGCAGGGCTGTTCGCCCGGCACCACGACACACCGGTGGTCTGGACGTACAACGATCCCAGCGGGTGGCACGTTCCTGGCGGCCGCGGCCTGCACCGACTGCCCAAGACGATGTTTGGGTGGTTCGACACGAAGATGGTCAATCGGTTCGCCGCACTCACCACACTCAGCGTGCAGGTGCAGGCCATCGCGAGGTCGGCGTTCACGCCACCCGTTCACGTGGTCCGCAGCGGAGTCGACTGGAGGCTGGTCTCTGGCGCCGAGGGTGCCGCGGAGCACCGGGCCGGGGCGGCGGAACCCCTGCGGCTTCTCAGCGTCGGCCTCCTGTTCCCGCATCGCCGCCTGGAAGACGGGATTCGGGCCGTTCACGCGGTACACCGGCAGGGCGTCGCGTGCACGTACGAGATCCTCGGATCGGATCGCTTCTTCCCCTCGTACGGAATCGGCCTGCGAGCACTGGCAAAGGCGCTCGGCGTGCAGGAGCACGTGATGTTCCGGTTCGACTCGGTGTCCGAGGCGGAGCTGGAGGCCGCGTACGCTCGTGCCGACGTCCTGGTCTTCCCCAACGAGAACCAGGCCTGGGGGCTCGTGGTCCTGGAGGCGATGGTTCGGGGTCTGCCGGTGATCGTCTCCCGTGGCTCGGGCGTGCACGAGGTGCTGACGGACGGAGCGAACGCCGTCCTGGTGGATGCCAGACGCCCGGATCAGATCGCGGGGGCGATCGCCTTGCTCGCCCGCGATCCGGCGCGGCGCGCGGAGCTTGGCGCGGCCGCACGCCGCCTGGTGCGTGAGGCCTATACGTCGCGACATTACGCCGCCGCGATGCTCGGGATCTTCCGGAGCTGCGTGAGCAGCGGGCCGAACTGAGGAGGCCGGAGAACGGTGGTGTCGGTCGGGAGAACGACGCTGACAGCGGGTTGGCGGTCGAGGGCCGTGGCCGACGTGATCGAGGACCTCGGTCGCTGGCTGCTGGTAGCCGCCCTCACCGCCGCGATGCTGACCGCGCGGACGTCCATCGGTGCGGTGCACGTGAGCCCGAGCGACCTGCTGGCGGTCGGCGGGACGGCGTGCTGGGCCGCGGCGTGGGTGCTCGCGCGCACCCGACCCGCGATGCTCGGTGTGGCAGGGTGGCCGGCGCTGGCCGTGTTTGCTGGCGTCGTGTCGATGACCGTGAGCCCCGACCTCGGCGCCTCGGTCAAGGGTCTGGTCGAGTTGGTCGGGCTGTGGGTGCTACCCTCGCTGGCAATCGCGGGGCTGGCGACGACCGACGAATGGCGGACGCGACTCCTTTCGGCGGCGAGCGCCGGGTCGCTCGTTGCGGCCATCATCAACATCGTGGCCGCGTTGCGGATCGGGTTCGGTGCCGGCCTTCCTCAGGTGTGGGGTGCCGCCGACGGCTTCCAGGGCTACTTCCAGGTCATCGGTATGGCGGTTGCCTTTCCGCGCCTGGCAGCGGCGTTGTCGGAGCACCGATCACGGACGTCCGCGGCGTGGTCTGCCGCCTTGTTCCTCCATGCCGTCGCCCTGCTGCTGACGCAGACGCGGGGCGCATGGCTGGCCGCCTTGGTGGCAGCGGCCGTGCTCGGCGTGGTCTGGCGTCGCGCGATGGTCGTGGTGGTGCTCGCCGCGGTGGGAGCCGTGATCGTGATCGCCGCCAGCGCCGACTGGGCGGCCGTGATTCGGGAGCGGGCTCTGAGCGTGGTCGCGCCGCAGGCCGGCGGCGCGGGTTTCGACAGCTCGGTGATTCGCGTCGCGCTCGGCCTGACTGCATGGAACATGTTCCTCGCGCATCCGCTGACCGGCGTCGGGCTCAAGTCGTTCGCCCTGGCGCTCCCCTACTACGCGCCCACCGGGCTGCCGCTGGCGGTCGAGATGGGACCCGATCGGGTTCTGACGCCCATCGAGGGACCCCACAGCACCTACCTCTCGCTGCTGGGCGAGACGGGGCTCCTGGGCGGCATCGCGATCGTCGGGTGGACGGCGGCGGCATTGCTGGCGTGCTACCGGTGGAGCGCGACACTGCCGGTGAGCTCGGTTGAGCGCCGACAGATCGGAGCCACCCTGCTCGCCGCGATCGCGGCTGTGGCGGTCTCCAACCTGTTCGGCGAGATGAACGCCGCCGGTGCGCTGCCGCTTCTCGCCGTGCTCGCGGTCGGGTGCGGGCTCGGTGGCGACCCCGAGCGGCAGCAACGGGCGGCACATCAGTAGTCTCGGCGCAGCATCGCGAGAGGCCACGCCCTGGCGCACGGGGCTGAGCGTCGTTCTGCTGGCCGTGTGCGCGAAGGGACTCGCATTCATCAGAGAGCCGATCATCGCCGCGGTGTTGGGGGCCAGCGCGTCCTCTGACGGCTATTACCTGGCGATCGGGCTTCCTTTTCTTCTCTACAATCTCCTCGGACTGCCGTTCTCCCTGTGGGTCACCGCCCGATTGGCCGCGGTCGGCAGCGGCTCGAGCGGACACGCGGCGCAGACGTTCTACCGGCGGTCCCTGTGGGGCGGGCTCGGGGCAAGCGTCCTCGTGGCGCTGGGTCTCGTCGGCCTCTCGCGGGTGCTGGTCCATGTGTACGCCTCGGGCTTGCAGGGGTCGAGGCTCGATGACGCAGCCGCGCTCTGCAAGCTGGGCGCCGTCGCTCTTCCCGCGCTGACCATCCAGGCGGTGGCGTCGGGCCGACTGTTCGCGGAGCATCGCTTCCGCACGGTCTACATCTGGCTGGTGGCCGCGGCCGTGGTAGGCCTCGTGGGCGTGGTGACCCTGACGCCGCGCTACGGGGCGGCCGGAGCGGTCGTGTCCTTCGTGGTCAGCTGGTGGACGTCCGCCGTGGCGCTGTCGCTGGTGTCCCAGTCTCGGACTGCGGTCACCGACGGCGCGGAGGTGGGGGCGGCCTGGGGAGGGGAGCTCGGGCCCGGCGTGGTGTATCGCGCGGTGGCCATGCAGCTGTTCTTCCAAGGCAGCGGCTTCCTGGTGTACAACTTCGCCTCCCGGCTCGCCGAGGGCGAAATCGCCGCGACGCTGTTCGCCAGTAAGGTCATCATGGCCATCTACGAAACCGTCGTGCTGACCGCCGGCGTGCTCGTGTTTCCGCGAATCGCACGGTTCCTGCAGCAGGACGACGAGCGCTCGGTCGGCCTTGCCGTGAAACAGGCGCTGGAGTGGCTCATTCCCGTCACAGCGGCCTCCATGGTCGTGCTCGCGGTGTCGCGTACGGAGCTCGTGGCCGTCATCTATGGCCGGCACGCCTTCGACGAGCACGCCGTGAGGCTGGTGTCGCAGGCTCTGCTGGGGTACGCCCCCTACCTCGTCGGCATCGCGCTGGTCGAAGTCCTTCACCGCACCATGGTGCTGCGCGGGACGATCGGCGGGTACTTCCTCGTCTTCGGCGGGGCAATGCTCGTCAACACACTGACCTGTATACTGCTGGTGCCGCGCTTCGGCATCCTGGGGGTCGCGGCAGCGGCCTCGATCGGGATGCTGGCGGCGAGCGGCGGGCTGTGGGCGTACGCCGACCGCCGGCTGCCGAGTCTCAGGGCCCAGCGCATCCCCCTGCTGGTGGGGCGCACCACCGCGGCGACCGGGGTCGCGCTCGCCGTGCTGCTGCCGTTGCGCTCGCGGTTGGCCACGCCCGGCACGTTGCCGGCCCGACTCCTCCTCGTGGCCGGCGCGTCGCTGGGGACCGCCCTGGTCTTTGCGGCCGTCATGCTCCTGCTGGGATACCGGCGGCCGAGACAGCTCCCCGCGCGGGACGCCGGAGGGGAGACCTGATGCGGGTCCTGTTGGACGGCCGGATCGTGCTGCCCAGGATGACGGGAGCCGGTCGCTACGTGCTCGAGATCGGCGCGCGGATGCCGGCGCTCGACCCCGACGTGCAGCTCGAAATCGTGCTGAGCCCTGCGCTTCGTGGAACGGGCGCGGCGCGAACCCTTGCGGCTGCTGGCGCGCGACTGTGGTACAGCGAGGCTCGGGTGGCATCGCTTCACCAGTGGCTGGCAGTCCCGCGTCTACTGGACGGGGTCCGTCCGGACTTGTACCACTACCCCTTCCTGGACCTTCCGTACGTGCAGTGCCCAAGCGTCGTCACGATCTACGATCTGAATCCAGTGTCGGACCGGGCGTACTTCGCTCACTGGTCGGCGGTCAAGCGCTTGATCGCGCGACGACTGCTGCGGAGCAGCTTGCGGCGGTGCCGCGTGGCCGTGACCATCTCGGAGACGACACGTCGCCTTCTCGAGGCACAGTTCGCGGAAGCGCGAGGCAAGACCAGGACCATCCCGCTGGCCCTTGGGTCCAGCCTCTTGGTGCCCGGAAGCCGCGTGGCAGCGGCTGGCAACGGCGGCTACAGCAGGGGCGGAGAGCGGTGGGACGCGCGCCCCTACATCCTGTACGTGGGCGTGGACAAGCCGCACAAGAACCTCGTGAGGCTTGTCCGGGCGTTTGCGCTCTTCCGCGACGCCGAGGGCTGGGCGACGGGGCTTGGGCCGTACCTGTGGCTCGCGGGGGTGGGCGACGGGTCTGCTGCGCTGCGCGCCGTACTCGCGGAATCGGCGTGCGGCACAGACGTGAGGGTGAGCGGCGATGCCTCCGAGGAGTCCGTCGCGGCGGCGTACCGTGGTGCCACCATCGTGGCCTACGTGTCGACATCGGAGGGCTTCGGGCTACCGATTCTCGAGGGATTCGCTGCTGGAGTTCCCGTCCTCACGGGGAACGTGTCTTCCATGCCCGAGGTGGGCGGCGATGCTGCGCTGTACGTGTCGCCCGAGGACTCGGGAGCGATCGCCGCGGGACTCAAGCGCTTGTGGCTCGACGGTCGCTTGCGCCAGAGGCTGGTAGCGTCGGGCACACGCCGCCTGCGGGATTTCTCCTGGGACGCTACGGCGCGAGCGACGCTCGCCGCCTACCGCGATGCCCTGCAGTCTGCGCCGGCCTGACAAGGCGGGTCCGAGGTCGACCGCCGCTACGGACATCCGCCTCAGCGCCAGGCGTGAACGACCAGCCGTCCCTGGTTCAGCGTCTCGAAGAATCGACCTCGGCCCTTGAGTGCCCACTTGGCAGCTCGCCCGAGGCGGTAGGGCAGGGACGACAGCGATACGACCTCGAGACGTCGGAATCCCACGGTCTCCAGCATACCCCTGACGGCGGCGACGTTGGGGCCGAACCAGTTGGTGGGGTCGCTGTCCAGCTCCGTCCGCGGATAGAAGGCCAGTGCCGGCTTCGTTCGATTCAACAGGTCCACGTGCGTCTCGAGGATCAGCCGCTCGCCGGTGACGCTGGCGACACGCTCGAGCGCGAGCAGCGGGTGGCGCAGGTGGTAGAGCACGCCGAGGAACAACACGACATCCCAGACGCCCACCGTTGCAGGTGAGAGGTCCATCACGTCGATGTCCTTGTCGGCGACGCGGGAGCGCAGCGCGCGCCTGGCCAGCTCGAAGCCGTCCTTGGTGCCCCAACCCTCTCCGCTCCAGCAGAAATGGTCGGTCGCTAGGACGCGCTCGGCGCCGCGGCGCTCGACCTCGAAGGAGTAGTAGCCGTCCCACGCTCCGACATCCAGCACGGTCTTGCCGTGCAGGTCGTCCGGGAGACCCAGGCGCCGTAGCGTATCGCTGGTCCGGAAGGTGCCGGGCGTTGTGATTCCGTCGCCCAGGTCGATGGTGTGGTACCACCTGATGGCTGCGACTTCCTGACGCAAGTCCCTGCCGCTCACCTCACACCTCGCATGCTGCGCTCTACCCGGGGGCAGGGCGAGGGCGGAATCTGACCCGGCTGCGTGCCCCGGGCAAGTACGCGTGGCCGCCGTGCATTCTCTTGCAGCGAGTGCAGTGCAGGTGAGCGAATTGCATCACTTGTCAGCAGCATCCCATGCCATGGACAGCGTACTAAGTGATTGCAGCACAGTTGATTAGCCATTCCTGGCCTCGCGCGGGGGAGTGGCGCACGGCTTCTGCTCTCGGGCAACACCTGCCCCCCTCGGCGGCGTGCCCCTTCACGGGGCGCTCACCCTGTCGAGTCACCGGGAGGCAGGCTTGCTTCGTCCGCGGTCCACTCCGGAACGTGCCGGCTTCCAGCTCTCGAACACCCTGGTCGGGGCGGCCGGGTCAGCCGCCAGGGTGCGCGGAGCGCCGTCACCCGGGAAGAGCCGGGCAAGATGCCGGGCATTGGGCTGGTCACTGGTCGCCGCAGCGTTCGCGGCGGTGGGGTGCTCCGACAGCTCGCAGCTGACGGCACCTCAGCTCCGGACCGCCGGCATCCACGCCTCGAGCGTCGCGACACCGGTGACGCTGATCTTCGTCGGCAACCCGGACTCGATGCGGCGTGTGGAGCGAGCCCTGGCGCCGGCCGTCGCAGACGCCTCGCCGGCTGGGTGGCTGTACGGTGACGCTTCCTACAGCTCGCTGGTCGGCAATAACGCGGAGGTCGTGCGCGACACCGACTCTTATCGACCGCACGTGCAGGACTACGACTTCCGGTTCCCGTTCGCGAATTCGTACGCCGGCGGGGGCGACCCGTTCGTGGACACCGATCCGGTCGAGGCGCAGGCCTTTTACTGGATGAACGTTGCCCACGACTACGCGTGGGTGCACGGGTTCGACGAGCCGGCGGGCAGCTGGCAGGACGATCGCTTCGGCCGCGGCGGGCCGCAGAACCACCGGATGATCGTGCGACTGCAGGCGGGCCTTTCGAACGCCCTTTACGTCGGGAACGGCACCATCGTGATGGGCCTCATCCCTTACGGTACGTTGCCGCGAAGGGACGCGGGACTCGACGTCGAGGAGCTGGTGCACGAGTACTTCCACGCCATCTGGCAGCAGGTGTTCGGCTCGGAGCTGGGCGGCACGGATCCGTGGCGGTCGGTGGCGTCCGTGCTGACCGAGGCAATGGCCGACTACTTCGGCGCGACCATTACCGGGGACCCGCTGTTCGGCGAGTACCTGTCGCGCAATCCCGCGACCGGCCTCGATCGCCATCGCCTCGACGACAACCCCCAGACCTTCAGCGGGTGGAGCTGCGGCGAGCCGCATCAGGCCGGCGAGGTGTGGTCGGCCACGCTGTGGGACATCCGTCGCGCGCTCGGGCAGAATGCCGCCGACGACCGGATCATCCGGGGTCTCGTCCTGGCTGAGCGCCCCCCCACGTTCATCAGCATCCGCAACGGCATCATTCGCGCGGATCGCGTTCTGGGTGGCACCTATGGCGACGTGTTGTGGCGCATCTTCGCCGCACGTGGTTTCGGCTGGTCGTCGTTTTTCGACAACTGCAGCAGCTTCGGAGCCAGCTTCGACGGGCCTCCCGCGTTCGGATGGCAGCTCCTCGGCGTTCCGTCCGAGCCGCTGGTGCTGTCGGGAGCGGACACCTCCCTCTCGGTCACGCTCCGCAATACGAGCTCGTCGACGTGGGCCTCCGACACCCAGGTGTCGGTCGCCTCGTCGACCGAGGGGACGCCGTCGTACGGTCGAGTGACCCCGGCGGTCGCGTTGTCGTATCACTGGCTGGATTCGGCCGGTGCGGTGGTCGTGTACGACGGCATCAGGACCGCACTCCCGGGCCCGGTTCCGCCGCGAGGCTCGGTCACCCTGTCGGCCCGGGTGCGCCCGCCCGCGGGACCGGGCTGGTACCGGTTGCAGTGGGACTTGGTGCGCGGGAGCGGGTCGTGGCTCGGAGGGGTGGGCGCGGCGTACGCGGCCCAACGGGTAGTCGTGCAAACGCCGGCGCCGCGGTTCGCGACCTGGACGAGGATCGCGGCGCCCGACAGCATCGTTGCGGGAGAGTCCGCGGTCGCCCGCATCCACCTGGTCAATACCGGGACCCAGACGTGGCCGGCGTCCGGAGCAGCACCAGTCCGGGTGTCGTACCACTGGGCGGACGCCTCCGGCAAGCCCAGCGGCACCGAGGGCGTGCGGTCGCCTCTCCCGCGGGACGTCGGGCCCGGCGACTCGGTGGACGTGGACGCAGTGATCGCCGCGCCGGGGCGGTACGGGCGGTACGCGCTCGTGTGGGACCTGCTCCAAGAGGGCGTGGCGTGGTTCGGGTGGCTGCACTCACCGACGCCGACGAGCACCCTGTGGGTCCAGCCGCGGTTGCGCGCCGCGTGGGTGGGTGCCGACCCGGCGGCTGCCCGGATTCCGCCGGGCGAGACGACCGAGGTCGCTGTCCGGATCCGGAACGTGGGCTTGGACACGCTCCAGGGAACCGGTCCCAACGCGGTGGACATCGGCTACCACTGGCTCGACCCGCAGGGCGGCGCGGCAGTCTGGGATGGTCTTCGGACCAGGCTGCCGGCGCCCATTCCGCCGGGCGCCACTGCGGACGTGGCGGTGAAGGTCGCGAGGCCGACGCGCGCCGACGTGCCGAACCTCGCCATTGACATGGTGGTCGTGGGCCAGTACTGGATGTCGTGGGCCGGGCAGCCGTCGCTCATGATCCCGGTGCGGACGGCGCCACCTCGCTGGGTCCGATGGGTGGACGTACCGGAGTCGCTCCTCGCGGTACCCGGTCGGAGTCTCGAGGTGTCCGTGGTCGTGATGAACAACGGCGCGATGCCCTGGGCTGCCGCCGGCTCACAGGCGGTCCGGATCGGCTACCACCTCCGCACCTCTTCCGGCGAGGTCGTCGACCACACCGGCCAGCCCGTGGCCCTGCCTCGAGACGTGGCTCCTGGCCAGAGGCTCTCGCTCACCGCTACGATCCCGGCGGGTCTCCAACGCGGCGACTATCTCGTGGAATGGGATCTCCTCGACGCAGCTGCCGGCTGGTTCTCCTGGTTCGGGGCTCCGATCGGCGTCACGATACTGAAGGTCGGGCCCACCTAGGACCAGCGGCCTCTCCCGGCGAGGGTGGCGGCGTGCTTCCTGCCGAGTCCCGCGCGAGGCAGCCCGGGCGGTGGGGGCTCAGATGTCGGCATGGGCTCGGCCGGTTTCGATCCAGCTGGTCCCGTCGTAGTAGAAGGTGACGGTGCGGCGGCGCCCAGCGGCGGGGTTCGCCAGCGGGCCGGCCAGCAGGAACGAAGGCGCCCACGTGATCTCTCCCAGTGGCCCCTCCGAGCGGTTTCGGACATCGATGGTGATGCGTTGGCCCGGCTGCGGATTGGCTGGGTCCTGTACAACCGCCGGCGTCGACGCCACAAACTCGACGACGAAGTAGTCCGCGGCAGACGCGTCCGGGGCGATAGTCGGTTCCTGTCTGAGCACGGCCAGCCCGCTCACCAGCCGTCGCTCGACGCGCAGCTCACCCGGCAGCCGCGCGGGGAGCCGCGGGTCCATCACTTGGTGGCCGGCGATCGAGCCCCCCAGGGGATCGGCGTAGGCCGAGCGGTCGGGGTACGTGAGGTAGGCATTGTGTCCCACGGTCGATCGGCCGCCCGAGTCGTGCAGCCGGATCGGCGTGTTGCCCGGGCTGAACTCGAAGCAGTTCCCGAAGATCACTGCGGCCTCGCAGGCGGCGATGTCCGTGCCGACGGTGTCGGAGGGACCGGTCTGCAGGAAATCGTTGCCGAAGATGGCGGCGCCGCTGCAGGGCCCGGTTCGGGCGCCGTCCTCATCGGTGTCGGCGAGGAGGATGAACGTGCGAGAAGCCTGGCCGCCCTCGAACCAGTTTCCGTCGATTACGATCCCCTTCCGGTTGGTGAGCCGGAGGTAGTGGCGCTTGGACGCAACGGGCCGCGCGTAGGCCTCGAAAAAGGAGCACGACTGGATGAGGATGCCGCCGAGCGACCTCGTGCTTCCAAGGTCGTGAATGTCCAGCTCGTTCTGCGCGAACGAGCAGTCGGTCACGATGACCGTGTCCAGAAACGGGTCGTCCTGGCGCCCTGCGGCTCTCGTGCCGCGGCCGCCGCCGCTGCCACCGATCTCCACCGCCCTGACGTTCCACGACAGGCTGCATGAGGACAGCTTCACGCCGATGCCCCAGCTCGCGCGCACCGCCGTGTGAAAGTGATTCAGGTCGACGTGGCTGAGATGCAGGTGGGAGAAGTTGCGCACCTCGAGGGCGGTGCCTCGGCCGGCTGTCGTTGCCTGAAGCGCGAGGTCGGCGAGGGTGAGATTCAGGTTCGCCGCCTCCGCGGCGCCCGCGAATCCCAGGAGGGGGTCCACGCTGGCCGCCGGGCGCAGTCTCGCCGTCGCGGGGCTGTCGCCTCGAACGGTGATGTTCGGGACCAGCGTCAGCGGGGCACCGATGCCGTAGGTCTGCTGGCTGGCGGGAACGTACACCTCGCCGCCCACCCTGCCGGCGGCATTGATCGCCGCCTGGAACGCGCCACTGTCGTCGGCCAGCCCGTCGCCTTTGGCTCCGAAGTCCCTGACGTTGAAGACGCCATTGGGCGCCGGGGACTGCGTCCCGGCGTCCCGAGCGCCGCCGAGCCAGAGCCTGCGTTCGGCAGTGCCCAGCGCGGCGCCGAGGGAGGCTCTGAGGGCAGCCCGGCGGCTCAGCCAGTCATGCACGGCTTCCCCTGGTGACCTGGTGCCACAACTGCTGGTACAGCTCGTCGATGGTGGTCACCATGGTACCCACATCGAACCGTTCCAGTGCCCATCGCCGGCCTGCGGCCGTGACCCGCGCCGCCAGATCCGGCTCCGCCATCAGGCGCGTCGCGGCGTCGGCCAGCGCCGCCGGGTCGCCCGGAGCCACCAGCAGCCCCCCCCGTTCCCCCGACACAACCGCTTCGCAGACGCCATCGACAGCCGTGGCCGCGAGCGGGACGCCCGCGAGCATCGCCTCGACGATGCTGCGCCCTAGCCCCTCGTAGAGCGAGCTGTGCATGACGAGGTCGGCCCCGGCGAGTATCCGCGGCACGTCGGCGCGATACCCGAGCAGGGTGAAGGTCGAGGTGAGGTGCAGGTCGTCCACGAGGCGCCGGACCTCGGGGTCGAGGGATTCACCAACCGAATCCTCTCCGACCAGCAGGAAGCGGACATCCGGGAGGCGATCAGCCAACAGCCGGCACGCACGCACGTACGTCAAGGGGTCTTTCTGGCGGTTCAATCGTCCGAGCCACACGACCACCCGAGTCTGGGGACCAGCGCTGACCTCGCGGCGGAAGCCCTCGCGCTCCGCGCCGGAGAGGTAGGCCTGCGTCTCGACGCCGCTGTACACCGTCACGTACTGCTCGGGGCGGCCCACCCGCGCAGCCATGTACCGGGCGCGATTCGCCTCGGAGACGGTGATGATCTTGTCGCACAGCGGTGCGCAAGCCCGCTCGGCCCACAGGTACGCGCCGTTCACGGGCGCGACTCCCGAGGCGACCCAGGAGATCGTGTGGGCGGTGTGCACCACCACGGGCACACCGGCGAGCCGCGCTGCCACGCGCCCCAGGATTCCGGCCTTGGAATTATGCGTATGCACGATGTCGTAACGCTCGCGGCGCAGCAGCCGGCGCAACTCGCGGGTCGCCAGCGCGTCGCGCACCGGCGATAGCGGACGCCCGAGGTGGGGCAGCATCTCCGTCCGCACGTGGCGCGCGACGCGCGACGCGTCGAACGGGGAGCTTCCCGCGGCCAGGTGGACTTCGTATCGCCCCGGATCGAGCAGGTTGACCGTGTAACGGGTGTTGTCGGCCGCGCCCGACAGCCTGGGCAGCGTGGTGATCAGATGGAGGACCTTGAGGCGGGTCATGTCACGGACGGTCCGGACGCTTCGCGAGGACGGCCAGGCCGGCGGCGATCCGGAACGCGCCCGGCCTTCGGGCCGCCAGCCAGTCGAGGTACTTGATCGGCAAGGTGAGCCAGGCGGCGACGAACTTCGCCGCCAGCGCGGGGGCTGCGCTCCGGAACCAGGCGGCCGGGTACTCGCGCAGCATCCAGCTCAACGCCGAGGTCGGTCCGACACAAACTTCGCGCTCGAGGATTTCGAAGCGGCCGAGCAGGACATCGAGGCCGCGGAACGTGAACCGCTGATAGTCATCCGGGTCCGCGTGATACCCTTCCAGAAAGGGTACCTCGACGCAGAAGAGGCCGCCGGGCCGAAGCACTCGGCGCACCTCGCGCACGATCCAGGCGGGATACGGCACGTGCTCGAGCAGGGCCGTCGCCAGCACGCAGTCGAAGGTGCCAGCACGAAACGGCAGCCGCGCCGCGTCCGCCCGCACCCCCGGGGGCTGGAGCGTGAGGTCGCACCGCACAGTGCCGTCGAGGCGCCGCGGACCGCAGCCGAGGTCGAGCACCCGGTGGCTGCTCGGCGGACGGGCCTCCAGCGCACGCCGCACCAGGCGCCCGGTGTTGAGCGTGGCTGGCGGCGGCTTGAGGAGCCGGAGCCACGGCACTCGCCTCAGCAGCCGCCGCTGCAAGTCGTCGCGGCGGACGCCGCCGCTCGCCGTCACCGGTCGCTCTCCAGCGCCACCCGGCGCTCCGCCTCGGTCAGCCACAGATGGAGGGTCACGACCGCCCACAGCGTGCGCCCGAAGTCGGCACGCGCCGAGAGGTGTGCGTCGGTCACGGCGCCCAGCGGCTCCGGCGCGACGATGTGGTGGCCGAGCAGGGTGCGCGATTCCGCCGCCTCGCGCGCGAGGTTCCGCAGCGGCCCGCGCAGCCAAGCCGTGACCGGGACGCGGAAGGTGTGTTTGGGTCGGCTCCACAGGCCGCGGGGCAGCAGTGCCTCCGCCATTCGGCGGAGCAGCACCTTGCTCCGGGACCCGCGGAGCTTCCAGCGGTCCGGCAGGCCCAGTCCGAAGTTCACGATCCGGTAGTCGAGAAACGGGCAGCGCGCCTCGAGCGAGGCCGCCATCGTCATCCGGTCCACCTTGGTCAGCAGTCCGTTTGCCAACAGGCCGCCGAGGTCGTCGAGCTGCACGGGCTGCAAGCCCGCTCTCCGGGAGCGCCCCACGTCGGAGCCGGAGGCGCCGGGAGCGTCCTGTGGCGCGCGCGGAGCTGTCGCTCCCCCGCCGCCGTTTGCCAGCGGGCGAGCGGCGGCCAGCTCGCGGCTCCAGGTGAGCGGGCTGGCGCCTCCCCACTTCGCCGCCCGGAGTGCCCGCGACGCAGGCGAGTCGTCGCCCGAGCGCGCGCCGCGCAGCCACAGACCTGCCGCCGCCAGCCTCCCGAGGCCCGGGAAGCGGCGGCTCAGCGAGGCGCCGCTCAGCGACAGGGTGTAGCGCTCGTAGCCCCCGAGCACCTCGTCGGCTCCTTCGCCCGTCAAGGCCACCGTCACGAGCTTGCGCGCCTCGGTGCTGAGGAGCAGCGTCGGGAGCGCGGCCGGATCCGCCAGGGGCTCGTCGAGCGACCACACGACGTCGGGCAGCTGCTCGAAGTGCGTCGCCGACACCGGGATCTCGTGGTGCTCGCACCCGAAGTGACGCGCCACGCGCTGCGCGTGTGCCGCCTCGTCGTAACCGCTGTAGCCCGGGAAGGATATGTTGAAGGTGGGGATGCGGGCGCCGAGCAGTCCGGCCGCGACGGCGACCACCACGCTGGAATCCAGTCCGCCACTGACGAACGCCCCGACCGGGACGTCGCTGATCAGGCGCAGCTCCACGGCGTCGCGCAACAGCGCACGAAGCGCCTCGGCCGCCTGCGACTCGTCCCGCGCCGGTGCCGCGGGCTCCGGCCGCCAGTAGCGCCGCACCGTGAACGCCCCCTCGCACCAGAGGGCGAGGTGCCCGGGCGGCAGGCGGGAGATTTCCCGGATCGGCGTGCGGTCTGCGGGCACGTACCCGAGGGAGAGGAACGCGCGACAGGACTCGCGGTCCACCGACCAGCGCTGGCCCGGCAGGGCCAGCAGGGTGCGGAGCTCGGAGGCGAATGCGAGGGCACCGCCCAGTCGCGCGTAGTAGAGCGGCTTCTTGCCCACCCGGTCCCGGGCCAGAAGCAGCTGGCCACGGCGCTGGTCCCACAGGGCGAGGGCGAACATCCCGTTGATGGAGCCGAGGAAACCGTCCGGGTCGGCCTCGTAGCCGTGAATGGCTACCTCGACGTCGGATTGCGTGGCGAAGGCGTGACCGCCGCGCCGCAGTGCGTCTCGGAGTGACCGGTAGTTGTAGAGCTCGCCGTTACACACGCAGGCGATGGTGCCGGTTTCGTTGAACAGCGGCTGGTGGCCACCGGCGAGGTCGATGATGCTGAGCCGGCGCATGGCGAGAGTGCAGGTGGGGCCGTCGTATTCGCCGGCGTCGTCGGGGCCCCGGTGCTGCAGCGTGCCGGCCATCGCACGGACACCCCGCTGCCGGTCGGGGAATGGGCCCGCGATTCCGGCTATCCCGCACACGGAGGACGCCCCCCGGCCGTGTCCCGTACGGGCGCGGGCACGCTACCGGCCGGCCAGAACGAGTCGGCCGACGCGGGTCGCGACTCCGAGAACGAGTCCAATGATGGCCAGGGCCAGAATCCCGGGCCCGTCGGGTCTGGTGGACGCGAACGGTGGGTCCACCGTCGTGATGGTCGGCGTGTCGTTGACTTCCTCGATCCGGGCCGACTCCAGCTGCTTCGACAACGATACGAAGAGGTCCTGGCGCAACTCCACCTGGCGCTTGAGACGCGACTCCTCGAACACCAGCGCGGGCGACTCGTTGAACCGCCGGTTGCGCTCGTAGAATCCACGCAATGCCTGCTCCGCCGCCTCGAGATCCGCTGACGCCGCCGCGACCCGCTTCTCGAGGAACTGGCGCAACTCGCGGGCCTGAAGCTGGCGCGCCGACACGTTGAAGCGGCGGACAGCCGCGATGAGGAGGGTCTCGATCCCCTCCGCTGCCGCGGGTCGGCGCGCGGACACCGCCACCGAGACGATCCCCGTGCGCGCGTCCACTTGGGACGCGATGTGCTTGCGCAGGCGCCTCACTGCCCCGTCGAGGCGGGCGTGGGAGGTGTCGTCGCCCGCCCCGACGGCCTGGCGCACCGTGATCTGCGCGCCCGGACTCCCGGACAGCGCGCTGTCGAGGATCGACGCCAGGAGCCCCGTCGTCCCCAGGAGGCCATGGTAGAACTGGGGGGACCGCCCAGCCTCGGTGCCGACGTCCAGTCCGAACTGGAGTGCGAGCGCACCCAGCCCGCTCGGCAGGCTCCGCGCGCTCGGCTGCTCGACGACGAACGAGGTGCGGGCGGTGTAGGTACGCGGTCGCACCAGGCCGAGGATCGCACCGGCAATCAGTCCGGCGATGCCCCACGCGACGAGCGAGCGCCGGGCGCGACGGACGGCCTCGACGAGATCGTCGAACGTCAGCGCAGCAGCCTGGTTCACCCGCACCGTTCCCGGGCCGACGTCGCGGGGAGCCGGAACGGGCGCCGACGGGTCATCGCTGATCACGGACACGGGGCCGGAGGGATCCGCGCGCTCACAGCCGTTGCACCACCAGGACGACGGTCAACGCGCTGGTCAGGATGGTCGCGACGGCGGAAAGCACCTGCCCCCAGTTCGTCTTCTCCTCGCCCGGGGGCACCTGCGGGACGACGACGCGCGCACCGGGCTCCGGCTCCGCCGAGCGGGTGCCCACCGAGCCGTTCGGCTGCACCACGTAGGTCCGGCCCTTGTCCGCGTTCCGCGCGAAGCCGCCCGCACCGTCGATGTAGTAACCGGTCCCGCGCCCGCGCACGTACGTGACCGCCACGGGACTGTTGACTGCCCCCTCGACGCGAACGATCGGCTGGTACTGCGGGATGTACAGCGAATCGCCGGCGAACAGGATCACATTGTCCCGATAGGTCGTGTCGCGCAGCACGCGCTCCAGGTCCACCCCGATTCGCCCTTCCCGGCCCTCGGCACGGTAGAACTGCGCCCCTCGGACGTAGGCGTCCGGGGTCATCCCGCCCGCGCGCGCCACGAGGCTGGACAGCTTCTCGTCGCGCCGCGTCAAGGTGTAGCGGCCCGGGAACTGGACCTCGCCGGTCACGTAGACGTTGCGCTGCAACTCCCATCCGGGGATCCGCCGGATGAAGACGTTGTCGTACGGCTGGAGCATCTGCTCCGGCCCGCGGGCACCCGTCGGCCGGCGCAGATAGCCCGTCGCGTCGAGCACGTAACCCGAGTCCAGGGGCACCGCGATGACCTGGGCGAGCTGGTTGGCCGTGCGCGCCTCGGGGATGCGGGAGATCTCGGCCTGGAGCAGGTACGCCTCGTCCCGGAGGCCGCCCGCCATCATCACGGCGTCCCGCAGCGTCATGGAGTCCGTGAAAGTGAAGACGCCCGGTCGCTGCACGCTGCCGTACACGGCGATCTGGCGGCTGGGACGAAAGCCCGCCAGCGAATACACTGTGACCTCGTCGAACTCCTGTAGGCCGGGATCGATCGCGGGGTGTCCAGGCGGCGGCTGGCGGGCGCCTCCCACGGAGTCGCGACCCGCCGCGCCCGGCGCGCCCTCGGTCGGGATGCCCACGAGACTCACGGGCAGCAGCCGCCGGGTCGAGTCTGGATTGAGTCTCAGGATGTGCGCCCGCTCCAGGTAGGCATCCGGCTTGAGACCGCCGGCGTCCGCGATCAGGCGGGACAGGGTCATCCCAGGAGCAAGCTCGTACGCTCCAGGTCTCCAGACGTCGCCCTTGATGACGACACGGTTCCGGACCGGGACCGACACGGCGAAGATCGTGACCTTGTCGTCGGGCTGCAGCGGGTAGCTCGGGGCGCCGGCCTGCAGCACCGCCTGGAGATCGACGTCCAGCACCGTGCGATCCCTGCCACCGGGCCGGCGCTGCTCGGGCGGCAGCACGCGCTCGATCTGTCCGCGCCCGGTGTACGCCTCGGGCAGCAGTCCGCCGCTCATCCGGATCAGCTCGCGCAAGTCCTGACCCGGGGCCAGATCGTACAGCGCCGGCCGCACGACGGCGCCGGCGATCGCGACCCGCCGGCTGACGGGCGGCACGAACACCACATCGCCTTGCTCGAGGCGCACGTCGCTGCGCGTGTTGCCGGCGAGCAGGTAGTCGTAGAGGTCGAGCGTCGTGACCGTCCGCCCGGCCCTCGTCACCCGCACCGCGCGGAAGTCCCCGCGCTCGGTGGGTCCGCCGGCGGCGTACAGCGCGTTCATCACCGTGCCAAGCGCACTGAGCGTGAACGCCCCCGGCCTCGCGACCTCTCCGGTCACGAAGATCTGATTCACCCGGACCTGGGCGACCGACACCTGAAAGTGTGCCGTGGCTGCGGCGCCGCGCTTGACCCCGGAGTAGACACGCCCCAGCCGCGCGTACAGGAGATCCTGCAGCTGGTCGAGCGTGAGATTGGCGACGTACAGCTGCCCGACTTGCGGGATGACGATGAAGCCCTCGCGCGTGACGGGGAGCTGATAGGCGAGCTCCACGTCGCCGGTCAGGATGAGGACCAGCTGGTCACCAGGGCCCAAGCGGTAATCGGGATCCACCGGGCCGGAGGCGAGGGGATTGAACTGCGTCGTCGTGCGCCGGAAGATGTCCAGGCCAAATACCCGCGGCCGCCGCAGGCGGTCGGCCAGCCGAAAGGTGGCCAGCGAGTCGAGGCGCCGCAGTCCGAGCGTGTCGCGCCTGGTGGGGATGCTGTCGATCCCGATGCGGAACCCCAGCGAATCGAGGAGCAGGGAGTCGTCGCGCGTCAGGAAGATGGAGTCACGCCGAATCGACGAAGTGTCGCCGAGCGACACGAAGTTGCCCAAGCCGAGGATGGAAACGGCCCGCAACATGTCGCCCGACGGCGTCGGAGCGGCCAGGCCCGGTGTCGCCGGCCCCATATACTGGTCGACCAGGTTCTCCGGATAGCCTGCCGCGCGGAGCCGCGCCCGGATCTGGTCGGGCGTCAGTCCGCTGTCCTGGATCCGCTGCCGTATCTGGTCGCCGATGCCCGGCTGCTGGAGGTACTGCTGGAGCTGCTGGTCGGTGACGCTGGAGGGACGCTGTGGCACCTGCTGAGCCGCGACGCGGTCCGCGAGCCCCAGAGCGGCCGTCAAGACTGCCACCCGGACGACGGCCCGGCGGCAATACTTTGTGGCGCAAAGTTGCATGCGGAGAGATAGCATTGCGGGTAGAATCTCGCAATGGCATCCGCTGTATTCAATGACGTTCCCGGCCCGTCCCCTCGCACGGATGCCGCGCCGTGAGTTAGGATATTGCCCACTATGTCCAGCACCGGAGCTCCGCCCGCTCGCCCGCCCGCCTCGAAGGACCGCCCGCTCCGCGTCGCCCTGGTGGGCTGCGGCCGCATCTCCAAGAGCCACTTCGACGCGATGGACCAGCACAAGGCTGTCGCCCGGCTGGTCGCCGTCTGCGACGTGGAGCCTAAGGCCCTCGCCGCCGCGCAGCAGCGTACCGGCGCGCCGGGGTTCCCCTCGCTCGACGCCGTGCTCGCCAAGACCGACGCCGAGCTGATCGTCCTCGCCACCCCGAGCGGCCTCCACTCCGCGCAGGCCGTCCAGGCCGCCCAGGCCGGCCGGCACGTGATGACCGAGAAGCCCATGGCCACGCGCTGGGAGGACGGCAAGCGCATGGTCGAGGCCTGCGACAAGGCCGGCGTGCAGCTGTTCGTCGTCAAGCAGAACCGGCTGAACCCGACCGTGCGGCTGGTGAAGCGCGCCATCGCCAAGCATCGCTTCGGCCGCATCTACACGGTCACCTGCAACGTGTTCTGGACCCGGCCGCAGGAGTACTACGACGCCGCGCGGTGGCGCGGGACCTGGGAGTTCGATGGTGGCGCCTTCATGAACCAGGCCAGCCACTACGTGGACCTGCTCGACTGGCTCATCGGGCCCGTGGAGTCGGTCTACGCCTACACGGCGACGCTGGCCCGCCGCATCGAGGTGGAGGACACCGGAGTCGCCGCCATCCGGTGGCGCAACGGCGCCCTCGGCTCGATCAACGTCACGATGCTCACCTATCCCAGGAACCTCGAGGGGTCGATCACGATCCTCGGCGAGCGGGGCACCGTGCGCCTGGGCGGCGTTGCGGTGAACAAGATCGAGCACTGGGAATTCGCCGACGGTGATCCGGAAGATGACGCGCTGTGGAAGGAAGAGAGCTACCAGCCCAGCTCGATCTACGGCCAGGGCCACACGCTCTACTA
>Ga0335082_10002106_pt1 | contig 21397 bp, 14 predicted proteins | sample Lox_Sample_41_FD_206718 | JGI IMG/M metagenome (GOLD analysis project Ga0335082, IMG submission 206718) | Soil microbial communities from Loxahatchee National Wildlife Refuge, Florida, United States - Lox_Sample_4.1 | ecosystem: Environmental > Terrestrial > Soil > Wetlands | place: USA...
GACAACACGGTCATTCGCTTTCCCGGCAGCGGTGCGACTATCGGCGGGGCTGCGCTCGCCATCATGGCTGGGCCATGCGCCATCGAGAATCGAGAACAGGCGTTTGCCGTCGCCGAGCGCGTGCACCGCGCTGGCGCCCAGTTCTTCCGCGGAGGAGCTTACAAGCCGCGCACCTCTCCGTATTCCTTCCAGGGCCTCGGCGAAGAAGGGCTGCGCATCATGGCGGAGATCCGCGAGCAGTTCGGGATGCGAATTGTTACCGAGGCCATCGACAACGAGTCGCTCGACCTGGTCGAGGAATACGCGGACGTCATCCAGATCGGCGCGCGCAACATGCAGAACTTTTCGTTGCTCAGGCGCGCGGGCCGCACCAGCAAGCCAGTGCTGCTGAAGCGCGGCATGTCAGCCACGCTGGAAGAGTTCCTGATGGCCGCCGAGTACGTGATGAGCGAAGGCAATTACAACGTGATCCTGTGCGAGCGCGGCGTGCGGACATTCGCCGATCACACCCGCAACACTCTGGACCTGAGCGTCGTCCCCGCGGTGCAGCGGTTGAGCCATCTGCCGATAGTCGTCGATCCCAGCCACGGCACGGGCAAGCGGAACAAAGTTACGCCGCTGTCGCGGGCGGCGGTGGCAGTAGGAGCCGATGGCCTGATTGTCGAAGTGCACAACCAACCGGACAAGGCGCTTTCTGACGGCATGCAGTCGCTCTATCCCGACCAGTTCGACGAACTGATGGCGCAGGTCCGCCAGATTGCGCCGGTGGTGGGAAGGATGGTGGCGGGGGTGGAAAGCGAGACTGTTAAAACAGCGGCCGATTAGTTTCAAGTACTCTCCGATAGGGGTCAGCTTCAGTCTGGATTGACCGAGACTTTGGCTTAGGGCTTCCTTTACCTTTTTGCGCAAACTCCTCTTCATCATCGTCCTGTTGCCGATCCTCGCCGCTCTCAGCTGGTGGTACTTCCATCCTCGTCAAATCGATGCCACGGTTCGCGTCTATCGTGAGTATGCCTATGTAACCAACGGCAAGAGCAACACGGTCAGCGTCATCGACCTGACTTCCGACCCCGTACACGGCTTCACAGTGGTCAAAAACATTCCCGTGGGCAACGAGCCGACGGGCATCGCCGCCAATGGTAAGAAGAACGAAATCTACGTCGTCAATACCGGATCGAACAACGTCAGCGTGATCGATGCCCAAACTAATGCTGTGGTGGCGACGTTGGGAGTGCACGGGAAGCCTTACTTCATCGACGTATCACCTGACGGCAGGCGCGCCTACGTCGCCAACTCGGCTTCCAACAATGTTTCGGTCATTGATCTGGAGAAGCGAATGGTGCTGGGCAATCTCCGCGTAGGCATCGCGCCTGGCCTGGCGCGAGTGTCTCCGGACGGAGAAACGGTTGTAGTGAGTAACCGGGGTGACGGCACGGTTTCGCTGATCGACACGCAACGCCTTGCCGTCCGCACAACCCTACCCGTCTGCCAGCAACCGGAAGACATCGCGATCTTGCCCTTTGAGAGCAAGGCATTCGTGGCCTGTGACGGGTCGGGGCAGGTTGCAGTCCTTGACCTGAAAACGGACAAGCTGCTCGCCTTACTTGATGTGGGCACGAGTCCTGTCCAACTTGCCCTCAAACCGGACGGGGGTGAGCTGATCGTGAGCAACTTCGATTCCGACAATATTTCTATTATCGAGACCACGACCAACGAGGTCGGCAGCAGCTATCTGATCGGGACCCACCCCGCCCGTGGCCTGGTAAGCGCCGACAACTCGCGGCTCTATGTCAGCAATTTTGGAGCGAACACGGTGGCGGTGTACGACATCGATCAGGGCGCAATGGTGGCGGCGCTGCCGGTGGGCACGCGGCCGGATGGACTAGCGCTGTCGCAAGACCAACAATACCTCCTGGTTCTGAACTCGGGATCAGGAGACGTTTCCGTCATTCAAAAGCGCACGCCCAAGAAAAAGTTTGAACCCGGCGAATATTCCCTGCTGACCATGATACCGGTGGGCATTCAGCCGAACAATATCGTGGTGAAATCGTTTGTGGTGAGTGAGCCGGGAAAGTAGATCAGCCACGGATCTTCACGGATTTCAAGAGATAAGAAGAATGTCATCCGGACAGCGTTAGGAACGAAGTTGGGCAGCAGCGTCTTCGCTCAGGGTGAGCGAGTGGAACAGGGATCAGCTGCCAGCTCCGCAGCACTTTTTGTACTTCTTGCCTGAGCCGCACGGACAGGGATCGTTCCTTCCGACTTTGGCTTGTCCGCGGACGACTTGCTGTACCGGCTGGGCATCTCCTGCGCCTGCCATGCGGGCTTGTTCCAATTCGCGGCGCTTCTTGCGCTGGAAGGCCTCTTCCAGTTCGTCCATGGAAGTCGAGACCGCTCGCGGAGGTCGCTTGCCGTTGCTACCGTCGCCGCCCCCGCCCGAGCGCAAAACGGGGACACCTGCTTCCGGGCCTTGACCTTCAGGACCGCCTCCACCGGGCAATCCAAAGGCCCCGGAATCCCCCGGTCGCTCCAGGATCTGCATGAGGTAGAGATATCGAACCGTCTCTTCCTGGAAGCGCAGCATCATCGCTTCGAACATGTCGAAGGACTCGCGTTTGTACTCGACCAGGGGATCGTGCTGGCCGTAGCCACGCAGTCCGATACCTTCCTTCAGGTGGTCCATGTCGCGGAGGTGGTCTTTCCATTGCGTGTCGATCACGCTGAGCATGATCATGCGCTCGTGGTAGCGCATGGCATCCGGTCCAATCAGCTTCTCTTTGGCTTCATAGCGCGCTTTCAGCTTGTCGAAGGTCGCGTCGCCCAGTTCCTGGCGATTCAGAGTCTCCGGTTTGACGCCTTCCGACAAAATGTCCACGCCAAAGCGGGTAAAGATGGCGTCCTTCAGGACTTTGAGATCCCAATCCTCCGGATGCACCTTCACCGGGCAGTGCTGGTCGAGTAAGCTGCCCAGAATTCCGGCGACGTAATCTTCAAGGATGAGTTCCTTCTGGTCGACGCCTTCGAGCAGCCGGTGGCGCAATCCGTAAACTGCCTCGCGCTGCTTGTTCATGACGTCGTCGTATTCGAGCAGGTGTTTGCGGGCCTCGAAATTCTGGCCTTCAACCGCTTCCTGCGCCTTCTCAATCCGGCGCGAAATCAGCCGGGACTCAATGGGAACTCCCTCCTCCATCCCCAGCTTCTGCAGCAGGGTCGAGACCCACTCTTTGGCGAAGATGCGCATCAGGTCGTCTTCGAGCGAGAGATAGAAGCGGGAGGAGCCGGGGTCGCCCTGGCGGCCGGCGCGGCCGCGAAGCTGGTTGTCGATGCGGCGGGCTTCATGGCGTTCCGTGCCGAAGATGTGCAGCCCTCCGGCGGTCACTACTTCCTCATGCTCTTTGTCGGTCTGTTGTTTGTAGCGCTGCAATATCTCAGTCCATTGATCGGTAGGAGCGACGTACTCATTGCCCGCGTAGTACCAGACAGTAGTCTTGCTGTCATCCACGCCCGCCTGGACCTTCCCCTGTGCGGCCCGCAGCGGCTGGGCAATTCCCTTCTTGACGCATTCCTGCTTGGCCATGAACTCGGGATTGCCGCCCAGCAAAATATCGGTGCCGCGACCGGCCATGTTGGTCGCAATCGTGACCATACCCTTGCGGCCGGCCTGGGCCACGATCTCGGCTTCTTTCTCGTGCTGCTTGGCATTCAGGACCCAGTGCTTGATGCCCTTCTTCTTCAGCAGTTCAGAAAGCCGCTCCGATTTTTCAATGGATGTCGTACCGACCAGCACCGGCTGGGCGGAAGCGTTCAGTCGCTGGATCTCGTCCGCCGCCGCGAAATATTTCTCTTTTTCGGTTCGGTACACAACGTCGGGATTCTCGATGCGCAGCAGTGTGCGATTGGTCGGAATCACCATCACTTCGAGTTTGTAAATCTTCTCGAATTCCGTGGCTTCCGTCTCCGCTGTGCCCGTCATACCCGCCAGCTTTTTGTACATGCGGAAGTAATTCTGGAAGGTAATGGTGGCCAGGGTCTGATTTTCCCGCTCGATCTTGACGTTTTCCTTGGCTTCGACCGCCTGGTGCAGACCATCGGACCAGCGACGGCCGGGCATCAGGCGGCCGGTGAACTCGTCGACGATGATGACCTCGCCTTCCTTCACCACATACTCCACGTCGCGGCGATAGAGCGCATGCGCTTTGATCGCGGTTTCGACGTGGTGTTTGAGTGCCCAGTTCTCCGGATCGGCGATGTTGCCGATCCCGAGCAGCCCCTCCACCTTCTCCCAGCCCTCGTCGGTCACGGTGATGTTGCGGTGCTTCTCATCCACAACATAGTCTCCGGTGAGCTGCTTGGGCTCGCCGGGAGCGACGTCAATCTCTTCGCCCTTCTCCAGTCTGGGAATGATGCGGTTCACGCGCGCGTACTTGTCAGTGGATTCTTCACTGGCACCGGAAATAATGAGTGGGGTACGCGCTTCGTCGATGAGAATCGAGTCCACTTCGTCGACGATGGCGAAGTTGTGTCTGCGCTGCACGCAATCGTGCAGATCGAACTTCATGTTGTCGCGAAGGTAGTCGAACCCGAACTCGTTATTGGTGCCGTAAGTGACGTCCGCGGCATAGGCGTCGCGGCGCTGCTGATCGTCGAGATCATGCACGATGACGCCAACGGTCAGACCGAGAAAGCTGTAGAGCTTGCCCATCCACTCCGAGTCGCGCTTGGCCAGGTAGTCGTTCACGGTGACCACGTGAACGCCCCGCCCGCTCAAGGCATTCAGATACACGGGAAGCGTGGCGACCAGCGTCTTGCCTTCGCCGGTCTTCATCTCGGCGATGGTACCGCTGTGCAAGACCATGCCGCCGATCAGCTGCACGTCGAAGTGCCGCATGTTGAGCACACGGCGTCCGGCTTCGCGGACCACGGCAAAGGCTTCGACCAGGATCTCGTCGAGCACTTCGTTAGTGACCTTGCGGCGTTCGTTATCCAGCTCGGCTCGCCGCTCTGCGTCAGCGTCCGGTTCATCGGGAATGGCGGCCACGCGCTCCTGGATACGCCGCCGGAACTCTTCAGTTTTGGCGCGAAGCTCCTCGTCGCTGAGCTTTTGCATCGCAGGCTCAAGCGCGCTGATGGCCTCGACACGAGGCTGAAGGCGCTTGAGTTCGCGCTCGACTCTGGTTCCGAAGACCTTACCTAGCAGGGCATTAATCACTCAGAATTCCTCGGTGGGCACACGAATCCACTATCTTTAGAAGCCTAGCATATTAGATGCGAATGTAGGGATTCCGGTGCGGGACCACCCTAATCTGCAGTTCTGGTCTTCTTTGCGATCTTGGCGAACACTTTAAGTCTAACCGCAAAGTTCGCCAAGACCCGTTAAGGAGACAGCGAAAAGCACTAATCACGCCCTTCTTACTTCGCAGCCACCAACTGCAGCTTCGCCAGGATGCCCACCAACCTCTCCACCCAGGCAACGTCGAAGTCGTGGTTGTACTCGATGGAAAGCAGCCCGGCAATCGACGCGGCGTTCCGTTTTCCATCCATGAAGTTCATCGCTTCGAACGTGATGACGGGGAAAGTCGGGTTCACGGGAAGCCCACCGCCCGGAGCATCGCTGGAAAAGGCTGCCATCTGCTCCCCCCACCACTTCTTGTCGTCATCCGCGAGTGAGTCGAAGCTGGGCCCGGAAACCGGCGGAACGGTGAGTCGGCGAGGACCAGATTTCGAGGAATGGTCGGCATCGTAGAGAGCAATAGGACTGCCGCTGGGCGCTGTCTGTTCAATAAGCGACCTCACCACCTTGCTTTCGAATTCAACGCGCGCTTTCAGACCCGGCGTATTGGGGCCGGAATTAGCTTGGGCGATGCGATGAGAATAATCACGCACCATCTCGGCAGGCCCAAAATCATTTTGGAGCACGGGTTTCTCGATCGCATGGCTGGCAGCCCAGTACCCCGCGGACGCCGCCAGCACACCTACCCGCCGGAACTCCGAGGCGTCGGTTTTGTCCACGGTGTCTTCGCTGGTGTGGTGGGTCCAATCCGGATCGTGACCGAGCATAGTGGACGGAATGCCCAGCCCGAGAAACATGTCATGGTCGCTGCCCTGCGCGTAAGGAGACATCTCCGCCGGCCAGTAATTGTGCGTGCCGGTCGGAGCGAAAAGATAGGCCTCCCGCGTCTGCTCGAGCACGTCGGCCATCAGGCCGTTGAGGAAGCTCGGCACAGAGTCGGGCGTCCGCGTGATATAGAAACGCGAATTGGTCTTGACTGTATCTTCGCCCACCATATCGAGATTCAGGTCCAGCACGACGCAGGGCTGGCCTGCCTGATAAGGCTTGTCCGGCGGCGTTTGCCGCGGATCGTCCCAGGAAGAACAGGCACGAACCTCCGGATGCCTCGTGATGTAAGCCACCGTCCCGTAATACTCCGGCACCCATATGAAGTGCAGGGTGAGTTCCGGTGCAGGGAGTTGTTTCGCGGCAATGAGGGATTGCAGGGTGCGCACCATCTCCAGCATGGCTGCCGATCCGCTGGCGTTGTCGTTGGCGCTCCATTTGGGATGGTCGAGATGCCCGGTAATCAGAACTTCTCTTTCCGGAGCTTTGGTTCCCCGAATCCAGGCGTGAACCAGCGTCAATTGCCCAGGCCCGAGGGTGGCATCGATCTTCCCATGCACGCGCACTGGGCCCTGCTTCATCAGTTCCTGCAGCTTTGCGTATTGGTTAAGCGAAATGTGGAAGCCGCCCGCAGTCTTGCCCAACTCCTCGGCGCGCGGCCAGATGCCGTTGTAGCGGACCATATCCGGGTGCTCGGGACGATCATCTGCGGTCGGATAAATCACAACCCCGATGGCCCCGTGCTCGATCACCGCCATGCGTACAACATCTCCAGCGTAGCCGTAAGCCAGGGCGACTTTCCCGTGCAGGTCTTTGCCCTGATAGTCGCTCTCGCGGGTGCCCGCGCCCACCTCTACCAACTCGCCGGTGGCGTCGCCGCCCTTGGAGTAGGTTGAAACGCACATGGGGGCGTCGGAGTAGCGGCACAGACGATAGGGTTTGAAGTCCTTGTCGCCGCCTACACTTTCGACCCACAGTTCGCCGCCACGCATGTCCCAGCCCATAGGGGATATATAGGTCTGGTAGCGGGTCTTGCCGTCGGAGGGAAACTGCTCCAGCTTGGATTCGACGCCCCACGCACGCAGCTTGCCCAGGACCACCTTCTCGGCGACCTCGGCCATCATCGGACTGCCCTGAATACGGTGATACTGCACGATCTGCCGATCGTTCTCCTGGGCATTCTCGCCTGAAAACTCGGTGGCGATAGCGTTGAACACCGGCGCAGGAACGGCATGCTGGGCAAACATTGAGAAAGCAGACGACACAACGAACAGGAGGACGATGGAAGATTTCATGGGCATAAAGGTATACCAACCGGGCCCGATTTGCTCAACACCTTCCCCGCCGTGCGGGTGAAGGCATAACCTTTAGGAAGAGCACGGATTCGTGTAAGATTCGGCGCTTATCCATGGCCACTTTCTACGATCGCTTCCGCGAATGCGCCGAGCGTTGGCCGAGCCACGTCGCGCTCGAGATCCAGAGACGCGAGCGGATGGAAAGCTACACGTACGCCGAGGTCCGGCGCATAGCGGAGTCGATTGGCCACTGGCTCGAGAACCAAACAATCGAACCCGGGGCGCGGATCGCCATTCTCGCGGGCAACCATCCCCGCTGGGTCGCAGCTTATCTCGGCATCATCGCCGCAGGATGCGTGGCCGTACCTCTGGATACGGCTCTCCACAACGATCAGGTCGCAAAACTGCTCAAGGACAGTGAGAGTGCGCTGATTTTCTGCGACCACAAACATATGGCGGCCGCCCGTGAAGCTGCCGGGGCATTGGCGATTCGAATTGTTCTACTGGATGGAGACGGCAGCAGCGCTCTTGGGCTTGCGGCAACACTCGACGGCATAGTGGCCGCGGGACCAGGAGACTTCTCCCAACACGCCCTGCGGGATGATGACATCGCCGCGCTTCTCTACACCTCTGGGACGACGGCTGACCCCAAAGGCGTAATGCTCACTCACGGCAATCTCATGGGCGAGGTCAATGCCGTTTTCAGCTGGGCGGACATCGGGCCTGACGATGCCGTACTGGGCGTGCTTCCCTTGTTTCACGTGCTTTCTCAGATGGCGAACCTTATGTTGCCGCTGGTGAAGGGTGCGCGAGTGGTTTACCTCGAAACCCTCAACACGACGGAACTGCTGCGGGCGCTGTCAGAGAGAAGGGTCACCGCATTTGCAGTGGTCCCACAGTTCTTCTACCTGATCCATGAACGCATCTTCAAAGAGATCTCCCAGCGGGGGGCGCTGGCCACACGAATCGTCCGCGGGCTGATGTCCCTCACGCGATTTGCTCGCAAGTTCAGGCTCAACCTCGGCAAGGTTTTCTTCGGCAAGATCCACAAGCTGTTTGGCGATCACATGCGCTACCTGGTGACCGGGGGCTCGCGCTTCGACCCTGAAATTGCCCGCGATTTCCATGCTTTGGGGATCGACGTCTTACAGGCCTACGGCCTGACCGAGACCTGTGCCGCTGCCTGCGCCAGCACTCCTACGAACATTGTCATCGGCTCGGTCGGCCCACCCCTGCCCGGCGTCGAGATCAAGATCGACAATCCGCAACTGGAAGAGGGAATGGACCAACTGGTCGGCGAGATTCTCATCCGCGGCGCAATTGTTATGAGAGGCTACTGGCATCGTCCCGATGCCACCGCAGCTGCCTTAAAAGATAGATGGCTGTATACCGGCGATCTCGGCTATCTCGACAGTGGCGGGAACCTGTTCATCACCGGGCGCAAGAAGGAAGTCATCATCCTGAGCAATGGGAAAAATGTCTATCCGGAGGAAATCGAAGCTCACTATCTGAAGTCGCCTTTCGTCAAGGAGATCTGCGTGCTGGGACTGGAAGGACAACGCGGTGCCCCCTCCGGCGAGCGCCTACACGCCGTTGTCATCCCGAACTTCGATGTGCTGCGTCAGCGCAAGGTAGTCAATGCCAGGGAAGTGATCCGTTTTGATATCGAGGGTCTGTCCGTCCAACTGCCATCGACCAAACGCATTGGGAGCTACGAAATCTGGCAGGAAGACCTGCCCCGCACCACCACGCGCAAGATCAAGCGTTTTGAAGTGGAGCGGCGGGTGTGCGAAGTGCAGGCAAGAGGCACGGCTACAGCCGAGGTTGGGGCGGAAAAGCCGCTGAGTGAAGAAGAGATGGCGTGGCTGGAACAGCCCGACGTGCAGCGCGCGCTCAAGGTGATTCAGCAATCGTCGCGCGAAAAGCCCGGCGGCATCCGGCCTGGACACAACCTGGAACTGGACCTGGGTTTGGACTCGATGCAGCGCGTTGAACTGCTGGTGGCGCTGGAACAGGAATTAGGTGGTGAGGTGGAGGAGTCCCGGCTGGCCGAGGCCTACACAGTGCGGGACCTGGTGGAGTTGGTGCGAAGTGGTTCGCCGGAGGGCAGCGCTCCCCGAGCGAAGTTCGCGGGTTGGCATAACGTGCTGCAGGAAGAGCCGACCGATCCTGAAGTCCTGGTGCTCGCCCGGCCGCAGCGGCGACTCGAAGCGTTCTGGTACTTTCTGACTCGCATGGCGGCCGTGTTTTCCTACGACCGCTTTCGGTTGCGCGCCCACGGCCTGCAGAACCTGCCCGCACACGGCCCGTTCCTCATCTGCCCCAACCACCAGAGTTTCATCGACGGAGTGATCTTGAGCACGCTTCTGCCCTGGTCGGTCTTTCGCGACATCTTCTTCGTGGGCACCAGTGAGATTTTTGGCTCAGGGGTGATGCGCCACCTGGCGCGCTGGGCGCGCATCATGGTGGTGGATCCAGACGCCAACCTGATTCCGGCCATGCGTGCGGGAGCCTTCGGCCTGCGCCACGGCCGGGTGCTGATTATGTTTCCCGAAGGCGAGCGTTCCATCGACGGTACACCGAAGACGTTCAAGAAAGGCGCGGCGATTCTGTCGATCCACTTGCAGGCGCCGATCGTGCCGGTGGCGATTGAAGGATTCTACGAAGCGTGGCCACGGGGAAAGAGGTTCCAGAAGTTCGCGCCGCTGAGGATTAATGTCGGCAAACCGATTTTCCCTCCGAAAGAAGGATCGGAGGCCAACTATGAGAGGCTCACCGCCGAATTGAAGGCGAAGGTCGTGGCGATGTGGGAGGAACTTTCCCCCTTTTCACCTACCCACCCACAGGGATCCTGAGCGAAGCATGAATTCGCATTGCGAAGTTCATGCGAAGCCGAAGGATCTCTCCCTGCTGCTCAGTACCACTGTCATCGCAAGGCGTTTTCCTTCGCGTCTCTCGAAGAGGTTCGGAGAATTCCCTGACAAGCCTTCGCCAACACAAGGGATCCTTCGACTGCGCGCCGCGGCTCAGGACGTCGGTTGGATGGTGCCGGCAATCTTTATTGGCTGAATGCTGATGGCTGATTGCTAAGAGCTATTTCGCCCGCGGATGCGTCTGATCGTACACCGCCAGCACATGTTTCATCGAAAGCTGGGTGTAGCGCTGCGTCGTGGAGAGCCGCTCGTGGCCCAGCATCTCCTGGATCGCGCGCAGGTCCGCGCCTTCCTCCAGCATGTGCGTGCCGAAGGCGTGGCGCAGGGTGTGGGGATGCACGTCGGGCGGCAGCCCTTTTGCCACGGCAATCTTCTTGACGATACGGCCAACGCTGCGCGTGGTCAGCCGCCCGCCGCGCTGATTGACCAGCAGCGCATTGGTGTTCTTCTTGCGTGCTCCCAGCATTTGTTGGCGCGCAGGCAGGTATGCGGCCAGTGCCGACTTCACCTCGTCGCCGAATGGTACATAGCGTTCTTTCTTTCCTTTGCCCCGAATCAGGATCGCCTCCGCGCCCAGTCGAATGTCGTCCAGGCTGATGCCAACCAGTTCCGAGTTGCGGATACCGCAGCCGTAAAGCAACTCAAACATCAGGCGATCACGCTCGGGAAAGGCAGCAACCTCGGGCATCTGCCCATCGAGCACGGTATTCATCTCTTCGATTGTGGGGACGCGCGGCAGTTTCTTGGGCAGCTTCGGAGTGGACACCAGGGCCGCCGGATTTTGATCGACCACGCCCTCCTGCGCCAGCCAGCGATAGAGCGACCGCACCGCTGCCAACGAGCGTGCGACTGATGTCTTGCTCAGGCCCTTCTCATAAAGATGAGAAAGAAATCCGCGGATGGTCACATGGTCGATGCTCTTCCAGTTGCGTGCGCTCACATAGGCCGCAAAATTGTCGAGATCTCCGGTGTACGCCTTGATGGTGTGCGGCGAAGCATTGCGCTCGCGCAGGGATCGCAGGAACTGATCGGTGGCTTTCTCGACGGTGGTGCGCCGCTGTGGGGATGTTGTCATGACATCTCACCTTGCCTTCGCCCTCGGATGATGCTTCTGGTACACGTTCTTCAGCCGGTCCAATGCCAGGTGCGTGTACACCTGGGTGGTCGAGATGTCCGAGTGGCCCAGGATCGTCTGCACCGTGCGTAGATCGGCACCATTTTCCACCATGTGCGTGGCGCAGCTGTGGCGCAGCATGTGCGGGCTGGCATGACGGCTCATCGAGGACGATGCAGCCCTGACCATCTGCCACACGCGCTGGCGGGTCAACTTGCGCGCGCCGCGCCCCAGGAACAATAGCGGCGAACTGCGATCACCGGCCAGTATCGGCCGGGCGCTCTTCCTGTAGACGCTTAGCACTTCCTGGGCTGATTTCCCCAGCGGAACGATGCGCTCTTTATCTCCCTTGCCGCGCACCAGCACATAGCCGAGATCGAGTTTCAAGTCTTCCAGTCGCACACCCACGATCTCCGAGACGCGCAACGCTCCCGCGTAAAACACTTCGAGCATGGCGCGGTCGCGCAGAGCGATGGCTTCGGCCGCTCTGCTCTTGGGAATTAACTGCGGTCCGCGCAGCACAACTTCCATTTCGTCGCGGGCGAGCGATTTGGGAAGCACTTTCCATTGCTTCGGCGAATCGATGTTCAGGGTTGGATCGTGCTCGATCAACTTGTCGAGCAGCAGGTAGCGGTACAGGTGCCGCAGCGCCGAAAGCTTTCGCCCCACGGAACGGCCATCGACGGAGTTCGCAAACAGTTCCTGGATGAAATCCCGGACATCGACTCGCCGCGCGTTGAGCACGGCGCGCTTCTGCTTTTGCAGAAAACCTGAAAACTGATTGATGTCGGTGGCGTAGGCCGCCACGGTCAGTGGTGCCAGCCCCTTCTCCACTTTCAGATAGTCGAGAAAGCCGGAGACTACGCGGGAGTTCGCATCGGAAGGCACGGAATGAGTATGCGCGTTATCGGACGCTGGGAAAAGTGATCAGCGGGGTGCGGAGATATCGAACACAGCGGGATACGGAGAACTCAGTGAACCTCCGTGCCTTCTGCGGTTATTGGACCTCTTTCAAAATCTCCACGGCGTACTTCGCCCCCTCGGGTGTCTCTTCGTGCTTGAAATATGCAAAGACATTTCTGCCCGCCGCCAGGTGCTCCCTCATCCGTCCGACCATAGTGCTACGCTCTTCGGCGGTGTAGGAAGGCTTACGATAGCGGTAGTAGCAGAAGTCCGCCGTTACCACGTCGGGGGTGGTTCGCTCCTCGCTCTCGGCCACGCACAGCGCGCGGTTGTGCTTTTTCAATAGATCGAAGACCTGATCGCCAAACCACGAGGCGTGGCGGAACTCGAAGGCCGAAGGCACGGCTCGCGGCACCACCGCCAGAAACTCCCCCAGTAGCGCCAGGTCAATCTTCAAATTCGGCGGCAATTGAAACAGCAGTGGCCCCAGCTTGCCCGCCTGCGCGATCGGCTGGATCGTACTCAAAAATCGCGGCACAAAATCTTCCGTCTTCTGCAGCCGCTTGATGTGGGTGATGACCTGGTGGGCCTTCACGCTGAACTGAAAAGGAGGCGGTGTCTCGGCGATCCACTTCTGGGCCGTCGTTTCTTTCAGCAGCTGGCGAAAGGTGAAGTTGACCTCAACTGCATTCAACTGGGTCGAATAGAACTGCAAGAACTTTGTCTGGGCCAGCTTCTGCGGATAGAAGTCCGGCTTCCAACTGGGGTAGGCCCATCCCGAGGTACCTGCGTAGAGTTGCGCCATGAGTTCAGAACAGCAGATTCCTCCCCGGCTGAAGCCGGGTTCGGAAGGATAAGAATCTGGATAGTCGTGCCATCGCCTGCCGCATTATACCTACCGAGATTTCTTTTTCGCGGCGGCTTTCTGTCCCCGCGATCCCGTCTTCTTCCCAAGCTTCAGAGCAGCAGCATCCGCTTTGGCCGCTCCCTCTGTCTTATCTGCCTCCGCGCCGCCCAGTTTCGGCAACTTCTGCTTCAGCGTCAGCACCGGCCCAAAGAGGTCTCCCGTCTTCTTCACCCGCTCCAACACCTGCCCAGCGTCGAACACCAGCAACTGCGCGTCTTTCTTCCTTAAGGCGCGCTCCACTTCCTCCCAGGTCACTGGCGTGGAGACGGTCGGCCGTTCCCGCGCCCGCAGCGAATAGACGCTGATCGTGGTTTTGTGCTCGTCGTTCTGGCTCCAGTCCACCAGCACCTTGCCGACGCGTAACTCCTTCTTCATATCGGAGACGACCAACTCTTTGTGATCGTGCTCCAGCAGCCGTGCCAGGGCATGGGCAAAGGGCTTGGTCTCGTCGTAACTCGTCGGAGTGTTCAGCGGAACGTAGATCTGCAGGCCCTTCGATCCCGAGGTTTTGGGGAAGCTCTGCAGCCCGAAATGGTCGAAGATCTCCCGCAGCCAAACGCCTACCTGGCAGCACTGCACGATGTTCGCCGGCGGCCCGGGATCGAGATCGAACACCATCATCGTGGGCTGCTCAATATTCTTGGCGAACGATAGTGAAGGGTGCAGTTCCAGGCCCGCCAGATTGGCGATCCAGACCAAGGTAGGCAGATCGTTCGCCAGCAGATAATTAATGCTGCGCCGGTTGTGTTCGCTCCAGATGGGCGCAGTCTTGACCCAATCGGGCCGGTGCTTGGTGGCGTTCTTTTCGAAGAAATATTCCTCGTCCACGCCGCCGGGATAGCGTTTGAGGGTGAGCGGCCGGCCCGTCAAATGTGGAACGAGCGCCGGGGCAATGCGGGCGTAGTAGTCGACAACCTGGCCTTTGGTAAAACCCGCAGCCGGGTACAGGACCTTGTCCAAGTTGGTCAGGCTGAGATGCTTGCCGTCGATTTCGACAACTTGTGGTTTGCCGGCCATCCTACGCTCGATTATAGGGGCCCAGTTCCCCGGGGACGAACTGAAGAACCAGTTCTCGGTACCCAATTCCCAGTTCTCAGTCGCGCGTTTGACAACTTCCCTTCTCCCCACGTACTTTCAAACTTCTGCCCTTCTCATACGTCCAACATGCTGTGGAGGCCGAATGAAACGCCGTTTTTCTGCACTCCTGATCATCTTACTGACGCTCGCCGGGTTTGCTGCTGCCCAGGACATTGCTTCGTTCGAGAAGCGCATCACCCTGAAGACACTCGACAACGGCTTGACCGTGCTGGTCTGCGAACGGCCTGAAGCGCCGGTGTTCTCCTTTTATACCCATGTGGATGCCGGATCATCGCAGGACCCGCTGCAAAAAACCGGCCTGGCACACATGTTTGAGCACATGGCCTTCAAAGGCACGGACAAGATCGGCAGCAAGGATTACCCCGCCGAAAAAGCGGCGCTCGCCAAGGTCGAGACCGCTTACGCCGCCTACCTGCAAGAGCGGGACAAGCGTATCGGGCGCGATGAGCCAAAAGTCAAGCAACTCGAGGCGGCATGGCAGGCGGCGATGAAAGATGCCCAACAGTATGTCATCCCCAACCAGTTCGACGAGATTCTCGAGCGTAACGGAGGAGAGAACATTAACGCCTCCACCAACCTCGACGAGACGAATTATTTCTATTCCCTTCCCGAAAACCGGCTGGAACTTTGGGCCTATCTCGAGTCAGAACGTTTCATGCATCCGGTGATGCGCGAGTTCTACAAGGAGCGCAATGTAGTCATCGAAGAGCGCCGCATGCGCACCGACAGCAATCCCATCGGGCGACTCCTGGAGCAGTTCATTACTGCGGCTTTTCAAGCAAGTCCCTACCATCGCCCGACCATCGGCTGGATGGCGGACCTGAATTCCTTCTCCGCGACTGATGCGCAGGAGTTCTTCGACAAGTACTACATCCCTTCGAACATGGTGGTCACTGTGGTGGGCGATGTGAAGGCGTCCGAGGCCATGCCGGTTATCGAGAAATACTTTGGCCGTATCCCTTCGCACGCCAAGCCCGATGAACGCGCCACTGCCGAACCTCAGCAGAACTCCGAGCGCCGCGTGGTGTTGCGAGACGTCTCCCAACCGCTGTACCTCGAGGGCTATCACCGGCCTGACTATCGTAGCCCTGACGACGCTGTTTACGATGCCATCTCCGATCTCATGTCGGAAGGCCGGACTTCGCGTTTGTACCGCGCCCTGGTGCGCGATCAGAAGATCGCATCGTACTCCGCCGGTTTCACTGGCCTGCCAGGAAATAAATATCCCCATCTGTTCGCGTTCTATGCGTTCCCTCTTCCCGGCCACAAGCCGGAGGACATGGCCGGCCCTATTCACGCTGAGATTGAAAAACTCAAGAAAGAAGACATCAGCGACGACGAACTGAAGATGATCAAGACCCGGGCCAAGGCCAACCTGATCCGCGGCCTCGACAGCAACTCCGGCCTGGCCTTCCAGTTAGGCATCAACCAGGCCCGCTACGGAGACTGGCGGGAGCTATTTCGACAAGTCGACCGGATCGACAAGATCAGCAAGGCCGACATTCGCCGCGTGGCCAATCAAACCTTCACGGAAAACAACCGCACCGTGGGCATTATCGAGACTATGTCTCCGCCTTCAGCACAGACGAGCCAGGGAGGTGCGCAATGAAACGGAACGTACTTTTGTTCGCCGTGCTGGTAGTTTCGTTCTCAACTTCCCGCACTTCGGCCCAGGCAACCGATGTAGAGCAGATTCCCATTCCTCAGCTTCATGATTTTCATCCCCAACAACCCAAGCGGATCGTATTTCCCAACGGCATGGTGGTCTTCCTGCAGGAAGATCACGAACTGCCGCTGATTGACGGGATCGCGCGCATTCGCGGTGGATCGCGTTCCGAACCCGCCGGCAAAACCGGAATGCTCGACTTGTACGGTGAAGTGTGGCGCACGGGTGGCACCAAAACCCAGAGCGGCGATCAACTCGACGATTTTCTCGAAATCCGCGCCGCCAAGGTCGAAACCGATGCCAACGCGGATTCGACCACGATCTCGTGGTCATGCCTGAAAGGCGACTTTGACGATGTGTTCAGAGTCTTCACTGACCTGCTGCGGGATCCGGAATTCCGCGCTGACAAACTCGAACTCGCACAACGCGAGATGGCCGACTCGATCTCGCGCCGCAACGACGACGTCAGTGAGATCGCCGGCCGGGAATCGTTGAAGCTGGCCTACGGCAAAGATAACCCGTATACACGCCAGCCGGAATACGCGACCATGGGAGTGGTCACCCGGCAGGATCTGCTGGACTGGCACCACGCTCACATTTCGCCCAACAACATTATTCTTGGGGTGGTGGGAGACTTCGACTCCGCCAGCATGGAGGCGAACTTGCGGCAGGCGTTCGGCGGCTGGGCAAAAGGTCCTGCGGTAAAGTCGCCCGACATTCAATTCACTCCGGCGAAACCCGGCTACTATCTGATTCCCCGGACCAACGTCAACCAGAGCAACATCCGCATGGTAGAACTTGGCATTCGGCGCGACAATCCCGATTACTTTGCCGCGCAGGTTTTCAACGAGGCTTTCGGCGGCGGTTTTTCGGCGCGCCTGGTGCAAAGCATCCGCACTGCCAAGGGACTTGCCTACGGCGTGGGCGGCGGGATTGGCAGCGCCTTCGATCACCAGGGAGTGGTGCGCATTGCGATGGGCACCAAAAGCGGTAGCACGGTGGAGGCCATTCAGGCGCTATATGAAGAGATCGACCGGCTGAAAAGCGATCCGATTTCCGATGACGAGATCGCGCGCGCCAAGGACTCGTTGCTGAATTCCTTCATCTTCAACTTCGACTCGCCGGAGAAAGTCTTGCGGGAAAAGATGGCCTACGAGTTTTACGGCTACCCTCTGGATTTCCTCGAACGGTTCCGCAGCGCGATTGAAAAAGTGCAGAAGGCGGACGTGGAGCGAGTCGTCGCAAAATATCTGCACAAAGACCAACTGGCCGTGCTGGTGGTGGGCAATACCGAAGAGTTCGACAAGCCCCTGTCCTCATTCGGCCCGGTTACGAACGTTGACATCACGATCCCACCACCCCCAGGAGGAAAGGAAGAAGCGCCTGCGCCGAAACCCGGCCAGTGAGTGAATGCGCTACATCTGACCCGCTGTCATCCTGAGGCAGTCGCTGGCTTGCACGGCAAAGCGGCGGCGCAGTCGAAGGGCCCCTTGTGTTAGCGAGGACCCGTCAGGGAATTCTCTAAGTGACTTCGAGCAGACGGAAAGATTGGCCCGCCCCGTGCTCTACAACCGAACCAAAGGCGCGAGGCGACGGGATTTTCGCGGAAAAATCCAGCCTCGCCCAGGGGTGAACCAATGGCCGTTCCCGCCGCGGATTGCCTGTGTTTCCAACGATCTGAGGTCGTAACAGGTTTCCCCGGTCGCTCCGCTCACCAGGCATTGCCTGCCCTGCATCCCGCGGTGTCAAGAACCTTGCCAAGATGTGAAAAAGCTTTCACGTCCAGGTCTGAGGGGTTGGGCCGTCTCGTCGGGCAGGCAATCGTTATGGCCCTGCTGTTGTACTCGTTCGTGGCCAACGCCTCTGACCTCAACCAGTCGTGCGCACCCGATCTTCCCGAGTCGGGTCCGTCCACCCCGGCCACCGTTTCCCCAACGCCTGTGTCAGTGAATAAAGAGGCTGGCAAATACGATGTCGACCGCATTGGCCAGCGCAACACGGGCAAGGGAGCAAATCTATATTCGCTAGAGAAAGAGCGCTCCTTGGGGCAAGCCATGGCCGCAGCCTTCGATTGGCAGACCAAGTTCATCACCGTTCCTGCGATCCATGATTACATCGACAGCGTGGCTCAGAAACTGGTTCGCCATTCTGATGCCCAGGTACCATTCACCGTTAAAGTCATCGACTCTTCAAGTCTTTCGACTTTCGCCCTGCCGGGCGGCTTCCTCTACGTCGATAAGGGATTGATCCTGGAAGTCGACAACGAAGCCGAACTTGCCGGTCTGATGGCGCATGAGATCGCGCACGTCGCCGCGCGTCACGCAACCCGCTTCGCCACGCGGAAGTATGCCTGGAATATCGTTGCCCTCCCGATCACCTTCATCACCGGCCCGGCGGCGATTGGCGCCCAGCAACTCGGTCCTCTCAGCCTGAGCAAATTCAACCGCGACGCGGAAATGGAAGCCGATTTGTTGGGTCTGGAATATCAATATGCCGCTGGTTACGATCCCCAGGCCTTTGTCGACGCTATGGAGATGCTGCATGCCAAAGAACGGCGGAACAAGACGCGTGGGGACGACCGCTCCAAGAGCGGTTTCTGGAGCCACCTGCCCTTCCATCAGGTCGCGGGATCCTTTGCCAACTATCCCCCCACGGAGGAACGTATCCTGCGATTGCAGACGGAGATTTCCACCCTGCTGGCCTGCCGCGATGATTATGTCTCCGACACCAGTGAGTTTCAGGAAGTGAAGGCGCAACTTGGCGCCGACCGGCCGGTCCTGCACCGGCATCGCCCAGGAGACGGCCCCAGCAACGGTCCCGTGTTGCGCCGGCACCCTTCCTCTGAACTGCTGCAGCCTCCGCAGCTTCGCGCGCATACCGCGACCTGGTCCGGCAGCGGCGGTTTCTAAGCCGTACGGAGGGGGTTACGAAAGTCGAATATTGCTTTGTCTTCAGTTACTTGCCCGATCTTCCCAGAATGAATTCCACTGCACTGAGCACTTGACCTCAACGTAGGCCGACACCCACGTCTGCCTGATCCCGAGCGACCGCACGCGCCGTTGATTCGGGAGTGGAGTGCCAATTCAGATTGGAGGAGTATAGAAATGCGTAGATTGATGGCGTTCGCTTTGCTGCTCGCGACATTTTCATTAGCCGCCGTTGCCCAAGAATCGGGAAGCGCCGTCCCTAAGGCGGAATTCTTTGGCGGTTATCAGTACACCCGGTTCGACGGTGGCACAAACGGTAACGGCTGGGATACGACCGTGGCCGCCAATGTGAACCGCTGGTTCGGGGTTGCTGCAGACTTCAGCGGCGCCTACAGCTCGCAAGCCGGCGTGGATTTCAACAATTACACCTACACCTTCGGCCCGGTGTTTTCCTACCGCCACAACCGGCACTTCACCCCGTTCGCGCACTTTCTGGCTGGCGGTTCTCACTCGTCGGCGTCATTCGCCGGCGTTTCCGCCTCGGATAGCGGTTTTGCCATGATGTTCGGCGGCGGTGTGGACGTTAACGCCACCCGGCACTTCGCGATGCGCGCTGTGCAGTTCGACTGGCTGTCTCTGCACTCCAATGGAGCAACCGACAACAACAACATGCGAATCTCCACTGGTCTGGTCTTGCGCTACTAAGCACACAGAAGTTGATTGCCATAAGGGTGACCGAAAGGTCGCCCATTTTCTTGCCACGAGGTTCTCACGCGATCAGGCCGCGACTGCTGTCTGCTTTTTTAGGAACGCCAGTGTCTTGGCGTTAAATTCCTCGACCTTCTCGTAGATCGGCGCGTGTGCGCAGCCCTCAAAGATCACCATCTCGGAATTGCGGATTTTCTTCATGCGATCGGAAAAACGCGTGGAAGTCGCCAAGTCATGACGTCCGAAGGTGATCAGCGTGGGCGCCGTGATCTTCCCGAGCTGCGCCTCCACGTCATGTCCGATTACCGCATTCGATTGCTGCATGAAACTCGCTACCGACTGTGCCGGCCGGCTGCGCACAAAGTCGGCCAGTGCCTGGATGTACTCCGGCTTTGCGGCATAAAGCTCGGGGGTAAGGCACCAGGGGAACAGCACACGAATCGTCATCTCGGGAACACTCTGCAGCGCGTTGGCCGCGACCTGAAAACTTTCGATGACCGTCTTGATAAACAGGTCGGTCTTCGGCCAGCCACTGTGCAGCGACAATGACATCACCATATCTGGATGCTTCGCCGCGAGCCACATACCAACGGCCGCGCCCAGCGACAAACCCGAGGCATGAGCTCGACGAATGCCCATCGCCTTCATGAAGGCTGCCACGTCATCCGCAAGGTCCTCGGTGGTGTAGGCTCCTTCCGGCTTGTCGGATTCCCCCGTCCCCCGAAGGTCGAGGGAGATACAAGTGAAATGTTTGGCGTACTCGGCCACTTGGAAGGCATAGCAGGCGTGGTCGGCTGACAAAAAAGGAATCAGAATCAGCGGCTCGCCGTTTCCTTGCTGTTCATAGTGAAGGTTCATACTACCGGCTTTGATTCTCGGCATGGCAAGTCCTCGTCAGATCCCAGGTTCTCAGGCTACCCGGATGGTTGAGGCGACCGTTTCGGGTTTGGCTTCTATCCTGTGTTGCAGACTCGACTTGAGCGCGTCCAAGTGCTGCTGCTCCTTTCTGCGCTCATCGCGAAGCTCTTGCACCTTGAGTTCGTGACGCTTGGTCACGGGCTGGACTATTTGCATGAAGGCCTCCAATCGGCCAACAGTGTAGCGCCGATTCGGAATTAAGGGAATCGGGCATATCGGACAAGGCTGCGTGAATTCCCGCGGGCTGGCGCCCGCCCGTGTCTGGCGTGACTCCTGTACCATACCCCTCATGGGCAAAGGTCGCCTGGAAGCCTTCAGCGACGGTGTTATCGCCATCATCATCACCATCATGGTGCTGGAGATGAAGGTACCGCGTGGTGAAACCTTTGCTGCGCTGCGACCGCTGCTGCCGGTCTTCCTCAGCTATGTGCTGAGCTTCATCTACGTCGGGATCTACTGGAACAATCACCATCACATGCTGCACCTCGTCACCCAGGTCACGGGAGCGATCCTGTGGGCTAATCTGCACTTGCTGTTCTGGCTGTCCTTGTTCCCATTTGCGACGGGGTGGATGGGCGAGAATCACTTTGCGCTTCCTCCCACTGCACTCTACGGCGTCGTCCTGCTTATGGCAGGTATGGCATACCTCATCCTGCAGCAGGCCATCATCGCTTCCCAGGGACCAACCTCGATGCTCCGCAAGGCGATTGGGGGGGATTGGAAGGGAAAGCTGTCACCGGCACTGTATGTGCTTGGAATAGTCGTCAGTTTTTTTTCGTCGTGGCCAGCACAAGCGATCTACGTCGTCGTCGC
>Ga0335082_10002107_pt1 | contig 21392 bp, 25 predicted proteins | sample Lox_Sample_41_FD_206718 | JGI IMG/M metagenome (GOLD analysis project Ga0335082, IMG submission 206718) | Soil microbial communities from Loxahatchee National Wildlife Refuge, Florida, United States - Lox_Sample_4.1 | ecosystem: Environmental > Terrestrial > Soil > Wetlands | place: USA...
CGTCGTGCGACTGTATAAACGCATCAAACGCAAGAATTACGCCTTTTGGCGCGTGACTTTCAGCCGGCGCAAGTACGTTCGGCGTATTCCAATCAGGTTGCCACAGGGCCAGCATAAAATAGATAAAGATGGCGTTTCGTGGGCTGCGCGGGCGTTGGCCGGAGAAATAGTTCGTGAAATGGTTTTTCAGGACTGCCATAAAGATGTTGAGGGGCGAGCCCGACTAATTGCCCGCCACTCGGGAGGCCAAGATGCTTAGACAGCTCTTCCTGCGAAATTGGGCCGCTTGGCCGCTAGTCCGCCGATTTACGTTTGTGTGTCTAGTTTTGGCCGTCAGCGCCCAGGCGCAGCAACCGATCGCGCTGACTGCGGCGCCTCCAAAGATCCTCGGTATCACGAAATACGGCGACAGCGACCCCGTGAAGATCACCGCCCAGCCGACCGGGCCGGGATCTTTCTCATTTAAGATTGACGACGCCGGATCGCAGGCCTCGGGAAGCGTCACGATCAATCCACCGGCGAGCCTCAAAGCCAAGGACCTTGGCTACGCACTTTCCTACGACGGCTTCGCTCAGTTCAGCGGTCAAGGTTCTTTCACCAGCAGCGTCCGGGGCATGAGCGTATTTTGGACTTCCAACTGGAGCCAAGATAACTGCGATTCCAATCCGCTCAAGGCCGGCTCCTTCTCTTGCCAGATCGAAAGCCTCAGCGTTGAGTCGGTTGACGGGGTTCGGATGGCGTACTTCGATGGCTACATCTTCTACTACAACAGCTCCTATGTGTCGGGCTCTTACAGGCTCCTGGTGCGCATGTATTACGCACTGCCCGTCAGCGCGTGCACGATCGTTGCGGTGGATCATATCGAGGTAGTTCAGGTGGTTCAGAACGTAAAGAACAGCGTGCCGCTGATCGCCGGCCGGCCAACCGTTGCGCGGGTGTTTTTCCACATCGTGGATCCGCCGCAACCCCCTCTCGATGGAGTTACCGGAATTTTGAGAGGCTTCCATGGCGACACGGAACTCTCCGGATCACCCAAGAAGGCGTTTGGAAGCGGCTCTGCCAGGGTGCAGAACTCGGTACAACGCGAAGCGATCGATCAATCGCTCAATTACCAATTGCCGCCCGACTGGATCACCGGTGACCTCACGCTGCGTGCGGAAGCAACGATCCCGCCATGTGATACGCGGTCCGATTCGCTTCCGATTCAAGGGAGCACGACAGTGACGTTCGGCAGCGTACTAGAAGGGCGGCAGTCATGGCGAATCGGCTGGATCCCGTATTGTCACTTGTCGGACACGAACTGTCCCGACGAGGCGCAGATCCCCGCGTACGCTTTCCTCATTAAAAAGCTGTACCCGCTCGCCCCCAACGAGTTCCAGTTTGAAGAGGTTAACTTCGGCAGACGCCCCGGCAAACCCGCGGTGTGGCGCGGCAACGACATCCGCGACGACAAAGCATCGGAGTTCAAAGCTTACTTAGCTTCAATCTATGATCTTTCCGAGTCGAGTTCGTTCGATCAATTGGTCGGCGTACTCCCTCAGCCCGGCGCGGATGGGAACGGTAGCACACTATTCGGTACCTCGGATCCAAACTGGTTCGGTAACCGTAACCCAAGCATCACCGACGCTAGTTTCGGTCACGGAAGATCGACCGTGATCCTCCAGACCAACGCCAAGAACACCGCGGCGCCTTTGTCGGACCTCAACAATCCGATCCGCTTTAACGGTGCGACCCTCGTCCACGAATTGGCGCACAACCTCGGGCGTACGCATCCCCAGAGGCCAATGGCCAGCGGCGTAACCTGTCAAGACCAAAAGCCCTATGCGATCCTCAACAGCGGGCTGTTCACGGACTGGCCCTACGACACAGCCGATATTCAAGAAGTCGGCTTTGAACCCGAGGTCCCGAGGGTCGTTCCTACCAACCTCACGGATTTTATGTCCTACTGTGACCTGAATGGAATTGAGGACTGGGTTTCGCCGTGGACTTACACTCAGTTGGCCTTGGTGCATCTGCAACCCGGAGTAGGGACAGTACCCATTTCCAATAACTCGGTGCCCGCCCTGTCGCCGCGTACTGCGGTCCCGGCCCTGGCAACGAGTGCGCAGGTCCTGATTCGAGGGTCTGCCCTTCGCGACGGGACTGGGGGCAGCCTGAAGTCGGTCTACAATTTGCTGAGCGGCGACGCGCCAGCCGTCTCCGATCCGAATGGCTCGCACTGCATCCGGTTCTCCGGCGCAGCAGGTCCAATCTCGGATTTTTGCTTCACTCTTCCGTTTTTGGAAATGGAGACCGGCACGGTACTTGACAAAGAGTACTTCGCCGTAAAGGCGCCCTTGCCTCAAGGCGTCACACGTATCGCATTGATGACTGGCGGGAACGAGATTGCGGCCATCTCAGCGACTTCCGCTCCGCCCCAGTTGTCCATTACTTCGCCCACCACAGGCGACCAATGGAATGGTGGAACGCAAACCATTGCCTGGGCGGCTTCCGATCCCGATGGGGCGCCATTGCTATTCAACGTGCTTTACTCCGCCGATGGTGGCCGAAGCTGGCTGCCGTTGGAAATCGACATCAGCGATACACAGTACACGTTTGATCCGGCGGACATCAACGGCGGCGCAAACGTGATGTTCCGCGTCATGGCGACCGACGGCCTGAACAGCACTACGGCGGATGTTGGCCCCATCACCGTCAACCAGACTCCAGTCATGCAGTTGGCGGCTGCGCCATTCGATTTCGGCGGCCAGCAGCCGGGTACCGTTGTCCAATTACCTTTTGCGATTCAGAATACAGGGACCGGCCCTCTCTCAGTCACAGTCGCAGGTATTGATAATTCGGCTTTCTCCTCGAATCCGACTGGTTTGCCGGTACCGGCGGGCGCGACACGAACACTCTTGATCCAGTGGCGCGTCGATGCGCTCGGCCCAGCGTCCACAGTCATGCATCTGACCTCCACCGATCCGAGCCAGCCCAAAGTAGACGTTACGATCCAAGGCTCTGGCGCGAACCCACAGATCGCTGTCGCGCCGCAGAGCCTCGATTTTGGCAACGTAGTTGTAAATCAGACGTCGGATCTGACGGTCTCGATCGCCAATAAAGGCGCTGGACCACTCAACATTCAGTCGCTGGCGGTCACGGGCACAGCGTTCAGTCTGGTTTCGCCGCCAACCACTCCTTTCAACGTAGGCGACTCCGCAACACAGCTCAAGATTCGCTTCGGGCCTACAGCGGTTGCCAACGCACTCAAGGGAACACTCACAATCACGAGCAACGATCCATCCAATGGCAGCGTGACGGTTGCCTTATCGGGTTCGGGAGTTCCTGGCGTGCCAGCGATCTTCGTTTCCCCGGCGTTCTTGGATTTCGGCTCGGTCAGCGCCGGCCAAACCAAAGATCTGCCGTTGACCATAACTAACAAGGGCAATTCGGCACTGGCCGTCAGCACGGTCAAGACTACGGGGAGCGCTTTCAGCGTTACTTCTGCGGCGCCGCCACCCATCGCTCCCGGAGCTTCAGCCACGGTCACGGTTCGATTCGCGCCCACCGCTGGCGGCGCGCAGACCGGGACTCTAACCATTGCCACTAACGATCCAGCGCAACCCACGGTCACGCTAAACCTAACCGGTTCGGGGCAGCTGGCTGGCAGCACGGACGTCGTGCTGAAGGTAGACAGTGGTACCTTCGCGGCCGCAATCGGTTATTCGAGCGGCAACACGACGGGATATTTCGTGAATCGGCTCACGCCGCCATCTTATCCAGCAACGTTGAAGAGCATCCAGATCTACTTCAGTACGCGAACCGACGGATTGCAGCTCAACGCGCCGTTCACGCTGATTGCGACATCCAATCCCGGCGGATCACCGTCGCTGGCGTTCGGCTCCGGTAGTACGGTCGATTTTGTTCCTGCCACGGTAAAGGCACTGGACTCCTTTGTTACCTACACCGTGCCGACTCGAACCTTAACGTCGGGAGATTTCGTCGTTGGATTCACGCTTCTGAATCCGCAAGGAATTTATCCCGCCGAGTTGGATGTCACCAACGCTTCGCAAGGACGCTCTTACACATCGAATGACGGATCGAACTTCTACATCCTGGATGCCATTTCACCCGATCTGGCGGGCAATCTCGGCATTCGAGCGGTAGCGACGGTCGGAGGCGGAAACAGCCCGGCCGCAGGCATCGATGTTAGTCCAGGCAGCATCGATTTTGGCAACGTCAACAGCGGTCAGACGCAAACTCGAACACTCACTCTGCGCAGCACAGGCACTGCAACATTGACCGTGACGTCGCTGTCCCTGAAGAACTCCGCATTTACGCTCGTGAATCCCCCGCAAACGCCATTCAACATTGGAGACGCCGCCATTCAGCTTACGATCCGCTTCGCGCCGACATCGGCCGGTGCGCAGTCAGGATCGTTGGTGATCGTCAGCAACGACACCGCTCATAGTCCGCTGTCGATTTCATTGACCGGCGCGGGAACAGCCGTGGCTACTTGCATACCTCCGCCTTCCGGTCTGGTGAGTTGGTGGTCCGGTGATGGGAACGCGAATGATCTCAACGGTAGCAACAATGGCACCCTTCAGGGTGCGGCATCGTTCGCTACGGGCGAAGTTGGCCAGGCATTCAATTTCGATGGCAGCACCGGATACGTGCAGATCGGCAATCCAGCCAATCTGCGGCTATCTGCCGCGATGAGCATCTCGGCATGGGTGAATCCTCGCAGCATCCGGAGCGCCTCTGCTGGATCGCCGATGGGCGCAATCGTGACCAAGTGGGCGCAGAACTTCAGCGACACCTCCGATTCCGACTCGTACGGCTTGTGGCTGGTGCAAAGCGGGAGTTCGATTAATCTGTTCAGCGCCATCCATCAACCCGGGGGGCGTGAGCCGGCCATCCAGGGCGGCAACATCCCGCTCAACACATGGACCCATGTGGCCATGACCTACGATGTTACCGGCCAATACGTGCTCTACGTGAACGGCCAAGCCGTCGCATCGGGTAGTAGTCCCGGTGGGGTCTTCGCGACGAATCACAATTTGTTCATCGGGCGCGAGGACTCGTACATTGTGCGACCCTTTGACGGAATGATCGATGAAGTCCAGGTCTTCAATCGTGCTCTCAGCGCATCCGAAATTCAGGGGATGTATTCGGCTGGAGGTGCCGGTGAGTGTAAGAAATAACCGACTTGGAACTAAATAAGGCCAAGGTTCGACTGCTTAGTACCGGAGCAGACTGTTGGGTGCCATCAATTGCGATGAGGTGAACAATGAGGAGTCAGACATTACCCAACTGCATGCTCCTCCTCGGTAGTGTCGGTGGTAGTATATTGAGCTTCTGAGCAAAATGCATCTGCTTTGAACAGGGATGGTGTGACAGATTGGCAACGCTTTGCAACGGACTTCAAGATTGCCGCTGCCCCTCGGACAATGGTCCTCATTGAAATCCTTATTGAATTGACTTTGAGATGTCGCCGATTCACGCGGCTTACGACTAACAACAAACAACGGGGTGATCATGAGACGTTCGCTGGCCTGGTTCATTGGAGTCGTTCTCATATTGGGGTGCGCGATTCCGGCATTTGCCCAACCTGTAAGCTCCTTCGCGGGTGACTGGATCTATCACGACGGCGGTTTCTGCGCGGCCAACACGTTCGGCCAAGACGGTTCTGCCTATTCTCGGGACGGAAGAGGTACCACGGGGACATGGTCCGTTGAAGGTGGATCGATGGTGATCCGATGGAGTAATGGCTGGGTCAATCGCGTGTTGCTCTCAAGAGGAACTCTGGTTGGCAGCGCCGTTGCACCCGGAGGCGGCGGTTCCCGGCCTATTACTTTCACCCGGGACGACGGATCGTGCGGAGGCACTCCCTCCAATGGTTCTGGGGGTTCCGGTGGCGCAACTACGGGTGGGAAAACCCCAAGTTACTTGACGGGTGACTGGATTTACCGCGACGGAGGGTTCTGCTCCGCCGATACGTTCAACTCTAATGGCTCGGCTTATTCTCGGGACGGAAGAGGTACCACGGGGACATGGTCTGTCGATGGCGGAGTCATGGTGATTCGCTGGAACAACGGCTGGACCAATCGTCTAACCCCCTCTAGCAGTCCTCTGATTGGCAGTGCAATCGATCCAGGTGGCGGGTCTCGACCGATCAAGTACACGCGCGATGACGGATCGTGCGGCGGGACACCCAGCAGTGAAACGGCTGGCGGAACTGGTCCCAGGGGAGGAAGCAGAGGTGGAGGTGGAACCCTTGGAGGTATCTGCGCGAATCCGCGCGTTCAGCAGCTCATGGATGAGTGGCTGAATCAGGCCATTCCCCCGCATCCCGAAGGATGGAACGTACACTACGAGTCATGGGGACGTTTGGTCGGCACGACTCCCACGAACACGATCACTGTAAATGGCAAGCCCGATACTCAACTCTCCCGCTGCGAGTGGCTTTGGCAGCAAGGACCGAATTTAAAGTCAGCAAACGGGCTCGGAACCTTACCAGAGTACGTAAATGCGCACCTGAGGTAGTGAGAGGAGCGCCCGAGCGCGAAGACAGTCAGGCGGCATCTTCAATTAATAGTTTGCGCTGGCAAGCGCCATTCGTATGTACGCGACAGATCCCGCCGCCCCGGTGAAGGCAGGAGAGCGGGTTGGCGCTTATGAGCTCATCGCTCCCATCGGCGCAGGCGGGATGGGCGAGGTGTGGAAGGCCCGCGACACGCGCTTGGACCGGATAGTTGCCACCAAGTTTTAGCAGGCGCAATTCAGCCAACGCTTCGAGCGGGAAGCGCGTGCCATTGCCGCGCTGAATCATCCGAACATCGCGCAAATCTACGACGTTGGCGAGAACTACATCGTGATGGAGTTCGTGGCTGGCTTTGGTTCGTGTCTGACGCCCTGTTTGATAAACAAGTCTCCTCAGTGGTCGCGGCGGTTCGAAAGTCGGCGCCGGGATTGCTCAGTGCGGGAGCGTTACTCATGTGTTACGAGGATCTCAGGCAGAACTCTTCGTGGGTTGGTTTGCGTCGCAGCGTGAGGGAAAGCGGCAGCCCCATTCACCTCAGGTTTGCCTGCCGGGTGCGGGGTGGACAGCCCAGTCGAGTGACGAGATTACCCTTAATACCGCGGCGGGTTCCGTCACGGCCCGTCACTATGTGGCCGCCAAAGGGACCTCCCGTGTTGTGATTCTTTACTGGTATCAAAATTCAGCACGGGCGATTGCTAGTGAATGGACTGCCAAGATGTGGGTGGTTGTTGACGCTCTCCGCTCGAGACACGCCGACACCGCCCTGGTGCGGATTTCGGTGGTGTCGGTAGACGGACACGATGAGGCAGCGAGCCATACTGCTTATCGATTCGCGCAAGACCTGTACCCGCTGCTGTCTGACTACCTACTGCGTCACCGCGCCGAGGTCGGTAAAGTCGACTCCGAACAATAGTATGCCGACCTAGTCGTAATAGCAAGGTCCTTACTGTCGTGTGTGCACCTTCAGCAGACGGCCCGTCGTTCAGAGGATCGGCGGAAGTGTTGCAAGTTTGATGCGTGCTGGAGATTGGGCTAATGACGATCCACGTCACGGTGCTTAGGCGGGCAGTTCGAAGAGCTTCTGAATGAACTCAATCTGCCGCCGAAACATCGTTCCCACTCACCCAGGGCACCTGCCCTTTCCGGATCATGTGCATGGCTTCATAGCCCTGAATCGTTCGCTATGCCGCCTGGAATTCCCGAAACCCCTGCTTAGCGTTCACACGGCGCTTGATGGCTCGGTGATCCTGTTCCAGAATGTTGTTCACATACTGCACGGGTCCGTCACGTCAACTTAACTCGGCCAAAGAAAAAACCAAACGGGCTGAGCTAGAAGGGTGCTCTCACCCAACGGCATCGATAGCAAGATGATTTGGCAGGCAATCGTAGGCTGTGCCTGGTCGCGAAGCCCCAATGATGTCAATGAGTTAGCCATGCTCCCCGAGCTGGAGCCGTCGCGAACCAATCCTCTACTTCTTTGGCATGCTGCCTGCGGAGCATTCCGCAAACGTTCTTGTGCCCTTAAGGAGTTCCAGCATGAACAAAGAAAGCCTTACTATCACCGATAACCGCACGGGTGTCGCCTACGAAGTCCCACTCTTCAAGGGCAATATCCGCGCGAGAGACTTGAAGCAAATCAGGCGAGATCCGGAAGACTTCGGTGTCATGAGTTACGATCCCGCATTCCTGAACACGGCTTCCTGCCAGAGCAAGGTCACATTCATCGATGGCGATCAGGGAATCCTGCGTTATCGTGGTTATCCCATCGAGCAGCTGGCCGAGCGGTGTACCTTTCTGGAGGTCGCCTATTTACTGATTTTCGGCGAATTGCCTGACTCGGAGCAATTGCGGGAATGGGTAAACGCCATCACCCACCACACCATGATTCCGGAGTACACCAAGAAGGGTCTGGAAGGTTTTCGCCACGATGCACATCCCATGGGGATGTTGATCAGCACGGTGGCAGCCCTCTCAACGGTTTACCCGGAGGCCAAGAATGTCATAGATCCTGAAGTGCGTAGGCTCCAGATCATTCGGCTGATCGCCAAGATGCCTACCCTCGCGGCGTACGCCTACCGGCACAGCCTCGGTTATCCATACATCTATCCCGATAATGATCTCAACTACGCCGAGAACTTCCTGAACATGATGTGGAAGATGGTGGAACCGAAATATGTGGCCAACCCAGTGCTGGCGCGCGCACTGGACATTCTTTTCATCCTGCACGCCGATCATGAGCAGAATTGCAGCACCAACACCATGCGCTGTATAGGCAGCGCCCAAACCGACCCGTACCTTTCGGTCGCCGGCGCCGCTTCCGCACTCTCCGGACCTCTACATGGCCGGGCGAACGAGGAGGTCCTGCACATGCTCGATGAGATCGGCTCCAAAGACCGCATTCCGGCATTCGTCAAGGGTGTCAAAGAAGGCCATGGCAAGCTGATGGGTTTCGGGCATAGGGTCTACAAGAACTACGATCCGCGTGCGCGCATCATCAAATGGACTGCCGAGAAGGTCTTTGAGGTCACCGGGCGGAATCCCAAGCTGGATATCGCGCTCGAACTGGAGCGGATCGCGCTGGAAGACGAATACTTCATCCAGCGCAAACTCTACCCGAATGTCGATTTCTATTCGGGCATTATCTACCAAGCCATGGGCTTCAAGCCGGAGATGTTCACGGTGCTGTTTGCAATTCCCAGGACGGCCGGTTGGTTGGCGCAGTGGGAAGAGATGATCCGGGATCCGGAGCAGAAGATCGCCAGACCAAGGCAAGTATACGTGGGTAACGGGGTGCGCGAGGTTGTGCAGACGCGGGAGAAAGTTACGCGATAGAGTTTCGTGGCGCTGTTCGCGCAAACATCGGGCACCGAAAGAGACGATGGAGGGATGCGCCAGTTGGAGCCGCTGGATTCATTTTGAGGGTCGACACCGCGAGATCATCTTGTGCGTTCGCTGGTACTTGCAATCTTCAGCCTGTTGCAGGGAGATATGGTGGTCGGCCCATTTCACGGTTTAGTGGAAGTCAGTCGCGCTTTCAGATCCGCGACCTCCATGTCGCAGTATGTGGGCCTGCTTTGGTTTCGAAACCCACAAGCGCCGTCACGTTAATAGCGGTAACGTTCGAAGACGCCCAGCCGTGCTGGGGGCAGCGCAACAACGGGCGGTCTCGCTCAAGTCATGAGCAGCAGAGATTCCTGCGTCTGGTTCTGATGTCCGCCACATGGCGATCCAGAGAGTTGCAACGGAGTTCGAATAGCCATTTGAAAGCTTAAGACTTCGAACCAGCCAAGCCGAAGCAAACACAATCAGACCGGCATGGCGACGGCTGATATTGAAGATTGGCTCCCCAAAAACACGGTTTTTCTAACCCCGATCTCTGGGTTAGAACTCTAATGCCGAGTACCTGATAACCCTGAGTGAAGGCGGCGAACGGCATGCTGGAGGGAGCCTCATGATCCGTGACTCTGCATTAGCAAAGCGTGTCGAGGAAGGCCATTAGCGCGTCGCCGGGCCGGAAGCGGCAGAAGCCTTTGCCCTCCGGTGCCAGGTTCTGGAGGGCTTGTTCCTTGGTTTTGAGGTCCGCCTCAACGTAGATGTGAGTGGTTTCCGGACTCTCATGCCCGAGCCAGAGGGCGATCACGGTGATATCGACTCCGGATTGCAGAAGGTGCATCGCCGTCGTGTGACGAAGCACGTGCGGCGAGATGCGCTTCGATGCCAGTGTAGTACAGGTATTCGTCGCCTCTCGCACCGTCTTCTGCAAGATGTAGAATCACGAATTTCAATCGTTGTTCGCTCACTTCCTTCACTCCCCAAGCCACGACTGCCTCCTGCCAGGCATATCGGGCCTCTCTCAGGTGTTAAGGATGTCCTGAGACTAGGTGTAAAGGATGTCCTGAGACTGCACATAATAGCCTTGTTCCGTGCGGTGACCACGGCTAAAGGCGCAAAATCCACATCGCTTTACACAGACATTCGTGAAATTGATATTGCGGTTAACGACGTAGGTGACTCTTCCCCGACAACCTGGCGTCTTAGGTGATCGGCGGCGGTCAGCGTAGCTTCCAGATCTACTCCGCTCACCGTGAACAACTCTTCAGCCTCCCCAACCGTGATCTCGCCGCCGGGGAGTGGCTTTTCGACGATACGCGCGATTGCCGGATTGCAGGCCGAAATTGCTCGCTCCGGATCTACCATCGTTCCTCCTCGGGACGCACCAGCCCAGTCGTGTCTGCCAATGTCCGGATTCTAGCTCGAAGCGCTTCGGGAACGGAGTCTCGTCGACCGACAAACTCAGGATAAAGAGCCAGCCGTTCGCGCAACTCCAGCCCGGCAGCCTCAGTCACCTGCCGCAAACGACGGACTTCCGGCCATGCTTTTTCGGGATTAATGAAATCGCGAGTCACTGGGGAGATTCCACCCCAGTCGTTGATTCCGGTGCGCAAGAGGACGTCGTAACCGTCAGGAGTCAGATTGGGGGGAATTTGAATGTTCATCGTTGCCCCGAAAATGAGTCGCGCGACGGCGGCAGTACGCGCCAGATCCAGCGTACTTGGCTCCTCTCGCTCCGCAAAGCGAGTGTCAGGTTTGGCACGAAAATTCCGGACAATTACTTCCTGGATGTGCCCGTAGCGATCGTGAATATCCTTGATCGCGTACAAGGCGTCCACTCTTTCTTCGAAAGTTTCCCCGATACCAATGAGGATTCCAGTAGTAAACGGGACACCTAACTCTCCGGCAACTTCGAGCGTCGCCAGACGGGCGGCGGGAACTTTGTCGGGACAGGCATGATGTGCCTGACCGAGGCGCAACAGCCGGTTGCTTCTCGATTCCAACATCATTCCAAGACTGACGTTCCAGGGCCGCAGCTTGGACATTTCATCGCGTGACATGGTTCCTGGATTAGCGTGGGGAAGGAGCCCGGTACGCTCAAATACAAGGCAGCACATCGCGGCCAAATAATCAATTGTCGTTGCATACCCATTCTCATTGAGCCAAGTCTGATACGAAGGATAACGAAGCTCCGGCCGCGGCGTTCATGGTTGAACTATTTGCAGTGCTATGCTCCTGTCCGCTGGAAACGGGGTATGTTCTCGCAGTATGCGGGCCGTTTCGACGAGACAGTAATTGAGTTCCGGCTGGCCGAGCAACTGTATCCACTTTCGTTGATCGCAATGGAAGAGGCGCCGCTGGCCGCTCTACTACTCCCGCCGTTTCGACGAGGCTGTGGCCGCCTTTACAGGAGTCATCGAACTGGCATATTGAACATTCGGAGGAACGGCAGGTCAAGTCTTCTGCGAGTAGGCCGATGGATTTCAAACGGAGAGGCGGGCCCCGTCTTCTTTCAGGACCGACAAGACATGTTCGTCAGCGTGGCCGGAAAGGCTTAGTAACTGGAGCCCCGCTCTCATAGCACTCTGATGGCGAGATCGTCGGTCTCATGGCGTTCCCTGGAAGGAAGCTTGCCATCTGAATAGGAAAAAGTGGTGGCCACAAAGAGAGCACCGGTAGGGTTGCAGGAGCCAGTGGAAGGCTCTCTCCACGGCGTTTCGCACGCCTACACTTCTGAACTCGATCGATCTGCAATACGGACAGCGTGTTTCGAACAGCCTTCTTTGGCCCGGATCATGACCCTAACCGTCAGCTTTCGCCGTACTCTGAGGGGCAGGGCCGGCATGTTTTCGGATTGACGGCGCGGAGTAATGTGCGAGCGGATCGTTCCGCCGGCCAGCGGCTGGGCGCGTCGCTTCCCGCGCTGCCCTGACTTGTTCCGCTGTTCTCACGTCGGGCTCAGATAATTTGACCCTTTCCTTCGCGCGCGACACCTGGCGCTTGTGTCGTTTTTGTAATCTCTTGTCCATGTCTAATTATCCACCTCCTCCACAACCCCGCAGATCATGGCCTCGGCAACAGTCAGAACAGCGCGCGCCGCAACAGCAGCAACGCGCTCAGTCCCAGCAACCCGCACAGCGAAGCAATCCCGCCGCGGATCACAATAGTTACGCTCCACCCCAGCGCGACAGGCAACAAGCGCAAGCTTGGCAACAACACAGAGGTTGGCGGCAACAGGGAACTTGGCAGGGACAAGCAACCTGGTGGCAGGATCGCGATCAAAATTGGCCACGCCGATCACCGTACTTGGGCGCAGCGCGGCGGCTACGGAGGATACTACATTCCGCAAGGTATTTACTTCGGCTCGGGACATTGGTTTCGCCTTCAGAATAGCCCGTCATAGTTGCAGGTTACCCGCTCTTCCAGTACCGCGGCTATTCGTTCCTGATGGTTGATCCGTGGCCAGGAGACTGGTCCGAAAATTGGTATGCCACCGACGACGTTTACGTCGGCTATGACAACGGGTACTACCTTTACAATCGCACGCATCCCGGCGAAGTAATGGCGATCACCGTTGTGCTTTAGCCATGCTCCGATAGGCCTGCAGGCAAGGCGTCGATGAAGCGGTGGAATTCCTTGAGGAGCGCGGCGCTTAAGATGATTCTTCCAGCCGGACCTGCTTCAGCATCAACAGGAGCATTGCCACTGGGGTCTTGGCCAGAATGCCATGCGGCGTTTGCGGCGGCATATGGACGAAGGCTCCCGCGCGGACATTCTTCTTCTCCTCGCCCAGCGTCAATTCTGCTTCCCCTCGTACGAAGTAGAGCATTGCTGCCATCGGCGCCGTGTGCGCGGACAGTTCCTGGCCCGAAGAGAATCCGAAGGCGACGACCTTCACAGCCTCGTCGTTGAATAGAGTCCGGCTTAGAATGCCGTTGTCCGGTATGGGGACCTCCGTCTCGATGTTCTCTAGGAAAGTATACGGTGCCATATTGTTATTGTGACTTCCGGAGAACTTCACAATTAAGGGCACAGATGAAGAAAATCAATCCCGACGACTTCCGCCTGCGGGCCGGGAAGAAAGTCAATCTCGACAAGTGGCCGACCAGAGTGAAACCCGCTTACGACTCGAAGGAGGAGTTTGAAAGACTCCACCGAAAACACATCGAGAAACTGAGCGCCCTGCAAAGCTTGCTCTACGCGTCCGATCGATATGCTCTATTGCTGATCTTTCAGGCGATGGACGCGGCTGGGAAAGACAGTGTCATTAAGCATGTGATGTCGGGAGTCAATCCCCAGGGCTGCCAAGTCTTCAGTTTCAAACACCCGAGTGCCGAGGAGCTGGAACACGATTTTCTGTGGAACGCGACGCGGAAGCTGCCCGAACGGGGGCGGATCGGCATATTTAATCGATCTTATTACGAGGAAGTGCTCATCGTTCGTGTACATCCCGAGATTCTCAAGGCCCAGGGTCTCCCGGATGAATTACTCGAGCAAGAAACAATTTGGCGCGACAGATATCGCTCCATCGTGAACTTGGAAGATCACCTTCATCGGAGCGGCACCCGCATCATCAAGTTCTTCCTGCATCTTTCCAAGCAAGAACAACGAAAGCGCTTTCTCAAACGCATTGATGAGCCGGAGAAGAACTGGAAATTCAGCATGGCCGACATCGAGGAGAGGAAGTACTGGAAGCAGTACATGGAAGCGTACGAGGCCTGCCTTAGCGCCACCAGTACTGAGGCCGCGCCCTGGTATGTCGTGCCTGCCGATGACAAGGGGAACACCCAGTTGATCGTATCTCGGATTATTCTCGATGCACTCGAAGGTCTAAGAATGACCTACCCGCAATCCAATCCCGAGCGCCTCCGGGAATTGCAGGAGATCCGCAAACTTCTCACCAAGTAGCCTACGCCGTTGACTCAGGGACCCTGAACGAGTCTCACGTCGACCGAATGTTCCTGACGATCATCAACAAGCTGGATTGCCATCGTCCAGCGATCCGCTCGCTTGAGGGACGAAAAGACACCTGAACGCCACGTCATAACGCCGCAGATCCTTTGCTCTATCACGGGAGTATTGTTAACCCCGGGCCTTCCAGTTCTTGCCGATGTTCCGGAATGGAGACGAAATCGGGTGTGGCAAACCGGGGACGGTTCCCATTGGAGAAGTCCAGATAAAGGCGCTTGCGAAGTAGACGCTCCGGAAAATGCGCCAGCCGGAGAAGCGGGTACTTCATTGGACGGCCATAGAGCTTGCGGCCGATTGAATAGTAATACAACGGAATCCCGGCGTTGAACTTCCACTGAACGCTTTTTTCGCGACGGAAAAAGTCGATGTTGTAACGCCAGCACGTGAAAAAGAACTCCCACTGTAGATCCGTCAAACGGCCAATCCGCGCGCCTTCCTTGGATTCCAGCCGCGTGTCCTCAAGAGGAACGAAGAGAGTCGGAATCACGCACCATTTCGCGCCCTTGAGCGAGTGAAGCAGGTCCAGCGACTCCCGCATGTCGGCGTCGGTCTCGCCCGGCAGCCCGATGATGAACGTACACATCGGAAACCAGTTCGCGCGATTCATGATTTCCATGCCCTTCAGCACAACGTCGGGCCATTGTTCCGGGCGGTAGGGATAGCTTTTGCCCTTCATGTATTGACTGAACAAACGTGTCGACCCGGTTTCCAGCCCGACGAACATCATGGCGTAGCGACGTTCTGGATGCGTGGAATCCGGATGCTGGTTGACGCTCTTGTCCACGGCCAGATGGAGTTGTTCCACAACTTCGGGCTGGACGACGACGGGCGCGATCGTGCCATGCGTCATCATGATGTGACGGACTCCGGGAACATCGCTCACGGATTGCAGCAGGCGACGCAGGGCCGGAATGTTTGTGGCAAACTTCTTCCCCTGCTCGTACAGAAACAAGTCCTCGGTGGTAAGCGTGATCGTGTCGGCCCCTTGAGATACCTGACGGCGCACGTTTTCGACAATATGTTCGAGAGGAATGCTCTTTCCGCTTCGCAAAGCCACCGAGCAGAATTGGCAGCCGCGCCCGCAACCCCTGGTAATTTCAACCACGCCAAAAGTGGATCGATTCAATCCAAACGGAATGCTTTCCAGACTGGGACTCTTGCATTCGACGCGGCGCGGGATCGCTTCGCCACGTACTGCGGCCTCGAACAACGGAGCTACCACTTCCTCCGCCTCCCCGTGCACGACGCAATCAACTCCCCATTCGTCAACAAGGTTGTTGTGTTCGATTTGCCAGGCGCCGGGCCCGCCAATGATGACCTTCAAACGAGGGCGCCGGCGTTGAATCGCAGGATGCTGGATGAGCCGACGGAATTCGTAGGCATTGATGGGCTCGCAATCCCGGCCGAAGAAGCCGGCGTAAACGTCAGTTGCGAAGGTAATTCCCAACGGATTATGCGCATGAATTCCGATAACGCGTGTGTCATCACCAATGAATTTTTCCAGCTGGTCGGGATAACAAACGCCAATACGGCTCGCTGGAAATCGTTGACTGAGGAGAGCCTCTACAACCCGAAGGCCGTTGGGTACATACTTGGCCGAGCCGTCCGGATTCGATTCGACCTGTGTGGACCAGTCTGTGCCCATCCATTTGGCATATTGTTGCGGGAGGGTAGCCAGCAGCATCTGACGCCAGGTGCTGCGTTGATATTCGGTTGATTCCGAAGTGCTCGCGGCTAAGACAATCAGTTTTCCATCGGACATGGTTACTTGTCGGCTTAAGCAGTTTGTCGCCCAGCAGTCCTTATAGCGTATTCGTTTAAATTACCATTCGGCGTGGTCCGACGCCACAGGTCTAGTACACACTCGCATGAACAAGCCAAAACAGAAACGTGGTAAAATGTTTTACTGGAAGGTATTGCATGTCTCTACAACTACGCCGCGCGATCCTTGAATCCCGGGATGAGGTCATCGGTTCCTTTCCAGTGCAATGGAACACCGGCGATGCTCCCCTGCCCCTGCCGAATCTTTCGGGCCGATTGTCGGCCGACCCGGCGATCCTTTTGAGCCTCTTCGACCACCTCTTTACGCTGACCGCCGAGGGGATCGGAACCATCGCCGTCCGGTTCATTGATGACAACGGCTCCTTCGTTCTCAGTTCCGCACACCCTCTTGCGCACGGTGAACACGCCCTCACCGCGGCAGCCGCCTCAGGCTATTGACCGCCCTCCTACTCGCGTTACACTAAAGAAACCGGTTTCGTACCTCTTCCTGGGCAAAAAGATCCCATGAGTAATAGCAGGGCAACAGAGGCAAGTGTCCCTGGATTCTGGTCATCACTGCGTGAATCGGTGATGGGCACCAGCCAGGATTTCACTGAAGGCCACATCGGCCGGGCGATCGTACTACTCGCCGTGCCGATGGTGCTCGAAATGTGCATGGAATCGCTGTTCGGCGTGGTCGACGTATTTTGGGTCGCGCATCTGGGAGCGGACGCCATCACCACCGTCGGTTTGACCGAAACGTGCTTGACCATCGTGTTTGTGATTGCCCTCGGCTTGAGCATGGGCGCCACTGCACTGGTGGCCAGGCGGATCGGCGAGAAAGACGAAGCAGCCGCTGGTCTTGTAGCGGTGCAGGCCATCGTCGTCGGCCTCGTCGTATCTGCGTTGATTGCCCTGTGTGGCTTCTTTTTCGCATCGGACCTGCTGCGCCTGATGGGCGGCTCTGAAACGGTGGTCCAGCTCGGCAGTGGCTATACTCGCACCATTATCGGCGGCAGCGCTACGATCTTTTTGCTGTTCCTGATCAACGCGGTGTTTCGCGGTGCGGGCGACGCAGCCATTGCCATGCGCGCATTGTGGATCGCCAACATCGTGAACATCTGCCTGAACCCATGCTTGATCTTCGGCATCGGACCATTCCCGAAATTGGGCGTCACCGGATCGGCGGTCGGCACAACCATCGGACGCGGCATCGGCGTACTGTTTCAACTTTGGGTCCTGACGTCCGGTCGAGGCCGCTTCGTAATTCGAGCCGCTCAGGTACGACTCGATCTCGCAGTGATGGCCAAAATGGTTCGTCTGTCCCTCACCGCGATATTTCAGTACATGGTTCAAATGGCAAGCTGGATCGCCGTAGTCCGCATCATTGCCAGCTTCGGCAGCGCCGCTGTCGCCGCAAACACGCTGGCCATCCGGATCATCATCTTCGCGATCCTCCCGTCTTGGGGCATGAGCAATGCTGCTGCGACGCTTGTTGGTCAAAACCTCGGCGCGGGAAAACCAGATCGCGCTGAAAGCTCGGTATGGCGCACGGGCTTCTATAACATGCTGTTCCTTGGCGGCGTGGGACTTATCTTCATCGCCTTCGCCGAAAAGATCATCGCGCTGTTCACTAATGATCCCGCCGTCTTCCCGCTCGCCGTGAGTGGCCTGCGCCTGCTGAGCTACGGCTACGTTTCGTACGCCTATGGAATGGTGGTAACCGCGGCGTTCAACGGCGCGGGCGACACATTCACGCCGACGATCTTGAACCTGATCTGTTTCTGGGTGTGCCAAATCCCGGTAGCATGGCTGCTGGCGTTCCGCGCCGGAATGGGGCCACGAGGCGTTTTCGTCGCCGTCGTAATCTCCGACACACTCCTGGCAGTGCTCAGCATTCTCTGGTTTCGGCGCGGCACGTGGAAACAAACGGTCGTCTGACAAAAGCCCGCCCTATTAACGGAGCCGGTTCACTTGCTCACGTCCCGGTGCGTCTCCTTCACCTTAAACCCCGCCCGCGCCAGCCGCTTCCGAATCTCGCTCGCGATCATCACCGAACGATGATGCCCGCCCGTGCAGCCGAAAGCGATCGTCAGATAGCTCTTGCCCTCGCGAATGTAGTGAGGAATCAGATACACCAACAGATCCGAGATCCGTTCAATAAACTCCACCGTCTGCGGAAACGATCGAATGTACCGCGCGACGCTCGGATGACGCCCGGTCAGTTTCTTAAACTCCGGAATGTAATTCGGATTCGGCAGAAACCGAACATCGAAGACTAGATCGCTGTCCGCAGGCACTCCAAAGCGATAACCGAAGCTGGTGATATCGATCCGAATGTTGGTTTCTTTCCGATCGCCGTGAAACTTATCCCCGATCACTTCCCTCAGTTCGTGGACATTGAACTTCGATGTGTTGATGATGTGATCGGCCACCGCGCGAATCGGCGCCAGATGCTCCCGCTCGGCCTGAATGCTCTTGAGCACCGACAAGCCGATCCCCAGCGGATGCGGTCGCCGCGTCTCGCTGAATCGCCGCACCAGCGTGCTCTCGTCGGCTTCGAGAAACAGAACCGTGGCAGGCACACGCCGCCTGAGCTTTTTGTAAATCGCTGGAAACTGCTTGAGACCTTGGCCTTCCCGAACGTCGATCACCAGCGCCGCGCGCCGCACATTCGCGGAATCGATAGTCAATTCCGCGAATTTCGGAATCAACTCGATGGGCAGGTTATCCACGGCATAGTAGCCGAGGTCTTCGAAGGCCTTGAGCACCGTGCCCTTCCCCGATCCGCTGAACCCAGTGATGATCACCAGTTGCGCGCGATGCGAATCAGAACTTTCGGCGATGCGTTGAGCCACTAGCTTTCGATCAGATCAAAATGTCCGTCGGGACGGCGCATCAGCACCGACACACGATCCGTTTGCGCGTCGCGGTAGACCATGTAATCCTGCGACGTTTCCATTTCAAGCATCGCTTCTTCCAAAGTCATCGGCTTATTGCCGTCGCCATGGTCGACGCGATAGACTTTGTGCCGATTCTTGCCCGCTGGCGCGGAAGCGCTCTTCGCTGAAATCTTAGCCGGACTCTTGGTCTGTCGCACCGGAGCCTTCTCGACCCGCTCCGGCTCGCCGCCTTTTTCCTTATGCCGCTTGGTGTCGCGAAACTTGTTGCGCAACTTGAGAATCTGCTTCTCCAGCCTTTCGACGGCTTCGCTCGCGGCCATCCCCAGATCGGCGTTCGATCCGATCCCCACCAGGGCGTGATCCCAGGCGTTGACCGTGATTTCCACCTTCCGCAGGAAACGCTCCTGAGTGACAATCACGTGCGCTTCCCGTTCCCCTCTCCGATCCAGCATCTTCGATAGCTTCTGAATCTTTGCTTCGAACTTCGCCCGCTGCTTGGCAGGCAACTCCTCGTGACGACCTGTGTAACTGATTTTCATGGAGATCACCTCTCTCGAGGGAGAGATCAATTAGTTGCGAACCCGCCGCTGGTGCGTCGACGGGATCTTCATATCTTCCCTGTACTTTGCAACTGTCCTACGCGTCACATCGATCCCCTCCGATTTCAGGCGTGCAGTGATCTGCTCGTCCGTCAGCGGGCGCTGGGGATCCTCGTCTTCGATCATCTTCTTTACTCTTCGCTTCAGGATCAGCAGCGGCGTCGCGCTACCGGCGGTCCCGTGCACCGCCTCCGAGAAGAAATAACGAAGCTCGAACACACCCTGCGGCGTATCCGCGTACTTGTTGGCTACCGCGCGGCTGACTGTCGAAGGATGAACGCCGATCTCTTCAGCCACTTCCTTAATCATCATCGGCTTGAGCTGATCGATGCCGTGATCCAGGAACTCCAACTGCCGCCGCACGATGGACTGGCAGACCTTCAGGATCGTTTGCTTCCGTTGCTCGATATTCTTGATCAACTGCAGCGCCGCCGCATATCGATCCTTGACGTAATTGCGAATCTCTTTGTTCGGCTCCGCGTCGCGATCCAGCATCTTGCGATACTGCGCATTTAACCGGAGCTGCGGAAGGTCGTCATCGTTCAATTGGATAATGAACTCGTCGCCCTCTTTGAAAATGTAGACATCCGGCTCAACCTGCCGCGCGCCACGGTCGGAATAACGTAAGCCAGGATAAGGATCCAAATGCCGGATCACGTCTAATGCCGTCTGGATGTGCTCCATCGGACGGCCCAATACCTTCGCGAGTTCTTTGAACTGGCGCGTCTCGACGAGTTTCAAATGGTCTGAGACAATTTTCCAGGCGACGCCGTCACGGCCATTGCGGCTCTCGAGCTGCAGCAACAAGCACTCCCGAACACCCTTCGCTCCGACACCCGCCGGATCGAGCGACTGTACGATGCGCAACCCTTCCTGCACTTCTTCAAGCGTATGTTTGCCGGATTCGGCGATCTCCTCGATCGTGGCTGTGAGATAGCCGTTCTCGTCCAGGTTGCCGATAATATTGTCGGCTGCGTCACGCACCTCCTCGGACATCACCAGCACGCTCAATTGCGACTGCAAATGATCGGCCAGCGTGACGGGGGAGGAAAGGAAAGTTTCAAAGGAGGGTTTTTCGACGTTCTCAGAAGCGGGGCTTTTGTATCCAGGGTCGAGATAGTCGTCGAAGAACGAACCGAAGTCGATCTCGTCGAACGGATCGGTCTCCGTCTTTGGCTCAGGAACGGCCTCGCCATCCACCGCCGGTGTTGTTGCGGCCGTCGCTTCCGTTGATGGGGGAGCAAGTCCATCGAATTCCGCTGGGGCGACCCCGTCAAAGTCAAACCCTGGAGCAGCCTCGGTGCCATCCGGTGCAACACCAGGCTCGTTCGCAGCGGCGCCGCTCACCGTTTCGAGAATCGTCTGATCGGACGGCTCCGAAGTCCGCTCGGACTCGAGGATTGCTTGCACTTCTTCGGGAGTAAGCTCCTCGCCGGCATCGGCTGTCTCTTCGAGAACAGGATTCTCGGCGATCTCCTGCGTGATCATGTCCTTCAACTCCAGCCGGTTCAACTGCAGAACCGTGACCATCTGCACCAAACCCGGAGTGAGAATCTGCTTTTGCGCGACCTTCAGTTGCAGTCTTGGCGAAAGCATGGACATTCTTTAGCCATCATAACACCGGCAGCGCCAAATCAGACCTTTCGGAACAAAACCAAACGATTCAATGCAGTTAGGGACGTATGCACGGTTCCATCGTGCTCGCTTGTAGCGGGGGTCGACAACCCGATCCGACGTTAGCAGGACACTTTTCCCGTGGCTCGATTCATCGTCGAGCCGCCGATTACTGGCGAGGTCAAAACC
>Ga0335082_10002109_pt1 | contig 21385 bp, 18 predicted proteins | sample Lox_Sample_41_FD_206718 | JGI IMG/M metagenome (GOLD analysis project Ga0335082, IMG submission 206718) | Soil microbial communities from Loxahatchee National Wildlife Refuge, Florida, United States - Lox_Sample_4.1 | ecosystem: Environmental > Terrestrial > Soil > Wetlands | place: USA...
TCGTATGTCTGCACCTGTAAGACACTCCAAGCAGCTAGGCGGGGTTGCCAACGCGGCCCCGAGCTCTCGGGCCACCGGCAAGGCGGCCCGAGAGCGCCGCCGGTTGATCTGCTCCACTCTATTGTCCTGTATCCGTCCCGAGCACGAAAACGTCCCTCCAGTGCGCGGACACCGATGAACCACGCGATGCTATTCTTAGTACTCACTACATGGGCACGGTCTCAGCTCAGAACCTCGCGGTAGTGACGATTGCGCTCTGGTCCGCATGTGTTGCTATTGACCCTGCAAACCCGACGGAGGCACCGATGTCTGTAAGTCTGACTGCGGCCGACAACGGCAAGACCGTCGAACTGCACGTGGGCGACGCTGCGGTGCTCCGCCTCCCGGAGAATGCGACCACAGGATATCGCTGGGCGGTGGACGCGGCAGACGGGAGCGTCGTCGAGATCGCGGAGGGAGAGTACATCGCCACTCCGAACCGGGTCGGAGCCGGTGGTGAGGCGCAGTGGATCGTCCGCGCCAAGGCAGCCGGCGCGACGCAAGTCAAGCTGAAACAGTGGAGGGAATGGGAAGGGGAGCGTTCGGTCATCGAGCGGTACGAGATCTCACTGCGGATCCTGCCGTAGAGTCCATGCGCGTTGCCCGGCGATTCAGTCGACGTCATCACGCGACTCGACACGGAAGAATCGGCGGTGAGGCTATCGCCGAGCCAGAACGCCCGCCGCGGCGCGCCGAGCTGTGTTATTGCTGCCCCGGGTGGGGCACGGCGTGCGGGAACGCGCCCTCGTGGTCGGGCGCGCGCCGCAGATCGAGCGTTAGAGGGAAATCTGCGCTGACGCGCTCCGGGCTGTAGCTCATCGGGCCGGGCGTATGGCCGTGCGGGATGAAGCGCGCCATGCGACGCGCCTCAGCTTCGTTGGCGTTCACGGGAAAACGCTCGTAGTGGCGTCCGCCCGGATGCATCACATGATAGGTGCATCCGCCGATGGAGCGGCCGCTCCAGGTGTCGAGGATGTCGAACACGAGCGGCGTGTGCACCGGAATCGTCGGGTGCAGCGCCGAGGGCGCCTGCCATGCACGGTAGCGCACCCCGGCGATGTACTCGCCGTGGGTCCCGGTGGCGGTGAGCGGCACCGGGCGCCCGTTGCACGTGACCACATGCCGGCTGCCGATCATGTGCGACACCTTCACCTGCATGCGCTCCATCGAAGAGTCGACGAAGCGCGCCGTAGTCCCCGCGGAGACCTCTTCGCCCAACACGTGCCACGGCTCGAGGGCCTGGCGCAACTCGAGCTGTACGCCCTGGTAGGCCACGGTGCCGTAGCGCGGAAAGCGGAACTCGAAGAATGGCGCGCACCAGTCGAACTTGAACGGATAGCCGGCCGCTTGCAGGTCCAGCACGACATCGCGCATGTCGTCGGCCACGAAATGCGGCAGCATGAAGCGGTCATGCAGGCTGGTGCCCCAACTCACCAGCCGGGCGTGATAAGGCGTCTTCCAGAAGCGAGCGATGAGAGCGCGCAGCAGCAACATCTGGACGCAGCTCATCTGGTAATGCGGCGGCATCTCGAAGGCGCGGAACTCGAGCAATCCCAGGCGCCCGGTGGCCGAGTCCGGGGAGTACAGCTTGTCGATGGAGAACTCTGCGCGATGCGTGTTGCCTGTCAGGTCCACCAGCAGGTTGCGCAGCAGCCGGTCCACCAACCAGGGCTTAAGCGTTTCCTCCCCGGGCTTCTGCAGCCGGTCCATCTGCTGAAAGGCGATCTCCAGCTCGTACAGGCTGTCGTCGCGCGCCTCGTCCACCCGTGGCGATTGCGAGGTGGGGCCGATGAACAGGCCGGAGAACAGATAGGACAGCGCCGGGTGATTCTGCCAGTAGCCGATCAGGCTGCGGAGCAGATCGGGGCGCCGCAGCAGCGGACTATCCGCCGAGGTCGGTCCGCCCACGGTGACATGGTTGCCGCCCCCGGTGCCGGTGTGCCGGCCGTCCAGCATGAACTTCTCGGTGCCGAGCCGCGTCGCGCGCGCATCTTCATACAGCGCGCGTGTGTTGTTTGCGAGCTCCTCCCAGTTGCCGGCCGGATGGATGTTGACTTCGATCACGCCTGGATCGGGCGTGATGGCAAGCTTTCTGAGCCGCGTATCTTCCGGCGGCAGGTAGCCCTCGAGGACGACCGGCATCTGCGTGTCATGGGCCGCCTGCTCGATCGCCGTGATCAGCGCGAGAACCTCCTCTACGCTCGGCAGCGGCGGCAGAAACACATGCAGCCGCCCCTCTCGCGCCTGCACGCACAGTGCTGTATGGATCACCTCGCGGGCGGAAGCGCCGGGGCTCAGCGTCAACTCGTCCGGCCGCTCCGGCTCCTCCTGGGCGCCCCGAGAGCCGGATGGCTCAACGAGCGGGCTGCGCTCGTCGAACGGATCCGGCGGTTGCGGCTCGTCGCGCTCGGCGGGCGCCACCCACGGCAGCGATTCGAGCGGCAGCCGAAACCCGATCGGCGAGTCGCCTGGGATCAGGTACAGATGCTCGCGGCGGAGCGGCCATCGGCTGCTCACCCATTTGCGTTCATCGGAGCCAGCAGGCGCCGCTTTGAGCGGCAGCACGAATCCGGCAGGCTTCGAAACCTCGCCTTGCAGCAGCCGGGCAAGCCGTGTGCGCTCCGCGGGATCGGTTAGATCGCGCTCCAGGGGGTCCACGTTCACCGGGACGCTCTCCTCCAGGCGCAGCGCGTCCCATGCGTCTTCATATGCCGGAATGATGTAGTCGCGGTGCAGACCGAGATGCGCGGTCAGGACGCGGAGGAAGGCGGCGGCATCGTCATGGGTGTACCCGTAGTCCTTCCCGTCTTGTGCGAGCAGCCGCGGATCGCGCCAGATCGGAAAAGCGTCGGCGCGCCATAGGCAGGTCAGCGCCCAGCGGGGCAGCGGCTCGCCCGGATACCACTTCCCCTGGCCGTAATGCAGCAGGCCCCCGGGCGCGAAGCGCTGCTTGAGCCGCTGCAACAGCTCACCGGCGAGCTCGCGCTTCTTTTCGCCAAAAGCGGTCAGGTTCCACTCCGCGCCGTCCATGTCGTCCACGGACACGAAGGTTGGCTCGCCGCCCATCGTCAGGCGGACGTCCCCGCGTGCGAGCTCCGCCTCGACCTGGCGTCCGAGCGTGTCGATCTCGTTCCACTGGATCGCGCTGTAGGGTTTGGTCACCCGCGGGTCCTCGCGGATGCGCGTGACCTTCATCTCGAAGCCGAATTGCGCTTCGGACGCATCGGCGAAACCGAATATCGCCGCCGCGCTCGCCGGCACCGCGGTGCAGGCCAGCGGGATATGCCCTTCGCCCGCGAGGAGTCCAGACGTCGCGTCCAGCCCGATCCAGCCCGCGCCGGGCAGGTACGCCTCGGCCCACGCATGCAGGTCCGTGAAGTCGCGCTCGGGTCCGGCGGGGCCGTCCAGCGGCTTGACATCCGCAACGAGCTGGATCAGGTAACCGGAGACAAAGCGCGCGGCGAATCCCAGATGGCGCAGGATCTGAACCAACAACCAACCGCTGTCGCGGCAAGAGCCCTTTGCGAGAGCGAGCGTTTCCTCCGGCGTATACACGCCAGGCTCCATGCGCACGATGTAACGGATCTGCGCCGCGAGCCGGCGGTTGAGTGCCACCAGCAGGTCCACGCTGTTGGTCGGCCCGGCCGCCAGCAGATCCTTCCGGGCGCCCTCGATCCAGGCGGAGAGCAGCGGTCCGGCCGACTCGACCTCGCGGAACGGAGCCAGCTCGCGCGCGATCTGCTCGGGATAGGTGAAGGGGAAGTTCTCGGCCGACTCCGCGACGAAGAAATCGAACGGGTTGATGACCGTCATCTCGGCCACCAGATCGACCTCGATCACCAGCTCGCGGGTTTTGTCTGGGAACACGATGCGCGCCACCCAGTTGCCGTAGCCGTCCTGCTGCCAGTTGAGGAAGTGCTTGGAAGGTTGGACCCGCAACGAGTAGGAAAGGATCGGCGTGCGGCAATGCGCCGCGGGCCGTAGTCGGATCTCGTGCGGGCTCAGCCCCACCAGCCGGTCGTACGCGTAGCTGGTCTTGTGATGCAGGGCTACCTGGATCGTCATCGCATCACTCTGGAGGGAGTCACTCCGACAAGACACACAAGCCGAACGGCGCCCCAGGATGGTTGCGTACGGCGAGTCCGCAAGCCCGCTCTGCCAGCATCGCCGCCCGGAGCGCACCGGAACAGCGCTTGTTTCAACCCATCCAGTCGGGGTTGGGAAGCTCGCCGAACACGCGCCGCAGCCCCGCACCCCAGCCCCTGCGCAGCATGTTGAAGTAAGCGTTGTCGTCCTCGATGCGCTTCTGCAACGCCACCCGCAGTGCGTCGCGCGGGTACCACAGCATGTCGATGGGCGGCCCCACCGAGATGTTGCTGCGGATGGTGGAGTCGAACGACACCAGCACGCACTTGGCCACGTCCGCCGGATCCGTCCCCGTGGTCACCACGCGGTCCAGCACCGGTTTGCCATACTTGCTCTCGCCGAGCTGGAAGTAGATCGTGTCGTAGGTGGCCTCGATGAAATTGCCCTGCGCATAGATGTGGAACAGGCGCTGGTCTTCGCCTTTGATCTGCCCGCCCAGGATGAGCGAGGCGCCCGCGTCGATGTTGCTCTGGGCCAAGTAGGGGCCGTCGCGCCGATTGACCTCCCGCAGCGCGTCGCCCACTAGACAAGCGACGTCGAACAAGCTGCCCACGCTCCAGATGCTGTTGCGGCCGGGCTCGGCATTCTTGTGCAGCTCGAGCAGGTTGGTGACGCTTTGCGTCACCGACAGGTTGCCCGCGCACAGCAGGATCATGACGCGCTCGTCCTTGCGCTCGAACACCTTCATCTTCGAGAACGTCGCGATGTGATCCACGCCCGCGTTGGTGCGCGAGTCGGAGGCGAACAGGATCCCCGCGTCGAGCCGGATCGCTACGCAGTAGGTCATGACAGTCGACCGCCGTGATGGTGTTGAAGTCCGGCATGATAACGGCCCGTCCGGAACCGTTGCAAGGCGCGCGGCTGCGCCTCAGTTGAGGGTGAAGTAGGCGCGGTTGATCTCGTCACCCAGCGCCGCGGTCCGGCTCAGGAAATCGGTGAGATACTCGTGCAGCCCGTGGTTGAAGATGACGTCGATGCGGCCGAAGTGCAGGTGCGCCCACAGATCCCCCGCCAGGCGCAGCGCTTCCCGGGCTTGCGGTGTGCTGAGCAGCTTGAGAATCTCGTAGGCTTCGTTCATGCAGTTGTGCAGCGACCTGGGCATGTCCTCGCGCAGGATCAGCAGCTCGGCCACTCGGAGCGGGGTGACCACGTCCCGGTAGACCTTGCGGTAGGACTCGAAGGCGGACACCGAGCGCAGCACCGCGGCCCACTGGTAATAGTCGACCGCCCCGCCTACGTCGTCGACGCTCGGCAGCAGCACGTGGTACTTCACGTCGAGGATGCGCGCGGTATTGTCCGCGCGCTCGAGAAAGATCCCCATCCGGTTGAACTGGAAGGCCTCGTCCTTGAGCGCCGTCCCCACGGTCACGCCGCGGAACAGGTGCGAGCGCTCCTTGACCCAGTCGAAGAACTGGCTGACACCCTCGGTGTCCAGGCGCGACTCGTTGACGTGCTGCAGCTCCAGCCAGGTGCTGTTGAGCACCTCCCACATCTCCGAGGTGATGGACCCGCGCGCCGCACGGGCGTTGTCGCGCGCGGCATTGGCGCAGGAGCAGATGCTCGAGGGATTGCTCGAGTCCAGCACCATGTAGCGGAGCACGTCGTGTGCTCCCACCGTGCTGTAGCGGCCGCTGAAAGGGAACAGCGTGCCGGTGATGTTGAGCGGAGCGAACCATTCCTTCTGGGCGACCGCCGTGTCCTGGGGCATCAGCGACATGCGATAGGTCACGTCGAGGATGCGCGCCAGGTTCTCGGCCCGCTCCACGTAGCGCGCCATCCAGAACAGGTTGTTCGCGGTGCGGCTGAGCATGACCGTGAATCGTGAAGCGTGAACGGCGATTCGTGAGCGGCGCCTGGTCAGCCGACCACCCAGGTGTCCTTGGTGCCGCCACCCTGCGACGAGTTCACCACCAGAGAGCCTTCTTTCAGCGCCACTCGGGTGAGCCCGCCTGGCACCATGACGATGTCTTTGCCGGAGAGCACGAAGGGACGCAGGTCGATGTGGCGCGGGGCCACGCCCTGCTCCACGAACGTCGGGCAGGTCGACAGGCTCAGCGTCGGCTGCGCGATGAACTTATGCGGAGCTTCCAGCACCCGCTGCCGGTACGCCTCGCGTTCGCGCGCGGTCGAAGTGGGGCCGATCAGCATGCCGTAGCCGCCCGAGCCCTGCGCCTCCTTGACGACCAGCTCGTCGAGGTGATCGAGCACGTAGCGCCGATCCTCCTCGCGCTCGAGCAGGTAGGTCGGCACATTCGCGATGATCGGCTCCTCGCCGAGGTAGAAGCGGATCATGTCCGGAACGAACGGATAGACCGACTTGTCGTCGGCGACGCCGGTCCCCACCGCGTTGGCGAGGGTCACACAGCCCTTGCGGTATGCCGCCACCAGGCCCGGCACGCCGAGGATCGAGTCCGGGCGGAAGGCGAGCGGGTCGAGAAAGTCGTCGTCGATGCGGCGATAGACGACGTCGACCTGCTGCGGACCGCGCGTGGTGCGCATGTACACCTGGTCTTCCTTGACGAACAGATCGGCTCCCTCGACCAGCTCGACGCCCATCTGCTGGGCCAGGAACGCGTGCTCGAAATAGGCCGAGTTGAACTGGCCGGGGGTGAGCAGCACCACCGTCGGGTTGTGCACGCCATGGGGCGCGACGCTGCGCAGCATCTCCAGCAGCAGGTCCGGATACCGCTCGACCGGCGCGATGGACTGGCGCGCGAACACCTCGGGCATCAGTCGCATCATCATCTTCCGGTTCTCCAGCATGTAGGACACACCGGAAGGGGTGCGCAGGTTGTCCTCCAGGACGTAGTACTCGCCCTGCCCCGCCCGCACCAGATCGATGCCGGCGATGTGCGCGTACGTGCTGCTCGGCACGTCGATGCCCTGCATTTCCCTGCGGTACTGCGCGTTCTTGAGGACCTTGTCCGCCGGGATCTTGCCGGCCTTGATGATCTCCTGCCCGTGGTAGATGTCGTGCAGGAACATGTTCAGCGCCCGGACGCGCTGCTTGAGCCCCGCGCTCAGCTCGCGCCATTCGGATGCGGGGATGATGTGGGGCAGGATATCGAACGGGATCAGCCGCTCCGCTCCGCTCTCCTCACCGTACACCGCAAAGGTGATCCCTACGCGATGAAACAGCATTTGCGCAGCCTGGCGCATGTGGGCGATCCGCTCCGGCACGGTCTGGGTCATCCAGTCCGACAACGGGCCGTAGTGGGGCCGGACGGTGCGGTCCGGCGCGTACATCTCATCGAAGCAGCTGTCCGAGAACATGCCAGTCGGTCTCGAGATTCCCGGAGCGACGGTCTGCATCGGATATGCCACCGGCGCGAGCTTCTCCCTCGCCACGGGTGCGATTGTTGAATCAGACACTTAAGGCTCCGTCTGCCCCTGTCCTGGAGAGCTTTCGCACCGTTCGCGCACCAGGTTGGACCCCGGCGCATTGCGTTCGCACAACCGTAGTGCGCTCACGTCGGGTGCCGCTTTCTCTGATGCCGCCCTACCGGTGCGGCTTTGTGCCGTTGGCGCCATTCAACCGGTCGCATGGAGCCGCTTCAGTATCGTCACGAGCTCGCCGACGACTCCCTCGACAGCGCTGCGGTGCAGATCGTCCTTCAGCGTGCCGTCCTCGTTGAAGGCGGCGGCGGCACGGGCCAGCGCGAACTGCGTCGGCAGGACGATGGCGCCCAGCGTCGCGAGCACTTGCCGCACCGTCAGAAGCGCGCGTGCCCCGCCGAGGTTCCCGGGCGAGGCAGCGAGCAGACCGGCGACCTTACCCTTGAATGCGTAGCCCGAGGGCTCGTCGGGCTGCGGGCGCGAGATCCAGTCGATCGTGTTCTTGAGCACGGCCGTGATCGAGCTGTTGTACTCCGGACAGCTCAACAGGAGCCCCTCGTGTGCCAGGATCAACGCCTTCAAGTCCCGTGCCTTGGGTGGCAGGCCCTGCGCCGCTTCGATATCCCCGTCGTACAGCGGCATCGAGAAGTCGCGCAGGTCGACGAGCGTAACCTCGGCACCGGCGCGCTCCGCCGCCGCCGCACCCAAGCGGATCAGCTTCTTGTTCCAGGACTGGGTTCGGGTGGCGCCGGCGAAGGCCAAGATCTTTGGCGGGCTCATCGGAGCAGGTGAAGAGGTGAAAAGGTGAAGAGGTGAAATGGCAAAACCATCTGTACCAGGTCCGCCCGGTAAGTGAGGTCAGTCAGACGCAAAATCTGGACGAAGCCAGAGGTGCAGCGATCCGGTGCCGACCTTTTCACCTCTTCACTTGGTCATCCCTTCACCTTCTGCGCGCCGCATACAGCTGATGCAGACTGATCTTGCGCACTTCCGCCTTGCTGCTCGTGATGTGAGCTTGCAGCAGCATGACCGCTTGGTCCGCTCGACGGCGCAGCACCGCGCGCAAGATCTGAGCATGCTCCTGGTAGGTGATGGCAACGCGCGCCGGCTCGGTGAAATCGAGGCGTCGCAGGATGCGGATGCGCTCGGTCACGTCCTGGTGGCAGCGGACCATCTCCAGGTTGCCCGCCGCCGCCACCAGCGTTGCGTGGAACTGCTCGTCGAGTTGCGCCACGCGCGCGCCGTCCGTGAGTCTGTCCTCGGCTGGCACGAGCCAAATGGCCTTGAGCCGTTCCAGGTCAAGTCCGTCTGCCTGAGCACAAAGCTGCCGCACCGCGGCTGTCTCCAGGATGATGCGCAGGTCGTACAGGTCGTCGAACTGCTTGAAGTCGAGCTCCCGCACGCTCCAGCCGCTGCGCACGTGGACGGTGACATACCCTTCTTTCGCCAGCCGCTGCAGGGCTTCACGCACTGGTGTGCGGCTGACCTGCAGGCGCTCGGCCAGCTGGCCTTCGGTGAACCGGTCCCCGGGCAACAATCGGAAGTCGAAGACGTCCTGCTTCAACCGCTGGTAAACCGTTTCGGCCAGCGACTGCCGCCGCGCTTCTGGGCTCGCCGGCGCGGCGCGCGCACCACCCCTCGCGATCAGCATTTGAGCCCCCTGCAGCGCGCCCGCAACCCGGCGGTCGAGCGCTCGCGGCGCAGTCTCGGCGCCGGGCTCAGCAAGCGATGTAAGTCTTGGTCCATCCGTGCTCCGCACCTTTCCGTCCGTCCGTGACGAACGACAGCATACAGCCGACGGCGCTTCCCGTCTGCCCGCCGCTCAACGTGCCGCGAGCAAGCGGGCCCCGCCAATGCTCCAGCGGGTTTTGTGGGGGCAAGGGGAGACGCGGGCGGGACGTCCGCGGCCGGCGCCCGTCGCCCTTTGCCGGCGGGCCGCACGGCTCGGCGTTGTCCGTTCCCGGCCGGTGCGCGGCGCGTCGGTCCTTGACTTGTGCTGCGGGCGACCGCATGTCGATCTGATTGCAGGACTGGGAGACCAACATGGCATCGGTAGAACACTTGCACAGGCGACCTCGGCTGCGCTGGGCCGAAGACGGCGGTGCAGCCGCAGGGCAGCGGCCGCGGCAAGCGCCCGCCGGCGACGGCGCGGAGCTCGACGCCTACTCGCGCGCGGTCGTGCACGCGGCGGAGACGATCAGCCCGGCGGTGGTGAAGATCGACGTACGCAAGCGCGCGGGCGGCGCGCCCCGCACAGGTGCGGCGGGCGCTGCACCGGAGGTGCGCGGCAGCGGCTCGGGCTTCCTCTTCACTCCCGACGGGTTGATCCTGACCAATAGCCACGTAGCGGGCGCGGCGGCCAAGCTCGATGTCACGCTCAGCGAGGGCCAGAGCTTCGACGCCCAGCTGATCGGCGATGATCCGCACACCGACCTGGCGGTCATCAAGATCTCCGGAACGAAGCTGCCCAGCGCGGTGCTGGGCAGCTCGCGCAACCTGCGAGTGGGGCAGCTGGCGATCGCGGTCGGCAATCCCTATGGGTTCGAATGCACCGTCACGGCCGGAGTGGTGAGCGCGCTCGGCCGCAGCCTGCGCGCTCAGTCCGGCCGCCTGATCGATGACGTGATCCAAACCGACGCCGCGCTGAATCCGGGAAATTCGGGCGGCCCGCTCGTGAACTCGCGCGGCGAGGTGATCGGCGTGAACACCGCGATCATTATGCCGGCCCAGGGGATCTGTTTCGCCACCGCAGTCGACACCGCCAAGCTGGTGGTCGGGCAGCTGTTGCGCTTCGGCCGCGTGCGGCGCGGCTACATCGGCGTTGCCGGACAGAACATGCCGCTTCCTCGCCGGCTGATCCGCCATTTCGAGCTGCCGCTGGAGAGCGGGGTGCGCGTGATGTCGGTGGAGCGGGGCAGCCCTGCGCAGGAAGCGGGCCTGGAGGACGGAGACATCATCGTCGCCTGGGACGGGCACGCGGTGCCGAGCATCGACGAGCTGCACCGGTTGCTGAGCGCGCAATCGGTGGAGGCGAGCGCGGAAGTCACGGTGATCCGACGCACGCAGAAGCTCACGCGCCGGCTGCGCCCCACCGAGTTGAGGGAGGGCTGAAATCGGGCGGCAGCCGCGGCCTCACGCAACGCGCACGTCTCCGCCGTCGATATCTATGGGGATGGACGCGAGCCGCGCGCCCGTGCACCGCCCGTCCACGCAGCTTCCTTCGGGGGGCCGGTAGATCGCGGTGTGGTGCGCGCACATCAGCATGTCGCCGTCGAACACATGAGCGCGATCCGGCTCGTAGTTCAGCAGCCGCGTCAACTACGGTAGCGCAGCGCATCGACCACCAGGGTAAAGGCCGGTGAGTGCTGGCGCCGGCTTGGGTAGTAGAGGTGATAGCCCGAATATGGGGGGCACCAGTCCTCAAGCACCCGCTTGAGATGACCCTGATCGAGATAGGGCTGCGCTAGGTCCTCCGGCACATAGGCCAAGCCGAATCCGGCCAGCGCCGCATTGAGCATCTGGGTGGCGCCGTTGAGGACGAGCTGGCCTTCGACGCGCACCTTCAGTTCGCGGTCGCCTTTTTCGAACTCCCAGGCGTACAACCCGCCATAGGTCGGCAAGCGCAGATTGATGCAGTTGTGGTCGGTCAGGTCCTGTGGCTTCTTCGGTGGTGATCGCTTCGCGAAATACGACGGGGCGCCCAACACCGCCATCCGCATGTCCGGCCCGATACGCACCGCGATCATGTCCTTCGCCACTTGCTCGCCGGATCGCACGCCAGCGTCAAAACGTTGGGCAACGATATCGGTCAGGCCGTAGTCGATGATGATCTCGACCTTGATGTCCGGGTACTCGCGCAGGAGCTTCGCAAGTTTCGGCAAGAGGATCGTGTAGGCCGCATTCTCGGTCGCCGTGATGCGAATGGTGCCGGCGGGCTTGTCCCGAAGCTCACTCAGGGCTTCCAGCTCGACCTCGATCTCATCAAACCGCGGGCCCACCGCGAGGAGTACGCGTTCGCCCGCCTCGGTCGGAGAGACGCTCCGCGTGGTCCGAGTCAGCAGCCGAAGGCCCAGTCTCGCCTCGAGCCCTCGAATGGTGTGACTCAAGGCCGATTGCGAAACCCCGAGCTTTGCAGCCGCCTTAGTGAAGCTGCGTTCTCGCGCTACCGCGAGAAAAGCGAGCAGGTCATTGAAGTTTTCGCGCTGCATCTATGAATGCACCTCATAGGTCTATGCGAATTCTACCGTCTAATCATTAGCCCGCGCGCCCGCTACATTGTCGAGATCGGCGGTCGAAAGCTCAGCGACTGCTTACATGTCAGACGAGGAGTTTAGCAATGGACATCCACCGAAGCGGTTCACAGCCCTCCGGCAAGGGATCGACCGAGTGTTTCACCGGCACGGTACGTGTTGACCCTCTGTTCCAGGCACACGATCCGGCACGCGCGCTTGGCGCCAGCGTCACGTTCGAGCCGGGCGCCCGGACCGCATGGCACACCCACCCGGTGGGCCAAACTCTGATCGTTACGGCTGGCTGCGGCCTAGTGCGGCGTTGGGGTGGCCCGATCGAGGAGATTCGGCCGGGCGACGTGGTCTGGATCGCACCCGGTGAGAAGCATTGGCATGGCGCCACGGTGACTACGGCCATGACCCATATCGCCATTCAGGAACAGCTCGACGGTAAGACGGTCTCCTGGATGGAGAAGGTCAGCGATGACCAGTACCCGCCCAGAGCAGGGGCCGAATAAAGAGAACCAATCATGAGCAAAGTTTGGTTGATCGTCGGGGCCGGTCGATCATGTGGCATTGGAAAGAACTGAATATGAAACTTGTCACGGCCATCGCAATATCACTTCTCGTGCTCGCTTCGGCATCCTCCTATGCAGACGAGGCCAGCTCCTCGCAATCGGCGACTCGCCCGGCCGCGTCGACCGAACCCTCGCAGTCGATGACCATCACGCGAAACGGCTCGCAGCCCTCCACCAAAGGCTCAGGCCAATACTTTACTGGCTCGGTTCGCATCGACCTCCTGTTCAGGCCGAAAGACCCGTCACGCGTCTCGGGCGCCTACGTGACGTTTGAGCCTGGTGCCCGCACTGCATGGCATACGCATCCGCTCGGTCAAATCCTGATTGTGACCGCCGGCGCGGGATGGGTGCAGCAAGAGGGTGGTGAAAAGAGAGAGATCAAGTCTGGTGATGTCATATGGACACCGCCGGGCGTGAAGCATTGGCACGGCGCCACTGCAACCAACGGCATGACGCATATTGCCATCACGGAGTCGCTTGACGGCAAGAACGTCGAATGGATGGAAAAGGTCAGCGACGAGCAATACGAGAGATGAAGAAGAGCGACCTATGGCGCATCTCAAGAAGCGTTGTGCGACCCAAGTGGATGGTCTTGCGAAAGGAAGCGAGCATGAAACGTCTTACTGCGACGATCACGTGTCTTTCCTTGATCGCTGCATCTTCGGCACAAGGAGACCAAACAAGCGCCAATCCAGGATCGAAGCCGATGCTCCCGCTTGACGATGTCCGGATGGTCGCGCCAGCTCTCGAGAAGTACACGCAAGGCCTTCTTCTCGGCGATGTATGGAAACGCCCTGGTCTCTCGCCACGGGACCGCAGCATTGTCACGCTCGCCGCCCTGATCGCGCGCAACCAGACGATCGACATGCCGTACTACATCACCCTGGCGCTCGATAACGGCGTCAAACCGCAAGAGGTTTCCGAGATCATCACGCATCTCGCCTTCTACTCCGGCTGGGCGAATGCCATGTCGGCGGTTGCGGTCGCAAAACACGTCTTTGCCCAATGCGGAATCGGGGCCGATCGGCTGCCTCCGGCATCGCCTCCGCTACTTCCGCTCGACGAAGCCGCCGAGGCGCAACGAGCGTCCCGCGTCGAACAGCAGTTCGGCGCGATGGCTCCGGGAATCGTGGGGTACACCACCGACGTTCTGTTCCGCGACCTCTGGCTGCGTCCGGACCTTGCGCCCAGGGATCGGAGTCTGGTCACTGTCAGCGCCCTGATTGCCTCAGGCCAGGTCGCACAGATTCCCTACCATCTCAACAGGGCGATGGATCACGGCTTGACGCAGGCACAGGCCTCCGAGGTCATCACGCACCTCGCCTTCTACGTCGGCTGGCCGAATGTCTTCTCGGCGCTACCGGTCGCAAAGGATGTGTTCGAGAAACGCCCCCACTAACGCCGACCTAGCCGCCTTGGTGAAACTCCTTTCTCGCGCTACGGCCACACAGGCGAGTGGGCCAGTGACGTTCTCGCGCTGCATTTATGAAGGCGTCTCATCTGTCCATACGAAATTCACCGTCTAATCGTTCGCCCCCGCCGCCGGTACATTCGCGCTATCGGCAGTCGAGAGATAAGCGACTGCTCATAGTCGACAACCAAAGAGGAACTCGCTTATGAACTCGCCTTTTGAGAACAAAGTCGCACTCGTTACTGGCGCCGGCTCTGGCATCGGTCTGGCGACCGCGAAAGCCTTCGCCGAGGCGGGAGCTGCGGTGGCGCTGGCGGATATCGATGAGGACGGGGCTCGCTCCGCAGCGCAGGAGCTCGTCGCCGCCGGCCACAAGGCACTCGTCATCCGCTGCGACGTAGCCGACGAGCGTCAGGTGGCAGCGATGGTTGAGCAGACCGTCTCCACCTTCGGACGGCTGGATGCGGCGTTCAACAATGCCGGCGTGCAGAGCCCCCTTGCGGAGACCGCTGACGTCAGCGCCGAGGACTTTGATCGCGTGAACGCAATCAATCTGCGCGGCGTCTGGAGCTGCATGAAGTACGAGCTGCTTCATATGCGCAAACACGGAAGCGGCGCCATCGTCAACTGCTCTTCGATCGGCGGACTTCGGGGCATAGCCGGCCGGGGGGTGTATCGTGCATCCAAACACGGAGTGCTCGGGCTGACCAAGTGCGCTGCCCTCGAATATGCCTCCCGGGGCATCCGCATCAACGCGGTCTGCCCTGGGATCATCGATACGCCGATGGCCGCACGCATGCTGGCCAGTCAAGCGGAAGCCATAAAAGCGTTGATGAAAGACGTGCCGATTGGGCGACTTGGTCGGCCGGAGGAGATCGCGGCTGCCGTTCTTTGGCTTTGCGGCCCTGGCGCAAGCTTCGTGATCGGTCACGCGCTCGTTGTGGATGGCGGGTACACCGTACCCTGACGAAGAAAGCAACGGCGGCGAGCGCCTTCAGATTGGGCGATGCAGGAGGTGACCGTGTCCCGTGTCTTCATCATCGGCGCGACCGGCGGCGTCGGTTCGCGTCTTGCTGCCCAGCTCATCGAGCGGGCTGACCAATCGATCGGTCTGCACCGTCGCCCGGAGCAGCCTCGGGCCCTACAAGCCCGTGGTATTGCACCGGTCGCGGGCGACCTGACATGAAAAACGAGGAGACGAACCATGAGAGGAGCTGTTCTCTACGGCCCGCGAGACGTGCGTTTCGAGGAGCGCGACACCCCGAAGATCATCAAGCCGACGGACGCCATCATCAGGATCTCGGCCACCTGCGTGTGTGGGTCTGACCTGTGGCCCTACCGCGGCATCAACCCGGTTACCCAGCCGACCCCAATGGGGCACGAGTACTGCGGCATAGTCGAGCAGATCGGCAGCGCGGTCACCTCAATCAAACCTGGGCAGTTCGTCATCGGTTCGTTCTTCGCCTCCGACAACACCTGTCCCAACTGCCAGATCGGATATCAGTCGGGGTGCCAGCACGCCGAGTTCGTCGGCACTGCGCAAGCGCCGTTGCTCCGCGTCCCGCTCGCCGACGGCACCCTGGTGGCTACCCCGGATGTTCCCGCGGATGAGCTGATCCCGAACCTGTTAGCGCTCTCCGATGTCATGGGCACTGGCTGGTTCGCGGCCGACGCGGCCAACGTGAAGCCGGGCAAGACGGTAGCGGTCGTCGGTGACGGCGCGGTCGGGCTCCTCGCTGTGCTCTCCGCCAAGCTGATGGGTGCCGAGCGGATCATCGCGATGAGCCGTCACGAGTCGCGGCAGAAGCTCGCCCGCGAGTTCGGCGCGACCGACATCGTGAACGAGCGCGGTGACGAGGGGGTGGCACGCATCAAGGAGTTGACCGGCGGAATCGGCGCTGATTCGGTGCTGGAGTGCGTCGGCACCCAAGACTCGATGATGCAAGCGATCCATTCCACCCGCAAGGGCGGCTACGTGGGCTACGTCGGCGTCCCGCACGGTGTCGAGCTCAACGGCGAGCAGTTGTTCTACGCGCATGTACACCTCCACGGTGGGCCCGCCCCGGTACGCCACTTCCTGCCTGGGCTGATCGATCTCGTGTTGAACGGGAAAATCAACCCCGGCAAGGTCTTCGACCTGACGCTGCCCCTCGAACAGGTGGCGGAGGGTTACCGTGCAATGGACGAGCGCCGAGCGATCAAGACGTTGCTGCGCCCGTAGGGCGCTTTGCGCCTCTTGATGCGACGGGCCATGGAACCGACCCGGAACATGTCGCCTCGCACCCAGCATCAGGAGGCTACGCGCTCCCTCGCTGGGTGGGCCGATGGATATTGATGGTGCTGCCCTTTTACCGTACCCGTCCCTACCCATGCGAGGTTTCAACAAGGAGCCACGACGGCCAGATGGTCGAAAGACGAACTACGCAAGATCGCTGAGGCCGATGACTTGCACATCGCACCGTTCCGTGCAAGCCGATGCGCGTCATCGGCTCGATCGAGCAGCCGATCTTTGCGGAATCAACGTCGATGCCGGCCGCGGGACGTGCGCGCCGTGCCCCATGGCAGCAGCCCGGCGTAACGCTGTAGGGGCTATCGGGACAGATGCGCGAAACCAGGGGATTCGCGTCGCACGATGCGCGAGCCCAATGTTGGTCTCGGCATCTACCGATCAAGACATTGGGAGTCCGGTGTCTTCGTAGATCGCAGGAAGGTTCAGAGCGGCCGGTATTGGCCCGCAGTCGACGGCGACCTTTTCGCCACCTTCCAGCGTTCCTGCTAGCCACTCCCCGCTTTCACCGCGGACGTAGTAGCTGACCGCAGCGCGTTCCGAGTCGACCAAGAGGTCATACCGCAGGCTGGCGATGCCCAGATAGGCGCGCAGCTTTTCTCTGGTGTCTATGGCGGCGGTCGTCGGAGACATCACCTCTGCGACCAGGCCGGGTGACTCCTTGAACAGGGTGTCGGGCTGTGCCGGCTCGCAGCTCAGCATGACATCGGGGTAGTAGTACACGGGGCCGCTGTCGATACGGAGCTTCATGTCGGAGATGTAAACGCCGCCCGATGAGCCTCGGGCAGCCGCGCGCAATTGCACGGCCAGGTTGAGCGCGATGCGGTCATGCCGCTCCCCGGCTCCCGCCATAGCGTAGGCAATGCCCGCTACGTACTCGTGGCGCTGCGTGGCGCCCGCCTCGAGCGCCAGATAGTCACGCTCATCAAGCCACTTGCTCTGCGGACTGCCCATAAGAAAGGAACCTCGACCGACCGATTGCTAGCCGAGCACGAAACCGGGAGACCATCAGTCTCTATGCCACGGCCCCGCGGACCATTCCCACTCGGGCTGCGCTCTAAGACTGCGCCGCGTGTTTCGGCCAGCTGGCACTACTACGAGCGGTCAGGAAGATCCGCCGAGGCTCCGCGCGGCTCTTTGTCATCGTGCGTGGAGCTTGAGCGCGCCTGCGCAGACGTCTTCGACAGCACCAAGGACTACTGTCACCTGGTCGGTTGCGAGATCGAGAACCAAAGCACTGGAGAGCGCTGGGGGATTTAAACCCCGCTTTTCTTCGAGGACCACTCTAGCGCGGTGGCGGCAGGTGCTCAATCGCGTGGGTGTTGGCCAGGAGTTGCGGTATTGCCGGGGATGCTCGGCCGATTCATGAGCTAAGGTGGCCGATGTCCAGGCGCATTCGGGCGGTCGCACGTGCATAGGACGAGCGGGCGCGCTGGCTGAGTCATTCAAGCCGGTCTTCGGGTACAAGGTCAGGCCGCTTGGAACAGCGGCAAGGGCCGGGGCGGTGAGCGTGGCGGGGCTCGGGCGGGCAAGCCCAGGTGCGTGAAGATCTAGACGATCACCTGGGGATCGACGATGGCAGCGATGATCTTCAAGCGCGCGCCACAGCGCGGGCACTATTCGATGTCGATATCGCATAGGCGTTTGAGCAATCGTACCCAGCTCATGCGCACGGGCGCTGAGGCGGGCGGGCCTGGGCGTGGTGATGACAAGCGGTATGGGCAGTGACGGGCGCGCTCGGAACGACCTGGGGCCTTCATTTGGCGTGGGGGCGAGCACGGAGGCGAATCGGATGCAGCCTGGGGCGCGGCACCAGTGCGGCCAGCGGCTGCATGAACTCCAGCGGCGACATCACGATATGGGTGGTGCCGTCTCGGTAGGGGCTTTTGAGCTGCAGCACGGCTTGGCCCGCGCGGGTGCGCCTGAGCCGCTCGTTGGCAATGGCGGGGCCCGTGATGGTGCGGCACAGGCCCTCGAGTCGCTTGCGCCTCAGGCGCGCCCCCGGTTGCGCCTCAACCTGAGCCAGTAAGCTCTCGAGATGTCCCTGGACCGCCTGATACACGGTAGTTTCTTCCGGGCGCCCCCCTCGTAGTGGACGCGGTTGCCGGGCGGAAGCGGCCGAGCCGCTTGGCGCATGGTTGGTTATTGTTCTTTTGGCTGTTGTTCTATACAGCCTCATGATGAGATGATGCCCAGCAACTGAGCCGCATTTCCTCACACCGGATGCCCCGTCAACGCGCGAAAGCCGGCGTTGCCAATGCCATCGCCTCACGGCTTCGCGGCCGACGCGTCTCGCGCCGCCGCACTTGCTCCCCGGAAAAGAGTGGGGATCCGCCGAAATCATACGATCCCGGTCGAGGATGAAGCCATAACAAGTACTGTCCGCGAGCAATGCGCATTCTCTGCCAAAACGGGTGCGCCCGGTGCAGGAAGTCTGCCAATTCATCGGGTATCTTTCCATTTGCATCGCATCGGCTTCGTCATCGCACCCTGGGAGGAAAATGACAGGCCATTGGCGTGTCTCGCTCGAAAGGAGGTGGTTGATTGACTTGTGTGCACGATCCATCGATACGATCGGCCCTCAACAACTTTCATCCTGAATATCCAAGGAGAAGAGTCATGTCACATCCCATATCGCTCAAACGGCAGTGGTTGACGGTTACCGCAAGCCTCCTCGCTGCCCTGCTGGTGCTCAGCCGCCCCGGCACGGCCGCCGACATGACGGCCACCTCCGCCGTCCACGGTCACGGCCAGCCCGACTTTGGACCGAATGTGCTGATCTTCGACCCCGGCATGCCGACCAGTGAGATCCAGGCGGCCGTGGATGCCGTCGCCAGCCGGCAGGTCGACGACGAGATGGGCACGGGGCGTTACGCCCTGCTGTTCAAGCCCGGCACCTACGGCACCGCGCAGGAACCGCTCTGGTTCCAGGTGGGTTACTACACCGAGGTCGCCGGTCTGGGCGCTTCGCCAACCGATGTCGTCATCAACGGCCATGTCGATGTCTACAACCGCTGCCTCGCTCCCGACAACTGCATCGCGCTGGTCAATTTCTGGCGATCGCTCTCGAACCTGACGATCAATGTCACCGTAAAGGGAGTGGATGGCTGCCGCGACTCCGGCGATTTCTGGGCCGTCTCACAGGCGTCGCCGATGCGGCGGGTCAACATCACCGGCGGCAACCTCACGCTCATGGATTACTGCACCGCCGGGCCACAGTATGCGAGCGGGGGGTTCATTTCGGACTCCCAGACCGGTTTCATCATCAACGGGTCGCAGCAGCAATTCCTGGTGCGCGACAGCAGCATCGGCGGCTGGTCCAACGGCGTCTGGAACCAGGTATTCTCGGGAGTCCTGGGCGCCCCGCCTCAGTCGTTCGGCTCCACTCCCTACAATCCGCCGCCGTATACCACCCTCGCCACCAGCCCGGTAACCAGGGAACGACCGTTCCTGTACGCCGACTCGACAGGGGAGTACTTCGTATTCGTCCCGACATTACGGCAAAACTCCTCGGGCACCACGTGGAGCCGCGGACCGGCTGCGGGCACATTGATCCCGATCAACAGGTTCTTCCTCGCGAGGCCGACAGATTCAGCAAACAAGATCAACGCCGCCCTTGCCGGCGGGCAGGACGTGATCTTCACTCCCGGTATCTATCACATCGACAAGACGATCAAGGTCAAGCGGCCCGAAACCGTGGTGCTCGGTCTTGGCTTCCCGACGATCGTTCCGTCGCGCGGGATCGTGACGATGTCGGTCGCCGATGTGAAAGGCGTGAAGATCGCCGGTTTGCTGCTCGATGCCGGCCCGGTGAACTCGCCGATGCTGCTGCAGGTGGGCAGCCAGCATGGCCGCGGCCCCCATCACGGCCACTGGAGCGACGGGAAGGATCCGACCTCCCTGCACGACGTGTTCTTCCGCATCGGCGGGGCGACCCCCGGCCGGGCCACGACGACGCTGGTCGTGAACAGTGACGACGTCATCCTCGATGACATCTGGGCCTGGCGGGCCGACCACGGCAATGGCGTAGGCTGGACGCAAAACACCGCCGACACCGGCCTGATCGTCAATGGCGACAACGTCACGGCCTATGGCCTGTTCGTCGAGCACTACCAGAAGTACGAGCTGATCTGGAACGGCGAGAACGGCAGGACCATCTTCTTCCAGAACGAGATGCCGTACGATCCTCCGAGCCAGGAATCCTGGGCCCATGACGGCGTCAACGGTTTCGCCGCCTACCGGGTCGGCGACACCGTCACGACACATGAGGCCTGGGGGTTGGGCAGCTACTGCTTCTTCAACGTCGGCCCCGACATCCATGCCGAAGGCGCCTTCGAGGTCCCGGTCACATCAGGGGTGAAGATGCACGACCTCCTGACCGTTTTCCTCAATGGGAACGGCGGCATCGACCACGTGATCAATGACGTCGGCGCCGCAGTGGATGCGTCGAACCAGGTGACCAACGTGGTCAGCTATCCATAAGCGGATCGGAGCCAGGTCGATCCGCTGGGAATCGGCCTGCGGAACAGAGGGCGCACGGGCTGCAAGATCGCGTCTCGGACCGGATCATGCGCCGGCTGCGCCCCACCGAGCTGCGGGACCGCTGAAGTCGGGCAGCCGCCGCCTCAGGCAACGAGCACGTCTCCGCCCTCGATGGCGATGGGGATGGAGGTGAGCCGCGCGCCCGTGCATGGCCCATCCACGCAGCTTCCATCGGTGAGCCGGTAGATCGCCGTGTGGTGGGCGCACATCACCATGTCGCCGCCGAAGACGTGAAAGCGGTCCGGCTCGTAGTTGAGCGGCAGCGAAAAGTGCGGGCAGCAGTTGTGGAACGCCAGAAGCTGCGCACCCAGGCGGATCACCACGACGCGGAACACATCGCGTCCCGCGCCGAAGACGATCTCCTTGCCCTGTCCGTCGGCCACCTCCGCAGGCCCGCATAGACGGGTCCCTGCGGCGGGGGCGGAGGGCAAGCTACGCCAGTCGCTCAGATGTCCCCCGGGTGCAGCGTACGCACCGGCGTCCGAGCGCCCTCACTGGCTCGGCGCCAATCCGAAGTCGTACTGGACGGTGTAGTACGGCTGGTTCATCCGTTTGCCGTCCGGGGCGACGCCCGGCTCCTGTCGCGCGAATTGCGCCACCAGCGAGTTCTTCACTCCGAAGACGGCGTCCGAGTCGATGTACTGGTCGCCCTCGACGAAGACATGCGTAGTCACCGGCTCGTAACCCGGTGCGGAGATCATCATGTGCGTGTGCGCCGGTCGATACGGGTGGCGGCCCATCAAGCGCAGCATCTTGCCCACCGGACCGTCGGCGGGGATGGGGTAGCTCACCGGCTTGATCGTCCAAAAGGCGTAGC
>Ga0335082_10002110_pt1 | contig 21379 bp, 19 predicted proteins | sample Lox_Sample_41_FD_206718 | JGI IMG/M metagenome (GOLD analysis project Ga0335082, IMG submission 206718) | Soil microbial communities from Loxahatchee National Wildlife Refuge, Florida, United States - Lox_Sample_4.1 | ecosystem: Environmental > Terrestrial > Soil > Wetlands | place: USA...
ATTCATCGGCACCCAGCGGCTGTTCGCCTCCCTGGCCAAAGCGGGCGAGCAGCTAACGTGGGGGAGTGAACCGGATGAGCTGCCGACGTTCCTGGCCGAGCGCGGCTTGTACCTCGTGAGCGATGTCAGTGCCGCCGAGTATCGGCAGCGCTACTTCGGCGAAGCGGCGCACAGGATGCGGGGGCATGAGTTCTATCGTCTTGCGCTCGCCCGCGTCGGCAACCGTACCGCCCAACAAGCCGCTCCAGGCGACGGCCAAAAGGCAGGCCGCGCCTGAGCGCCAGGGCGTTAGCACCGGCGGTGTGGTGACGAAGCCATGACCTCCGAAGATCGTGAGTGGGGCGAAACGGTCCTTCGACTCCTCAGCGAAGGTGGGGTGGTGGGCGGCATTCGGTGCGGCGGAGTCCCCCCAACTCCTCATTGACCAGCGCACGCCGCCGGTCGCCGGGCACACGGGATGCCCCTGCTAGGGCTGCGCCAGCTTTTCTTCCAACCGCTGCACGGCGCTGGCCACACCTGAGAGCTGCGGCGCGCGCTGTGCCACCGCGCGGCACTCCTGCAGCGCATCCGCCAGCTGCCCGAGCAGCTCCAAACCCAGGCAGAGGTTGTAGCGCGCCGCGTGAAACTCGGGTTGCAGCTCGACCGCCTCCCGGTACTCGCCGACCGCGGCGGCGACGCGGCCGCTACTGAGATACGCCACACCGAGGTTGTTGTGAGCCTCGGCCAAGTCGGGGTTCAGCCGCAGCGCGCGCTGATACTCCTGGATCGCCGCGTCGCGCTCGCCGACTTCGTACAGCACCGCTCCGAGCTCGTTGTGGGCGGCGGCCGAGTCCGGCTTGAGCTGCAAGGCTTCCCGATACTCGGCGATGGCTTCCTGATTGCGCCCGGCGTGATAGGCCGTCAGTCCCGCCTGATAGTGGGTGTCGAACCGCGCGGCAACGCTCCGCGTACACGCCGCTACGAGGCTCGCCGCACACAGCGCCACCAGTGAGGAGATCCATCCGCGGCTCATCGCGTGGCTCAATATCATGCGCTCGTACGACTGTCAGCGGGAGCTGGCGCGCCGCGCTCCATCTCACGACGATGGACTCTTTCCTCGTGGCGTCGTCTTCCGATAGTATCGGCGCGCTCACGGAAGGATGCGACCATGGCTGGACCGTTGGAAGGAATCCGCGTCGTGGAAATGGGCTTCTGGGTGGCCGGCCCGGGCGCGGCGGCCGTCATGGCCGACTGGGGCGCCGCGGTCATCAAGATCGAGCCGCCGGAAGGGGACCCCATGCGCGGCATGTTCCTCAATGCCGCCGGCATCGATGTACCGATCAACCCACCCTTCGAGCTCGATAACCGCGGCAAGCGCAGCATCGGGCTGAACCTGCAGCACGCCGACGGCCGCGCCGTTGCCCAACGGCTGTTGCGCGACGCCGACGTGTTCGTCACCAACCTGCGTGCCTCGGCGTTGCAGAAGTACGGCCTGAGCTACGACGAGCTGCGGCAGCTGAACCCACGGCTGGTGTACTGCCACCTCAGCGGCTACGGCCTGGCCGGCGACGACAAGGATCGACCGGCCTACGACGTCGGCGCCTTCTGGTCGCGCGCCGGTATCGCTTGGTCGTTGGTTCCGCAAGGCGCCGAGCCGCCGCAGCAGCGCGGCGGGATGGGCGACCACACCACGGCGTTGTCGGCCGTCGGTGCGGTATGCGCGGCGCTGGTGGCGCGGCAACGCACCGGCGAAGGGCAATTGGTGGCGACCTCGCTGCTGCGCACCGGCATGTACGTGCTCGGCTGGGACCTCAACATCCGTTTGCGCTTCGGCTACGTGGCGCCACCGTACACACGCCAGAGCGTGCCCAACCCGGTGGTGAGCTGCTACCGCGCCGGCGACGGCAAGTGGTTCTGGCTCCTCGGCCTGCAGGGCGATCGCCACTGGCCGGATGTGGTCCGCGCCATCGGCCGTCCGGAGCTGCGCGCCGACCCGCGCTTCAACGACATGCGCAGCCGCCGCGAAAACGTCGGCGTGCTGGTGCCGTTGCTCGACGAGATATTCGCCACCAAGTCGTTGCCGGAGTGGAGCGAGATCTTCGATCGCGAGAACGTCTGGTGGGCTCCGGTGCAATCACCCGACGACGTCGCCGTCGATCCGCAAGTGCGTGCGGCGGGCGGTGTGGTCGCGACGCCCGTGAGCGACGGGAGCGCCGAGATGGTCGCCAGCCCCGCGGACTTCACCGGCACGCCGTGGGTGCCGGGCGGCGCCGCGCCGGAGTTTGCCCAACACACCGAGGAGATCCTGCTCGAGCTCGGGTACGATTGGGAACGTATCGGTGCGTTGAAGGAGAACGGCGCCATTCCGTGAGCACGGAGGGCATCAGGAGGAAAGCGTGACGCGAGTCGCACTCAGGGACGGCCTGCTGACCAGCCTCGACGACGCCGGTGCGGCGCGGTTGCTCGGCGGGCGCTGCCCGCGCTGCGCCCGCCACAGTTTTCCGGCGCAACAGCTCTGTCCGTACTGCGCGAGCGACGGCTGTGAGAGTGTCCCGCTCAGCGCGCAGGGCGTCGTGGAGGTGTGCACCACGGTCATCAACCGGCCGCCGGGATACGAAGGTCCTCTGCCGTTCGGCTTTGGCGTCGTCGAGTTGCCGGAGGGCATTCGGATCATCACCCGCATCAGCCAGCCGGATCAGGCCAAGCCGGGTACCCCCGTCAAGCTGGTGCTCGAGACCGTAGGCGTCGACGCTGAGGGACGAGCGATCACCACCTACGCATTTGCACTCAGCACTCAGGACCCAGGACTCAGGACTCAGGACTCAGGACTCAGGACCCAAGACTGATGCGCTCCGTCTACATCGCCGGTGTCGGCATCCATCCGTTCGGCCGCTTCGACAACAAGACGGTGGTCGACATGGGCGTTGCCGCCGTGCGCATGGCGCTGAAGGAGGCCGATCGCGAGTACGGCGGATTCCAGGCAGCCTACTGCGGCACGGTGTATACGGGCGTCGCTGCCGGTCACAAGGTCCTGACGACGCTCGGGCTCACCGGCATGCCGATCATGAACATCGAGGCAGGCTGCGCCAGCGGCGGCGCGGCGCTGGGCCAGGCGTGCAGCGCGATCGCCTCGGGGCGCTACGAGTGCGTCCTCGTCTTCGGCATGGAGAAGATGCCGAAGGGGATCATCCGCTCCAGCTTCTTCGAGCCGTGGCGCGAGCAAGGCGGGTTGGCAGTCACGCCGGCGTATTTCGCACTGCGCGCGCAGCGCCTCATGCGTGACTCGGGCGTCACCGCCGAGCATCTGGCGCAGGTGTCGGTGAAGAACCACCGCCACGGCGTGCACAACCCGTTTGCGATGTTCCGCAAGGAGCTCACGTTGGAGGCCGTACTGGCCTCGCCGATGGTCTGCGACCCGTTGCGCCTCTACATGCTGTGCTCGCCGAACGAAGGCGCGGCGGCGGTGTTGCTCAGCGCCACACCGAGCCCAGTGCGCATCGCGGCGGCGACGCTGCGTTCGCACCTCCCCGGCAACGTCCTCGGCGAGCACACGCCGCTCAGCGGGCTTGCCGACGACAACATTCCCAGCCCGACCAAGCTGGCGGCGCGCGAGGCCTACGCGCTCGCCGGCATCGGTCCGGAAGAGGTCGACGTCGTCGAGCTGCAGGACACCGACTCGGCGCGCGAGCTGCTGTCGTACGAAGAGCTCGGGTTGTGTCCGAGGGGTGCGGCAGGCCAATGGATCGATGAGGGGCATACCGAGATGACCGGCGACCTGCCGGTGAATCCCAGCGGCGGACTGCTGTCGAAAGGCGAGCCGCTCGGCGCCTCCGGCCTCGGCCAGGTGGTCGAGCTCTACTGGCAGCTGCGCGGCGAAGCCGGGCCGCGTCAGGTGGCGGACGCGAAGGTGGCACTCGCACACACCGTGGGGCGCGGCGCCAATGCGTCGGTGGTGCTGCTGACGAGCCGGTAGCGCCGCCACAGCACGCTGGAAGACGCGTCGAGATCGCCGCCGGCCGCGGGCGCTGAGGGCCAGCATCCACGCATGCGCAAGGAAAGGTTCATTGTCACCCCCGCTGACGCCGCTCTGCGCCTCGATCAGGCGCTCGCCGCCCACATCGCCGGGCTGTCACGCCGTCAAGCGCGCGTGCTCCTGGACATTGGCGGGGTCTTCGTCGACGGGGCACGCGTCAAGGTCGCCGGCCGCCTGGTGCGGCCGGGGCAACGCATCGAGGCCCACCTCGGCGGGGCGCTGACACGAGCGACCAAGACGGTCGGCCATGCCGCCCGCGCCCGCGATGCCGCGGCGCTGCCCGAGTTTCCGATCGTCTACGAGGACGACGATCTGGTCGTCGTCGACAAGCCAGCCGGTCTGCTGACCGCCCCGACACCGGAGAGCGACCGGAACAACCTCGCCGATCTGCTCAGCCGCCGCGGCGGGCAGCGCGTCCTCGTCGTGCACCGCATCGACTTGCAGACCAGCGGCCTGCTGGTGTTCGCCAAGACCACCGCGGCCAATCGCGCCCTCGCGGAGCAGTTCCGCCAGCACAACGTCGAGCGTGCCTACCTGGCGGTGGTGGCTGGCGTCTTTCCGGCTCAGACGCGCACCCTGTCGTTGCCGGTGCGCGGGCGGCGCGCGGTGACGCACTTCGCGGTCGAAGAGGTCCTCGACGAACAGGCGACGGTCGTGCGTTGTCGGCTCGAGACCGGTCGCACGCACCAGATCCGCATCCATTGCGAGCACCTCGGACATTCGGTGCTCGGTGACCCGACGTACGCCACGCCAACCAGATGGCCGCCGCCACGCATGGCGCTGCATGCGGCCGAGTTGGGCTTCACGCATCCACGCAGCGGAGAACGGCTGCGCTTCACCAGCCCGTGGCCGGCGGATCTGGCCGACTGGCTGGCGAGGCTCCGCGCGCATGTGCCACCGCATTCGATGCCGTGATCTGGATCCGCTTACGACCTCGGAAAATACAGTGACACATCCCGTTCCTCCCGAGACCCGGACCAGTGCGTTGGCGCTGGTCTGTTGGACCAGTGAACCCCCTCCTTACTAAGGAGGGGGCTTGGGGGAGGTTGCTGGCGCGCCGTTTCAAAACCTCCCCTGACCCCTCCTTGGTAAGGGGGGGAACCCTCGGCGAACGGTTCAGTGGTAGTAGGCGCCCTTCTTCTGGGCGCCGTATCGAGGGATGCCGGCGGGGTGCGTCAACAGCGGTCGCCCCTCGATACGCGCCCTGGGAAAACGGGCGCTACTCGGGGTGATCGGTATTCAGCTCTGTCACCGTCTTTGGCGAGACAGTAGGATACGCGACGATGACGTCCGATACTTGCCAGACATCGCGGCGGCGGTGAAGTATAGGGCGTGCATGGAGCTTGACGCCAAGACCTGTTACCAAGCGTTCGTCCGTCACGACCGCCGTTTCGACGGCCGGGTCTTTGCCGGCATCGTGACCACCGGCATCTACTGTCGTCCGGTGTGTCCCGTGGTGACTGCGAAGTTCGAGAACGCGCGTTTCTTTGCCTGTGCCGCGGCGGCCGAAGCTGCCGGCTTCCGTCCGTGTTTGCGTTGCCGACCCGAAGCGGCGCCGGGGACGCCGGCCTGGCTCGGCACCTCCGCCGTGGTGTCGCGGGCGCTGCGGCTGATCGGCGACACCGGGATCGCCGACGACAACATCGAGGCGTTCGCCCTGCGTCTCGGCGTCGGGGCGCGCCAGCTGCGGCGCCTCTTTGCGCAGCACCTCGGCGCGTCGCCCGTGCAGATCGCGCGGGCACGGCGGGTCCACTTCGCGCGCCGGCTCATCGATGAGACGACGCTATCGATGAGCACGATCGCGTTTGCGGCGGGCTTCGCCAGCATTCGTCAGTTCAATCACGCCATGCGCGCGACCTTTCGGCAGACGCCTACCGCGCTACGCCAGCGTCGCGGCCGCCGCGGTCCGCTCGGGGATGACGGCGGCCTGGCCGTGCGCCTACCGTATCGTCCGCCGTTCGATTGGGCGGGCATCGTGAGCTTCCTGGCGCCGCGCGCGACGCCGGGTGTCGAGTGCGTCGACGCGACCACCTACCGGCGCACCATCGACATCGACGGGACATGTGGCGCAATCACCGTCTGTCCGGGGGCGGACGACGCGGCGCATCTGGTGATGCACGTGCGACTGCCGCGCTACGACGACCTCCTACGCGTCGTTGAGCGTGCCCGGCGGTTCTTCGATCTCGATGCCGATCCGTTGCAGATCGGCGGGCATCTGCGCCGCAGCGCCCGTCTGCGGCGTGCCGTGCGGGCGGCGCCCGGCCTGCGCGTGCCTGGCGCCTGGGATGGCTTCGAGCTGGCGGTGCGCGCCATCCTCGGGCAGCAGGTCACCGTGCGCGGCGCCACCACGCTGGCGGGTCGCCTGGTGTGCACCTTCGGCACGGCGGTGGACGGCGGCGGGGACGGGCTGACGCACTGCTTTCCGCGCCCCGAGGCGCTCGCCGACGCCGACCTGGCGCGCATCGGCCTGCCACGGGCGCGGGCGGCGACGATCCGCGGCCTGGCCGCAGCCGTGTGCCGTGGCGAGCTGACCCTCGACGCGTCGCAAGGGCTGGAGGATGCCGTGGCGCGGCTGCAGGCGCTTCCGGGCGTTGGCGAGTGGACGGCGCATTACATCGCCATGCGAGCCTTCGGCGAGCCGGACGCGTTCCCGGCGAGCGACCTGGGTCTGCGGCATGCCCTGACCAATGGTGCGGGGCCACCCTCGGCGCGGGCGGTGGCGCACCTTGCCGAGGGCTGGCGGCCCTGGCGGGCCTACGCCGCAATGTATCTCTGGAACGGTGCGGGGAGGAATGGTCATGATCATTGAGTGGGTTGAGCATCCGTCACCGATCGGCCCCATCAACCTGGCCGTGCACGCCGGCCGCCTTTGTGCGCTCGGCTTTCCGGAACACTGGGCGCGCAAGCGCGCCGCTCTGGAGCGGCGCTGCGGGCGCGTCGAGTGGCTCCGCCGCGACGACGCGGCCGACATGGCGCGACGCTTGGCGGCGTATTTCGCCGGCGACCTGCAGGCGCTGCGCGCGGTGGAAATCGATCTCGGCGGCACACCGTTTCAGCAGCGGGTGTGGACGGCGCTGCGCCGTCTCCCGCCGGGACAGACGGCGTCGTACGGCGAGCTGGCGCGTTCGATCGGTCACCCCGCGGCGGTGCGTGCCGTCGGGGCGGCGAACGGAGCGAACCCGGTTGGCATCGTGGTCCCGTGTCATCGGGTGATCGGTGCGGACGGCAGCCTCACGGGTTACGGCGGCGGCATCGAGCGCAAACGGTGGCTCCTCCGACACGAGGGAATCGACGTATGACGTCGGTTCGAACCCGATCGCTGAGCGATCGGCGATGGCGCCACCGCCGGGCTTGCATTGCGACGCGAAAGCACGGCAGAAGGGTCGGAAAGAGCGAGAAGGAGTCGACCCCATGAAGCCCGAGGATTTCATCCTGGTGAGCGTCGATGATCACGTCGTCGAACCGCCGAACGTCTTCGATCGGCATTTGCCCGCCGCGTACAAGTCGAAGGCGCCGCGCAACGTGCGCAAGGCGGACGGCAGCAATGTCTGGGTGTGGGAAGGCGAGCAGATTCCCAACCTGGCGCTCAACGCCGTGGTCGGACGGCCACCGGAAGAGTACGGCATGGAGCCGACCTCCTACGAACAACTCCGACCGGGGACGTACAACGTGCATGAGCGCATCCGCGACATGAACGCCAACGGCGTGCTCGCCTCGCTCTGCTTCCCGTCGTTCCCCAGCCTGTGTGGGGAGAAGTTCTTCAAGCACCCCGACCGGCAGACCGCTCACGTCGTGCTGCAGGCCTACAACGACTGGCACATCGACGAATGGTGCGGTGCGTATCCCGGACGCTTCCTGCCGCTCGGGCTGCTGCCGTTGTGGGACCCACAGCTCATGGCGCAAGAGGTGCGTCGCGTCGCCAGGAAGGGCTGCCACGCCATCAGCTTCACGGAGAGCCCTGACGCACACGGCTTGCCGAGCCTGCACGATACCCATTGGGATCCCTTCTGGAAGGCGTGCGCCGACGAGGGCACGGTGATCTGCATCCATATTGGCAGTGGATCGGGGATGAAGTTCTCCTCGATGGATGCGCCGGTCGACGTGATGATCACGGTGCAGCCGATCGCTTGCGTGAACTGCGCCGCCGATCTGCTGTGGTCGCGCGTGCTCAAGGAGTTTCCGACCCTCAAGATCGCCATGTCGGAAGGTGGCATCGGCTGGATTCCCTACTTCCTCGAGCGCGCCGACTACGTGCATGCGCACCACCACCACTGGACGCATCAGGACTTCGGCGGCAAGCGGCCGAGCGACGTGTGGCGCGAGCACATGATCACCTGCTTCATCGACGACCCGGTCGGGGTGAAGAACCGCGACAGCATCGGCATCGACACCATCACCTGGGAATGCGACTACCCGCACTCGGACACCACTTGGCCGCACTCGCCCGAGATCCTGGCGCGCAGCTTAGTGGGTGCGTCGGACGACGACGTGAACAAGATCACGCACGAAAACGCGCTGCGGTTCTTCATGGCCGACCCGTTCACGCACCGGCCCAAGGCGGAGTGCACGGTGGCGGCGCTGCGAGCCGAGTCGCCTGACGTCGATCTGTCGGTCAAGTCGCAAGGCGGGAAGCCACCGGTCGTCGGCGCGCCGCGCCCGGTGACCACGGCCGACGTGCTGCAGCAGCTCGCCAGCGTGTACAGCACCGTGCCCGAAGGGGCATGACCTCAACGACCTTCCACCCTGGAATATGGGCGCGCCGCGATGACGCGGTGCAACAGCGCGTGGTGGTCATGTCAGGCGCGGTGCCACGATCGCATTCGCGGGGAAGGCAGTCTTGCTTCTCACTTCTTGTTTTTCATGCGGCATTAGTGCGGCCGACCGTGACCCTGTGGCGCTGGCTGCGGATCGTTGGGGTTGAGGAAGGCTGCTGACGGATCCGTTGTGTCGCCGCGGAGCGCGAGGTGGTGTGCCTCGATCTTGCCCTTGGCCTCGACGGCCACCCGATGCACCGCCTGGTCCTCGTCGGTCTGCGCGATGTGCTCCAGCACACCGACCGCCTCTGGCGCGCCGATCTCGCCGAGTGCGAAGACTGCAGTGCCGCGGGTGGCCGGATCGAGACCGTGCTGTAACAACTCGATTACCGGTTGCACCGCGCGCGGGTCACCGATCTTGCCGAGCGAAGAGAGGATGAGCTGCTCCATGCTGGCGTCCGTCGTATGCGTGATCAGGCACTGCACCAGAGTCGGCGTGCTTTGACGCGCCCGCGTATCGCCGAGAGTCTGTATCGCCTTCGCCTGCACGCGCACGTCCGAATCGCCGACCGCTTTGATCAGGTACTCGGTTGCTTTGTTGTTCTGCGACAGGCCTAGGGCCTTCACCGCCTCCAGGCGCTGGTCGGGGTCATCGCTGGACAGCTGCTTCACTGCGTCGTCGATCGCTGTGCCCTTCGCACCCCGGTCATAGTGCTGGTGCATGTGGGGACGGTACGTCTGCGCCACGGCAGCACCCGCAGCCAAGGCGAGCAGCGCCAGCGAAATTGGCAGCTGTTGCGGGACTCTTACGGACCGCATCGCGTCGTCTTCCAGGAGGGGCGAGTCCGGTCGTCAGCCAAGGTACGACTCTGGCGACTGCGTAGAGGACGAGAACGCCCTTCAGAAGGCGCGCAAGTCCGGTTCCAATTGGTCCGGTTCAGCCTTCTTCATCTCGTTCAGCGCGTCACTCACCTTGCCCAGCTGCGCCGGGGTGAGAAGACCGCGGATCGCCAGGACCGTGTGCAACTCGCTCTGCATGAACTGCAGGCGGAGCTGCGCGAGGCGTAGGAGCATGGCATTCGAGTCGACCGGCACGTCTGTGGGCGCCAGCAACGCTTCGTCCAGCTGGTTGTTGGCGGCCGCGAGCTGGCTGAGAAACTTCTGCGCATCGGTGCGCCCCGTTTCGACGATCCGATCGGCTTGGTCCGCTTGCTGAGTGGTCAGATCAGCAAATCTGAGCAGCACAGGAATCACCAGTATCGGACCGTCGCCCATCAGCATCATCCCGGCCACGGCTTCAGGTGATTGCGCACGCACCGGTACCGACCACGAACCGGCCAGGGCCAGTGCTACGAACATCCAAACACGCGTTGACACTCTGCGGCCTCCATAACTGACGTTGACCCGGCGAGCGAGCCTGTGGGTCGGCTGGACTCACTGCGCGGCGTTCGGGTTGCCGTGGTGGTGGCGATGATGGTGGTGACACTCGGCGAGCAGAGCCGCGCACGCCGCCGGAAAATTCGGGTCAGTCTTCTGGGCGGCGCGCAAGCACTGGCCGATGGCACGGGGGCCGGTGTCGCCCGTGCAGTTCACTTGCGCATAGTCACCGCACGCCGTGTTCCAGGCATCTCTCTTGGCTTGCATCTCGGTCAGCTGGGCCTGGCACTGGTCCGAAAGCGTGACGCCCTTCGCCGCCGCGGCCTCTTGGAGACAGCTGGCAAACGCGCCAGGGCCGGGCGTGACCTGGCAGAGCATCTGCAGACAATCCCGGAAGCTGCCGGGAGCGGGTGTGACGTTGGGGCACAGCGTCTGCAGGTCCTGACGGCACGCGCCTCCACCATGGCGGCTGTGTGCGAGAGCGGGTGCCGTCATTGTCAGCGCCACGGCGAGCGGCGCGATGAGCGCAATGAGTTTGGACATTCCTTTCGCCTCCTTCTTGCTTGCTTCGTGAGTGCGTGCCTTGCGACACGCGGTGCACCAACGTGCACGCTGATGCAGCGTTCTCTTCATGTTCCCACAACGAGTCCAGTGCCATCTTGGTTGACGTCAGTCGCTCCGGCCATCCCCGCACCGTCCTGGGTGACTGGCGGCCACCAGATACGAGCGACACAAGTGGTTATGGCCAGTAGCCCCGGGTGGCGACTGAGCGGACCGCACCGCGGATAGGTGCTGCTCGGTCATTGTGTTGACGGACCGTAGGATCGTGCCGATACGGCGCGAGCGTCAATCTGCCTGCTGTGAAATGAGCGCTTCAAGCGCAGGTTCTCCCCGTCGGCGCCTTCGTGGTCAGTCGCACCCGTTGCGAGCGTTGTTGACGGCGCTGAGAATCTCATCGACGGTGATCTCGTTGTCATGGTTCACATCACCGGCAACGCAGGTCGAGGCGCTCGCATTGCCTAACGCCATGTTCACCATGCTCACCAGATTGTCGAGTGTGACCGAGCGATGTCCATCGCAGTCGCCGGCGCATGGGGGGGACGTTGGCTGTGGCGATGGTGTGCGAGTCGGGGTTGGCGTTCTCGTTTCGGTCAGCGTCGCCGTAGGCGTTGGCGTATGGGCAATCGCTTCGAGGGCTGTCGCGAGCACAGCCACATCGGGTGTCCCGAGACCACTGGCCAGATCGTAGCCCACGCCCGCCGCATAGCCCGCGACGCCGTTGAAGCTGTTGTTGCCTTGAGTGATGTCATGGAATACCGCCGCACCGTTGCCGGCATACTGCTGTCGTCCGAGCGCGTACAGCGTCGCGTTCAGCGGCCCCAATCCCTCGACCTGCCGGGCATGATTGAGCAGCGCCGCGATACCACCCCAACTCGGCGCCGCCGCGCTGGTGCCACCGATGACCTCGATAAGACCTCCGACCAGCACGACGTAGCCTGGACTTTGCGGGCTTGCGAGGAGCGAGACGTCAGGCTGATCGCGGGCGCCATCGGCCGGTACGCCTGGGGCACTTTGGAAGGGCGGCTTCGAAACCAACGTACTGGCGCCACCGCCCGAGGCGCCAGCCGCGTCATTCCACACGGCTTCACTGACATAACCGGTGGCGTCGCCACTCGCGTTGAAGCCAGGATCGAGTGCCGTGCCGCCGACCGCGGTGACGTTGGGATCGCTGGCCAACACATTTACGCTACGCCCCCGCCCGTCTTGGCAGCCGTCGGCGCCGCCGTCTCCCGTGGACACCATCACCGCCTGTCCCTGGGCCGCCGCCTCGGCATACATGGGGCCGAACAGGTTGAGGTCGGAGTTGTCCAGCCGCTCACACTCTCCGAAGCTCATGGTGATCGTCTTGGCTTCCGAATGCTTGGTGACGATGTCCATGAGCGAGGCGTCGATATCTGCGCCGCTGATGTCGACGAGCACTGTGGCGCCCGGTGCCATGGCGCTTGCCCACTCCGTATCCAAAAGGACCTCGGTTTCTTCGCCTTGAATGCATTGCTGGAGCTGTCGCGAATTGCGGATGCCCTGGCACACGCCGCTGGGGGCGCCGACGCCGGGATTCGTCGAGGGAAACACCTTGACTGGACCGTGCGTCGGGACATCGAACTGCTGTTCGAAGCCGGTGACGTCGCTGACGTTGAAGTCGGAGCGGGCGACGACGGCAATCGTCTGCCCCGATCCGTTCACCCCCGCATCGAGCAGCGTCTGCATATCGTACGCGGTGTACATATCCGGCGGTGCCATCGTGTCGATGCTCTGGGTGGCGTTCGACAGGCGCACCAGCGGTTCGGCCAATGGGAAGGTGTTGAGCCGAACGAAGTCCACGGTGTCGCGAAATTCAACCGGGAGCAGCGCTGGGGTGTCGTTGGCCAACGGGGTGCGCCCGCGATGGCTGTAGTGGCTCATGCGCACACCGAAGCTCGCTTCGACGCTCTTCACCGTGCCGCTGAAGTCGATGCGCGCGGCGTTCACCTGGGGCCGCACCGCGAATCCTTCACCCCGCAGCCAGTCCACGACGGCACTGTACTCCTCGGGCAAGGGCGCGAAACGGGCCTCGAATTCATCCGGCGTGAGCCAGCGGTGATACTGCGGGGATTGGGGGTCTTGCTGCGCGGCAATCAATGCGGCGAGTTGGTCAGCAGCCCGCAACCGCAGCGTCACCGACATATCCAGGGATTCATCCGGATCGGCCACCTGTAGCCATCCTGATGCAGTCGCGCGCGGCGATACGGAATTGGGCAGCTCATAGCGCTCGGCAGCGTAGGCGATCTGAACGCCGAGGATGGACCACGCGACCGCGATGCGGAAGACCCGCAGCGCACCATGGTATTGGTCGCCGGAAAGCTGGCGCATGCCGCGATTGCGGCGACGACCGAAGACGACCATGGCAGCCCTGACGGGTCCGGTCATGAGGAACTCTCCAGATATTCGCGGTCGCCTCACCCACAGGAACGCCCGTTGGGGCGACCAGTGGCGCAGCCGACGGTGGTGATTCTGACGTCGCTCCTTTGGGATCGAGAGGCGCCGCGCCGATTCCGGCGCTGTGGAGCGGCCCGCGTTGCGGCATTGTGTTTGATGACGTGCGCCAAGCGGCCCGCGTCCCATTGCGAGAGGCCGCTGCGTAAGCAGCTCGCGTCAAGCTCGAGCACCTGGCAGATACGCTCAAACGAGAACGGCCAATCCGTGTCGGTGCTGCAGAGCCAATCGTCGGCATCTTTGAACAGCCGGCGATCCCGGTTACGGTGCGCGAAGCGGTATCGCTGAAAGGAGCGGACGGCATCGTTGAGAATAGCCAGCATCAGTCGCTTCTCCGGTACGTCGGCGCTGGAGCCCGAGCGCAATTGCTGCACGGGAAGGATGATCTCCGGTTGAAGCAGTCCCCCGTCGCTCGTCTCGGCGGGTCCCACCACTGTGGTTGAAAACAAGTCCTGCGGTTTCGTCTTCACGTGTCTGCTCCTTGCCGCGCGGGGCGCGACGAACCCTCTCCGTCTCGCATGAAGTCCCGGAGCATCACGTGTGCCAGGAGGAATGCCGCCCGGAGGCCACCTCTCGGGATGTTCAGCGGTGGGGAGGCGTGCCCCGCGGGGCGAAATGGGCCCGCGGGGCGATCGAGCCCTCGCCGCGTGTAGAAGTCCTCGTCGGCAAGCCCGAGGAAGGAGGAGACCCCAATATGAGCGCGAGCCTTGCGCGAGAGGGGCGGCGTCACGAGTCACGCTCACCTTCACACGGGGAGCTCTCGCCCGACGCGCTCCACCAGCCGCCGCCGAGGGCGACGAAGAGCGCCACCGTGTCCTGCAGGCGCTGTGCCTTTGCTCCGATGTAGGCGATGGTCGCCTGGTCGTATTGCGCATTCACGACGACGACGTCGAGGTAGTTGAGTAAGCCAGTGCCGTAGTTCAGCTTCGTCAGGCGCAGCTCTTCGCGCGCCGCCTCGAGCTGCCTCGACTGCGCCGCGAGCTGCCGCGCGTCGTGCTGCAGGGCGTCCAGCGCGTCGGCGACTTGCTGCAGGCCGCTCAACGCCGTCTGCCGGTAGGTGGCAAACGCCTGCTCGTAGGCATCGATTGCGGCGCGTCGTTGATACCACAGCGAGCCTCCGTGGAAGAGCGGCGCGGTGAGCCCGGCGGCAATATTCCAGAGGTGGCTCTGTGGCACGAACATCTCCGCCACGGAGTTGCTGTTCCAGCCGTAGCCGCCGCCCAGGGTGATGCTGGGAAACATCGCCGCCGTCGCCACACCGATCTCGGCGCTCGCCTGGTGCAATTGCGCTTCGGCGGCGAGGATGTCGGGCCGGCGCCGGACCAGCTCCGAGGGCAGCGTGACCGGCAGATCGCCGGGCACGTCGAGCCCCGACAGCTCGACTGGCGGCGACGTCCAGTCCGCCGGCTCGCGCCCGAGCAGCGTCGCGAGCAGGTGCTGCGTCTGCGCCAGCCTCTGCTGCAGTGGCGGGAGCGACGCCTCGGTCGCCGCCAACTGCGTCGCGATCGCATAGGCGCCGATGTAGGTCGCCGTGCCCGCCTCGGCCTGCGCGGTGGCGATCTCCGCTTGGTCTCGCTGCTCGGCGACGAGGCGGCGGGTGGCCTCGATCTCAGCCTCGTACGCCGCTTCGGCGATGGTGGCGTTGACGACGTTGCCGAGCAGGGTGAGGTAGGTCGCCGCCGCCAGATGGTCTTGTGCCTCGGCCTGGGCCGCGAGACTCTCGACGGCACGACGCTCCCCGCCGAAGACGTCGAGCGTGTAGCTCACCGTCCCCGCCAGCGTGTAGAGATTGAACGTCGAGGACCCGCCCGAGGCGGGGAAAAACGAGCGCTCGCGGACGGCCGAGGCTCCGGCGTCGATCTGAGGGAGGAAGACCCCGTATCCGGCGCGCAGCGAGTCCTGGCTGCCGCGCAGGCTCGCCAGCGCGGCCTGCAGGGTTGGACTCTGGGCGATCGCCTCTGCGATGCGCGCATCGAGCGACTCGTTGCCGAAGAGCCGCCACCACTCCGCTACCACCGGCGCGCCCGGGTGGAACGTCTGCGTCAGGTCGTCGGCCGCCGCGGTCTCTGGTGGTGTGCCGCCCGGCGAGTAGTCGCCCGAGATGGGGGGCTGCGGCGGGACGAAGTCGGGACCGACCGCGCATCCAAGGATCGCGAGGAACGGTAGGACGACTGCGAAGGGCGACCGCCCTCCGCGTCCCATCCGCCCCTGCGTCGATGTTCGAGTCGTGCGCGACACGGTCGGCCACTTCACTTCGACTTGATGTAGACGTCGACGAGTTGCCCCGGATAGATTGCCAGGTCCGGCTTCTTGAAGCGGAAGACGAGGGGCAGGACACGCAGGTCGACGCGTTCGGTGCGCTCGTTCGAGAGCTCGATCTTCGGCGAGACGTACGGCTGCACGCGGACGAACTCGAGCGGTACGCGCACGTCCGTGCCGCGCAGAAACATCGTCGCCTCGATCTGCTCCAGGACGGGCAGCTTTGAGATCAGGATCTCGTCGACGTAGCAGCGAACGGCAAGGTGCTCTTGCGGAGTCCCCATCACCACGACGGGCGTGGCGGCCTGGGTATAGGTCTCGACGGTCCCCTGTGGCGAGACGAAGCTCCCAACGGCCGCCGGGACGGAGAGGATCACGCCGTCGACGGGCGCCCGGATCACGTACTTTGCGAGCAGAGCCTGGGCGGCAGCGGCTGACTTTGTCAGCGCCTCGAGCTGCGCCTCCTGATTGCGGAGGTCGTAGATCCAGGCGCCCGCCTTGACCAGATCGAGCTGGCGTTGGGCGACGGCCAGGTTGGCCTTCGCGACGCGCACGGCGTTGGCGGCGTCGTCCAAGACGAGGCGGCTGACGGAGCGCGGATCCTTGGCGTGGGACTCCTGTTGCTTCGCCAGCTCGTCGGTCGAGGTCTTCAGATTCGCCTGTGCAAATGTGAGCTGCGCCAACGAGACCTCCAACGTCTCCGGGCGCGGCTGCGCGCGCAGTTCCTCGAGCAGTGCCTGCGCGGCGTCCGCCTGTGCCTGTTGCTGTGCCGCCGTCGCGCGTTGTACCGAGTCCTCGATCTGCACCAGCGCCGCCCCGCGGCTGACGGTCTGGCCTTCGCGGACCAGCACTTGGGTGACGGTGCCCGGCACCTCGGGATAAAGGTTGATGTTCTCCCCGTTTGCTTGCTCGCTCTCGAGGATGCCGTTGGCGTAGATCCCCTGATCGTACGGGTTCTGTGCCGGAGTGAACACCGGTGGGAGCGGTTTCGCGCGCACCGCGAGCAAGACGGCGCTCAGCAGCCCGGCTGTCAGCCCGAGGATGGAAACGATGAACAGGATCTTATTGCGCACGGTGCGCTCCCTCGAGGACTCCCGTGATACGCCCATCCTCCATGCTAATCGTCCGGTCGGCGAACTCGTCGATGCGATTGTCGTGCGTGACGATTACAATGCAGCGCGCGTCCGACAGCACCTGGGTGCGCACGAACTCGACGATGCGCCTGCCCGTATCGCCGTCGAGCGAGGCCGTCGGTTCGTCGAAGATCAGGATCTCCGGCTCGGCGGCGATGGCGCGCGCGATCGCGACGCGCTGCTGCTCGCCGCCGCTCAGCTTGACGGGCGGCAACTGCGCCCGCCCCTGGAGGCCGACGATCTCGAGGCAGCGCGCGGCGATCGCGAGCGAGCTGGCCCACGGCTCCCGCCTGAGGATCAAGGGGATGGCGACGTTCTCCGCCGTCGTGAGGCGCGGGAAGAGATGGTAGTCCTGGAAGACGAAGCCCACGGTGCTCAGGCGAAACTCCGCCAGTTCGTCTTCGCTCAATCGCCAGATGTCCCGACCCTTGACCGTCACCTTCCCCTCGTTCGGCCGGAGGATGCCCGAGAGGATGCTGAGCAAGGTGGTCTTGCCGCTGCCGGACGGGCCCACGACGTAGAGCATCTCGCCGAAGTAGGCGTCGAGGCTCACGTCGCGGATCGCATTGGTCCGCGCCTCGCCTTCGCCGAACCACTTCACCAGATGACTGGCCTGAATCGCAAGGGTGCGCATCCTCAACCCCGGAAGATGTCGAACGGCTGGACGCGAACGATCTTGCGCACGCCGACGATGCTCGACACGGCAGCAATGATCAGCACCATGACGAAAGCGAGGGCGAGATTGAGCAACGTGATGGTCGACGCGTAGTCCGGAAGCCGCAGCTTGGCGGCCGCGATGAGAACGGCGCACAGCCCAACGCCGAGACCATAGCCCGTCATGCTGGTGAGGAACGCCTGGAAGAGGATGATGTAGACGAGATCGCGTCCCTTCGCGCCGATCGCCTTCAGCGCGCCGAAGCGCTCGAGGTTCTCGAGGATGAACGTGTAGAACGTCTGACCGGAGATCGACAGCCCGACGATGAAACTGATCACCGTCATGATCAAGATGTTCGTCCCGAGACCCGTTTGGTAGACGTAGAATTGCGTGATCTGGTGGACGAACTCGTCCGCTGTGAGCGCCCGGTAGCCGAGCCGCCCCACACCTGCCTTGATGTCGGAAATTCCTTCCGCGCTCTTCGGCTGGACCAGGATGTAGGACAGCGTGAAGCGCGGCGAGGGAATGTACTCGAGCGCCCGCGAGTAGGTGGTGTAGAGCGTGGGAATGCCGAACAGGCTGCTGATCGGGACCTGCGCCAGGCCAACCACGACGGCCCGCCGGTCGTTGATCTGGAAGGTCGTGCCCAGCGCGGGTTCGTTGAGCTTGGAGAACTCGACGTCGCGGACCACGATGACGGCGTCGTCGCCGTAGATGTCCTCGATGTGACCGGCAGCGAGGGGCGGCCGTCCTAAGAGGCTCGTGTCGTCGAGGCCGATGACCGTAACCGCTTGGTACACGCCGGAGGCAAGCTTGACCACCGCGCCGCCGGAGTAGAACGGCACGGCATATTTCACCCCGTTCATGCTGCGCACCGCGTCGAGGACGTAGTCGGGCATTGGAATGGTGTTGGCAACGGTGGTGACGGCCGGGTCCATCACCCAGACGGCGGCGCCGGTGTTCACCACAGTGGCGGAGGCGCGCTGCAGGACCCCCGCGAAGATGGACATCATCTGGACCATGAGGAAGACGGAGAAGGTCAGGCCCACGATCAGGGCGGTGAACTTCGCCCGGTCGTTGACGAGCAGCTTATATGCGAGCGCGAGAAGCCCGCGCATGAGGAGCCTCTTCCTTTCGGTTGAACGAGAACTCGGGGTGGCGGGCGGAGCCACAGCCACGCACGCCAGGTGACCGCCCCGCTATGCGTCGATCGGTGCAACACTCTTGCCATTGTCCGCCGCCGTCGAATCGCCGAGACCGAGCACAGGTTCTTCCCAGTGCCGGGAATGCCGGGATTCTGCCGGCGTGCGGCGTCATCCACCGTGACAGGAAATCATCGGTGTCCGGCAACCGTTCGTTGCGTCATCTACGACAGTCAGTTGGTGGTAGGAAAAGTAGCGAGGCCTGTGGCGTGTCGATCCGCGACGATACACGCGCGCTCAGGCGGCGCTTCGTTGCTGAGCTCCCAGGGCGCCGCGCAGACGGTGGACGGCGCGATAGAGATGGCGCTTCACCGTGCCGGGCGTGAGCCCGAGTAGGTCCGCAACGTCGTTCGTCGGCCAGCCCTCGATCTGGCGCAGGACAAACACTTGTTGCTGCCGAGCCGGCAATTGCCGGAACGATCGCCACACCCGCGTTCGTGTCTCGTTGCCGGCCGCCTCATCTTCCGGTGTACGTGTGGCGGCGTGGATCTCGTCTTCGATGAAATCGACGTGCCGATCGCGCCACCATTTCCACCAGCCCGATCGACGGCGGTCGTGGCAGGCATTGACCGCGACTCGGGTGAGCCACGCTCCCCATGCGACGCTGGGATCGTTGAGCCGGCTGGTCTGAAACAGCTTGAGAAACACTTCCTGCGATACGTCTTCCGCTTCGTGTGAATCGGTCAGCAACAAACGGCAGAGCCGCAGCACGCGCGCATGATGCAATCGATACAGCTCATCGTAGTGCGCGCGATCGCCCACCGCTGGGCGCGAGACCTCGTCGGCTTTGTGCTCCAACGGTGATGAGGAACGAGGCATGCGGTAGAAAACGGCGTCGAGCTGCAGCGCGTGCGGGTTGAGGAGTATCGCCAGTTCGCTCATTGGCCGGCGCCCAATGACCGCGGGTTGCCGATCAGGTTCGCCACGGCCGTCCGCAAGTCTTCGATCTCGAACGGCTTGTCGAAGACGGCTGCCGCCCCTCTTCCAAGTGCTTCGCTGCGCACGTCTTCGCCGCCGAACGCGGTGATCAAGATGAACGGTATGAAGCAGTTCTCCCGACGCAGGGCACTGAGGATTTCCAACCCCGTAAAGCCAGGCATGCGCAAGTCCGAGATGATCAAGTCGGCAGGCGGGCGGCCGATCGGCCGCAGGAGTTGGCCAGTCAGCGCATGGAGCAACTCGGCACCCGTCTTGGCCTCGATGACCTCATAGCCATCCTTCCGCAACGCGGTGGCAAGGAACCGGCGCATCTCGAGGTCGTCTTCGCCCAGAAGAATACGTAGCGCGGTCATCTGCGTTGCAGCCATCCGTTGCTCCTGTGTGGCAGTCGCCGCAGACTGGTTAGTAGAGCGGCTCGCCACCAATCGGCCTATCTTCTTCGACCGGCTCGGCGCTGGCTGGTGCGCCACCGAGCGGTGGATTCCGTACCGGACGACCATACACTGGTCGGCCGGCAATGGGCTCAGCTTGTTCGACTGGTGCGCCATACACTGGCTCCCCACCGTTCGGTCGGCCCTCATACACCGGATCTCCGTCGGTCGGCCTGCCTTCAAGTGGTTGTGCACCGGCGGTCCATGCAGTGCCGCACAAGAGCGGGACGGCAAGCAGCATCACCGGTGTTCGCCGGGCACGTGTACGCACAATCCCGCTTGCTAATCCTTCACCCGTCATGAGCTTACGCACGGTTCGTTCTCCTTTGAAGGGAATCCCAGAGCATCACGTGTGCCAGGAGGAACTCCGCTTAGAGGCGACCTCTCGTGATGTTTAGGGGCGGGGAGGCTTGCCCCGCGGGGCGAAATGGGTACGCGTCGCCGAGCTGTCAGCGACAGCAACGGGCACACGGTATCGGCAGCCCGGGCCTGCGGCCGGCGTACTTTCGGCCGGTCCGTTCCCCGCTGGGTGCCCCGGGCTGCCAAGTCCGCCAGGCTGCTAACTGCCCTTCGTATCCTTGACGGAGGTTCGACCTTCGTACTGCCCGAGCTTGCGGTAGAGCGTCTTGCGGTCGACGCCGAGCTTTTGCGCGGCGAGGGTCTTGCTCCCGCCCAGTGCGTCGACCGCCCACAGGATATAGCGGCGCTCGACCTCTTCGAGTGGCAGCACTTCGGTGGGATCGTCACCCCCGAGCAGAACACGCGAGGGCCGATAGGCCCGAACCTTCTCCGGCAGATCTTCAACAACGATGTGGTCGAAGCGCGTCAGCGCCACGGCGCGCTCAATGCAATTCTGCAGCTCGCGGACGTTCCCCGGCCATCCGTACGACATGAGTTTTTCCGCTGCCTCCGGCGTCAGCCCAGCCACGGGCTTGTTGGCGCCCGCCGCATACTGCTCGATGAAGTGCTGGGCAAGGAGCAGGATGTCTGAGCCGCGTTCCCGGAGCGGCGGCAGGTGCACCTGGAGCACGTTGATCCGGTAATAGAGGTCGTCGCGGAAACGGTGCTCTTCGACGGCCAACTCGATATCGCGATTCGTCGCCGCAATCAGGCGAGCATCGTAGGCCACCTCCGTGTCGCTGCCGACGGGCCGTACCTTGCGGTCCTGCAGCGCGCGCAGGAGCTTCGGCTGCAACGGCAGCGGCAGGTCGCCGATCTCATCGAGAAAGAGTGTACCCTGTTCCGCCTGCAGAAAGAGCCCGGTCCGCGCCGATCGTGCATCCGTGAAGGCGCCCTTCACGTGCCCAAACAGCTCCGTCTCGAGCAGCGTTTCGGGCATCGCCGAGCAATTGATGGCCACGAAGGGGCCGGCTGCACGCCGACTGCGCTGGTGGATTGCCCGCGCGACGAGCTCCTTGCCCGTGCCGCTCTCGCCGGTGATGAGAACCGACGCGTCCGTTTCCGCAACCCGGTCGAGCAGATCGTACACCTGTCGCATCGCTGCGCTGGCGCCCAGCAGCTCCCCGAATCGCGACGCTTCGGTCACGGCGCGGCGCAGCCGCGTCACTTCCTGACGCAGCGCAC
>Ga0335082_10002111_pt1 | contig 21379 bp, 19 predicted proteins | sample Lox_Sample_41_FD_206718 | JGI IMG/M metagenome (GOLD analysis project Ga0335082, IMG submission 206718) | Soil microbial communities from Loxahatchee National Wildlife Refuge, Florida, United States - Lox_Sample_4.1 | ecosystem: Environmental > Terrestrial > Soil > Wetlands | place: USA...
ATGGAATCGTCCAGGTACTTGTCGGCCACCTCTCGCGTGGGAAGGTTCTTCTGCATAAGTAACGGTGCGCTGCCGGCGATGATCAGGAAATCCGCCGCGGTCTGCAACCCGGCCCGGGGCTCGGTCGCGTATTCACCGTTCTTCCAGTCCGGGTCCTGGCGAATCCCCTCGATCACCATCTTCCGCCACACCCGGTTGCGTCCCGCGATCTCTACCGGGAGGCAGGCCAGCGGCATCAGGGCGTCCATGAAATTGGGATAGGTTTCGCCCCAGACCCAAGAGTGCATGCATCCCATCGACGTTCCCAGAATCAGCCGCAGGTGATTGATGCCCAGCCCCTGCACCAGCAATTCGTGCTGCGCCAGCACCATGTCGTCATAATCGTATTGCGGGAAGCGCGCGCGCAGGCCGTCACTCGGCTTGCTCGATTTTCCGTGGCCAATGTTGTCGGGAAGAATGATGAAGTACCGGCTCACGTCCAGAAGCTGGCCCGGCCCGAACAATACATCAGCAAATTGCGGGGCCAGAAACTGACGTCCCGCCCCCCCGGTGCCATGCAGAATCAGCACGGCATTGGTCACGCGTCCGTTGGCGTCGCGCACCGGCTTGCCCAGCGTCATGTAATGCATGCGCAAGTCTGGCAACGTCTCGCCCGACTTGAAGTGAAAATCATGCAAAACGTACTCCCCGTCTTGCGGCGTTACCTTGTGATCGGGTTGCTGCCCTGCTTGCGCTTGGCAGACGTTCGCTAACACCATCAGTGCGGCTAGATAGACACGGAACCAACCTCGAACACAGCGAAGCATGTTCACTCCTCCAGGAGCGGCGTAAATATGGATATGGCGGGCACCTCGCCCTGGTATTCCGATCTTGCCGCAAGTGTCGTAACGACGGTCCTCTCCTGCCACGTAATCCTGAGCGAGAAGCGGAGCGACCGATCGACGAACCTGCCGGGAGCTGGCCGAAGCACCTGCTGTCTGTCCCCACCTCAGGTACTCTGTGCGAAACATGTCCGTCAACTCAAATTCTCATACGTGTCACGGCGCCCAACCATTGACTAAGGTTGGCAATATTGGGCGCTCATCTCTTCCCCTTCCTCCCCTTCGCCGGCTCCTCCTCCACTACTCCAAACTGAATCCGCTTCTGCATGGCATCGATGCGGTCCACGAACACCCGAATCGGGTCCCCCAGCGAATAGGTCTTGCGCGTCCTCTGTCCAATGATCTGCCGCGTGTTCTCGTGATACATGTAACGATCGTCAGTGAGCGTCGCCAGCGGTACCAGCCCCTCGATGAACAGTTCGTTCAACTCCACGAACATCCCAAACTTGGTCACGCTCACGATTAGCCCCTCGAAGTCGTCGCCAATGTGCTGCTCCATGAACTTGGCTTTCTTCCACTCCATCAGCTCGCGCTCAGCCTCGTCTGCCCGCCGCTCCGCCTGCGACGATTCGTCAGCAATCTCCTGCAAGACCGTCTCCGGAATCGGCCCGCCCAGCGCCCTGCGCTGCTCCTTCCCGCGCTCCGCCTTCTTCTCCGGCAACCAACGCTTCGACCACGGGGAAGGCGCCTCGCTGTGCTCACCAATCCCAATACCGACGGGCACTCGCACTTCCTTTCGCTCCGCCGAATCCCGCAGCACCTCCTTCAGAATCCGATGCACTATCAAGTCCGGATAGCGCCGGATCGGGGAAGTGAAGTGCGTGTACGTCGGTGCCGCCAGCGCAAAATGTCCCTCATTCTCCGCCGAATACCGCGCCTGCTTCAGCGACCGCAGCATCAGGTACGACAGGATCCGCTCCTCCGGCTTGCCCGCAATCTTCTGCGTGAGCTTCTGGTACATACGCGGCGTGATGTGTACCTCTTCCGGTACCTCAATCGTCTTCGTTGGTCTGCCGCTGCCATGCCGCTCCCGCCGTTCAGCTTTCAACTGCACCCGCTTTACCGGTAAAGCGCCCACTCCCAGCGAATACCCAAACGCCGCCGCAATCGTCTCGAAGTCGTACACCCGCTTTGGATCGGGCTTCTCGTGAATGCGATACAGCGAAGCCACCTGCTTCCTCTCCAGGTAACTCGCCACGCACTCATTGGCCGCCAGCATGAACTCCTCGATCAGCCGGTGCGCGATGTTGCGCTCCGATCGCGTCACTCCCTTCATCAGCCCGTTTTCGTCGAACTCGATCACCGGTTCCGGCAAATCGAAGTCAATCGACCCACGCCGCACCCGCTTGCGGTTCAGGATCATCGCCAGCTCGCGCATCAGCTCGAACACATCCACGTACTTGTGATAGTGCTCGCGCAACCCTTTATCGCCCTCTAGGATCAGGTTGACATTGGTGTAGGTCATCCGCTCCGCCGAACGAATCACGCCCTCATTCAGCGCGTAGCCAACAACCTCCCCGTGATGATCGATCTCCATCACGCACGAGAGCACGAGCCGGTCCACCTGCGGCCGCAGGCTGCACAAATCGGTCGAGAGCTCCATCGGCAGCATCGGCACTGCGCGGTCAGGAAAGTACACCGACGTCCCCCGCAGCCGCGCCTCCAGATCAATCGGCGCCCCCTCGCTGACGTAGTGCGCCACGTCGGCAATATGTACCTGCAGCTCGAAATTCCCATTCGCCGGCCGTCGCACCGTCACCGCATCGTCAAAGTCCCGCGCCGTTTCCCCGTCAATGGTCACCATCGGCAACGCGCGGTAATCATGCCGATGCGCCAGCTCCGTCGCCGGAATCGTCCGCTCGAACTCTTCCGCCTCCTGCAACACCTCGACAGGGAACTGGTGCGGCAGGTGGTGCTTGCGAATGATGACCTCCACATCCACGCCGAAATCATCTTCGTAGCCCAGTATCTCCACCACCCGCCCCTTCGGGTTCTCCGCTGGCGAAGGCCAGCTCGTGATCTCGACATCCACCACCAAGCCCTCCAACTCATCCCACTGGCGGCGGTGCGCCTCCTGGCCATAGACGCGATCACGGTCCCGTTGTCCCTGGTGTTCGCGCTCACCCTCGCGTGTCATCCCGAGCGCGGCGACCGCGGGGAGCGAAGTCGAGGGACCCCTATGTCCCCGATCCACCTCTCGGTGGGGTGCCCCTTGCCGGTCAGTCTTGCCGCGGCGGGTCATTTGACTTGCACTTCCTTCCAATCCTGGTTCTGCATAGTCGGGTGCCCCATCCTTTCCCGTCTTTTGGGAACGAGTGGGGTACGGCCGCTCCATCCCTCGCGGGATGATGATCTCCTTCGTTACCTTCTCGTCGATGGGCGTTACATAGTTCTGTCGCGCGCCGTAATGAAACGTCCCCACCACCGTCGGATTCGCGCGGTTCAGCACCCGCAGAATCTTGCCTTCCGCGCGCCCATCTTCCTTGCGCCGTCCCAATTCCACCAGCACCTGGTCGCCGTGCATGGCCGAGCCAATCGCCTGCGGAGCGATGTAAACATCGCCTTCAATCGTGCTGCGCTGTCCTGCGTTGGGGATGACAAACCCATACCCATCGCGATGCATGGTCAGGCGCCCGGCGATCAGGTTCTGGTGCGCCGCGGCATGCTCCGCCAGCGTGAAACGGTCGCGCCCCGTCTCAATCAGACGTCCGCTCTTCACCAGCGCCGCCAGGCGTTCCGCGAGTTCCCGCCGCTCGCTCCCACGTACGCTCATCTCGCGCACCAACTGCTTGTATCCCGCAGACCCGTGCGGCTGCCGTTCGATGTGGCGCAATATGGCCTGGTCCGAAACCATTCCGTTCGTTCTCTCAACCATCCGTTGCCTTTTGTCTACCGCACGCGAATTATGTGTGCCCCATCCTTTCCCGTCTTTTGGGGAAGGGTGGGAACAAAACTCGTCGCCTGACCACAATCTCCCTCGTTGTCAATCGTGGGGTTCACCCGCGAACCTTCTTGCACACTAAAAGAGTGTAAAAATCCACAACCCCGCTTTGCTTTCCGCACGTTTCACGCTGTATGGTAGCAATAATTGTTCTGCGGGGCGGCAGCGCGGCCCTGCACGCTCGCAACTGAGCCTTGCCGCAGGTATTCAGCAGTTCCCGACTACGGACTCTGGAGTTGCGGTTTGACCAAGTCGTGCGCCTCGGCGCACATAAATACTCCAGAAAGGATATTCCATCCATGTGGAAGCCCACGAACCAACCCAACGCCGCACCAGCTCCAACTCCCGAGCCGCAGCGCAGCTACACTCCTCCCCCTCCGGAGCCGCCCGTCGCCACCCGTCCGCCGGCCGTCACCCCTCAGGAGCAGGCCACGCTCGGCAAATCGCTCGTCATCAAGGGTGAAGTCACCGGCTCCGAATCGCTCTACATCGATGGCCGCGTCGAAGGCTCTATCAACCTGCCCGGCAATCGCGTCACCGTCGGACGCAACGGCGTCGTCTCCGCCAACATCTCCGCCCGCGAAATCGTCATCCTCGGCAAGGTCCGCGGCAACATGACCGCCAGCGACCGTTTCGACATCCGCAGCGAGGGCTCGCTCACCGGCGATATCACCGCCCAGCGCGTCAGCATCGAGGAAGGCGCCTATTTCAAGGGGGGCATCGACATCCGCAAGCCCGGCCAGAAGCCCAACGGCGACGCCAAGGAGACGGCAGCGCAGGTGGAAACCGCAAGCACATCTGCCTCGGTGCGCGCGTAAGCGTCCCGGATTGGGAAAGTACTCTACGCGTTTCACTTCGGAATCGGGCCGGTGAAATCCGGCCCGGCGACCCTTGCTGATCCCTCCCTCGCAACCGACGGTTGTAGTGTGGGCGACAGCCCTGCTGCTGCCCGCCATGCCGTCTGCTGGGAGGTACTACCGTGTGGGAGAGGGTGCTTCAGCATCTGGATATCGGCTGCTGGCACCGCCATCTGTCACTGCCCTTCTCACCCGCCCCGCCGCGGTGCTCTGCATCGTCGCCACATGCGCCGCAGATGCTGCCTCCCTACCGCAGCGAAACCTACGTCGTATGTTTGGATTGCGGCCGTCACTTCGAATACGACTGGTCGCAAATGCGGGTATTGAAATAGTTGTTCTGCTTACGGCTGCACCCCACCCTCGGTCCTCTCCACCACTGCTTGCGGCTCCCCCATGGCTGAAGGTCTCTTCCCCCTTCGCAAATCGCTCCACAGCTTAGATCGGGTAAACCACAATCCCGCCGCCAACACCGCCAGCCACGTCAACCCGATCGCCGCCAGCGCCACCACGTCGCGCCTCCACTCTCCCGGAGCCACCACCCGCCCGGCCACTGCATAACCCGCCAGCCCCGCGACCACTCCTGTCGCCAGGGCCTTGGCCACTTCACCCCACGGCAGCCCGCTCAAGCCTACCAGCCCGTTGCGGTTCAGCAGCCACGCCATCACTACCGTGTGCAGCAGGATCCCCACATCTGACGCCATCGCCAGCCCGGTAAATCCGAAGCGATGAAACATCGCCGCATACATCGGCAGCGACGCAATCACAATCAGCGTGCTGGCCACCATCGGAGTCAGGGTGTCGCCCGTCGCATAAAACGCCCGCGCATACAGCGCCTGCGCTGACCACAGCGCCAGCGACAGAGAGAACCACGCGAAAAATGCCGCCGTTGCTACCGAGTCCTGCACCGTGAAGTGTCCCCGCCGGAAAGCCAGGTCCACCAGCGGCAGCGCCGCGGGCAGCATCAGCGCGCTGCCCAGCAGCGCCGCCGAACCCACCCGGTACACCGACTGGTTCACCGACTCCGCAAACTCCGCCCGCTTGCCCTCGCCAAACAGCCGCGCAAAGAATGGCATCGACGCCTGTCCCGCCGCCTGCCCCAGAATGGAAATCGGCAGCGCAAACAGCCGCTTGGCGTAATTCAGCCGGCTGATCTCGCCCGCCCCGCCCGATGCGAAGTAACGCAAAATCCAATCGTCCGCCGACACCAGCGACACCCCCAGCATCAGCGGAATCGACAGCTTCACCCACTCGTGAAACTCCCGATTGCGAAAGTCAATGCTCCATCGATACTGCAGCCCGGTCTTCGCCGCGCCAATGCTGTTGATCAGGAACGGCCCGATGAACGACCCTGCCAGCGCGCCATACGCCAGCGCCGCAATGCCGAAACGCTGCGCCCCAATCAGTCCGCCCACGATGATCGACGACCCGTAAAGCACCGGGCTCAGCGCCGGATACAGAAACATCCGCTTCGACAGCAGCACCGCCGACACAATCCCGCCCGCATAGAAAAAGATCTGCCCCGGCAAAATGATCCGCGTCAGGTAAACGCACAGCGCCATCTGGTCCGGGTTGAACTTAGGAAAGATCAGCCGCGCAATTTGCGGTGTGAACCACTCCACCAGCACCGTTCCCGCCAGCGCAATCACCGACATGATGGTGACCGTGGTGTTAAATGCCTCCTGTGCCTTCTCTTCTTCACCGCGCGATGTGTGCCGGGTGTAAATCGAAATGAACGTGATCGACGTCGTCCCGCCTGCCAGCAGATAGAAAAGGTAGTCGGGAATCTGGAACGCCGCCACGTACGCGTCCGTCGTCGGCCCCGCGCCGAACGCCCACGCCACGTACATCTCGCGCAGGTAGCCGATGACTCGCGCCAGCATCACCGACCCCATCAGCAGCAGCGTGGCGGAAAGCGCACTGTGCTGGTGCGACGGCTGCAGCAGTCGCAGCACTCGCGCCCCCAGCCCCGCGCCCCTTGGATTCGATCCCGATGCCCGCATGAAACTGCGATTCTACACGCCGCACCCAGGGTGCCCCACCCCGGCCGAATTTGCCGGGGTGGGTCTTTCCACCCTGTCCCAACTCAATATCGTTGCTTCCCAACCTTTCGCGTTCGTTGCGAAAGGGTGGTGGGATTCACCCACGCCCCAACGGGTCTCATCCTGAGCGAGGAGCGGAGCGGCGAGTCGGAGGGCACTGAGCCTGTCGAAGGGACCCCTACCCCGCGAAAAAGCTCGGGCGGTCATTGCTATGCCGTTCAACGCCGAGCAGCGCGAAGCCTGAACCCCTCTCCCCTCGACTACACTGTTGCCGAGCACTCCCATGCGAGCGACGGCCATCTTTCCATGCCTCCTCTTTCTCTCGTCTGCTCTCGCTCAATCTCCGCCCGCCGAGATGCGGTATCACTTTACCCCGGGCGACCGCCTCGTCTATCGCGAAACCTTCGACCGTGAAGGCATCTCCCCCGACTCGACGTTTCATGCGCGGGTCACTCTCCTCAACCAGCTCATCGTCCTCGACTCTGCTCCCGGAAGCTTCCTCCTCGGCGTCCAACGCAATCGCCAGTCTGCCCAGTTGCTCGAATCCCACGAGCGCGGCGCCGACACTCTTGCGCAGCAGAAGCAAGTCTTTGACCAGAACATGACCAAGCGCCCCGCCCACTTCTCCGACACCAATCTCATCTCGGCAACCGGCCAGCCGCTCCTGCCGCAACAGGTCTTGCGCGAAGCCACCAGCAAGCTGCTCTACAACCTCGGCGAGATCATGCCCGTTCCCGCGCCCGCGGTGCAGCTAGGCTCCGAGTGGGACCTCGGCGCCCTCGGCATGCGCATGAAGCTCGAATCGTTCGAGACCGTCGGCGGCGAATCCTGTGCCGTCTTCACCGGCACGCGCAAAGACAACCGCCTGCAATTCACCTTCTGCCCGCACTCCGGCCACATGAGGAAGCTCGCTTTCGAAGGTGCGTATCCCGAGTTCGAGAGCACCATCCGTGAGCGCATCACCTTCGAGTTGCTCGAGGTCCATCACCAGGAAACCGGCGCTCTCTGGCTCGCCGACCCGCAAGCCCAACTCGCCGCGCTTCGCGCGCTGATGATCGGCAACGCGCCGCTACCCGATACCTCCGTCCTCCAGACCATCCTGAAATCTGGTTCCCCTGAAGTCCAGGTCCTTGCCCTCGCTCTCTATCTTCAGCGCGGCATCACTCCGCCGCAGGACATCCTGCAGTCGTTTCAGCAGAACCCCGACCCCGAACTCCGCCGCATTGCCGCCCGCTTCACCCAACCACCACCCAAGCCGCCCACCCAGCCCTGCGAGATGCCCGCCGTCCATCACACCCGCGAGAAGCCCGGCGCCACCCTCCGCTTCATGACCACCCCCGGCCTCACCGGCACGCCCTACATGATTCACGTCCCGCCCGACTACCGCGGCGACCAGCCCTTTCCGCTCCTTGTCTATCTCAGCGGAGGCGGCGGCCTAGCCTTCGACGGCGTGCTCAGCTCCGCCGACGCCGTTCGCCACGCCGGCTATCTCGTCCTCTACCCCAACGCCGGCGGCCAAATGTGGTGGGACGCGTCCGTCACAGCCATGGTCCAGGCGCTCTTGCTCGAAGTGCAGCGCACCTATGACGTCGACGCCAACCGCGTCTATCTCGCCGGTTTCAGCAACGGAGGCACTGGCACCATAGAACTCGGCGCCCGTTTCCCTTATCACTTCGCTGCCCTAGCGTCGCTCATGGGCGCCGGCCTCGACACTCCCAGCGGCGCCAAGCTACCAATGCAGAACCTCCTCGCTGTCCCCGTGCTCTTCCTGCACGGCGACAAAGATCCCCGCATCCCACCGTCCGCCTCGACCATCACCTACGAAGCGCTGCGCGGTTTCAAGCCGGCCACGCCGCCGGAAATCCACGTCCTCAAAAGTCGCGAGCACGATGTCACGCTTTCTTCCGATGACGGCTACACCCTCCCCTTCTTCGCCCGCTTTACGCGCGATCCTTTCCCTAAGGTCGTGAAGGCAAAAATCTTCGACCCCCGCTTTCCCCGTCAATACTGGATAGAGGTAATAGAAGGAGACAAGGCAGCCGCCGAGCTCGAAGGCCGCATCCTACCCGACAACATCATCGAACTTAAGACCCACAACGTGAAGAAACTCCGCCTGCTGCTGCGCCCCGAACTCTTGCCCGCTCCCGGCCCCCTCCACATCCGCCTCAACGGCAAAGACCAGCTTCCCTACGATCTCAAGCGCGACTGCCAGCTCTTCCTTCGCACCGCCGACTCCACCGCCGATCCCTTCCTCGCCTACACCGACGAAATCGTTCTCGCCATTCCCGACTGAGCGCAGGGCGCACCCAGATTCGGACGCGCTCTCCAAGCTGTCATCCTGAGCGGAGCGAGTCCGCGCAGCGGACTCGCGTAGTCGAAGGACCTGCTGTTCGTTTTGACGACCAATATTGTGGCTGGATCTTCTGCGCCCCTTCTATCCACTACCCACTAAAAATGCCCGCCACCCTTTCGGGCAGCGGGCACAGGAAACCGCTGGGCGAACCTACTCCGTTGCCACCACTCCTTCCGGCTCGATCAAGGGAATATTCGTGCTCGGGATAATCGTCAGCCGGTCCGTCTGCACCTTGTCCCACTGCTGAATCACGAATCCCTTCGCCTCAAACACCTCACGAATCGACGCCGTGTCCCAACCCACCACGTCTTCCAGGATCGGAATCAAAATCGCCAGCGCATTCTCGCTGAGGATCGATCGCTTGGCAATTGGCGCCAGGTACTTGTTCTCCGACACTGCGATGGTGTAGCCGTCGCGCCGGTTGACGTGCAGCATCACGTGAATGTCCGAGCTGCCGTCGCCCACGTACACAATGCGGTCCGGCCCCAGCTTCAATTCGTCCAGCAGAGCATCGGCGGCGGCCACCTTGCCATAGCCCGCCGTCACGTGCACGATGCGCTCGATCTCGCCCTTGCTATCGAATGCGAACTCCGTGCCGAAGATGTGGTCTGGAGGAATGATCCCCTCCAGCGCCGAGCGAATGATCTCCACTGGCCCCGCCGAAATCACGTAGAAGTCGAAGTGAAATCCTTCCACCTCGTTCGACAGGAACCCGTACAGCGCGTCGATGTTCGGCTTTAGTCGCACCCGCTTGCCTGCCTCGTACAGGTGTTCGCGCCGCACTTTGCGGAATTCAGGATCGTGCAGCAGCAAATACGCCAGCTCGCCGCCCTGCTGCACCAGGTTAATGTTGGCCATGCCCGTGACCTTGCGCTCGTACTCGCTCACCGGGATTCCCAGCAGCTCGCCGAGAACATATCCCGAGTCATTGAAGCTCAGCGTCTGGTCGAAGTCGCTGGCCAGGATAAAACGCTTCTTCTGTGGCTGAAACTCTGCCATTTCTATGTCCCACTTATCTTTCTGAGGCATAAATTCCGCCTCCTTGGTTAATAAACTCTTGGTATGAAGACACACCTCGATTATCTATTGATTGGATGAATCGCAGGGTTGAAAGATGATGAATTCCGATTGATAATTTGGATGCGCCCCATCCAGGGAATTTATCCACTAACTTCCAATTAATCTATATATTACAAATTCTCCGGGAGTGCCCAGAAGCGAACAAAACGAGAACAAAACCGCTTCTCGAAAGCCTCTCCTTCACCTCCTTGCACCATCCTCCCCTGACCCGTCCCCCGCCCTCGCTTGGCCGCGGGGCGGCTTCTGCATCCCCTGCTTGCTTCCCACATCTGTTATCCTTCGGCTGCGCCGCTCGACGCTTTGTCCTCGGATTCGCACCATGATAATCCTTTCCATCAGCCTCGACGCCGAGCTCCTGCAACTGCGTCAGACCGTTCTCCGGGCCGCAGGCCACGAAGTCATCAACGTCGCTTCGGAGAAGGATGCCGCCCTCGCCGCCCAGTCACCCAACGGCTATGACGTGGCGCTGCTTTGCCATCGTTTTCCTGCCGCCGCCGCCCGCCAGACCGTCCGCCTGCTTCGCCAAAACCACTCCGGCACCCGCATCGTTTACATCGTCCACGTCTACGGCGAGTGGCCCGAAGTCGAAGCCGACCGCTACATCGTCGGCGCCGACGGCCCCGACGCCCTCGTCCGCGTCCTCGATGAAGTCCACGCTTGATTCGCGCTGAACGGCCGCCATCCCTCCCCGCACTCCCGCGTTCGACATTTTTACGCAACGCCGGGCCAATTTGTGCTACAAACAGATCATAGAGTCTCCGTTCAGGGTGAGGTGCGCCATGGATTTCGTCACGATTGCCATTGTTGGTTTGGTTGTTGTTGCCTACGTCGTCGGATCGCTGACCAGCTCAATCGAAACCGAAACCGAATTGCCCCATGTCTATCGATAGCCGCGCATGACTCACGCGTGGCACGACATCTCTCCCGGCGAGCACCTTCCCCAGGAGTTCCTCACCGTCATCGAGATCCCTTTCGGCTCCAGCGTCAAGTACGAGCTCGACAAACAGAGCGGCCTCATCAAGCTCGACCGCGTCCTCTATTCCGCCGTGTACTATCCCGCCAACTACGGATTCATCCCGCAAACCCTCGCTGAAGATGACGATCCGCTCGACGTGCTCGTGCTCTGCCAGGAAGCCGTTGTCCCGCTCACGATCATCCACGCCCGTGCCATTGGCCTGATGACCATGATCGACGCTGGCAAGCGCGACCACAAAATCGTCGCCGTCGCCACCCAGGACCCCGAATTCAACTCCTACCGCGAGGCCGGCGAGATGCCCGAACACCGCCTCGCCATGCTGCGCCGCTTCTTCCTCGACTACAAGCAACTCGAAGGCAAGGCCGTCGAAGTGGACGCCATTCAGCCCGCGGCCCAGGCCCTTCCCATCATCGAAGACGCTCTCGCCCGCTACAGCCACCAGCGCCGCAAAGGCTTCAAGACCGTCCATTAGAGCAGTTTGACTTTTCGTGTTATCTCAGCGTCGACGGTTGAGCACATTGCTGAAAACTCGATTTCGCTCGGTTTGGTGTCAGGGCACGACTTGGCAGGCTGCGGATAAACTCGCGGCCCGACGGATTTGTATCAGGGCGTGACTTCGGTCGTGCCGTCAAGCCCTTGATTTTTGACCCTCCGCGCGGACTTTAGTCCGCGTGGCGCACTCGATTGCGACTTCTCCAGCAGCCTCTTTAGCCCCTTAGCGAAATTGGCCTGCACCTTCTCTGCAAATGCTCCAGCGCGCCGCCTTCTCCCCACCGCGTATAATCAAGTTACGCTGACAGCGACACCAGACAGCCGCCCGTGCCAGCGAAGGGTTGCTCTCCACACCACACACCGGCTCAGTCAACTCCTAGGGGGAACCCATGACAACCGCTCCGCAGACGCCAACCGTGGAACTACTTCCGCTCAACGCCATCCTGGAGAGCGCGGTGTTTCTCAACTGGGCCGCTTTCGGTCAGCCTTCCGGTGGAGGCATGGTCCAGATTGAATACCACGCCGGTTCCGAGAAATCCATCGAATACCTGAAGATCTGGTCGGCCACGACTCGCGGCTATTGGAGCCTGGTCTGTGACTACGCGATCGCCCTGCATCGCCCCAACGGCACTGGCGCCCGCTTCAGCAATGGCTTTCACTCCCGCGATCTGGGACGCTATCTCGACTCCATCCTGATGAACCAGACTCGCTTTTCCCACGACTGCCAGCCCAACAGCAACGTGGTCATCCAGGTCCGGCCTCCCAGCGAAGAGCAGACTGCGCAGGCCAGGGAACGAATCGGCGACGCTCTGCGTCTCGTCTCACCGCCACCCAGGGTCCCCAGAGTCCCCAAAGCTCCGGCCACTCACGCCGCGGACCCGCACCCAGCCAACGCCTGAGTTCGCTGGGTGTCCCGGGTTTCCGCCTTCCCTGCGGAGTACGGCCCGCGTGCCCCATCCCTGTCGCCGCTTTTTGGCGACAAGCTGAGACCCACGCCCTTCCACCCCGTCTCATCCTGAGCGAGGGGCGCTGCCACGAGCCGAAGCACCAGCCGCCCGCTGCCTCCACGAACACCGTGTGATTGGAGTAACTGGCAACTACTCCACCGCCGTCCCCGCAATCTTGTCCTTGTACACCGTCCCACCCTTCATGACGAACCCGACACTCTGCAGCACCCTCACATCCTGCAACGGATCGCCCGTCACCGCGATGATATCGGCGTACTTCCCCACTTCGATCGTTCCCACGTCCTTCGACCGCCCAATCAGGTCCGCCGAATTCTGCGTGGCCGTGCGGATCGCCTGCGCCGGAGTCATCCCGAACTGCACCATGGTCGCGAACTGCTTGGCGTTGTCGCCGTGCGGATACACCCCCGCATCCGTCCCAAACGCCATCTTCACTCCCGCCTTCACCGCCTTCTGGAACGTCTCCCGCTGAATCCGCCCCACCATCTTCTCTTTCTCGATGTTCTCCTGCGGCAACCCAAACTCGATCGCCTTGCCCAGCAGGTAGTCGTCGTTGTAGATGTCCATGTCGAAGTACGTGCCGTGCTGTATTGCGAGCTGAATGTCCTCGTCTGTCGCCAGGCTGGCATGCTCAATCGAATCAATCCCCGCCAGAATCGAATTCTTGATGCCCTCCGCCCCGTGCGCGTGTGCCGCAATCTTGCGCCCCGCCATGTGCGCCTCGTCGGCGGCGACCTTCAACTCTTCATACGTGAACTGCGGAGCCCCCGGACTGTCGCCCTTCGAGAGCACGCCGCCCGTCGCGAGAATCTTGATCACGTCCACCCCGTACTTCACCTGCGCCCGCACCACGTGCCGCACCTGGTCAGCCCCATCGGCGATCTGGTAATTCCGCTCTGCGGGAAACAGCGTCACGCTGGTCTCGGGCGAATAGTTGTTCAGATCGCCGTGTCCGCCGGTAATCGAAATCCCCGGCCCGCTGGCCACCACCCGCGGTCCCGGAATGTATCCCTCATCGATGTACCTGCGCAAGTCCACTGCCATGAACGGCCCCGATCCCACATCCCGCACCGTCGTGAAGCCCGCCATCAGCGTGGTCCGCGCGTTCTTCTCCGCCGCAAACGCCTGCGTGTACGGCGTAGTCTTGAAGGCGTTGATAGGGTCGTACCGGTCCGCTCGCGCTCCCAGGTGCGTGTGGCAATCGATCAGCCCCGGCAACACCGTGGCCTTGGACAGATCAATCACCTTCGCGCCCGCCGGAATCTGCGCCTGCCCCGCCACCTCCACCGCCTTGATGCGCTCACCCTCCACCACAATCACCACGTTCTCGCGATAGTTGTTGCTGGTGGAATCGAACAGCTTGCCCGCCTTAATGTACGTGATCGCCGGCGCAGACTTCCCCCCCGCCTTTGCCGCGTCTTCCAGACTCTTCTGGGTTCCCTTGTTTTGTTGCGCCGCACAACTCAACGCCACGGCCAACACGGTCGTAACAACAAACCTGATTTTCAACTGTGCAACTCCCAACTTAGGTGTGTTTTCAATGTTACAGGAGGCAAGGGAAGACCGGCGTAGTAGCGAAAGCCCGAACTCAGACTTCTCCGTGGCCTCCGTGCCTCCGCAGTGAAAATACGTCAGATCCAACTGGGCCCTAGCCACTATCAACTATCCACTAACTGGGCTTCCACTTATTCAAAAACGCCAGCAAATCCTCCGGTCCCAGGATGCTCGTCTTCTCGAACTCGCCGCTCCGCTGGCTGTACAGCAGCTTCCCGTCGCTATCGAGCACCGCAATCGCCGGAATGCCCTTCGCCGGCGGCACCTGATATTGCTGCATAATGTCCAGGTTCTTGTCGTACTGCCCCACATCCACGTGTACCACTTCAAAGTTGGGCTTCAGCACCGCCTCCACATCTGCACGATGAAACGCCAGATCGAGCACGTGGCAGTCAAAGCACCAATTCGCGCCAAACACCACCAGCACACGCTTGTGCTGTCGCGCCGCCAGCTTTAAAGCATCCGCAATCTCGATATGGGCATTCAGCCCCGGAACATAGATTTCTTTGTTTGTGGAAAGCGGTTGCTGCAGCCGCTTGACGCCGCCGCGCTTGGTGGCGGCGATGCGCCATTGCTGTCCCTGCTTCTGCCAAAGTTGCCCGTCGATGACGTACACCGTCCTCGCCCTGCCCTTCGGCTCCGACAGCACCTCCGCCTCGAACAACACCTGCTGCACGCCCGCTTCCGGTGACGCCGACTGCGCCATCTCCAGCTTCATTCGTCGCGCTTTCAGCCCCACCCAGAACGCAACCTCCGCTGCCGTGTCGGTTTCGCCTGTCGGCAGTATCACCCGCGCCGCGGGATTCGTGCTGTACAATGCCCGCAACTTCCCCGCATCACCCGCAAGCACCGCCGCCTTCCATTGCTCCACCGGCGCAAACGCCGCGGAAGCTGCTTGAGTCTTCCCAGCCGTCTTTTGTGCAAATACGCACGGCACAATTGCCACCATCGCCAGAAACACAATGGCACCAGCAGTCGATTTGAAAGGGCACAGCTTTAGCTGTGCCGTTACAGCCTGCTTGCCACCGGGCTTTAGCCCCTGAGGTACGTCGGGTTTCGCCGCTCGTGCATTCATGAGGTGGACCTATTCAGCATCGCAAGCTTTAGTGGCAGGCCAAAGGTTGGTCATCGCGAGCGCAGGGAGGGATCTGCCGTCCGCATGTTTCAGCAGGAAGCCAGTTGCCCAAGGCAAGCCCCCGGTCCCTGCCGAGCGCCGGTTTTGCCTGGGTGGGTCTTGTCGTATCCACGTACCACTACCCACTCGCTTCAGTGCCCTTCATGATACGGATGCCCCTTCAGTATCGTGAACCCGCGATACAACTGCTCCAGCAGCACCACGCGCGCCAACTCATGCGGCAGCGTGATCTTCCCCAACGACAGCACCTGCTGCGCTTTCGCCCGCGTCGCAGCCGTCCACCCATCCGCCGGACCCACCGCAAACAGCAGGTCCTGCGTGTCATGCGACTGGTGATACTCCAGGAAGTTGGCAATCTCTTCCGACGCCAACTCCTTGCCCCGCGAATCCAGCAGCACCAGCACCGGCGCTGTGCGTCCGGCCATCTTCTCGACCTGCTTGAGCAACGCACCCTCGGACGCCAGCTCCATCGCATCGCACGCCGCGTATCGCGATAGACGCTTCAGGTATTCCGCCGTAAGCGCCTGGATCGCCGGGCTCCTCGTCTTGCCAATCCATGCAATGCGCAGTTTCACCGTGCTACTTGCCCTTCCGCGTCCGCCTTGTCGCCGGCTTCCGCGCGCTGGGTGCCCCATCCTTTCCCTTCTTTCGGGAAAGGGTGGGAGCCCTCCTCTTCGCTGCCTTGGCTCCCGCGCGTTTCGCCGCCGCCTTCTTCGGCTCCGGCCTCTCCAGCACGGCCAACTCCAGCCGCGTCGCCGTCTTCCACAATCGTTCCAGATCGTAAAACTTTCGCGCGCTCTCCGAGAACACGTGCACCACGAAGTCCACGTAATCCAGCAGCACCCACTCGGCGTTGCTGCGCCCCTCGACGTGCTTCGGCTCGTATCCCGCTTTGCTCAGCTTCTCATCGACCTCATCGGCGATGGCCTCCACCTGTCGCGGGTTCGCGCCCGAGCAGATCACGAAGTAGTCGGTAAACCCGCTCGCCGCCGCGTCCAGCCTCAATATTCTGATGTCCTCCGCCTTCTTCTCCATGCAGGCGCGCACCGCGATGGCAACTTGCGCCCTCACGTCCTGGTTCCCCGCGGTCCGCGGCTTCTGCCCTTCATGGGTTGGTGGTACGTAATTTCGTTTCATGCGTTCGGCTTGCTCTCCTTGTGATCCGGAGCCCAAAGGGCGACATTTGTGTTAGCCGTGGGCGTGAGCCCGCGGTCGGCGATCGAATACGAACCCAGGGCCGGCTTTCCAGACTGCTGAAAAAGTCCAATTTGCGCCGCTCTGTATCAGGGCACGACTTCAGTCGTGCCGTTAGGCCCTTTGTTTTTGACCCTCCGCGCGGACTTTAGTCCGCGAGGCATCTGATTTTCGTCTTCTACTGCCACCTCTTGTGCTGCGGGCCCCTGTACAACTCCTCTCTGCCGGGTGCCCCCTTTCTACCGCCCGCTTTTGGCGGTACGGCGGCGTCCCCGATACAATTTCTCTTTCCGAATGTAATCCGCCACTGCATCTGGCACCAACTTCTTCAATCGCGTGCCGCTCTTGATCGCCGCGCGGATCTGCGTTGCCGAAACATCCTCATGCGTTTCCGGGAGCAGATGCAACGTCACCCCTGGCAGCCGCAACGCATCCTCCAGCTTCGACTTGCGAAACTTACGCAATTCCGCCGCACTCGGTCGCAACTCCTTGGGCAGCGACGATCCCACATCCGCCAGCGAATACCCCGGCCGCGCCGCCACGATGAACTCACACTCGCGCAACAATTCCTCGGCCTTGTGCCACTTGGCAATATCGCGAAACGCGTCTATCCCAGTCAGAAAATACAGCCGGTCGCCTCTCCGCGACCCCGCCTTCACCCGCCGCACCGTGTCGATCGAGTAGCTCGGGCGCCGCTCCATGTGCGCCACTGGCTCCGGCGCCTCCAGCAGCGACGGCAAAAAGTCCGGCTCATCGGCCAACGCCAGCACCACCATCGAGTAGCGATGAAAGTACGACGTTACCGGCGCCTTCTGCTTATGTGGAGGAATGTCGGCCGGAATGAACCACACTTCCCGCAGCTTAAACCGCCGAGCGGCCGCGCGGGCCACTTTCAGGTGTCCACGATGGATAGGATCGAACGTGCCGCCAAACAATCCGATATTCATTCAGCTCGTAGCTACAGTTTCCGAGTTCGGCGACGCCCGCGCAAGTACGCACCCAAGCACTGCCGGTCCAATTTGCCAACAAGACGCTTCCCGAGTGTCGTCCTGAGCGGAGCGAGTCCTCGCGGAGGACTCACGGAGTCGAAGGACCCCTACTCGGCCATTTACCCACGGTGCGCGACATCACGGGCGGGAAAAAACCTTTACGGCACCGCCCGTACCGCCTCCACCCTCTTCGCCATCTCCCACTTCAACTCCTCGATCCCTTCCCCCGTCACCGCCGAAATCGCAAACAGCTCCAGCCTCTTCCGCTTGCAATACCGCTTCAGCTTCGCCAGCTTTTCCTTATTCGCGATGTCGATCTTCGACGCCGCTACAATCACTGGCTTGTTCTCGAGCTCCGCGCCGAAGTTTGCCAGCTCTTTCGTAATGACTTCGTAGTCCGCCGCCGGGTCCGGCCTCCCGCTTGCATCCGACACGTCCACCAGATGCACCAGCAGCCGCGTGCGCTCGATATGCCGCAAAAACTGCGTGCCCAGCCCCGCGCCCTCGCTCGCGCCCGCAATCAGCCCGGGAATATCCGCCACCACAAAGCTGAACTCATCCGGCGGCTCGCCCACCACTACAACACCCAGGTTCGGCTGCAGCGTCGTGAACGGATAGTCAGCGATCTTGGGACGCGCCGCCGAAATGCGCGAGATTAGAGTGCTCTTCCCGGCATTTGGAAAGCCCACCAGCCCCACATCGGCCAGCAGCTTCAGCTCCAGCCGCAGCACCCGCTCTTCGCCCGGGAACCCCTGCTCATGCTCCCGCGGAGCCTGATGCACCGACGTCGCAAACCGCGCATTGCCGCGCCCGCCGCGCCCGCCATGTGCAATCACCACCCGCTCATCCGGCCCTGAGAAATCATGCACCAGCTCGCCCGTCAGCTCGTCGCGCACAATCGTTCCCACCGGCACCTTCAGCACCACGTCCGCGCCCTCGCGCCCGGTGCAATTCGAGCCTTCGCCGTGCCGTCCCCGCTCGGCTTTGTACTCAGGATTGAAGCGGAAGTGCACCAGTGTGTTGTGGCGCTCGCTCGACTCCATCACCACATCGCCGCCGCGTCCCCCGTCTCCACCCGACGGCCCTCCCCGCGGCACAAACTTCTCCCGCCGAAACGCGACACACCCGTTGCCGCCGTCTCCCGCCTTCACTCGAATTTTGGCTTCATCAACGAACATCGCTACAAGCAATTAGCAACTAGCAATTAGTCCTCGGGAGCCGCGAATCCTTCCGTTCAATGGAGTTTTCCTAGTCCGTACGGGCATATCAGAAACTGTTCGGGATAGTCCACGAAGCCAGACTTGTCGGCAAGCGCTTCGATAGCATTCTTCGCGTCCCGCTTTGTTCGGAACACCCCAATGAGCATTCCTTCATCGTCGGTATCGGGAGCACCGGTGTGCCACGAAAGAAAAACAACGTTCATGATGATGTCCGTAAACAAAATGAGAAAGGCCTCGCATCCACGAGGCCTGATACCGTCATGTTCATCAAACAAACCGGCAACTCGCGAATGAATTTCTCGGCCAGTTGCTGGCTGCTAGTTGCTAATTGCTTTCTTTCGGCACCACCGACACGAACTTTCCCAACTGCCCGCGGTCCTTGAACTCGATCACGCCCGTTACCTTGGCGAATAGCGTGTCGTCCTTGCCGCGGCCAACGTTGACGCCCGGTTTCACCTTGGTCCCGCGCTGCCGCACGATGATCGTCCCGCCCGACACCAACTGCCCGCCGAACGCCTTCACGCCCAGCCGCTGCGCATTCGAATCGCGCCCATTTCTCGAACTGCCTAATCCCTTTTTATGTGCCATAGCAAAACCCTACCTTGATCTCTAATCTCTTTGTCATCCTCAGCGGAGCCCCCCTCATTCGGCGGCGGAGTCGAAGGACCCCTACTCAACGATAATTCGCCGCGCGTCGGCTATCCGCAATCTACTTCGCCGTCCGACCCAAACCCGCGCACCGCCCGCAGCATCTCGCGCGCCGACTCCCACGCATGCAGCACCACGGCGTCAAACCGCTTCACCGCCGCCAACACCAGCACCAGCAACTGACAGGTCAGCATTACGCCTGCAGCGCCTTTCCATCCACGCTGATGCCGGTAATCTTCACCGCGGTGTAGTCCTGGCGATGCCCCTGCAGCTTCTTATATTGCTTTTTGCGCTTGTAGTGGAACACCAGCACTTTGTCGCCGCGCCCCTGTTCCACCACCTGTCCGGTCACAAATGCCGCTGTCGGCTTGGCGATCTCACCCTCGGAGGCGCTCACCGCCAGCACGTCGTCAAACTGCACGTTATCGCCGCTGGTCTGCGGCAGCTTCTCGACCTCAATTACGTCTCCGGGTGTGACGCGATACTGCTTTCCCCCGGCGCGGATCACCGCGTACATGGCCATCTCCTGAACTTCATTCTGTTGCGCCGCTTTGCAAGACCACGGCTTCACAGCTTGCGGAAAAACTTGATTTCGGATGGCTTTGTATCAGGGCATGACTTTAGTCATGCCGATAAGCCCGCTATTTTTCTCATCCCGAGCAGGCTTTAGCCCGCGAGGGATCCGCTTTCCGGCTCTTTTCCGCAGCCTCTTCTGCCGTGCCGCACCGCAACGATTGCTTTTCTCCCCCGGGGCGGACTTTTCGGGGTCTCCGCGGAGCGCCGTTTTTGCGCTACGTGGGGCGATCGTTAGTCCGCGAGGGCCCTGCATTTCGACTTCTTCAGTAACTCTGATCTGCTGCCGAACACAACTCCGCGCCCTCTCTTAGGACGCCAACTCATTTATGCACTTACCCAGCCGCCGGAAGGAAACCTTCGCGGGACCAAGCGTCCCGGGCTGCTGGGGTGTCCGGAAAGCACACCAGTGGTACTGGCAAACGATAGAAGTATAACGTGCGTAGGCGCGCCCGGTCAATCCTGGCCTCTCGTCCCCCAATGCGTTCCCGCCAAGTGACGACATATCCAGGCCATCACTTCGACTTCGCAATCTGCCGGCAAACCAGTCCATTCTCCCGCACCGTTTTATAATGCGATTCGCGCGTTAATCCCGGCAAAGCGGTTTTGGCGGGTGACCCGCTCGGCAACTTCCTAAAACGAAGAATCCCCGTGTGGGTGCCCTATCCGGCCTGATTCTGGCCGGGTGGGTCTTTCGACTTCCCCATCCATCGCTGCGCCGCCAGGTTCGCGCCGCGCTCTTCCGACGTGCGGCGTCCCCCCGCGTCGCCCGTTTCAAGCGCAGCTTGAGAGGGGCTTTTTCGCTCCCCAAAACCACAAGAACCATCCGCCTGCATCCGCGAAATCCGCGGTTGAACTCGCTTTTGTCTTATCCGTGTGCATCCGTCTCAATCCGTGCTGCCCTTCCGCCCTGCCGTCCTCCGAGCCCTCCATGCCTCCGCGGTGAAAACCAGCGCCGGATGCCCCGTTCCACCGCCCTCTTTTGGCGGTAGGGCGGGGTCCCCACTGCGTCCCAAAATGGCACTCCTTGGCTACCTTCGTAACGTCAACTCCGCTCTAAATCACAGACTCTCCTCTTGACTCCCCTCACTCTCGAAACTGGAGAAGTATGTCCAAGCAGTGGCCAATTTGTCGTCTTCATTCACTCGAAACTTGAAACGCGAAACTATCGCACCGGCAACTGACCACTGGCAACTGACAACTTTTTCAGGGAGAGCACGCATGACCAACACCTGCCGCATCTGCACCCACACTCCGGTGGCCAACATATCCCTTCGTTTGGGATAGATGGGGCTTTTGCCCGCAACATGTCCAAAATGCTTCACCTGAGCCCAACACCCCAGTCCCGCCTGGCGGACCCCAGGAGCTTTCCCAGCCTTGCAGAGGCTGTTACGAAACTCGGTTGGGGGAAAGAGTTCAGGGAGGGACGAGCGGGCCTGGAGTGTAGGTTAAGCGCAGGGCCTACCTCCGGGGTGAAGCGCG
>Ga0335082_10002112_pt1 | contig 21379 bp, 21 predicted proteins | sample Lox_Sample_41_FD_206718 | JGI IMG/M metagenome (GOLD analysis project Ga0335082, IMG submission 206718) | Soil microbial communities from Loxahatchee National Wildlife Refuge, Florida, United States - Lox_Sample_4.1 | ecosystem: Environmental > Terrestrial > Soil > Wetlands | place: USA...
GACGAACCGGCAGTGCCTGTCGAGCACACCGGACACCAGGCCCGGGTCGACGGAACCCAGCGCCACCACGACCGGCAGGTCGCCGGCCTGCTCATCGATGGTCATCAGGCGTGCCCGAACGTGGCGCCGGGGACCGGCGCCACCGTGTGCCAGGCGCCGTCCCGGGCGGAGGCCGCTGTCGCGGCGATGACCTCGGCGTCCGCGTGCGCCTCCTCGATGGTCGAGTTGCGCTGCTCGCCGCCGCCCGCCGCGACCAGGAACTTCCTCGCCTCGATGACCTTCAGGTCGTCGTAGCTCATGCTGTTGCCTGGGCCCGGCTGGAACCGGCCGTAGTCGCCCAGCGCGGCGTTGCCGAGGACGGTGGTGTAACCGTGATCAGCCTTCGAGGGACCGCCCCGGCCCAGGCAGAGCCGCAACTCGTTCATCTGCTCGAAGTTCCAGATGGCGGAGCCGTCGGTGCCGTAGATCTCGAAGCCGAGCGAGCACTGCGGGCCGACGCTCACCCGGGACGCCTCCAGGGTGCCGACGGCACCGGCCGTGTGGGATGCACCAGCGAACCGGACCAGCGCCGCGACGTAGTCGTCGTTCTCGACGTCGCCCATCTCGCCGTTCTCGATCACGGCGAAGTGCGTGCCGGATCCCATCGGCAGGATGGGCCGCTGCGCGTACACCGTGGACAGCAGCGAGCTGACCTCGGTAATCGGCGCCACCACGTACTGCATCAGGTCGACGACGTGGCTGAGCAGGTCGCCGAGCGCGCCGGTGCCGGCCTCCTCGCGGCGGAACCGCCAGGACAGGGCGCCGTTCGGCTCGGCCGCGTAGCTGTTGAAGAACACCGCGCGCACGTTGGTGACGCGGCCGAGCCGGCCGGCCGCGATCAGCTCGCGGACCCGTTCCACCGCGGGGACGTGCCGGTAGTTGTAGCCGATCGAGGTGGTAAGGCCGGCCGCCCGCGCGGCGGCCGCGACCTCGGCGGTCTCGCCGGCGTCCCGGCCGACCGGCTTCTCGATCCAGAACGGCTTGCCCGCCCGGGCGGCCGCGACGCCGATCTCGCGGTGCAGCATGTTCGGCGCGCAGATGGACACCACGTCGACGTCGGGATCGGCGAGCACGTCACGGTAGTCGGCGCTGGCCCTGGCGTACCCGAGGATCTCGCGAGCGTAGTCCGCCCGGTCGGCGGCGGTGTCGGCCGCGTGCACGAGCCTCGGCCGGATCTTCAGTTCCGGGTAGACCTGCGGGACCGCCTGGTAGGCGCGGCTGTGCAGCTTGCCCATCCAGCCCACGCTGATCAGGCCGACACCGGGCCTTGTGTATCCGTCGTCGGTGGTGTTCATGACGGGGTACCTATCTACTCGGGTTCGGATTTGACGGCGGTGCGGGCCCGGCCGAACTCGGCGGTGACGGCGGCGGCCAGCAGGGTGGAATCCGAGCCGATGCCAACGAACGACCAGCCCTGCTCCAGCCGCCGGGCGGCGGCAGCGCCGTCGGCCACGAGCAGGCCGCAGGCCTTGCCGTGCCGCCGGCCGGCCGCCAGCACGTGCTCGATGGCCTCGGTGAAGGCCGGCGCGGTGAGATCGCCGGGGACGCCGAGGTCGTGGCTGAGGTCGCGGGGGCCGACGAACAGCACGTCCACCCCATCCAGCGCGGCGATCGCCTCGGCGTTGCCGACCGCGGCCGCCGACTCGACCTGGATCACGCCGAGGACCTCGGAGTTGGCCCGGTCGAGGGCGCCCGGGTCGAGGCCGAACCGGCAGGCCCGGTTGTAGGTGGCCACGCCCCGGTCCCCGGCGGGCGGGTAGCGCAGGTGCCGGACCGCTTCGGACACCTCGTCCACGGTGTTCATCCGGGGCAGCATGATGCCCGCGGCCCCGCTGTCCAGTACCCGCCCCATCCGGATGCGGGCACCGGATTCCACCCGGACCACGGTCGGGACGCCGTAGCTCCCGGCGGCGGGCACGACGTCGCGGACCTGCTCCTCCCCGCCGGCTCCGTGCTCGAGGTCGAGCAGTACCCAGTCCACGCCGGCCGCGGCGCAGACCTCGGCCGCGATCGGCGACGCAGAGCCGATGAAGGTGCCGAGGGTAGGCTGGCCGGCCCGCACCGCCGCGGCCAGGGCACCCCCGTTCAAAGGGGTAGAGTTCAGCGGACCTATCACGGAGCTCAACCGAACCACCTCTGTTCCTTGCTGTCGCTGTCGTACTCGGCCCGCAGGCCGGCCGTGACGCCCAGGGTGGACACCTCGGCCGGGGCCACGTCCCACCAGACCCCGGCGCCCGGCAGGTCGGCGTGCGGGATGACGGGCACCACGATCACGACCGGGCCGGGGTGGTCGCGGGTAACGGACAGGGCGTCCCGCAGCTCGGCCGCGGTGGTGGCGCGGCAGGCCCGGGCGCCGAGCCCGGCCGCGACCTGGACCAGATCGAGGCTCAGATAGTCGCCCTCAAGCCGCGGCGCGCTGCTCCCTGGCGCCTCTGGCGCGGGGGTTGCGTCACCGGCCGCCAGCTGCAGCGGCTCGGCCCGATAGCGGAACTCGTTGCCGAACTCCCGCCCGCTGCGCAGCATCTGCAGCCGGTGGATGACCTGGTAGCCGCGGTTCTCCGGGACCACGAGCGTGACCGCCAGGCCCTCCTGGGCGGCGGTGACCAGTTCGGTCGGGGCCATCAGGAACGTCCCGTCGCCGAGGAACGAGACGACCCGCGTGCCCGGCTCTGCGTCGGCCAGCCGCACCCCGAGCGCGGCCGGGATCTCGTAGCCCATGCAGGAGAAGCCGAACTCCAGGTGGCAGTGGCGGCCGCCGGTCGCGTCCCAGACCTTGAGCAGGTCGCCGGGCGGGCCTCCGGCGGCGGCGATCACCACGTCGCCGGGCCGCGCCTGCTCCTGCAGGACCCCGATGAGCTGGCCCTGGGTGAGGACGGCATCGGTGGTGGTGACGACGTCGGGTCCGGCCTGGGCCGGATCGAACGGCTGGTCCGGGTCCAATGCGGCAGCCCGGGCCGCCGCCCACTCCCCGGTCAGCCGCTCGGCGCGGGCGCGCCAGGCCGCGGGCGCGCGGATGCCCGCGCTGGCCGCGCCGTCGGCCAGCGCGGCCAGCGCCTGCCTGGCGTCGGCGACGATACCGGTGGCGCCGAGCCGGTCGGCGTCGCGCGGGTTGACGTTGACGCTCGCGAACCGCACCGCCGGGTTGGCGAACAGTGAGTGCGAGGCGGTGGCGAAGTCGGTCAGCCTAGCCCCGACCGTCAGCACCAGGTCGGCCTCGCGGGCCAGGGCGTTGGCCGCGGGAGTGCCCTCCAGGCCGATGCCGCCGATCTGCCACCAGGCCCGCTGCTGCACCGCGCCCTTGCCGGCGAAGGTCTCGAGCACCGGGATGCCGACGGCCTCCGCGAGGCGCTCGAGCTCGGCGGTGGCGCCGGAGTAGATGACCCCGCCGCCCGCGATGACCAGCGGCCGTTGCGCGGCGGCCAGCATCGCGAGCACGGCGTCGACCTCGCTGGCGTCGGGCTGCGGGCGGCGGATAACCCAGGCCCGTTCGGTAAAAAACCCGGCCGGATAGTCGTACGCGTGCGCCTGGATGTCCTGCGGTAGCGAGAGCACCACGGCGCCGGCGTCCACCGGGTCGGTGAGCACCCGCATGGCCGCGGGCAGCGCGGTGAGCAGCTGCTCAGGCCGGGTGATGCGGTCGAAGAAGCGGCAGACCGGCCGGAACGCGTCGTTGACGGTGACGTCCGCCTCGAGCGGGTGCTGGAGTTGCTGCAGCACGGGGCCCTGGTGCCTGGTCGCGTACGTGTCACCGGGCAGCAGCAGCACCGGCAGCCGGTTGACGGTGGCCAGCGCCGCCCCGGTGACCATGTTCAGCGCGCCCGGGCCGATCGAGGAGGTCACGGCCAGGGTGGCGTGCCGCCGGCTGTGCTTGGCGAACGCGGTGGCCGCGTGCACCAGGGCCTGCTCGTTGCGGCCCTGGATGAATGGCATGGCATCGCTGAGCTGATCCAGGGCCTGGCCGAGTCCGGCCACGTTGCCGTGGCCGAAGATACCCAGGGTGGCAGGGATCAGCCGGTGGCGCTGGCCGTCGGCGACCGAGTACTGCCGGGACAGGAACGTCACGACGGCTTGGGTTACCGTCAGCCGAACGGTCTGGGAGGTCATCGTCGGTCCTTCCTTTTCACCAGGGCCTGCCGTGCAGGATCACGGTCTTGACGTCGGTCATCTCGGCCACTGCCACGTGCCGCCGATCAGCATCTTCATCTCTGCGTACTCACCTGTCAGCGGGTCGGGGTTCGATGAACTCGACACTGCATGACCCGATCAATCAAGTCAACAGCTCTAGGACCATCAAAAACCCATCATCCCGACGATCCTGCTATCGCGCCTACGGCCGTTGTCAAGGCTGGTGTGGGTGGGTGCTGATGAGGTAGATTAGCCCGAACGGACCCGGCTCGTGCCCCAGTGAAGACCAGGAGTCGACCGAGGCCGATCACCATCAGAAACCCATCAGGACAGCCGCATGCCCCACCCTTACCCGATCCGCGAGATCGCCCGCCAGGCCGGCCTGAGCGAGGCCACCGTGGACCGGGTCCTGAACGACCGCGGCGGCGTCCGCCCGAGCACCGTCAACGACATCAGGCAGGCCATCGCCGACCTGGACCAGCAGCGCAGCCAGCTCCGCCTGGCCGGCCGGGTGTTCATGATCGACATCGTGATGCAGACCCCGGACCGGTTCTCCTCCGCGGTCAAGGCCGCGCTGGAGCAGGAGCTTCCGTCGCTGCGGCCCGCGGTCGTGCGGTCGCGCTTCGATTTCCGCGAGACGGGCCGCGTGGGCGACATCGTCGGGATCCTGGACGCGATCGCCCGCCGGGGCTCCCGCGGGGTGATCCTCAAGGCGCCGGAGGCGCCGGAGGTCAACGCCGCGGTCCTGCGCCTGAGCGAGGCGGGCATCCCGGTGGTCACGCTGGTCAGCGACCTGCCGTTCAGCAAGCGGGTGGCCTATGTGGGGATGGACAACCGCTCGGCCGGCGGGACAGCGGCGTACCTGGTCAACCAGTGGCTGGGTGAGGCTGCGGCGCAGGACGGCCGGATCCTGGTCGCGCTGAGCCGCAGCGTCTTCCGCGGCGAGGAGGAGCGCGAGATCGGCTTCCGGTCGGCGATCCGCGAGCGGTGGCCGCACCGCGCCCTGGCGGAGATCACCGACAGCGACGGGCTCGACACCTCTGTCTACCGGCTCGCGCTCGACGCCCTGGACCGGCACGCCGACATCGAGGCCGTGTACTCCATCGGCGGCGGCAACCGGGCCATCCTCGACGCCTTCGACGCGCGGCGCCGCCCCTGCCGGGCGTTCATCGCGCACGACCTGGACCGGGACAACCGCGAACTGCTCGAGGCGGGCCGGCTGTCCGCCGTGCTCTACCACGACCTGCGCCGGGACATGCACCGCGCTTGCCAGATCATCATGCAGGCGCACGGCGCCCTGGACGGCCCGATCGTCACCGCGCCCGCGCCCATCCAGGTCATCACGCCCTTCAACATCCCGTCAGGGACCCCCGCCTAACCGAGCCCCACGCTCGCGGACAGCCCTGCGGGCCGGGGCGGCTGACCTTGTTCTCCGACGCGGTGGTCGCCATCGCGATCACGCTGCTCGCGATCGATCTTCCGGTGCCCGAGGGCGGCACGGTGCCGCTGTTCTGGGAACCGCGGGGCCGGCCCAGGGCCGGATGAGACAACACCGGGTGACACAGCCTCAGGTGACACAGGGCCCGGGTGATTCAGCCGCCGGTCGCCACCGGCCGGGCGGGGTCGGTGACCCAGTTGGACCAGGAGCCGACGTAGAGCGCGGCGGGAAGGCCGGCCAGCGTGAGGGCGAGGACCTCCTGGGCCGCGGTGACGCCGGAGCCGCAGTAGGCGCCGACCGGAGTGCCGGAGACGGCGCCCAGCGCGGCGAACCTGGCCGCGAGCTCGGCGAGGTCCTTGAAGGTGCCGTCCGGGTTCACGTTGCCTGCCGTCGGCGCGCTGACCGCGCCTGGGATGTGCCCGGCGACCGGGTCAACCGGCTCGGTCTCGCCGCGGTAGCGCTCCCCCGCCCGCGCGTCGAGGAGCAGGCCGGTCCGCGCCGTCTCCTGCGCGCCCGCCGCATCAAGCACCGGCATCTGGCCGGGCTCCGCGGTGAAGTCACCGGGCACCGGGGCGGGCTCGTCCGTGCTGACCGGCAGGCCGGCCCCCGCCCAGGCCCGGTAGCCGCCGTCGAGCACACGGACGTCCGGGTGGCCGAAGTAGCGCAGCGTCCACCAGCCACGGGCGGCGCTCATCGCGTCGCTGTCGTCGTACACCACGACCGGCCGGTTCCGGCTCACCCCGGCGGCGCGCATCGCCGCCTGGAAGGCGGCCGGGCCGGGAAGCGGGTGCCGGCCCGCGGGACCGGGCGGGGCGGCTAGGTCCCGGTCCAGATCGACGAAGACCGCGCCGGGAAGATGGCCCTGCCTGTAGCTGTCGATGCCGGGCGGCCCGGCGAGCCGCCAGCGCACGTCGAGCAGCAGCGGCGGCTCTCCGGGATCTCCGGGGTCTTCGGGATCTCCGGGGTCTTCGGGGTCTTCGGGCCGGTCCTGTGCCAGCTCCGCGGCGAGCTCCCCCGCAGTGACCAGCAGGCCCTCCCGGCCGGCTCGCTGGCTCACGCCGCGGTGTACATCAGCGCGGGTACCAGCTGCTCCGATGGGGTGAGCGAGCCGTGCATGCCGGTCAGCGCGGACTCCCGCGGCTCGGCCTTGGTGGCGACGATGGCGAGGGACCCGGCCGGGGCGGCCACCACGTCGCCGATCCGCCTGGTCATCGCCGCGTCCACCGGGCCGAACCAGCCTTCCTTGATCGCCTCGTCCCTGGACATCACCCAGGCCCGGTCGCCGAGCGCCTCCCGCCAGGCGGCCAGCAGGTCCGCCGAGGCGCCGCGGCGCGCGTACAGATGCCGGGCCCGCGGCTCGCCGCCGAGCAGGGCCAGCCCGGACCGCAGCTCGGGGTGCTCGTCCACGTCGAACTTGTCCTCTGCCCCGATGTCCACCATGCCGTGGTCCGCGGTCACGCACATGCAGGTACCCGAGGGCAGCGAGCCGGCCAGTTGCTCGGCCAGCTTGTCCACGTGAGCCAGCTGGTTGTACCAGGCGTCCGAGCCGACCCCGAACGCGTGCCCGGTGCCGTCGAGGTCGCCGTGGTACACGGTCACGAACGCGCGGTCGTTCTCCCGCAGGGCCGTAGCCGCCTGCGCGGCCAGCGCGCCCATGCTGTCGGCGGGCCGGAAATCCGCGCCGCGCATGGTCGCCACGGTCAGGCCGGTGCCACGGAACGCACCCTGTGTCACGTGCACGGCCGCGACGCCCGCGGCGGCTGCCCGCTCGTAGACCGTAGGCAGCGGCTGCCATTGCCTGGGGTCGATCCGAGAATCCCAGCGCAGCCCGTTGAGCAGCCGGTTCTCGCCGGGGATGATGACCTGATAGCCGAGGATCCCGTGCTGGCCCGGCGGCTGCCCGGTGCAGATCGAGCCGAGGCTGGTGACCGTGGTGGACGGGAACCCGGCCGTGATGGGGCGGGAGTTGCGGGCGAGTTCGGACAGGAAGGGCGCGACGGCGGGATGGTCACGGAGCAGTTCCCAGCCCAGGCCGTCCACGATCAGCAGGCACGCGCGCCGGGTGGACGGCAGGCCGAGGACGTTCTGTGATTCCGGCGCGTCCGGATCGAGGGACGCGAGCATGGACGACGACAGGTCGGCGAGGGCAGCGGCCCCGTAGGACGGCACGGTCGGCGGATGTCTCGGCTCGGGCGTCATGCGGGATCCTCACCTGCTACTCGTGGGTGCCACTCAGCATCTTGCCGGAACATGGTGCCACTGGACCGGCGGCAGCGGCAAAACGGAACACACTGCCAGCCACTGCCCAGCTGGTCTTCAGCTTCCGCGGATCGCGGTGGCGTCGGACAGCTCCCGCGCGAAGCTGAGCAGCTGCCGCACGGCGTCCTCGCCGTCGGCGGCCTGGCTCACCCGCAACGAGAAGTCGTCGGCCGTAATCGTGCCCAGGTAGCCGTGATCAGCCTCGCAGCTCTCGTCGCCGCAGTGGGCCGGCTCGAGTTCCAGGTGGGAAAGGACGTTCCAGCCGATGGTCAGCATGACCTCCGACGGCATGGTGACGCCGGGCACGTAGGCCGCCGGGTCAGGCACCACGCGGCTGAGGGCCACCGAGGAGATCTTGGCGAACCGGATCGCCTCCGTGCTGGTCTCGGCGCGCGGCCTGCTGTCGGGCTCCTCGGCCGGGTGCTCGTCGGTGTGCGAGTACACCAGCCGGGTCGGGGTGAGCGCGAGCACGGTCATGTGCCGGCGCACTTCCATCCCCGGGTCGAAGATCGCGTCGTGGTGGACGACGTAGGCCGTGACTGGCTCTGACCCGAGCGCCGAGGCGACCGCGTCGGACACCAGGCCCGGGTAGTAGCCGCTGCGCTCGATCGCGGACCGCAGGCCGTCGGTCAGGACTCGCGTTTCCCTCATCCCCCCATCCTGCACCGTCCGGCCGGGTGCTTTACCCACGGGAGGAAGTTTAACCTGCCCAGAGCCTCCTCAGGCTGCCCGGGCGGGGCCACGCCGGCCAGGTGCAGGACTCGCTCCTCGGCCGGCTCGGGCAGGGCCATGGCGCTCGCCCCCGGAGCGGGCCTGGGCTTGCGGGGCTTCCTGGGTCCCGATCCCCCTCCCCGGCCGCGGTAGACGATCAGGCCGTTCACCGGGTCCGGCACGCCATCGAGGGCCGAACGGATGGCGGGCAGCGCGCGGAACGCCTCCCACTGCTCGTCGGAGTCGAAGAGCACCTCGAACACCACGCCGTAGCGATGCTCGTGCCAGGCCCACTCGATCGCGCCGTTGGTCAGCGCCGCCTCGGTAAGGTCGTCCTGGTAGGAGTCCTTCCACCGGCGAGCGGGCAATTCGCTCGCGTCGAAGACCTCGATCGACCACCAGTCGGACACGCCTCTGCCACCGCCATCCCGTTCGCGCACTGACCCCGCCCTCAAGATAGTACGTCTTTCAGCTCTGGGCCGATAGGCTCCTTCGCTGTGAGAGGAACGGGACTCAGGCTTTCCGTGACGCTGCTCACGGTGATCCCGTGGCGGGCAGCCGGGGACGACGCCGCCTTGTCGCCCGCGGGCGACACTGCGCCGCCGCGGGCCGCCGCGGGCGCGGCCATGGCGTGGGCACCGGCCGTGGGCCTGCTGCTCGGCGTCATCGCCTCGGCCGTCCTGCTCCTGGCCGACCGTCCCCTCGGGGCCGGGCCGCTGACGGCGTCCGGGCTCGCGGTCGGGTCGCTGGCCCTGCTCACCCGGGGCCTTCACCTCGACGGGCTGGCGGACCTGGCGGACGGGCTGGCCAGCGGCAAGCCCGCCCCGGCCGCGCTGGACATCATGCGCCGCTCCGACATCGGGCCGCTCGGGGTGGTCACGCTGGTCCTGACGCTGTTGCTCCAGGTGGCGGCGCTCAGCCAGGCCGAGTCGGCCGGCCACGGCCGGGGGCCGGCCGCGCTCATCGCCGCCGTGGTCACCGGCAGGCTGGCACTGACCTGGGCCTGCCGCCGGGGCGTGCCCGCGGCGCGGCCGGACGGGCTCGGCGCCCTGGTCGCGGGCTCTGTCCGCCCTGTGGTCCCGGCCACGGCCACCGCGGCCACGCTGGCAGCCGCGGCGGCGGCGGTCGCGATCTCGGCGACGGTGGCGGGCGGGCGGCTCGGCTGGACCCTCCCGCTCGCGGTGGCCGCGGGCCTGGCCGCGGCGTTCGCCGTACAGCGGCACGCGGTGCGTCGGCTCGGCGGTATCACCGGTGACGTGCTGGGCGCGCTGACCGAGATCGCGACCACCGTGACCCTGGTGGTGGCGGCCATGGGACCGCCCGCCTAGCTGTCAGGCACGCCGGCCCGGCCATGTTTCAATGGCGGAAAAGAAATCCGAGGCAGGAGCCGCTGATGCCGCCGACACACGAGGTATTCAACCAGTCTCCCGTGCTGGACGGGTACGACGTCGCCGACGATCCGGCCATGCTGGCCGCGCTGCGGCGCGAGGGCGCCGGCTGGGCCGAGGACGGCATCCGCGAACTCGGCCGCCTGGCCGGCTCGGCGCGGGTCCACGAGCTTGGCCGCCAGGCCAACGAGAACACGCCCCGGCTGCGCACGCACGACCGGTTCGGCCACCGGGTCGACGAGGTGGAGTTCCACCCGGCCTGGCATGAGCTGATGACGGTGGCCGTGCGGCACGGCCTGCACGGCGCACCGTGGCGGGACGCTCGCCCCGGCGCGCACGTGGCGCGCGCCGCGGGCTTCTACGTCTGGGGCGCGGCCGAGGCCGGGCACACCTGCCCGGTGTCGATGACCTACGCCATCGTGCCAGCGCTGCGGCATGCGCCCGGCCTGGCCAGCCGCTTCGAGCCGCTGCTCGCGGCCCCGGAGTACGACTTCGGCCTGCGAGCGCCCGAGACCAAGCGGGGCCTGCTCGCGGGCATGTCAATGACCGAGAAGCAGGGCGGCTCGGACGTCCGGGCGAACACCACCCGGGCGGTCCCGGCCGACCCGGGAGAGTACCTGCTGACCGGGCACAAGTGGTTCACCTCGGCGCCCATGGGCGACTTGTTCATGGTGCTCGCTCAGGCGCCCGGCGGGCTGTCCTGCTTCCTGCTGCCCAGGGTCCGGCCGGACGGGACCAGGAACGGGATGCACCTGCAGCGGCTGAAGGACAAGCTCGGCAACAGGTCCAACGCGTCGGCCGAAGTCGAGTACGACGGGGCGCTGGCCTGGCTGGTCGGTGAGGAGGGCCGTGGTGTCCGCACCATCATCGAGATGGTGAACGTGACCCGGCTCGACTGCGTGCTGGGCACGGCGACGGGTATGCGGACGGGCCTGACGATGGCCGCGTACCATGCCGCCCACCGGATGGCCTTCGGCCGGAACCTGGCCGGCCAGCCGCTGATGGCCGCCGTGCTTGCCGACCTCGCGATCGAGTCGGAGGCGACCACGCTAGCGGCGTTCCGGCTGGCCGGGGCGACCGACCGGGCGGTGCGCGGCGACGCGCAGGAGGCCGCGTTCCGCCGCCTGGCGCTGGCGGCGACCAAGTACTGGGTATGCAAGCGTGCCCCGACGTATGCCGCCGAGGCGCTCGAGTGCCTGGGCGGCAACGGCTACGTAGAGGAATCCGGGATGCCGCGGCTGTACCGCGAGGCCCCGCTGGCGTCGATCTGGGAGGGGTCGGGCAACGTCGCCGCGCTCGACGCGCTGCGCGCCCTGACCAGGCAGCCCGAATCGGCCGAGGCGTTCTTCGCCGAACTGGACCTGGCCGCCGGGGCGGACGCCCGGCTGGACCAGGCGGTGACCCGGCTGCGCAAGGAGGTCGGCGACCCGTCCGAAGCCCGCGCCCGCCAGCTGGCCGAGGCCATGGCCCTCGTGCTCCAGGGCGCCTTGCTCGTGCGGTACGGCGACCCAGCCGTGGCCGATGCGTTCGCCGCGTCCCGGCTGGCCGACGACGGCGGCCCGGGATCGTGGGGGCATGCCTTCGGCGTGCTCCCGTCCGGGGTCGACACCGCGGCCATCGTCAGCCGGGCCACCCCGCGGCTGGCCGGATGAGCCGGTGACCAGCGTCCTGGACCGGCCCGCCCCGCCACCCAGCCTGACCCTGCGGTACGGCCCGCGACCCGAGCACGTCGTGGACCTCAGGCTCCCCCCGGCGGTCCCGGACCGGGGGGCTCCGCTGATCGTGCTCATTCACGGCGGGTTCTGGCGTCCCGCCTACGACCGCACGCACCTGGGCGCGATGGGCCACGCCCTCGCGACGGCAGGATATATGGTCGCGGTGCCGGAGTACCGCCGGGCCGGCATGGCCGAAGAGGGCTGGACGGGCACGTTCAGCGACATCGCGCTGGCCGCCGATCAGGTGGCCGGCATCGTCAGGGCACACGGCGCAGATACCAGCGCGGTCACCTGGGCGGGCCACTCGGCAGGCGGTCACCTCGCGCTGTGGGCCGCGGCCCGGCCCGGCCTGCCGCCTGGGTCGCCATGGCGCGGAGCGTTCCCCGCCACCGGTGTGGTCTCCCTGGCGGGCTGCTCCTCGCTGCGGCTCTGCGCGGAATGGAACCTGGGCGGGGGCGCGGTTCGCAGCCTGATGGGCGGAGGGCCGGACGAGGTCCCCGAACGTTATGCCGTCGCCGATCCCGCCGCACTCCCCCCGCCCGCCGTACCTGTCACACTGGTCCACGGAACCGCCGATGAGCAGGTGCCGGCCGGAATGAGCCGGGCCTTTCCCGCGGGCACGCTGGTCGAGATACCGGGGGCCGGCCATTTCGACCTGATCGATCCGGAGAGCCGCGCCTGGCCCCGGGTCGTGGCCGCGCTAGCGGGCGCACTTTCCGGCGGGCCAGCCGGCCAGCAGTCATGACAAAGCGGAAGGCGGGTCCACCGGGACCCGCCTTCCGGAAAGTCGCGGCCGGAAACAACCCGGACCGCTGGAGTTCCGTGCCCTGCTATCGCAATGCCCGCACAGAAGGACACGGCACCCCGGGAAAACCGTGGTACCGAAGTCACGAGCAAGCAAACTTGCGGAGAGACCCCCCGGTTTGGTGCTTCTGCGCACATGGGCCTCTCATCCGATCATGAGCCGCCGCACCAACCGCGCCGCCGCACTAATTCCCCGTTGCCGCCCGGAACCTGACGACCAGTTCGGCCGGAACCCGGCCGCGGTCCTTGACGTCGATACCCTGCGCCTTCGCCCATTCACGCACTTCCGTGGTGTTCAGCCCGCTTGCCGCCGCCCGGCGTCCGGCCCGAGCCGGCCGACGCGCCGCGCTGCCACTGCTGCGCCGCGCAGCCTCAACATAACGAGACAGCGCCTTGCGGAGCGCCTCGGCGTTCTTGGCGTTCAGGTCGATCTCATACTCGGCACCATCCAGCGCAAAGCGGACGGTCCCCTCTGCCTCACTACCATCGATGTCATCGATGAACAGGGTTTGTATCTTCTGAGCCACGTGTACTCCGTTCCACTCGTTGAATAGTGCATAAGCGTAGACGATCATCAGCCGATAAGGACGCAGCAGCCCCTATTTCCATTGAAAGTCGTTGACGGAAGGCCGACCGACGGCCTTCCCGATGAACTGACGGGGACGCAGAAGTCACCAACGGTGCGCGGCTGCACACCTAAAGCAGGTAGCGGCGCCATGCAGGTAGCGGCGCCCGGGCCAGGCCGCACTCCGCTCCGTTCCGAAAACGTTTGCCGTGATTCCGGCCGGCGAAACGAGGCCGCCCCGGCGGCTAGCGTTCGCATTGCCCTGGCTTGCCTTAAGGCCCGGGGAACGACCCTGGTTAGAAGGTTGCACCGGACGGGCTTCACATTACGTCTTAACCGTGATGCACGTGCATCACGGTCGCGTTTCGCTGAGCCGAACTCTCAGGTTCCTCTCAGCTCGGAAAGATTCTCCCAGCCTAGGGAATTAGGGAAGACGGCCGGCATTGCGGCCGGCCGCGGGCTTAGCCCGGTGATGTCGCGCACCGGCCGGCCTGACGGTGAGGGGGCAGCCGGGAGTCCGCGCCTCCGTCGCAGGTGCGGGCCACCCTGGAGCACTCTGCGGCCGCCGGCGAACGGGCCGGCCGACCCGCGCGCCCCCTGCGGGGGCGAGGGACCGGGATCCGTTTTAGGCGCGCACCCTGAGCTTGCATAGTTGAAGTTTCCGCCACCTTGCCATCCTCGAAGTCCCGGGATCTCAACATGCCCCTGACGACCCTACCGCCCCTTATGGTCCGGTATGCGTTCCGCGTCGGCAAATCGGGCCGGGATTTATCGCATGCCGAGAAGATATCCTCGATGGCCATCGCGGACCGGGAAGCCTGCGAGCCGTTCTTGCCTCCTTATCCTAACCTCGCCCATGCCGATGGCAACTCCATTATAACCGACCTTCTCACTAACAATTTCATCCGCTGGGAAGCTATTTGCCCGCCCGGCTCCGTGAATCTACGCGGCACCATGTTCAGGTAACGTTCACTTTCGGCTTGGCACGTCCTGCTTTTCCTGCATGAAAACGTTTCAAAGGTGATTGAAGGCTCCGTATAGGGACACAAACCGCCCGCTGTGCCTGTTGGCCCGGACGCGATTCTGCCGGGCTCTTCAGGGCTGGCCGGCTTGCGGCTGGTGCCGCAGTTCCTGCCAGGTACGGCCGCTGCGCACGCTGGCCGGCCGTTCGGTCACGATGTCAGACCCAGGACGCGCGGCCTCATCGCGGACCTTGACCAGGATCCAGCGCCGCTCGCCGGTCCTGGTCAGCGCGAAGCCCCCGGACAGCTTGCGGCCGTGCAGCACGAAGGAGACGTGCCCGGGCTCGTCCCGGACCATCTCGGCGGTCCCCTCGTCCCAGATGATCACCGCGCCACTTCCGCGCACCTGGCCCTCATGCACACCCTCGAAGTCACCGGCCGCCAGCGTGTGGTCATCCACCGGCACGGCCAGCCGGCGGACAGCCGGATCGAGCGATGGTCCCCTGGGGACCGCCCACGAGCGCAGTACGTCGCCTGCCTGCAAGCGGAAGTCGAAGTGCAGCGTCGTCGCGTCATGCAGCTGGACGACGAAGCGAGGCAGCGTGGCCACCGCCTCAGTATGTCCTCTGCCCGTGCGACCCGCTCGCACGGCCGGGAATTATCCGGGCCGGCACGACTCCCTCCTGACCAGCAGACATTCCCTGGCTTGGGGCGGCCGCCAAGCCTGGCCGGGATCCCGGCCGGCGGCGGCCCCGACCATATTCAGCTGGCCCGGCGATGCGCCTTTCCCGCAGTTAAAAGGGCGACCTCTTCCTAAAGCCAGAGACATCCGGTACTGCGGCAGCGGGCCACCAGCGTCAATGCCGGGCCGGCGCTGCTCCCGGCCGGAATACATCGTGGCGCGTAGCTCCCCCGGCTGTCTCCGGCCCGGACCCGGCCCGGGCACTCCAGCCATCGCCGGGAGGCGTATTGCCGGCAATATATACCGGCGTAATCCGGATATACGATCACGATTGCCCGCCTTTCCCGGACGGACGAACCCGCCGCGCCCGCGCGCGAACGTGAGACATATCGGGCCGGGGCAGGCCAGGAATGCACGTCCGCGCGGTAACCACAGCCGGCCGGGACGAGTTGATGATCTTGATTCTGCCCGCTAAACCAGGGTGCCGGTGATTTCCGGCCGGCTAATTGCCCGGTCTAACGATCCTTAACGGTGGAGGTTGCGGCCGTTCCCGCGTGCCGTGTCCCGGCCGGCCGCAGGGGCCGCTTGCCGGACCCCTCCCGGACGCAGTGGAACCGGGGATCCAGTGCGTCAGAACGCACTGGATCCGGTTTCATGGCGTTCCGCCGGTCCGGCACGCGCGGATTGTGAGGCTGATGGTGCCGGTGGGACCTGAGTCCGGTTTTCCCGGACGTGCCGCCCGGCCTCCGACCACTAGCTGAACGACATGGAGCTGGAACTGCGTGAACGCGGCATCCACGCCGTACCTCCGGGCGCTGGCGGCCCTGGTGACGGCGGCCTCACCGGGTGCCGTACGCTCGATAGAGACGCGGTATCGGCCGACCGCGTGCCGTACTGACCCGGGAGTCGCGTATGGGCATCCGTTCCTGGTTGCGCTCGCTGCGGTCCGAGGACCCCCCGGGCGACGAGCCGAACAGCTTTATCAAGTACCGCTACGAGGACCCCGACTTCGAGCCGGTCGAGAAGGCGGCGGCGGAGGACGTCGCCGCGGTAGAGGAAGACGCCAAGTACTTCGGCTCGGACTCCCCCGCCAGCCAGGACGAACTCTAGCCGACGGCCCGAACCGCGCCATCGTCGCGCCGGTACGCCAGGCGACGGCTAGGCTGACCGATCGTGGTCACGGCACCGGACATTCCCGGGCATAGGGTCAGCGGCGTCCTCGGCGCGGGCGGTTTCGCCACCGTGTACCGGTGCTGGCAGCTGGCGGTCGGCCGCGAAGTCGCGGTCAAGGTGGACAATCGTGTGCTGCTCACCGAGCGTGATCGGCGCCGGTTTCTCCGCGAGGTGACGGCGGCGGGGCGGCTGTCCGGCCATCCGCATGTCATCGACGTCTACGACGCGGGCACGCTCGCCGACGGGCGACCGTACCTGGTGATGGAGCTGTGCCCGGCCGGCTCGCTGCACGACGCGCTGCGCAGGCACGGGCCGATGCCGGCCGCGCAGGTCCGCGACATCGGCATCAGGCTGGCCGACGCGCTGGCCGCGGCGCACGCCTCCGGCGTACTGCACCGCGACATCAAGCCGGCGAACATACTGATCAACCGGTTCGGCATGGTCGGGCTCTCCGACTTCGGGCTCGCCTCGATCATCTCGGCGCGCGGCGAGCAGACGGCCTCCCGCGAGGCGCTCACCCCGGCCTACTCCTCGCCGGAGACGTTCCGGGGTGAGGAGCCGACGGTCCTGGCCGACGTCTACGCGCTCGCGGCCACGCTGTACGCCATGCTGGCCGGGCGCCCGCCGCGCTTCGCGGCCGACGGGAGGCAACCCGGCTTCGCGACGCTCATGTCGCTGCACGGGCGGCCGGTCGAGGACGTCCCCGGCACGCCACCTGAGCTGATGGCGCTGCTGCGCGCGGGCCTGTCGCCGGACCCGGCGGCGCGCCCGCAGGGTGCGGCGGCGCTGCGGGATGCGCTCACCGACCCGCGCCGCTACGCCGCGGCCGCGCCGGGCGGACACGCCAGCCAGGCAAGCGCGCCGCCGCCGGCCCGGCCGGGCAGCATGAGCCCGGCGGCCCGCGAGCCGGAGGCGCGCGGGCCGCGGCGGGCCGCGCGGCATCTGGCGCTGGCCGCCGGGCTGGTCGTGATCGTCGCCGCCGCCCTGTTCGCCGGCGCGCGGTTCCTGCCGCACGGGGGCGGGCCGGCGGTCGCGCCCGCCAGGACGGAGACCGGCCCGCCCGCCCAGGGCGGCGGAGCGGCCGCGGCGGACGTTTACGGGATCCGGACCACGAGCGCCGGCTGTCCGGCGGCCGCACTCCGGGTCGCCCGGGCGCGGTGCCCGGCGTCCCCGGAATGCTTCGCCGGGATCGTGACGTCGGCCGGCAGTTCGACCGCCAGACCCCTGGGCTGTGACCAGCCGCACACCTGGGAAACGTTCGCGATCGCCATCCTGCCCATTACGGTGCGGACCTTCGACCAGCCGGTGGTGGCCGCCGATCCGACCGTGCGCATGGTCTGCTCCCAGGCGGTGATGCTCGCGTCACGGCAGGGCCAGGCCCGGCGCCTCCCGGCCCCGGACTGGGACATCGCGGTCCTGCCGCCGTCGGAGGCCGCGTTCGGCAGCGGCTCGCACGTCTACCGCTGCCTCGCCGACGAAATCGGGCACCAGCCGCAGGTGTCACAGTTCCGCCGGTAGGGCGCCGTCACAGCAGGAGGCTGGTGCCGACCGCGTTGGGTACGTAGGCGTCGGGGAACCGGGCCGACATGGCGTGCTGGGCGCGCCAGCCGGTGCAGTGGGCGGGCACAAGCACGCCGGGATTCAGCGCGGCCAGGTCGTCGAGCACCCGCGGAATCAGCGGCTCGAACAGCGGACCGCCCAGGTGGAAGCCGCCCAGCAGGGCGTAGAGCGGCTGGTCGCCGGCCAGTCGCCGGGCGTACCTGGCGATGTTGACCACGCCCGCGTGGCCGCAGCCGGTGATCACGACCAGGCCGCGGTCGCGGACGTTGGCGATGAGCGCCTGGTCGTCGAGGACGAGCGGGTCCGGCTGCCAGCGCCCGTCGAGCCAGGCCTGCTGCGGCGGGAAGCCAGGCTCGTACCCGGTGGTCCTGGCGACCTCGCCGGTGATCAGCACCGACCGGCCGAACAAGAAGCTCGGCTGGCGCTCCTCGATGATGTCGAAGCCCGCCCCGGTCAGGGCGGCCCGGCTGGTGGTAGGGATTTCCATCGGCTCGCGGCCGGGCAGTCGCAACCGCCGCTGCCGCCAGAAGTGCGGGTGGATCAGCACGGGCAGGTTGAGCCAGCCGACCGCGCGGATCAGCCCGTCGATCCCGGTGGTGTGATCGAAGTGACCGTGGCTGCACACGATGGCCTCGATCGAGTACGGGTCGATGTCCAGGCGGCGCATGTTCTCGGTGACGCCGTCCGGGCTGGTCCCCGCGTCGAACAGGAACCTGTGCTCGTGCCCGGCCTTGGTCACCGTGACCAGCACCGAGAATCCGTGCTCGGCGATCAGCGCGTCGGGCCCCCGTCCCTCGGCCATCATCGCCAGCGGCCGCCACGGGCTCCGTGCTAGATCGAACCGCCGCGCCGGTCCGTGGTCGGGCATCAGAGCGTCGGTGACGTTGTCCATCAGGGTGACCACGGTCACCGAGTCCACCGGCTCCAGGTCGATCTCGATGGCCGGCTCCACGTCGTGCCGTACCGCGGCGGCCAGGCCGGCCGGGCTGTCATCCATGCACACGGCAACATCGTAGAGAGACGGACGCGGCCCGTATAGTGGCGGGCGTGTGCCCGCCCGACGTCAGGACCCGGCTGCGCCGGGCGCTCGGCGTGGCCCTCAAGGCCAGGGACGCGGGCGCGGTGTCGGCCCTTAGGTCGGCGATGAGCGCGATCAGCAACGCGGAGGCGGTGGCCCCGGCGGCCAGGCTGCGAGAAGAGGCCGGGGCCCTGATGACGGCCCTCGGACGCTAGCCGGGGGGCGTCAGGTCGGCCGTGATCTGCCGCGCCACCGACTCGGGATCGGCGCAGCCGACGATCCACTCGTGGTAGAACGATCCGTCCAGTACTACCCGCACTCCCCGCGGCGTGTCCGGGAGCACGGCGGCGAAGATGTTCCTGCCGTCGCCCCGCACCGTGCCAACCTCGGTCCGGCCGGGAATTCTCGTGCCGAGCTTGATGCCGTGGTCGGCCGGCTCGTGCGCGTCCTCGAGCACCTCCACGCGGCTCACCGCGGCCAGCGGGACGCGCAGATCGCCGTGCACCGCCCCGACCTTCTCCGCCGCGGACAGGTGAAGCGCCAGTTCGCCGCCCTCTATCCGCAGCACCGCCATAAAGGTGCCTCCCGCCGCCGGTCAGTCGCCGTGACCACCTGCCCGCCGGCCGCAGGCTGAAACCGGCGTCAGGCGGACTGAGCCGTCCACGTGTCCAGGCCGGCCGCGCCGACCTGGCTGAGATCCCGCAGGCCCGGCACCAGGCGGAGGCCGGCGTACGCGTAGCAGTCGGCGACCAGCGCCGAGCACACCTGCCAGTGATCTGCCTTGAAGACCGGATCGAGTTCGGCGCCGTCGCGCGGCCTGAGTACCTTCAGCGCGAAGGCGGTGTAGGCGGGGTAGTCGTACGGACGGCCGACCAGGGCGAGCGCCCGGACGCAGATCCGCTGGCGCTGGGCCGCGGTCAGCGAGCAGTGAGCATTCCACAGCGCGTCCGGGTGTGACGCGGCCGGCGCGATCCGCACGGCCGGCGGCGCGACCTCGACGATCCGCCCGTTACCGATGTAGATGAAGGCGTGACCAGGCCGCGGGCCCGTCGCGTGCCTGATCAGCTCGCCGGTTATGCCCTGGCCGCGGCTGATGCCATAGCAGCCGGGCAGAACCATATCCCCGCTGGCCGCGGTGTACGGGGCCAGCCTCGGTCGTGTGGTCCTGGGAGGAATGGCGGTAATGGTCATCGGATTCCCCTCGTGGCGATGCGGCCGGGCCTGCTCCCGGCCTCACCGGATGGAGCAGCCACCGCCGCCCCTGATACATCGCAGTTGCGGGATACATCGCAGTTGCGGGCAACCCGGCCCGTTCGGTCAAAAAAGAATTCAAAGAGCGGCCATTTAGCTACTTACGGTGCAAACCGGCGTCGGTTTGCTTACGGCCTGTACCGCCGCTAGCGTGCCACCATGGCAGCGGACGGGCGACGGCACGTAATCGCGATCGGCGGCGGCATGCTCGTCCCCGACGGCCGGGTGCCCGTGCACATGGACTACGCGATGCGGCTCACCGGCCGGGCGGAGCCGCGGATCTGCGTGCTGAACACGGCGAACGGCGACGATCCCCAGTGGGCGCTGCGCATGTACGACCGCTTCGCCGGGCGGCCGGCGCGGCTCAGCCACCTGGCCCTGTTCCCGATGCCCAACGTGGCCGACCCCGAGGACCTGCTGCTGTCCCAGGACGTCATCTTCGTCGGCGGCGGCAGCGTGGCGAACATGCTGGCGGTGTGGCGGGTACACGGCCTAGACCGGATCTTGCGCAAGGCGTGGCAGGCGGGCATCGTGCTGGCCGGGTCGAGCGCGGGCGGAATCTGCTGGTTCGAGGGGGGAACCACGGATTCGTTCGGCCGTGAACTGCGCGCCTTTACCGACGGCCTGGGGCTGCTGGCCGGGAGCTACTGCCCGCACTACGACTCCGAGCCGGGACGGCGGCCGCTGTACCACCGGCTGATCGCGGACGGGACGCTGGCGGCCGGCATCGCCTGCGACGACGGCGCGGCCGCGCACTTCACCGACGACGAGCTGACCGAGCTGCTCGCGGACCGGCCGGGTTCGGGCGCGTACCGGGTAGAACCAGGCGTCACCGAGACCCGCCTCGAGACCCGCTTCCTCGGCTAGCCGGCTTTCTCTACCCGGGGGTAGAGGCGAGGTTCTACCCGTGGCCTGACGCGCCGGCTGGGCCTGAACCGGCACGCTGGTGTCATGAGCGAGCCACAGGTAGTGACCGTGCGAGGTCTACGCAAGTCATACGGGACCCGGATGGTGGTGGACGGGCTTGACCTCGACGTCCCCGCCGGTGAGATCGTCGGCCTGATCGGCGCCAACGGCGCCGGTAAGACGACGACCGTGGAGTGCATCCAGGGGCTGCGCAAGCCCGATGACGGGCGGCTGCGGGTGCTGGGCTTCGACCCGGTGACGCAGGCCGAGCGGCTTCGGCCGCTGGTGGGCAGCCAGCTCCAGTCTTCCGCGCTGCCCGACCGGCTGCGGGTGGCCGAGGCGCTCGACCTGTTCAGCACCCAGCGCGCCCGCGACGGCGGCGAGCTGCTCGCGCAGTTCGGGCTGACGCAGCGGCGCCGGTCGGTGTTCTCCTCGCTGAGCGGCGGGGAACGGCAGCGGCTGTTCCTCGTCCTCGCCCTGCTCAACCGGCCGCAGCTGGTGATCCTGGACGAGCTGACCCAGGGTTTGGACCCGGCCGCGCGGCGCACCGTCTGGGATGCGATCCGCCAGCTGAACGACGAGGGCACCACGGTGCTGCTGGTCACCCACGAGATGGACGAGGCCGAGGCGCTCTGTGCCCGGGTCGCGGTGATGCGCGCAGGCCGCGTCATAGACGCGGGGGCGCCGGCGGACCTGGTCGAACGGCACGCCAGCACGGCGGTGATCCGGTTCAGCATGCCGGATCCCCCCGCGCAACTGCTGGACCAGGTCCGCCGGCTTGAC